>ENA-OPNG01000309-OPNG01000309.1-human-gut-metagenome-genome-assembly--contig:-NODE-309-length-13333-cov-2.671110_pt1 | contig 13333 bp, 10 predicted proteins | sample MGYA00241536_ERZ501769 | MGnify/ENA primary metagenome ERZ501769 (study PRJEB25962, sample SAMEA2042567) | human gut metagenome | biome: human gut; feature: human-associated habitat; material: faeces... | reverse complement strand
TTCAGACAAATGCTGTGGAATACCTACACGGATAGCTAAAGCTTTGACAGCGTCGCATGCGGCCTGTGCAGCTTGTTCGGGAGTCATTCCGGTAGTATCTATACCCATTGTGCGGGCTATTACTCCGTATTTCTCTATGCAGCATGGCATGTTGTACTCCATGATAGTGGGGAGAAGCAACGCATTGGCCACGCCGTGAGGAATGTCGAACAACGATCCCATAGGATGAGCCATACCGTGTACCAAGCCCAAACCTACATTAGAGAATGCCTGAGCGGCAATGTATTGTGCAAGAGCCATACCTTCACGACCTACAGGATTGGTAGGTTCTTCTACAGCCAAAGGCAGATTTTCGGCAATCATCTTGATGGCCTGCAGTTCGTACATATCCGACATAACCCAAGCACCTTTGGTGATATAACCTTCTATGGCGTGAGTCAGGGCATCCATACCTGTAGCTGCAGTCAGTCCTTTAGGGAGTGAATACATCAGTTCCGGGTCGATGATGGCAACAACCGGAATGTCATTAGGGTCTACGCACACCATCTTCTTCTGATGTTCTTCGTCTATAATTACATAGTTTATAGTTACTTCGGCACCTGTACCAGCGGTAGTAGGCAGTGCGATGATAGGAATAGACTTATGTTTTGTAGGAGCGCATCCTTCAAGCGAAACAACGTCAGCGAATTCGGGGTTGGCTGTTATGATACCGATACCTTTGGCTGTATCCATTGACGAGCCGCCTCCGATGGCGATAATACAGTCGGCACCAGAAGCCTTGAAAGCTTCTACGCCTTGTTTCACGTTGGTTACTGTGGGGTTAGGTTTTATTTCGCTGTAGATTTCGTAAGGGAAACCAGCCTTGTCGAGCACTTCGGTTACCATTTGTGCAGTTCCTACTTTCAAGAGTCCTTTATCGGTAGTTACCAATGCTTTGTGAAGGTTTAGACGTGCCAATGCTTCTGGCAATTCTTTTCTCGATCCGGCACCGAAGTATGATACTTCGTTTAAGATGAATCTGTTAATCATGTAGTTAAATTTAAAATTAAATAATGCGTTTATATTTGTTGTTACCTATTTGGTCTGCGTAACATCGTTGTTGTTTTGGTCAATGTTTGTAGTCGCTTCTTTCTTAGGTGCGACTTTCTTCTTGACTCCGTATTTTTTCTTTTTCTCCCATGCGGCTTTACGTATTTCGTAAAGTTCTCTTTGTTTTTCCAGATAGTTATCTGCCATTGTCGTTTTTGAGTTAATGTTTTAGTCGGTGTTCACAAAGTTATGCCATTTTTCGATTCTTGAAACATTTGAGGATAATTATTCTTTATTCCCCGAAATAATAATCGAGTTCTGATTTAGCAGTGCCGTCAGAATTATCGATGTCTTTTATAATAATTCCGTGCTCCAGCAAGATAATACGCTCGCATAACTCGGTGATTTGGTTCAGATTATGGCTGGATATTATTATTGTGGCACCGGTAGACTGATTATAGTCTTTTATCAGATGCTTCAGTGCGACTTGCGATGAGGGGTCTAGAAAATTGAACGGCTCATCAAGCAATACCAACTGCGGATTATGCAGAAGTGCAGCTACTATACCCGTCTTCTGCTTGTTGCCTGCCGAAAGGTTTCGTATAAGTCTTGAGGCCGATAGTATTTCCTCGCCTAAGAAATGAGAGAACCGTGTAATTCGCTCATCGATAGTCCGTTTGTCGATGCCGCAAATCTTGCCGATGAAATGGAAATACTCTTCTGGAGTAAGATAATCTATCAGAAAACTATCGTCTAGATACGCCCCGACATTCTCTTTCCAGGCTTCGCTGCGGGCTACGTCGATACCGTTTATTTGTACTGAGCCGCAATCCGCCTTTATTAAATCTAGCATAAGGCGGAATAGAGTAGTTTTTCCGGCACCGTTATTTCCTGCCAATCCTATAACGCCTGCATCACAGATGCGAAAATCGGCAATATCGAGTGCAGTGGTATTATTATAACTTTTCTTCAGGTCTCTGATGATTGTTTCCATCTTTAAATTATCGGTTTAAAATATTTCTATTTAGAACTTCTGAATCCCTCCATATTCTGGTAACGGCGCTTCATCATACGGGTATATATATTATGTATCCATAAGCGATGGGTAGCGAATCCGGCTATACCTAATATAATGAATAACGCATAAGCCGTATCTTCATTAAAGCAGAAAATCAGTATCTTACAGATTAATAACGGCACGAAAAGTGCGGCTAATACAGTTACCGACTGCCATGTAGTGTTTTCTCGCTTCTTTACGATGGCTCCGGCATTTAGAGGACTCGTAGTATTATTATATACTGCCATTTGCATCAGTCCGCAGAATACAATTCCCATGGTGAACGACATGTATGCCACGGACATAAGTAGCGGAATCTTTTCCAAACCTACAGCTATCATGCATAGAGAAAAAGGAAGTATCAAGAGTAAGCACTGAATGTAGTATTTAGCGCAAAGCATGTAATAGATACTTTCTTTATGCACCATCAGTCCGTCTATATAATTACCTTCGGTCGACATGATTTGGGGTAGCGACATAACTCCTAAAATGCAGAAACAGTATAGACATACAAACTGCTGCATGTAGTTTTCTTGATATAAATCGGCTGTAAGTGCCGCTATGAATAAGCATGTTACAAAGATTGCACTCCAGAATCGGGTGCGGGGTCTTTTGTTGCGTGATATCTGTTTTACTTCCAAAAGCATGTATTCGCCTATGCCACCAATGTTTTCCAAGAAAGCAAAAACCTTGATTCGTCTTGCCCGGTAGCTGTCGTTTGCCGATATCTCTTTATAGACAGATGCCATCTGTATTCTGTAGTTAAGGTAGAAAAGTAAGGCTATAAGTGCGATTACGATAGCGAAAGCCCATACTTTACATAAGATAAATCCTTCTGCCAGATACATGAAAGCAGTACTTGTATACTGTGTATGAGGCAAGAATTCAGCTAAGATGAGTGGCAGATATACAACGCACGAAAACAGTATATAGATAAATCGTTGGCGTTTAAGCACGCATATCAGCATACTCCAATAGCTGTTCATTACCATCAGCATCCATATGCCTAATAAATATACCGTTACTCCGGAAAAGCCGTAGAACTGGGTTATGGTAAGCAAGGCAAAGGGAATGAAGAAAAACATCCAGAGCAGATTGAAAGGCTGGAATATTCTGTGCAGCAGAAAGCAAGCCATCGTCTTTCGGCGCGAAACAGGGAGTAGGAGGTAAGGACGTATTTCTTGTGTAGGGGTAGGGAATGTAAATCGGATAATGAAATCGACGAAAAGTATCAAGGCCAAACCTTTGTTCAGCATATGATAGGGTTCCATCCCCGGCCATTCGGCTCTAAAAAGAGAGGGCAACATAGCCCCTAAGAATAGGAGATATGCTGCCCAAAATGCAATAGACAGAAAAATCAGGATTCGGGCAAACGTTTCTTTATCACGTGTTAGGTTACGTGACATCTCTACCCTCCGATTCTTCAGTATATCGAAATATAGCATAACATTAGTCAATGTTGCCAGAAGTCATGCTAACTTCTATACGATTCTTCTGTGCGAAGAATTTCTTGGCGAACTTCTTCAAGTCGGCTGCTGTGATGCTGCTGATAATCTTATCCAGACCGGTAGCGTTGTCAACACCTTCCCAGTAATAAGCGTAAAGTGCAGACATCCAGAATCCGTTTTCTTTCTGGTTAGCCTCGAAGTTCTTCATCATGTATTCTTTTACTTTCTTCAAGTTTTCGGCGTTAGGACCGTTAGCTATGAAGTCGTTCATGCCTTTGTCAATCAGCTCAACCATTCTTGCGCGTCTGTCAGGGTCGGTATCAAAGCTGATTTCCATAGTAGCCTGCTGAGTTGGATACTTGCTTACGCTTCCAGAAACGCCTACTCCGTATGTTCCGCCTTCTTGTTCGCGTACGGTGTCTGTATATTCCATAGTGAGCAACTGCGACAAGATATTCATCATGATTTTGTTCTTGATGTTATATTCGCATTTACCGCTGCGTACTATGCATACAGTAGCCTTCTTGGTTTCCAAATCTTTGTGGAACACATTCTTATGTATACCCTTCTGAACGTCTAAGTTGACATTACGGAAGTTCTCTTTCAGATTCAATGAAGGCAGTGAACCGAGGTATTTCTCAATCAACGGAATCATCTTCTCTTCATCGATGTTACCTACGAAGATGAATGTAAATCCGCTTGCGTCTTTGAATCGGTTTGCATACATATCCATGATTTTCTGATAATCAAGCTGGTCTACCATGTCTGCCTTTAAGCGTGCAGAACGAGGATTGTCGCCATACAAAGTCTTATTCAAAGTATCAACCAAAGCGATTTTTGGGTTAGCTTCTACATTGGCCAACTGTGCTTTCATTCTGTTCTTGAATGATTCGAAAGCAGCCTCGTCTTTGCGCGGAGCGGTAAAGTTAAGGTATGTAAGCTGCATCATAGTCTCGAAGTCCTTAGGAGCACAGCTGCCGTTTACGGCTTCGGTAAGAGTACGTACAGAAGCAGAAGTAGAAGCTACTTTTCCTGCCAAGACTTTAGGCAATTCAATTGCGCTGAACTTGCCCCATCCGCCTAATCCTACTACACGGTCGATCATTCCGAACTGTATAGCGTCTTTATCGTCGAACAAAGAATTACCTCCGTTGCTGAACGACTGCATTCTGATTTCATCAGCCTTGAAAGTTGTAGGTTTCAAAACTACGCGAACACCGTTGCTAAGAGTAAGTACCTTAGAGTCGAAAATGCCGTTTTCTGTTTTTACAACTTTGCCGCCCTTCAGTTCTTCGCTGATAAGAGGTTCGTTAGAAACCTTATCTGCGTACGGTTCCAGCTTTTCGTTCTTCACGTCGTTAAGAACTTTCTGTATGTCGGCTTCGGTAGGAAGTTTCACGCCTGGTTTGTCGGGCAAGAAAAGACCTACTACCATGTTGCTGTCTGTAACTAATGTCTGGAATATTTTGTTTACAGACTCTACAGGCAGATTAGGTACAATCTGCGACATGATAGCATATTCCTGCTCAATGCTTGGGATAGGCTCGCCTTCGATGAAGTTAGTTACATACTCTTTTACAATCTGTGCGTTCTTCATCTTGTTACGCTCATTGTATACCTTTTCGAGTATACTCATATAGTTAGCTTTGAAGCGTGCGAATTCTCCTTCGGTAAATCCGAACTTGTGTGCACGTTCAAACTCACGCATCAAAGCGGCAAAACCTGTTTCGATATGGCCTTCCTTACAAGTAACCATTCCGGTAAAAGCTTTTTTAGTCTTGGCAATCAAGAAATCACCGTCTTGTGCACCGGCACCGATAAACGGCGGGTTTGCAAGTTGTGTCATTTCGTCCAAGCGGTCGCTAAGCATGCTTTCGGCAGCTCCTACAGCAAACTTGTAAGCAAGATATGCTATTGTATTCTTCTGCTCTTCAGGGAACGGTTCGTGCTTGTGGAATACGTATACAGTGTTAGCCTGTTGTTCCTTATCTTTAGAGATGCTAATGATAGTTTCCTTGTTGTCTGGCACAGAAGCGTATTCGCGTTTCGCAGCGTTTTCGGGCATCTTGATAGGAGAGAAGAGAGCTTTAATTTTAGCTTCAATCTGATCTACGTCGATGTCACCTACAACAATGATACCTTGCTGGTCTGGACGATACCATTTTTCATAATAGTCGCGCAGAACCTGATAAGGGAAGTTGTCTACCACTTCCATCAATCCGATAGGCAAACGATAAGCATATTTACTGTTGCTCAGCATTTTCGGGAATGCAGAATCGTACATACGTAGCATAGCTCCGTTACGTGTACGCCATTCTTCGTGAATAACGCCACGTTCTTTGTCTATTTCTTTCGGTTCAAGAAGCAAATCGTCTGCCCAGTCGTGCAAGATAAGCAAGCAAGAGTCGATAATACCCTCACGAATGACTGGAACGTCAGAGATGTTATAAACGGTTTCGTCTATAGATGTGTAAGCATTCAGGTTGGCACCGAATTTAACGCCGATGGTTTCCAGATACTCTCTCAAAGTGTTTCCGGGGAAATGCTTTGTTCCGTTGAAGCACATGTGTTCAAGGAAGTGAGCCAATCCGCGTTGGTTGTCATTCTCCAATATAGAACCCACTTTCTGTGCGATGTAGAATTCAGCTTGCTTTTTAGGCAATGCGTTGTGGCGGATGTAATAAGTCAGTCCATTGTCCAGCTTACCGATTCTAACTTGCGGGTCGGTAGGTAGTTGAGGCAATTGGTGCTGTGCAAAAGCGGCTGTTGTGCCTGCTACAAATGCAAAGACAATAAGTGCCTTTCTAAATAGTTTTTTCATAAAGTTGTATAATTGATATAAATGTGTCTTATTAGTGTTAGGGCAATTAGCGTTCTAGCAGTCCGTTGGCAGAAAGATAACGTTCTGCCTCGATAGCAGCCTTACATCCGCTTCCTGCAGCGGTGATTGCTTGGCGGTAGTGCGGGTCGGCTACGTCGCCTGCTGCGAATACTCCCGGAATGCCTGTGCGTGGGCTGCCTTCTTCAGTCAGGATGTATCCTACTTCGTCGGTCTTTACCCATGGTTTGAAGATAGCAGAGTTAGGCTGGTGTCCGATAGCCAAGAAGAATCCGTCGATGGCTATATCGTAGCGTTCTTCGTCGGGCTCGCCCATGCGTTTTACTACGTGCATGCCTTCTACGCCGTTGTCGCCATACAGTCCTACTGCGTTATGCTCGAACAAAACTGTGATTTTTGGGTGATTCAGCACTCTTTCCTGCATGATTTTTGAAGCGCGCAAGAACGGCTTGCGTACTACCAAGTAAACCTGACGAGCCAAACCTGCCAAGTAGATAGCTTCTTCGCAAGCAGTGTCGCCACCACCTACTACAGCTACCACTTTCTTACGATAGAAGAAACCGTCGCAAGTAGCGCATGCGCTTACTCCCATGCCGGCATATTTCTTTTCGTCTTCTAATCCTAAGTATTTAGCGGTTGCGCCGGTAGAAATAATGACTGTGTCGGCAGTTATTTCTTTTTCGTCGTCAACAATAAAAGTGTAAGGAGTTTTGCTTAAATCAGCTTTAGTGATGATACCTGTACGTATTTCAGTGCCGAAACGTTCTGCTTGTTTGCGCAAGTCGTCCATCAGCACAGGTCCTGTAACGCCTTCAGGATATCCTGGGAAGTTTTCAACTTCTGTAGTGATTGTCAATTGGCCGCCAGGCTGTATTCCTTCATAAAGAACAGGAGCTATATTAGCTCGGCTGGTGTAGATTGCTGCCGTGTATCCGGCTGGGCCTGATCCGATAATCAGACATTTTACATGTTCTGTTGCCATTATATAAGTATTAAAGTTATATATCTTATTATTGCTGTCACTGAATAAAACTCTCAATGACAGCAATATTTTCATTACAATAACATGCAAAGATATGTGTTTTTTCTTAATACTTATTCCTTTTAGCTTTCTTTAAGTACGGGCAGAACTCATGCTTATAGTTATCTCATGTCCACAACTTCTGCTTTCGGATGCTTTTGGGTGTCGAAACGGAACGCTGATTCCGGTTGCTTGGACTGAGGGGTGTAGCTGCGTATGTTGAATGTCTGCGCATTCCCGTCGTGATCTTTTATGATGATGCGTACTGGCGAATAGTTTTTCGAAAGCCATAGGCTGATAACCTTTATGTCGCCTTTTTGTTTTGGGGCGAGTGCAAGGTGGTAAGTCTTGTTTCCGTTTATGTTTTCTTCGCCTTTGTATCCATAGCGGAAGCGGGTGTTATAGGAGTTAATTATGGCGTACGGATTTATGGTCTCCAACTCTTCAGGGGTAGGAGAGGAGATAGTAACCTCATTATTCTGTTGCATATAGCTCCATTGAGTCTTTCCGTCGAACCAGCTTTCCACTCCTCCGCAGTTCAGGTAAAAGCAGTTGCCCTGCAGCAACAGAGTTCCGGGTTGAGTGCCTTCAAATTGTATGCTTATACCTTGCGACTTCTTGTAATTTGCCGCAGCTTGGTCTAGTATCGACTTCGCTTTCTCCGCTTGTTGGGCGTGTAATGTGCCTCCACATGCGAGGCACAACCATATTAGTACAGATAATATATGTTTCATAATGGCTTTTCTTTATGTTAATTCTTTAAAGAACTCATTCGCATGTCCAGGTCGTTTTCGTCCATACATAGTACCTCGCGTGCCTTGCTGCCGTTTGTTGGGCCTACTATGCCTGCATGTTCCAGCTGGTCCATGATTCGTCCGGCACGATTATATCCGATAGAGAACTTACGCTGTATCAGTGATGTAGAGCCTTGCTGATGATAGATAAGCAAACGTGCAGCCTCTTCGAACAAAGGGTCGAGATGCTTCATATCTACTTCTCCGCTTGCTCCGCCGCCGTTGTCTGCATTTTCATCTACGTATTCAGGCAGTAAGAATGCGCTTCCGTATCCTTGTTGCTTACTGATGAATGTTGCAATTCTCTCTACTTCCGGAGTATCTACAAAGGCGCACTGAACACGTACCGGGTCGTTTCCTTGTAGGTAAAGCAAGTCTCCCTTACCTATAAGTTGCTGTGCTCCCGGGCGGTCGAGAATAGTGCGTGAGTCCATCATTGAGGCTACGCGGAATGCAACTCGTGCCGGGAAGTTGGCCTTGATGGTACCGGTGATGATATTAGTAGTAGGTCGCTGTGTAGCGATGATGGCGTGTATACCCACGGCACGTGCCAACTGGGCTATACGGCATATAGGCAACTCAACGTCTTTTCCGGCAGTCATAATCAAATCACCAAACTCATCTATAATGATAACGATGTATGGCAAGAAGCGATGCCCGTTGTTAGGATTCAACTGGCGGTTGATGAACTTGGCGTTATATTCCTTAATGTTACGGCAACCCGCTTTACGCAGCAAGTCGTAACGTGTATCCATCTCTACGCACAGCGAGTTCAGTGTTTGCACTACTTTTGTTACATCGGTAATGATAGCGTCTTCGGCATCCGGAAGCTTAGCTAAGTAATGGTTCTCGATAGGAGCGTAAATAGCGAACTCAACCTTCTTCGGGTCGATAATGACGAATTTCAGTTCGCTTGGGTGCTTCTTATATAATAAGGAGGTAACGATAGCGTTCAAACCAACTGATTTACCTTGACCGGTGGCTCCGGCTACCAGCATGTGAGGTGCTTTTGCCAAGTCTACCATAAAGACTTCATTGGTGATAGTGCGTCCTAAAGCTACAGGTAAATCGAATTTGGTTTCCTGGAACTTTTTGCTGCTAAGTATTGAGCTCATCGGCACGATGCGAGGATTAGCGTTAGGTACTTCTATACCGATAGTGCCCTTTCCGGGGATAGGAGCGATGATACGTATGCCCAGAGCTGACAGGCTAAGTGCGATGTCGTCTTCCAAATTACGGATTCTGGCTATGCGGATACCCTCGGCAGGAGTGATTTCGTATAAAGTAATAGTCGGTCCCACGCTTGCCTTTATAGAGCTGATTTCTATGTTGAAGCTCTTCAAGACCTGAATGATACGGTTCTTGTTAGCGTTTTGTTCTGCCATATCCACTACAGGTTCATTCGTTTCGTACGGATTGAGCAGGTCTAATGGCGGAAACTTGTAATTCTCCAAGTCGAGGCGCGGATTATAAGGCTGACTCAGATCTCCAACTGGGGTTTCATCTTCATCTGTCGGCAGAGGGTCGATAGTGAAAGAAGGCTCTTCGTCTTTTTTTTTCTCCGGCATCGAAGTGGATGTTTTGGTAGATCTCTGCTCGTTTTGAGAGTAAATAGGTTTAGCAGGCTCAGCTTCTTTTGGGTCGAGCTCTATTTCCACCGCTTTATCTTCGTCCTTTGTTTCAGGCTCTTCTATGATGGCAGTTCCGTTTTTGATGTTCTGTTGGCTGAACATCTCGTCTATGTCTATGCCGTTTTTAGAAACATCCTCTTTAGTTTGGGGGGCTTCTTGTACAGGACTTACAGGAACAACATTAACAGTAGAAGGCTTGCTCTCCGGCTCCGGTGTATTGTTGTCTTCTTCATTGCCGTCGTTATTCGCTTTTCTCTTCAGCGGAAATGACGGGTGTACTACTTTTCTTACCACATTCATTGTCTCTCTGCTGAAGAACAAGCAGATGAAGACAAGCGTCACGAGCAAGATAATCACAAGTCCGGCGCTACCTACTTGCGAAGCTATCCATCGGCTTACGTTGTATCCGTGTAGTCCGCCCGGATATATAAATGAATCTTCGAAACTGCCTTGGAATGCGAAAGCCAGAGTCAATGACAACCAAAAAATAGATGCGAAACAACCGACAAACCACTTCCACACAGTGAATTGATAGGCGTTCATCAGTCTCATTCCGGCTATTATCAAAAATACTATGATGATGTACGAAGCCAGTCCGAAGCAGTCGTTCACAAGGAATTGTGACAACTGTGCTCCCGATGAGCCCATTACATTTTGAATCCCGTTATCGGTTCTTAGCAATTCTCCGGTCTCGGCGTGCATTACCAGGCTTTGGTCGTGACCCCCGCTGACCAGGAATGAACTGAACGCCAAGAGTAAATAAACTCCGAACATCACGAACAGCAGTCCAATCATAAAATAAGGGGTTTCGCCTTTGAATAAGGTAACTACTTTTTTCGCAGTAGCTAGTTTATCGTTATTTCCTTTGTTTTCAGTCTTCTTTTTATTCATAATTCAATCGGTTTGTCTTGCAAATGTACGAATAAAAGTAAAACCGAAAAATATTTTTCGTACCTTTGCACGTCAATTATTTGGGTTATGAATAATAAAACATCTATAGTTTACGATAAGAATACGGTGGAATTCATCACAGTGTCTGCCGAGTTTTGTGGCTTTTTGGAGCGTGTAGAAAGTATGAAGCGCAAATCTTTTGTTGATAAAATACTAAAGTTGTTGCCGCTTCTATACCTTAAAGCTTCGTTACTTCCCGAATTTGCCCGCATCGATGATTTCAATCCTGAGACATTTGTTACGGAGGGAGATTATGAGCGCGTGCGTCAGAGCGTGATGCAACTGTTGGGCGATAAGGACGATTATCTCGATGTTTTCCTCGACGATATGGCATATAGTGACACGCCCATCCGCCAGAGCATATCCGAATGTTTGGCCGATATCTACCAGCCGCTGAAAGACTGTGTATGTGTGTATCAACTTGGCTTTGAACAGACCATGAACGATGCTTTGCTGCTTTGCCGTGAACGCTTTGCCGAGTATTGGGGACAGCGTTTGGTCAATGCGATGCGTGCGTTGCACGATGTGAAGTACGCTCAGAACGATGACGAAGAAGATTCAGACCCGTTGGAAGAAGATACTTACGAGAATTCGTCGTTCGGAAAAGCTGATGCTGGATATACAGAAGCTGATTTGTACAAAGGGCTTGAAGAAGGTGAGGATGATGAATTAGATGATGATTACAAATATTGATAGATTCACAGAAAATACGAATGGTAGTATTACAAAATAAAATATCGAAGCAAGAGGTTGCCGCAATGGAGAAGGAGGCGTTTGCGGGGCGTATATTTATAATTTATACAGAAGCCGAGGCGCGAAAAGCCGTAGATTACCTCAATGAGCATACTATTGTGGGGGTAGATACAGAGACTCGTCCTTCTTTCCGTCGTGGAACGGTGCATCAGGTGGCGTTGCTTCAGATTTCTACTAAAGATACATGTTTCTTGTTCCGTTTGAACCACTTGGGACTTCCCGATTTCTTGGAAGATTTCTTGCAGAACGATGTGCTGAAAGTCGGTCTTTCACTTAAAGACGACTTTGCCATGCTGAGAAAACGCAATCAGAAAGACCCTCGTTTCGGCAATTGGATAGAGTTGCAAGACTATGTTCCCCTTTTCGGGATAGAAGAAAAGAGCCTTCAGAAAATATACGCGTTGCTTTTCAAGAAGAAGATATCTAAGAGTCAGCGCTTGTCGAATTGGGAGGCAGAAGTGCTGACCGAGGCACAGCAACTATACGCCGCCACAGACGCTTGGGCTTGTGTAGAAATCTATAATTTCCTTGAGCCATTGCGCGTATCAGGCAATTACGAAATAGAAAAAGTGATAGAAGAAAGACTTAACCAGAGTGGCATATAAAAAGGTTTATTTGAAACCCGGAAAAGAAGAGTCGCTTAAGCGTTTCCATCCGTGGGTATTTTCGGGAGCCATCGCCCGTATAGAGGGTGAACCCGAAGAAGGTGAAATAGTAGATGTGTTTACATCGAAAAAAGAATTCATTGCGTGCGGACATTATCAGGTTGGAAGTATAGCTGTGCGTGTACTTTCGTTTACGCAGCAGGAAATCGACCGTGACTTCTGGCGACAGAAGTTGCAGGTGGCAAAAGACTTGCGTGTAGCGTTGGGACTGATAGGAAATCCGGAAAACAATACATATCGTTTGGTGCATGGCGAGGGTGATAACCTTCCCGGACTTATCATCGATGTATACGATCATACAGCCGTAGTGCAGGCACATTCGGCAGGTATGCATGTGTTCCGTATGGAGATAGCTGAGGCTCTTTCTGAAGTGATGGGCGACATTGTGCAGAATATCTATTATAAATCGGAAACTACGTTGCCGTTTAAAGCCGATTTGTTGGCTCGTGAGAACGGATTCATCAAAGGTGGCAGCCCTGAGAACGTAGCGATGGAGAATGGACTGAAGTTTCATGTAGACTGGCTGAAGGGTCAGAAGACAGGTTTCTTTGTAGATCAGCGCGAAAATCGTCATTTGCTTGAACGCTATTCTAAGGGACGTAACGTTCTTAATATGTTCTGCTACACCGGTGGTTTCTCTTTCTACGCTATGCGTGGCGGTGCTAACTTGGTGCATTCGGTAGACAGCTCGGCTAAGGCTATCGACTTGACTAACGAGAACGTGCAGCTTAACTTCCCTGGCGACCCACGTCATCAGGCTTTTGCTGAGGATGCTTTCAAGTACCTCGACCGCATGGGCGATCAGTACGATTTGATTATCCTTGACCCGCCTGCATTTGCCAAGCATCGTGATGCTGTACGTAATGCTTTGCGCGGATATACCAAATTGAATGCAAAGGCATTCGAGAAGATTCGTCCCGGAGGTATCTTGTTTACCTTCTCTTGTTCGCAGGTAGTGAATAAGGACAACTTCCGCAACGCTGTGTTTACGGCAGCTGCTCAGAGTGGCCGTAGCGTGCGTATCTTGCATCAGCTCACCCAGCCGGGCGACCATCCGGTAAATATTTACCATCCAGAAGGCGAGTACCTGAAAGGATTGGTATTGTACGTAGAGTAACACCTTATATATAAGTATAGCATCTTAT
>ENA-OPNG01000307-OPNG01000307.1-human-gut-metagenome-genome-assembly--contig:-NODE-307-length-13399-cov-4.709233_pt1 | contig 13399 bp, 8 predicted proteins | sample MGYA00241536_ERZ501769 | MGnify/ENA primary metagenome ERZ501769 (study PRJEB25962, sample SAMEA2042567) | human gut metagenome | biome: human gut; feature: human-associated habitat; material: faeces... | reverse complement strand
CAAGTATAACAAATTTTTTGAATTATTTCAAGATTGCAAAAAGCTTTTAAAAAAAATAGAAAAAATAAAAAGGGTCTTATAACCCTCTTATAATAAAAAATTTGCGCTTGACGCGATTCGAACGCGTGACCTATCCCTTAAAAGGGGAGTGCTCTACCTGCTGAGCTACAAGCGCATATTATCTATTCATATTTCCTTTGGCTATCGGTGAACTCACCGTGTGTACTCATAGTAACAAGAACATTTTTAAAAGTCAACAGTTTTTTTTATAAAATTTTAAAATTTACTATTCTTCAATATAAATAACTTTAAAAAATCAAAAAAAAATCCGCAATTTGCGGATTTTTAATCAACATCTATATGTTTTCTTGCACATTCAAACATTGAGTTTATTAGTGCTGCATTGTTATTTAGGTTCATTCCGTTGGTTTCAAGGACTTGTTTAACTCTTTCTTCCCAAATATTATAAATATCATTTTTATCAAGCTCTAAAATTTGCCCAATCATGTTCAACTCTTTAAAATCAATGGGAACAGGATAAGCTCCTCGTAGCATGTCAACAATATCAACTCTTTTCTTTCGCGGAAATGCTTTTAAAAATGTTACAATACTCATTTTTTTGTCATGTAGCATGCTCTTCAGTAATTCGATTGTATCATCTTGCAATATTGGTTCTTGCGGAATTTTATATTCCTCAAATTCCTCCGGTTTAATATCCATGACCGTTGCAATTCTCTCCAGTGTTGTACTTCTTGTTGAAAAAGGTATTGTTTCATCAATAAGATTGTAAACATAAGATAGCGTAACTCCAATCATTTCGGCAAAATCCTTTTTGTGCAAATTGTTTTTCTCTAAGAATTTTGCAACTTTTTGAGAACTTTTTTCTTTTGTAATTTTATTTTTCATTGTTTACCTCTTTTGTTTTTCTTAATTTAGTCATTATTTATCTTTTTGTTAAGCTTAATCTTGCTATACCATTACGGTAATATTTATTTACGTTAAAATACTAAATATAAGTATTATTTAAATAATGAGAGGTTTTTATAAAATGAAATTAGTAGTCGGTTTGGGTAATGTTGGGGATAAATATTGTTTCACACGTCATAACACCGGTTTCATGGTGATTGATAAGTGGGCTATAATGAATGATTTGACTTTTAAAGAAGAAAAAAAGTTTAAATGTTTTATGACTAAATTCAAAAGAGGAATGGAAGATATTCTACTTATCAAACCTACAACTTTTATGAATTTGTCCGGAGAATCTGTTATTGCTGTTATGAATTATTACAAAATTGACGTTGAAGATATTATTGTTGTTTATGATGATTTATCACTAGAACTTGGAAAAATGAGATTTCGTCCAGATGGTTCTGATGGGGGACATAATGGGATAAAATCTGTTATTAAATGTGTAGGAACATCTAAAATTCCAAGATTAAAAGTCGGTATTGGGCCTCAACCTCCGATTCCTGCAGAAACTTTTGTTTTACAGAATTTTTATAAAGATCAGTTGGAATCATTAAAACCGGTTCTAAAAAATGCTATTATGGGATTGGAATACTATTTTGATAATGGAATGCAAAAAACTCAAAATCAATTTAACTAGATTGAATAATCTAAGGTTTAATGCTATAATGGTACAAGCAAATGTATTAAAGGAGTGAGTAAATGAGTTTACAATTAGCAGAACAATTTGAAGCTAACGAACAATATGAAGATGCCTATCGTGAATATAAAGAAGTTTATGAACAAAACCCGGACGATTTAGGTTTGTTGGAAAGACTTGGTCACTTATCTTTGATTTTGGATAGACCGGAAGAAGCTGCAGGTTATTATAATGAAATTATTAAGCGTGATGTGACAAACCCTTTAGCTTATGAACAACTGATGACTATTTATGAAAATACCGATAAATATAAATATTATATTTACCGTGGAAATAAAAATTCAATTGAGGGTAAATTAGATTTCGCGATAAGTGATTTCAAAAAAGCTTTGCATGTCGCAAGTGAAGAAACTCAAATTGTTATGACTCGTTTAACTCTTGCCAATTTATATCGTCAAGCAGGTCAAACTCTTAAAGCAATTGACGAGTATAATGTAATTCTTGAATATGATAATCTGCATGAAGAAATTTTCTTGCAACTCGCTGATTTATATTTGCAAGATGAGGCTTATTCCAGTGCTATTGATGCTCTTAGCCGTGCCATTAAAAAGGGTTTTGATACCGATAGAATTCATGAAGCTCTTGCAACTGTATATTTAAAAAGTGGAGATGCTAAGAAAGCTATTGAATATACAAAAGATGATTTATTAAAAATTCAGTGTATGTTAGAAATCGGTGAAGTCGAGGAAGCTTTTTCTAAATTAAAATCTCTGCCTGAAGATTTAAAAACTTCTCCAAAATATTTTACATTAATGGCTCAGTATTGCTATTCTGCTAAAGATTTTGAAAAAGCATTGATGTATATTGATGAATACAATAAGATTCAACCGAATTCTCCATTGACTTTCCAAATGAGAGCTTTGGTTTATGAAGAAATGGGTGATGAATATAATGCCCACGTAAACTGGGGTAAATATAATATCACTCGCAAGAATGTTGATATTGCAATCAATGAGTTTTTGAATGCTATTCAATTGAAAGATGATGATATTGATTTGATGTTCACATTGGCTGGTTTGTTGACTGATAATGGTGAAGTTAACCATGCCGCGGAATATTATGAAAAAATTATTAAACGAGACCCTAAAAATAAAGAAGCTCTTGCAAAGTTAGCTCAATTCCGTGAAGGAATTGGTGATTATAAAATGCAAGTAGCTTATTTAGAAAAGATTGTTGAAGTCGATCCAAAAGACTTAAATGCACTAAAAAATCTTGCAAAAGCTTATGAAAAGATTAGAGCCAATTCTAAAGCAATTGAAGTTTATAATAAATACTTAGAATTAGTTAAGGATCCTGTTGATTATAAAATGGCTAAAGCAAGATTAGATAAGCTTGATGCTTCTGTTTCTGGGGAATCGGAAGATTCTGAGGGTTTGCTGGATAAGATAATAGGATTTTTTAAGAAAAGTGGAATGTAAATTACATTAACTTTTATCACATTTTATAAAAAAAGAGGTCGTTAAGGCTTCTTTTTTTGTATAATTATAGAATAATATACAGTAATTGGTAGGGGTAAAATGAGTAGATTTATTGGAATTCTTGGAATAATTTTTATTTTTGGGCTTGCGTATTTGATGTCTAATAATAGAAAGGCAATTAATTATAAAACAGTTGGAATGGGTTTTTTACTTCAAGTTTTATTTGCTGTTTTTGTTTTTAAAGTTCCTTTAGGTCAAAAATTGTTTATGGCAATCGGTTTGTTTATCCAAAAGCTACTAGTATTTGCAAAACAAGGTGGACAATTCGTTTTTGGTGGATTGATGAGTGACAAATTTGGAGAATTCTTTACCCAAGGGGGTTCTGTTTTTGCCTTACAGTTGATTTGTTCAATGGTATTTATGATGATACTTGTAAACATGCTTTATTACTATGGAATTATGCAAAGAGTTGTTGCTGTTTTGGGTAAAGGCATGAATAAATTATTAGATGTGTCCGGGGCTGAAGCTTTATCAAATGTAGCTAGTGCATTTGTTGGGCAAATCGTTGCTCAAATAATGATTAAACCATATTTGGCAAATTTAACTCGATCTGAACTTTTGGCATCAATGGCCGGAAGCTTGGCATGTATTTCCGGAGCGACTATGCCTATATATATTGCAATGGGTATTCCTGCCCAATATTTGTTGGCTTCTTCAATAATGGCAGCTCCTGGAGCTTTGGTGATTTCGAAAATTGTTTATCCGGAGGTGAATGTTCCGGAAACAAGCAAAGATTTTAAAATATCTGTAAGTAAACGTCATAGAACTCACATCAATGTTTTTGATGCTATTTCATCTGGCGCATCAGAGGGTATGAAAGTTGCTATAAATGTTGTTGCAATGATTTTGGCTTTAGTCGCTCTTGTTGCAATGATTGATTGGTTCTTGGCTGGTTTTGGCAGTTTGGTTGTTAAGTATTTACATTTCAACCTTACTTGTATTGGAATGGATTTATCTCATTTATCACTGAATATGATTTTGGGTAAAATATTTGCTATTTTTGCAGCTCTAATGGGAGTACCATTAAAAGAAGCAACAACTGTTGGTGGTTTGATGGGGACAAAACTTGTTCTAAATGAAATGGTCGCTTATATGGATTTAACAAATCCTGCAGTTCATTTGTCTGCTAAATCCTTCTTAATTGCAAGTTTTGCTCTCTGTAGTTTTGGTAATTTAGGTTCAATCGCTATTTTGTTGGGTGGTATTGGTGAACTTGCTCCTAACCAAAGAAAGAATTTAGCGAGATTAGGTGTTCGGGCATTGATTTGTGGAACCTTAACTTGCTATATGTCAGCAGCTATTGTTGGAATTATATTTAATTAACATTTTTTACAATTTTTACAAGTCATTTTTTTAGGATATAATAAAATTATGGAAATAATCCGAGAACTGAAAGAAATTCCAAATTTATCGTTGGCACTGGGCTTTTTTGATGGTGTTCATTTAGGTCATCAAGCCGTTATTTCATGTGCTGTTGATTTCGCAAAGGAAATAAATTCAAAATCTGCGGTAATTACATTCAAAGAACATCCGTTTTGTTATTTCAAAGGTGTTTCTCCAAAATATATTTTGACTTTGGAAGATAAATACAAATATATGGCAGAATTGGGTTTGGATTATGTTTTTGAATTAGATTTTGGTTCTGTTTGTCATTTGACACCGGCTCAGTATTTGGAAGATGTTTTGATAAAATACTTTTCTCCGAAGGCCATTTCTACTGGATTTAATCATCATTTTGGTGTTGATAAGTCTGGGAATGTAAAATTTCTATCTGATAGTCAAAGTCGATTTGATTATTTGTATTTTGCTACTCCTCCACAATCAATTTATGGCGATGTGATTAGCAGTACTGCAATTCGTCATTATATAAAAACCGGTTCAATGTACATGGCTCAATCAATGTTGGGTCGTAAGTTTACTGTTGGGGGAACTGTTGTTAAAGGCAAACAATTGGGTGCAAAGATCGGTTATCCTACAGCGAATTTGATTTATCCGTTGGATATTGTTGAGCCACCATGCGGTGTTTATGATGTTGATGTAGAATTGGATAATGGGCAAATTTATAAAGGTTTAGCTAATTTTGGAGTTGCTCCAACTGTTTCAAATGACGGTATTAAAGCTTTAGAAGTTTATATTTTGAAATTTAATGGCAATTTGTATGATAAAAACATTAAAGTAAGTTTTAATAAAATGATTAGACCTGAAATTAAGTTTGCAAATATTGATGAATTGAGAACTCAGATTGATATTGATATTCAGTCTTTATAGTTGTTATTTTGAATTCTAAAAATGTTTATATATGAAAAATCCCTTAACATTTTTATGCTAAGGGATTTTTACTTACTAAAACTATAGCTAATTATAATTCAACATTGTTAGAAATGATGTCCATTTCTTCTGCAGATGCATAAGCTGAGTGACAACCACAATCAACGTAGATAACTTCACCTGTTGTTCCTGTTGACAAGTCAGATGCTAAGTATAAACCAGCTTTACCAACATCTTCTAATGCAACGTTACGTTTCATTGGTGCTCTCAAAACAGCCGCTTTAAGCATTTTTGAAAATCCGCTGATACCCATAGAAGCAAGTGTTTTTACCGGACCTGCTGATAAGCAGTTTACACGAATTCCTTTTTTACCTAAATCTACAGCCAAGAATCTCATTGTTGATTCTAAAGCTGCTTTAGCAACACCCATTACGTTGTAACTTGGAACAGAAAGAATTGAACCAAGATATGTTAGAGCGAAAATTGAACCATTTTCATTCATAATAGGTTCTGCATTACGAGCAATTGTAACAAGAGAATATGCACTAACTCCTAATGCGGTATCCCAACCGTCTTTAGAAGTTTCAATAAATCTGCCCATCAAATCTTCTTTCTTCGCAAATGCAACTGCGTGAACTACGAAGTCTAATTTGCCGTAAACTTTTTCACATTCAGCAAATACTGCTTTTACTTCGTCTTCTTTTGTAACATCGCAACTCATAATGATTTTAGCACCCATGCTTTCAGCGATAGGTTTAACTCTTTTTTCCATAGCTTCGCCAGCATAAGTGAAAGCAATTTCAGCACCTGCATCGTGTAATTGTTTAGCGATTCCGTATGCAATACCGTGAGTATTTGAAACTCCAAAAATTACACCTTTTTTACCTTTCATTAAGTCCATATTAAAATCTCCCTAATCTTATTTACATCTACTCAATTATTCTATCAAAAAGAAACTTTAAGTGCAAATTTCAAAGTTATATATATTATGTAAACAAATGTAAACAATTCCCAAAGTCGTGAAATTAGGCTCTTTCAAAATTTTTTATATAAGTAAGAGAGTTATAATTTGGAGAGCTTTAAAAAGTGAGCGTTAACAACGTAAATCAAGGTATAGATATTCAAAAGCTATTGCAACAAATGAAAACCAAAAATGGCAATGTTGCAGTATCTAAAAAGACTCCTGAATATATGACCAAAAATGGTTCAATTTTTAATGCTCAAAACACTAACCAAATCTCAGGAACTAACGCAAGAGTTCAATCAAGAGGAATTCAAGGTAACCAAACTGCTAATAATGTAGTTTCTGCAAATACTGCAAAATCAGTCGCTAATGTATCAAATACAACTGGTGCAGCTAGAACTCAAAATGCTCAAAACAATAACGCAGTTGACAACAAAAATGATAAAGTCGATTTAAGTCAATATGATTTTGATAATTTAACATCTGTTTCTGATTCTGATTTACAAAATTTGAAATCAGAATTACAAGATTTAAAAGATTCTGATTTGCCAAGATTTGTTGAAAACAGTGTTAATAAAAAATTAGGAAAAGTTCATTCTGAAATCAATAAAAGAGCTTCTGGTTCAAGATTATCTGAAGACAACCAAAAAGCTGAAGATAAAGCAAAAACAGGTTCTTCTATTGAAGACGGAAAATCATCTGTAGCTGATTCAAAAGAAGCAAAAGGAAGCACTTCTGCTGCAACAACTCAAACTGAAAAAGGAACAGCTGCGATGGACAAATCTGCTTCTGAAATGAAGTCTTTAGACAATAAAATGCAAAAAGACGACAAAAAATTGAAGCAACAAATGAAAAATGGCGAAAAGGAAATTCAAAATGCTCAAAAACAAATGAGAGCAGAAGCTGCTAAATCTGAGCAATTATCAGCAGAAAACGAACAATTAAATGCAGAAATTGAACAATTAAATGCAGAACAAGAAAATGCTCAATCTGTTGATAATGGTAATTCTGAAATTGCAACTCAAAACGGAACTTCTGATACGCAAGTAGTAAGCGGTTCTGGTTCATCTTCTGATAATAATGGTATTTCAGATCAAATTGAAGCTAAATCAGCTACAATTACTAAAAATCAAACAGCAATTACAACAAGTTCAAATAAAGTTAAAAAAATTCAAGTTTCAACAAACAAAAAAGTTAGAACTTTAACAAGAACAGCAAATACTTACAGAAAAACAGCCGCAGCTAACACAAAAGCTATTCAAAATGCAGAAACAAAATCAAATAGTGTTTTAAACATTGCAAATAAAACCGATGAAATCTCAGGTTACGCAGTAATGGCAGGTCAAACAACTCAATATGTTGGTAAAGGTATGATTGCTGTTGGTTCTGCGATGATTACTGGTGGTCAAGCTTTAATTGCGGCCGGTGGTGTTACAGAAAAAGTTGGTATTTCTGTTGAAACAGTTGGTAACTATGGTAAGATGGCTGCAAATGTTGCCAAAACTGCAGTATATGCAGCTCAAGGTAATATCGCAGGAGCTTTAGCTTCTGCTGGTACAGCAGTTATGTCAGGTGCTTCAGCTATCAAAGGTACTAAAGAAATGTCTAAAGGTTTCCAAAGCGTTAACAAAGAAATGTCAAATGCTTATGGTAAACTTAATGCTAAAGCTATGGCTAAAAAAGAGATTCAAACCGATAAAGCTAGCAAATTTGCTGAAAAGGCAAAAACTGCATCAGATGCAGGTGATACAAAATCTGCTGAAAAATTCGCAAATAAAGCTTCAAAAGCAGAAGCTAAAGCTAATAAATTTGATGTAAAAGCAAAAGGTTTCGCTGAGAAAGAATCAAAATTTGAAGATAAAGTTGCCAAAAAGGCTCAAGAAATTGCTGACAAGACAAAAAAAGATTATACTGAAGTTTACAACAAATTGTCAACAGGTGGAAGCAAAGGCTTAAATCAAGTTATGCAATTCGGCAGCTTTATGACATCTGCCAGTTCAATGTTTGGTCAACAACAATCTGTTTCTTCAACAACTGTTACAAGAACTTCTACTCAAGCTCAACACTTGCAACGCAGAAGAGTTGGCGCAGGTCGTTAATCTATATTGAAGATAATTTAGTTTTAAGCATATTATTATCTGCTTCCAGCATTATGTTTAGGTACAACAACTGATTTGCTAACGATTTATCAATGTTTACGAATTCTGCTCCTGCTCTTGTTTCAGATGTAGAAACAATTTTTACATTTGCGTGGATATCTAAATCTCCGTAAGTTAAGTGAACCGGTACAATATCGCCAACTTTCAAAGTATTGTTGTGCTTAACCGCAATTCCTCCTCTTGAAACATCAATCAAATGGGTTACACCATCATTTGAGCGTTCCATTGTTACAGGTTTTGTTGTTTGTGATACGTTGAATCTCATATATTGACGTTTGTCGATTGAGTCAACATCACTTACATCTATTTTCCTTTGAATGTATGTGATACTACCGTCTTGCCCTTGGATTGTAGGGTTATTAGGTTCATCATCAATATCAGTATCCGTATCGGTGTCAATATCAGTATCTGTATCTGTGTCGATATCGGTGTCAGTATCTGTATCAATGTCTGTATCTGTATCTGTGTCTGTGTCTGTGTCTGTATCTGTATCTGTATCTGTATCAGTATCTGTATCTGTATCGGTATCTGTGTCTGTGTCAGTATCAGTATCTGTATCAGTATCGGTATCTGTGTCTGTGTCAGTATCTGTATCTGTATCTGTGTCAGTATCTGTATCTGTATCTGTATCTGTATCAGTATCTGTATCAGTATCTGTATCAGTATCTGTATCAGTATCAGTATCAGTATCTGTATCAGTATCTGTATCTGTGTCTGTGTCTGTATCAGTATCTGTGTCTGTATCTGTGTCAGTATCTGTGTCAGTATCTGTATCAGTGTCGGCATTTGGATAATAGTAGTTACGTTCGTCTTCTTCTCTACCGATACCAGTTACATCATCAGGTCTAACCGGAGCAGTAGTAACATCACTATCCGTCTTATTCGTTCTATCATCAGGAGTAACCGTACCAAAGGCTTCATCAGTATAGTTATAATGGTTACCATCAATGTAGATATCATCACCAACAACGTGAGTGTTACCCTCAACATCTACGTTCTTCACCGTAACGATAGAATCCGCATGTCCATTCGGTCCATCAACTTTAGTTCCCGGAACATTAGGGTTAATATCTAAACCTTTAATAACCGCATTATCCGGTTTGTAGTTTCCGTTAGGTCCGAAGTAATCTTGTGGCATATCCGGAACAGACCCTAAATAATCAATATCTAAGTTTTTACCTCTAGCTATGATAGTAACATCTTTATCGGCCGTAGTTTCTTTGACATGTAAATCACCAGAAGATTCAAAGTAAACATTCCCCTCACGAGAGATTAAATCGCAAACTTCAGTTTTGGTGTATTTGTCATCTAAACCTTTCATAGCGATGTCTTCGTTAGCTAAAACGTCCATAGAGTAACCATCGGTAGTCGTTTGGTTGAAAGTTAATTTGTTGTCCATAGAACCAATCTTACCGTTAGAGATAAGAGAAATCCCTTTCCCTTCAACGTTGGCTTTAGACGGGTCAGTAGAGGCATTAATCATATTGTATCTGTGCCCATCAGCAACCCCGCCTGTCGCATGACTAAGATCATCAACAGTAAGAATAACTCTACCATCAGCTTTGATGTTGTCGATGTTCATATCAGAATCAATAGCTGCATAGTTGATAACAAGGTCGTCCGGCTTAGTAACTTTGTTAGTAGAAGCTTTAACTTTCCCTTTGATGTTACCGTTGATAGACTTAGTGAAGTCACGAGAGCCACCTTCTTTCGGCCCAATACCGGTGCAGGCAGCACCTTGACACCCACCACCGACTTCAAGTCCGATAGTACCATCATTAACATTCATAGTTAAATCTCCACCGGCATTAAGAAGAGTTTTTTCAACCCCGTAGTTAAGTAAACTACCGTTGTTGATTAAGATGTCGATGTTGTTGCCGGCTTTAACATAGTTGTTGTTATCTGTTTTATCACCGATAACAACGTTAGAATTTTTGTTGTCGATATTAACGTTGTTTTTCGCATCAATTAAACCTTTAACGTTAACACCACCATTACCAGAGTTAGTAACATTTATATCTTTAGTAGCATTAACTCTACCGGTAGAATTCAAGTTAATAGCACCATTTGTGTTGTTGATATTAACAGAACTACCATTGCTTGCAGTTTTATTTGCATTAATATTACCGTTGATTTCAATACCGGAACCAGAATTATCTAAATAGATATCTGAATTGTTGATACCTTGAACATTCCCATTGACAGTTAAAAAACCGGCAGTGTTAGTTAAAGTAGTGTCTCCATTAACGTTAGAAATGTTCCCGTCAACAGTGAAACCACCTTCGCCATTGTTAGTCATAGCAAGTTTGCCGTTAGAGTTTTCAACAATTCCGGTTTCTGTTACGTTCAAGCCGCCTTTACCATAGTTTGTAATATCTGCTGTTCCATTATTGTTAACGGTACCTGAAATTTTTAAAGCCTCTGTTCTTTCATTTCTTGTTTTAGCTGATTGGCTGTCACCTGCAATTCCGTTTTGTATGCTCAAAGTACCGTCATTATTGACTGTACCAGAGATATTAATTCCTTTATCACCGGTATTATTAATTGTTAATTTACCTTTGGTGTCAATATTTCCTGAAATATCAATGCTGTTATTTGTATCAAGTTGATAAGAGTATTCTTGACCATTTACGGTAAATGTTACTTTGCCTTCGCCCGGGGAATTGAAAATTTGAGTTTCGCCATTGTTTTTAACTGTTCCTGAGATGTTAACATCACCCCAGTTGTTGTTAACTTTTAATAGTCCGTCTGCGTTGGCAACTGTACCTGAAATTTTAATACCGTCAACACCTGTGCTTCTGATTTCGGTATTGCCTTTACCAAAGTTTTTAACTGTTCCTGCAATGTCAACACCTGCATCTTCTGTTCTTTGATTAGATTTGATGTAAATATTCCCGTTGTTACTAGAAAAAGCATTTCCAGTGTTTAAATTATCAGTATTTACCAATTGGTTAAATAAATTTTCTGCTTGTTGGTTTGTATTCATCATAGCCATTTTGTTTTCGTTAATACCGGCTATAACTCCACCAGTTTTACCAACTGAAACTTTTCCGCCATTTAGTTCAACATCATTTGCGGCGAATACTTTACCGTTAATTGTTACAGGTTTTCCGCCATAAGAATTTTGTAAAGATGTTAAATCAGCTTGTGGATTTTCTTTATATCTTGTGTAAACAACATCATTCGGAGTATAAACACCTAAAGAGCCAACATTAAGAACACCTGAAGCTCCTACAACCATTCCGTTTGGAGAAACAAAGATTGCTTTCCCGTTGTAGAAATTTCCATCTCTCATTGTGTTTACGATACCATTGATGTTAATTTTGTTATCAACTAAGTTAATAAATGTAGAAACATCTGTGTTTCCGTATTTGTAAATCAGGTTAGCGATATCACCTTTATCAAGTGTGAAAACCTTATACTTTCTGTAACCCATATCAGTACCGTTAATTAACGCACTCGGGTTAATATTATAGATGCCGTTGTTTCCGTTCACTCCAGAAATTTCGCTGGCTACAACGGATAATAACATTGATTGCTGAGCAACAAACAATGTTGTTAACATTGATGCGATAATACGCTTTTGTCTTTTTCGGCTTTTCATCTGGTAAAATCCTTTCATAACGTTATAAATTTTAATATTATCGATAAGTAAATGTAATAGAATGAATCCTTTATTTCTCTATTGTAACAAGAGCATAATAAAAAGGTCGTAATTATTACTTTTTTTTAAGCCATGCTTCACCCATGCTATGCTTTACAGTATTAATAACGACCATGAATATATAAAATTGCTATCTATTTAGTATATATTAAGTTTTGTTAATCAGATTCTTTAAGTACTTTCAATTTAGTTACAACGTACAATGCATAGAAAAATACAAGAGAAACGATCATTTGTATTGAGGCTGGAATTACTCCAAAATTTTTCATTGCATAAATTACAAGTCCTGTAGGAATTCCACAGATTAAAATCCTAAGCACTGTATTTTTAGGGAATCTTAAATTTAATTGAGGAAGTACAATGACAACACTTAACAAGAAATATATGAAATTGGCTGCAAGTGTTGCAATTCCAACTCCTATTAATCCCATTTTAGGAATTAAGACTACATTTAGAATAATACCTATTATCCCAGATATCAATTTGATAATGAATTCAATGTGAGTTTTGTTGGCCAAATGGTATTGAAGTGTAGTATAGTCTGTCATAGCAAGGAAAAATACACCAAATGCAAAAAACGGAACAAGTGTACAAGCTTCTGCAAATTTTGCATTTGCAAATATTTGAGTATATTCAACACTATATAGCGCCATTACTGTAATAACAGGTAACGCAACCAATACGTAGTAGCCTAAAAATTTTGAAATTACAGGTCTAACATCAATTTTTGCTTCATATAAGTTAATAATTCTTGGGATTGCAGCGACTGTAATCATTGCAAATAGAGTCATTAAGATTGGTAATGTTAATCCATAACCAACTCCAACAAGAGCTGCTTTTGAAAAACCACTGATACTGTTCATAATGAACTTATTACTTTGGGTTATAAGCCACGCGCTGAGTGAAGTTGCTGCAATTGGAATTCCGTACTTAATAATCGGAACAATGAATTTCCATTCGATTTTTTGAAATTTGAAAACCTTTAAAATTTCACTTTGATAGAGTAATAATATATCGATTAGAGATATTGATACCCCCATACCTAACAAAATTGATGCTGCTCCTAGGTTGAAAAATTTTGCAAAGAAGACTGCAAGAAATATCGTTGCAAATTGGTTTAATATTGTTGCAAGAGTATATGAAACAGATTTAAGTTGTGCTCTCAAAAGCTGAGATAACAATGCTCTTATGGCAACCGGT
>ENA-OPNG01000306-OPNG01000306.1-human-gut-metagenome-genome-assembly--contig:-NODE-306-length-13461-cov-3.847755_pt1 | contig 13461 bp, 17 predicted proteins | sample MGYA00241536_ERZ501769 | MGnify/ENA primary metagenome ERZ501769 (study PRJEB25962, sample SAMEA2042567) | human gut metagenome | biome: human gut; feature: human-associated habitat; material: faeces... | reverse complement strand
CTTGTTTGGAATTTCAGGGTTGTCATGTTGTTAATTTTTCAAGGTTCTTTATGTTCTCGCCTCTCAGCGACAACTTCTAAATACTATCACATTCATTTCTCAATGTCAACAACTTTTTTCATCTTTTTTCAAGTCATTTCGTCAGCCCTTATGAACTGATTTCGTATCATAATCGGGAGATTATATAACGAATAAATCTCAAAATCTGATGCTTTATAGATGTTTCTGACACCGTCTCACGCGACAGCTTTTATAAGATACCACCATCATTTTACAATGTCAAGCATATTTTTTCTTTTTTCTATTTTTGTGTTTTTCCTATTATGTATTTTCTTATTCTCTTCTTATTTTCTTTTTATTTCTTTCTTTTATATTCCTCGTTATAATCAGATTTTAAGATACTATACCTGTTAGTTTCTCCGTTTCCTTTATACTCAGCTTATATTGTATCTATACTCTTTGCTTATACCAGCTCAAGTCTTTCAATTATAAAACCTTCATTCTCCATGTGATATACGGTTCCGCAATATGGGCAGTTTCTCTGACGGACAGAATCAAAGCTTGCTCCACAATTCCTGCAATACACAGATGTAATGGAGAATCCAGGTGGTTCCATGTAAGCAGTATTTCTCCGAAGTGTAACGTCTATACAGTCTCCGCGCCTGTTGATACTGCCATCCTTCTCGCTGTAATTTATCCACCATGTCCTGAGTGTCATACACAGATGACTTCCCTCCATATGTATATCCTGCACTGTCATAGCCTGCATATATGTCATTTCTATAATATCCCGAAAGTATGGATTTAATGTTCCACCACAATATGAGGCCAGATTCTCCGGGTGGTCTGACATAATCGCCATACGGATAAGCGATATGATCTGTCCCTCAAACTTCTCAAATGAAAAATACGGATCATATGGTGCAAATGCACTTTTGACCTTTCCTTTTGTTGTCACATAGGACCAGAACGGTATCCTCTTTCGTCCATCCCTGTTGAACTGTTTTGTCATAAATATAATAATAGAAATTATATATCCAAATATTCCGCCCATAATAAGTGCTACAAAAAATGACATGAACAAAGCCTGCGGTATGGGTGTTTCCCGGTCAAATAAAGAAGGTATAAAACATGCAAGGAAGAAAACCAGCATGGTTATCCCCGTGGTCTTTCCCATCTTCCTCTGGTTCTTTGCAGACGCATTCTCCCGGATAAAAAATGTATTTGTGACGCGCGGAAACAGATCATTGATACGAAAAACTGTACGACAATATGGACAGCCTTCCGTGAGGGCTGCCACAGGGCTAACTGCACCGCAGTTTGGACAAGTCATGGACATACGTGTAAGTTCCTGCTCATTTGGAGTATGGACTACTGTCTCGTACATCGTATCTTCGGTTACACGCTCATATATTATGCCGGTTGAATTCTGGAATTGCAGATGTCTGTCAACACCCTCATACATGAGATCAACTGTGTACCAGGATGTCTTTCGAGGCACTCTTGTAGTTCCCATCGTTTCTCTCTTCACAGGTGATGTATGCTGTATCATACGAATGCCTTTCCGTGCCATTCTATCCTTCTGAAGGCGAAGAATATATGACGTGTCTCCATCACAGCTGCGTGGACGCATGTCAGAATCATACCAATGATTTAATTCTATGGCGAAATCATCAAATATACTTCTGTGTTTCTCCCATGTCGGAGTATATTTCTTAAATGCTGTCACCTGTTTTCCATAACAGATCAAAGAAATTATACCAGCTATGATCAAAGCCGCCCCAATACATAGGAAAACAAGAGCCGGTGTCTTGTCTATATCTTCAATTGTGTAGACTGAGGCACCAAGGAGTCCCAATGCCAACAACACTATCCCCCTCACGAGCAATTTTGTATCTGGCGCTGGCACCTCCAATTTACGTTTTTTATTTGAAAGATTTGATATATCTGAAAATATTGACATTTTCTTTCCCCCATAAATCCCATTAAACTTTTATTGTTATTGTATCTTTGAAACTATGCCATTTTCCGTAAGTGTCTGCAGACATTCCGACGCACTGTCATCGTGCATCATCTGCCACACCTGTTCCATTCCTGGTGCAAGCGGTTTTCGCAGGAACTCTTCTCCCGATATCCAGTACACTTTGCCCTCTTCTGAAGATATAAGTTCCCCCTGATACTCATCCGTCTTGTACAGAAATCCGACATTTCTCACAGCTCCGGTCATCCAGTGATATATTCCGGTGAGCTTTGGATTGCTTATGGTCAGCCCGGTCTCCTCATATATCTCTCGTATCACCGATTCTGTGAATGTCTCTCCGGGTTCCACATGTCCACCAGGGAATGTCGTTCCGGAATAGCTTTTCCCTACTTTATCGAGTGCAAGTACACGCCCAGCGTGATCATATACCATGCACATATTCATAAATATTGCCTTCTCTATTTCCGCCATTTTCTCCATCCTGTTGTTTCTATACATTCTGTATGTATTCTCCGGTCTATGGATTTATATCGCACTCTATATACTATATATCATAATGTACGAGTACGATAACACGTTACTATCACAACGAGCTTAATTATCTGATGCTCTTTTCCAGAATGTCATATTTGTTATCTACATCATTTTGTATATTTCCCGAGCGCCGCCTTCAGATACTCATACCTCTGTCTTTTCTCTTCCTTAGCAAAATGTACCTCCCGCTGCTGCTCCGGATTATCCTCGTAATTCAAGACTTCATCACCGAACTGCTCACTTGTGAGATCAAATGCGAGGTCACCTATCACATTGTAACAATGATAGTTTCCGCCCGGTCTCTTTATACCGTACACTTTTCCGCCAAATATATCCTGTGCCAGGAACGCAGTGATAGAGCACTGCCCCAGCGTCATATTCTCATTTGTCCATCTGTCCCTCATCCTCGGCGCACAGGTATCCGCACACCAGATATGACTCAGTGCATCATATAGATCTGTTGGGGTATTTATCCCCGGATATTCATCTGTGATGGCCGGTGCATCCGCATTCTTCCAGCCCCAGAAATTGTATGTCTTTTTTTCATCCATTTTTCTTATCCTCGATATTATAAGTTGTCTTCCCATATCAACTTTCTTGCTTCATTATATCACTCACACTGTGAATTCTCAGTATTTAATATACGGTATTATCCCACAATATTTTCCAGCACACCGATATTTTCTATCTCACATCTTACCACATCGCCGTCCTTAAAGTACAGTGGTTATCATATATCCGTCAAGGCTCTTGTCGAAACAAAAAGCCACCCGGATATAAATATCCATTCGCATTCAACCGCGAATCATATTTATACCCGGATGGTCTCTATATATTCATATGATATTGTCACTTGCGTTATCTACTACAGCTCTACTGAAGCTTGCCGTACTCCTCATCCGTCACAGGCTCACACCACTCATTTGACGTCTCCTCCCCAGGAACCTCGATTGCAAGATGGCTGAACCAACTATCAGGAGCTGCGCCGTGCCAGTGTTTTACCTCAGCAGGAATGTTGATACAGTCACCCGGTTTTATCTCCACTGCAGGCTTGCCCTCCTCCTGATAATATCCACGACCACCGACACACACAAGAATCTGTCCGCCGCCGCTCTTTGCATGATGGATATGCCAATTGTTACGGCAGCCCGGCTCAAATGTCACGTTGAATACTCCGACCTGACTTGTCGATACTGGAAAGAGATAGCTGTGTCCTGTGAAATACTGGGCAAATGCATCATTTGGCTGTCCGATAGGGAATACCATGCTCTTTGCATGTGCTCTCATGGCCTCATCCTCATATGGAAGATCACCCTCATTTACATTCCACACTTCCTTTGCAAGATTGAATACTGCCCAAGCCTTTGGCCAGCCGGCATAGAAGCCAACATGTGTGATGACCGCTGCAATCTCCTTCTGTGATACACCGTGATCTTTCGCATTCTGAAGATGGAACTTCAGCGATGAGTCAGTGATTCCCTGTGCCATAAGTGCCACAACAGTTATGATACTTCTAGTCTTTACATCGATGTCATTGTTGTTCCAGTTCTCCCCAAAGAGAACATCGTCATTAAAATGTGCAAACTCAGGAGCGAACTCTCCGAGTGCATTTCTTCCCGCTGTCTGTACTATCTTTGCCATTGTTTTTCTCCTTCCAAATGTAACTCTTTTTCATTTATTCGTTGGATGTATGAAAGTTATTATCATCCTTCACTAATTGTCATACATCTATTCTTTACGCGAGGGTTTTATCTATCCACTTCTCGATCTCCTGTCTGTTTGCCATGTTGAGCAGTCCGCCTTCTACAAACTCAGCTCCCGGTGCCGACGGCTGGAGTTCCTTGATAGTGTTGCCAAATCCGCTTCCACCTGATGTTGCGAACAATGTAATCTTCTTGCCTGTGAAGTCGTATTTCTCAAGAAATGTGTTGATGATCGTTGGAGCCACATACCACCAGATAGGGAATCCAAGTGCGATATCATCTCTGCAACCTTTTTCGTGGTTCCACTTGCGCTGAAATATGCTATAAGCTTTTTTGACATTATGCAAACCTCCTTCTACTAAACGTTATCCCATTCTAATCACCTTTGACGTGGAATGATGCTGCATGTCAAGTCTTCGTCAAAAACCTGACAAATTCCAATATCCGCCCACACATCCTATGAATGTATGAGCATAAAAATAAGCAAGTACTTTTCAATACATGCTTATTTTAGTCCTGATATATCTATATGTCTAATACCTATATCGAATTATCTGTTATGCCTAAAAGGCATATTGTTACATCAGTCGCTTAATGATAGAAATTTTCAATTAACTCATTTAATCTTCTGGCCGCTTGATTTTGCAAATCCCATGTGATATAAAGTAAACACTGTTTACCAAATAGTAAATGGAGGTGACTATCATTCGGGAAAGTACAAAGGAAACAAGGGCGGCAATACTGAAAAGTGCCATGGAAGTCTTTCTTGAGGTTGGATATCAGGAGGCGTCTATGCGTAAGATCGCCACAAGGGCCGGTATAACCGCAGGCGCAATATACAAGCATTTCTCAGGCAAAGAGGAAATGTTTGACGAGATATTTGAGGAAAGCGGCAGAATGCTCATGGAAGTCACTAAATCCATGATCGGAATAGACTTCACTGCCATGTCAGATGACGAGCTGCTCAATGTGTTGTATTCCAGAGTATCGGTGCAGATCTTCGATATGCTTGAGGGCGACATGCAGCTCTTTCATATGCTGCTGAAAAATGACTCCGGCAAATGCCTGGAGAAATTCCGCAGTATCTATATAGAAAGAAGCGCCGGTTTTGCGCTTAAGTATTATGATGAATTGTACAAACGCGGAATCGCAGCAAGAAAATTATCTGAAAGGACCGTATATATGCTCTCTCTGGCCGAATTCTCAATGGTCTGTGAAATAATCGCAGATGACTCATGCCAAAGTGGAGTCACAGCAGAGATGAAAACTGCATTTATGGAGGCTATGAATGTTCTGCTGCACGGAATAGAAGCAGAACTGCAGATTGGCAAAACGCCTGATAATCAGGGCAAATAACACTATCGCACTTCATCGGGCTGCCACATTCACATAAGCTAAAATGACGACACATCTTATAGGAGGAAAGAAAATGGGAAAAAAGAAAATCGAAAAAGGCTCTGTCCAGGAAACTCTTCTTCTTCCACTGTACGGAAGAAAGCGTGCCATGGAGATGTATCCGGGAAACTTTAATGATCTTGACTGCCAGAGAATATACAACGAGGTCGAGATAGACTATAACAGGAAAGGTATCATGGAGAAAATCGGTGCTATCATGGCTGCCACCAGACAATATGATCTGGCATCCGTCTGCCGATCGTATCTCAAGGATCATCCAAGAGCCTGTGTTGTGAACCTCGGCTGTGGTCTCGACACAACATTCAGCCAGGTGGATAACGGACAGGCACGTGCGTACAATCTGGATTTTCCTGACGCCATAGCTGTCCGCAATGAACTTTTAGGTGAGCGTGAACGCGAGACAAATATCGCCTGTGACCTCAACGATCTCTCATGGTTTGACAAGATAGATTTCCGCCCTGAGGACGGGATCGTATTCTTCGCATCGGGGGTATTCTACTATTTCAAAACTGAGCAGGTTAAGACTTTGTTTGCCGCCATGGCTGAGCATTTTCCTGGAGGCAAGCTGGTATTTGACGCGACGAAGAAAAAGGGGCTTAAGAACATGCTGAAGACATGGCTCAAGGACTGTGATGACAACATCGGTGTTTATTTCAGTGTCGATGAACTCTCGGAACTTAAGAGCTGGAGTTCTTCATTCAGTTCTGTCATCAGGAAAGGATATCTCACAGGGTACAGACCTCTTGACAAACGATATGGATTTGTACTCAACACTGTTTTCAAGCATCTGGACAAATCCTGCATGTGTCAGATAATCGAGATACGCTTTAAATAAATCGACAGGCCAATAATTGACCTGTATTGATAATTTGACTGGTGTCAAATAGAATAGAAAGGATATGTAACTATGGAATATGGATTTACGCAGAAATTATTTGGCTATTTCTATCACAATTCATGCATGAAACAGGCAAAAGCACAGCATCTAAGCCTTGACAGCAAGGCTATAAAGAACGAATACAAAGCAGTCCTTGAGCGTGCCGATGACATAGGAAAGTCGCACCTCATGAGCTCATACTGCATGGGAGCATATTTCATCGCACTAAACAGAAAGACTTCTCTTTCACCGGAGGAATGTTTCAGCCTGTACAAAGACGGGCTGTACAACAATAAACTTTTTCATATGGTTATTGGAAATGCAGACAGCTATCTCGATGAAAAAAAGCTTCCGGGAAGGAAGAAATGGTCTGAGGAATCTCATCTGAGACGCTATAAGAATGACTGGGTTCTTGACATCATCGAGGGCGGACCAAACGATGACTTCGTACTCGGCTATGATTATCACAACTGCGGGATCTGTAATCTCTGCCGTGACGAGGGATGCTTTGAACTGGCAAAGTATCTGTGCCGTATGGATTTCGTGCTTGCTGACATGATGGACTTGAAGCTCACAAGGACTCAGACCCTTGCCGAAAATGGAACTTACTGTGACTTCCGCTATGGACGGAAGTCACAGTAATTGATCTATCTTTTATAATCAAGTTCTCCCACTGCCATAGGATTCAGATTCAGTGTCACCAGCGCTATTGCCTGTTTCTCTGATGACATTCTTCCAGCGTGATAAAGCAGCGGTGTGTAGCCATACTGGTCAACATAGTTGATGTCGATCCCCTGCTCTATCAGCCACCGCATCAGCTCCTCTGAAAGTGAAAATTCCAGTGCATTTCCCTTGTTGTATCCGCCATATGCATTGATGTCGCATTTGCCCAATACCTTCTTGATGTCCTCATCACTTGCCGTCTGCACAAGCTGCTCAAAATCCTTTGGCAGTGTTTTTCTCTTTGCCATGTGTGTACCTCCCATATTCTATTCTACTTACCCCTGATCTTCCTGACATTCCTGTTCATCATATGCCTTCCCCAGTTTCTGTACAGGAACGCCTTCACCCTTGACATCTCCTGATGGTGTTCTTTTAACAGTTCATCCGGCGAATCATACACTCCGAAATCCTGATTGATACCTTCGCTCTGGATATATGTATTATTCCTGTCAAAATCTATAACAGGATTCTTAAAGTCCTTAACTGCCACTCCAAATCCGCAAAATGCACCCGTACACTCACTGTATTTCGCCTGCAGCTTTTTTAGATATCCCATATCCAGAATAAACGCCTCAAGCTCATACCACCTGTTTTCAAAATACACTTCTACCCAGCTATGGAATACATTCTGTGGTGCATTTCTGTATACGATTCCTGTCATAGCGCCCTTCTGTAGCTTTTTATCAATGGTAAATCCATGCACTCTGCACGGGATATCGCAGGCTCTAAGCAGCGCCATGAACAATGTTCCCTTGGTGTTGCACTGTCCATAGCCATCCCGCAGCACCCTGGACGCCGGGACACTGTCATCCACATTATATCCAAACAATATCTCATCCCTGACAAATGTATAAATGGCCTTCAGGCGTTCAAACTCTGCCATGTCACTCCACTTTCTCTCTCTGATGAGCTGCTTGATATTCTCATTTGAATAGTCGAGCATCTTTGTCTCTGTCAAATAATCGTGCATCCCTTTTACCTCTTATCCGAAAAATTGCATATCTGTATCGGTGTGCCACCTTCCATAACGTGGAAACCGTGTCTCTCATAGAAAGCGACATTCTTGCTGTCCTCCTGCATTCCCTCTATGTACAGATAATTCTTATATTTATCTCTAATATATTCTACCATATTTCCGGCTATTTTCTGCCCCTGATATTCAGGATGCACAAGAACATAGTGTACAAATGCCACCAGCTCTGAATCATCCAACACTCTTGCAAGTCCGACAAGGCGCTCACCCACCATCCCATGCGGTAAGAACAGTCTGTGAGTTCATAAGTGCTTTGTGAAGTCTCTGTGGGTATTCTGCCGAGATCCACCCAACCGACTTAAAAAGCTCCTGTACCTGATCCTGTGTAAATGTTTTCTCTTCTGTATATTTTATCATTATGTCTACCCCCTATGGTCACATTTCTGGCACTGTGTCATCTCGTTTTCGTTGTCTTCCTTGTAAAAGGTTCCTGACCACTGACAAATACTCTTAAGTATCGGTACAACGGATCTGCCCTTATCTGTAAGTGAGTATTCAACTCTCGGAGGAATCTCATCATATGATCTTAGAAAACTTTGGTTTTCCATATTCGGAAACATATTTCTCAATGTCAAATTGATTTTTCTTGTCAAAATCCGAAAGCTCTTTGTACATCTCGTTTGCGGTTATATCGACCTTATCTGAAAAGAACGGTCTTACTCCACGCACCTGCAATATACATTTGCCGCCATCCATAAGAGCCAGGCGGTCTTGGCTCATAAGCTCCCGCCCAAGTTTCTGATAGTTCAGACCATAGGACTGAGATGTTCCTCTGGTATCAGAGGTGTTGTACGTGTCAATCGTTTCCTTACCCAGCACTTCCGACAGATCTTTTAATGTTGACTTTTCCTTGCCACCTAAAAACAGAAATGTGTCGCAGTTACCCTCGATTGTCTCCGCGTTATCCTTATAAATTGACTTTAACTGTGCCTTAGACTGTAGGATAATGGATGCCGATATCTCTCTGCTTCGTATGGTGGCAATCAGCTTGTCAAACTTCGGAATCTGTCCGATGTTTGCGAACTCGTCCAGGATACACCGCACATGTACCGGGAGCTTTCCATGGTATTCATCGTCTGCAATCGTGCAGAGCAGATTGAAAAGCTGTGTGTACATGATTGATACCAAAAAATTAAGGGAATCATCTGTATCCGAAATAATGACAAACAGTGCTGTCTTTCTTCTACCGATGTCCCCTAAGTCGAGTTCATCATATGCTGTTATCTCCCTGACTTCCTTGATGTCAAATGGCGCAAGTCTCGCACCACAGGAAACCAGAATACTCTTGGCTGTCTTACCAGAGACGAAAAGTCAAGGACTTTTTCATCAAATTCAAAAAGAAGTCACATTTTGCGGACTTCTTCACGGAGCATACGCTTGATTTTGTCCTCCATCGTCTCCTTGGCGGTCTCGCTGAAATGGACACGGACGATATAGGTGGTCTTGCCAATCTGCTTTCTGACAGTCGGGCAAGTGGCGGTGTTGGTTGCGGTATTGTTCATTCAAAATCCTCCTGTAAATGAAAAATGCCCGGTGACTGTTCATCATCGGGCGGTGTCGGTATGAGGGAACAAGGCAAGGCGGCAACATTAAGGTATCTATAAAAACCTTGCCGTCTTTGCCACGCTTGCCGTGTTCCTGTTGTCAGTCTCGGAGATAGCAGACCCATGCTGTGCCGTCTTTCTCGGTCACAAGTCTGTCCCCGATACGGCTCTTTGCCGTTCTCATGGTGCGTGAGGAAATCCCACGCTCATTGACTGCCTTTTCCAGCTCTGCACTCGGCATACGCTTTCCGTCCGCAAGCAGTTCCAGAATGAGCATTTGCGCCTGTGCGGTCTTGCTCTCGGTCTTTGCGGTGTCTGTCCCGGCAAGAAGCTCGTCAGCGGTAATGTCATAAGCCCCTATCCACTCAAAGCCTTTCTCGTCTCCCAGAGAAAAGGCAAGGGACTGTCCGGGCGGCGCAAGGGAGCTTTTCTCATGGATAAGCACCCTCGTTGTGGGGCTGTCCTTCAGCTTGCCGATAAAGAGCAGACTGCGGACTGCCGCCGTAATGTCGATAGACCCCAATCCCCGGTAGGTGCTTTGCGTTCCTGCGGCTTTGTTCAGGTGTCCAATCAGCACGATAGCGCACCCGGTAGCCTGTGCAATGTCTCCCAGACTGCGGAAGATGGGACGGACTTCATTTGCCCGGTTCATATCCACATCTGCGCCCATAAACGCCTGCACCGGGTCAATGATAACCAGCCTTGCGTTGTTCTCACGGATTGCTCTTGCTATGCGCTCATCGGCAAGGGTCAGCGGTGTGTCCCTATCGTCAATGACAAGCACTCTTTCAAGGTCTGCTTCCGCTTCCATCAGTCGGGGCTTGACGGTATCGCCCAGACCGTCCTCTGCGGTCTGGTAGATGATGTTGAAAGGCTCAAGGGTCTCAATACCGGGTAAAGGCTTTCGGTTGGTGCAAGCCGCCGCAAGACGCATGGCAAAGTAGGTCTTGCCCTCGCCGGGGTTGCCCTGTATAATCGTCAGCTTTCCAAAGGGGATATAGGGAAACCATAGCCAATCCACGCTCGTCAGCTCCACATCTGCCATGCGGAGCATGGGGACAGGCTGGGCGGTGGGCAGCTCTCGCAGCGTGATTGTCTCGGCTATGAATTTGCGGCTGGGAATGTCCCCTTGCTGACGGAGAACATCGTTCCAGTCTTTCCTTGCCGGGACAAGGCGAATGACGGCGATCTCGCTGGGAATGGACTGTGCCAGTCGGGTACAGGCTTCGCTTCCTGCGGTGTCGCTGTCAAGGCAGAGGAACACTTTTCGGGTGTCCTTGCGTTCAGAAAGAAAACGGTCAAGGGCTTTGCCTGAAACGCCGCCCAGGGCAAGGTAGCTCCTTGTCTGCCAGTCCTGCGGATAAAGGCAGATAAAGGACAAAAGGTCAATCGGTGCTTCAAAGACAAAGAGCTGGTTGCCGTTTCCCTCATAGTGGAACGGATAGGATTTGTCAGACCCGGCAATGTCCTGTCTGAATGGGTCTGCCGTTCCTCGCACATGGGCGTATCTCGGCGTACCGCTTCGGTCTCTGCCGACAAACACAACATTGTGCCGCTTTGCGTCCTCGTAAATATCCCCGGAAAGAAGAAAAGCCTCAACAAGCGTTTTGTTGAGACCTCGGCTTTCGCAAAGATATTGAATTGCTCTGTCGGCTGTTCTGTTGTGCAAGGGCAAGTGGAACGCTGTGGGCGGTGCTGTGGTGGCTTCGGTCTGTCCCTCGCCGTTTTCGCCTGTCAACATCTGGACAGCTTCGGGAAAGGACTTGCCGTAAAACTCCATGACAAAATCAATGGGATAGCCGCCCTTGCTCTGGCTGTGGCGAAACCACTTGTTTCCCCGGACGGTCAGACTGTCATGTTCTTTCCAGCGGTATTCTCGTCCGCTTTTTATCAGTGTCTCTCCCTGTGTGCGGAGAAAATCTTCCAGACTGACGGCATTTGCCCGGTCAATCTGTGCTTGGGTGTAATTCATCGGGATAGTTCCTCCTTTTTCTGTCGTGTTTGGGGTCGATTTTGGAGCTTTTGTTCCTCTGTACGCTCGTTAAATCGGGCGGCAGTATCTACGCATGACTTGACCTTCCAAAGGCGGTGTAAATCGTCTCTGACAGCCTTAAACTCGCCATAGGTGGTTTCGTGCGCCTGTTCCAGCTCGTCATACTCGTCGGACAGCTTTTTCATATCCACCTTGCCGTCCGGGAACTCCCCGGTCAGCTTTCGTCTGGCGGCGTAGAACTGTTTCAGTTCCGCTTCATGCTCTGCCTTGTACTTGGCTCTGGGCTTCTCAAACTTGATTTTCTGCAAGCCGTCATAGACAGGCTTCAAGCTCTGGAAAGCAGCGGAGCTGTCATAGAGCTGCTTAATTGCTTTCATTCGGGCGGTCTGTTCGTCCAGCGTTTTCTTCAAGCTCTCTGTGGCAGCACTGTGTTCGCTGACACGGCTTTCCAAATCTTCAAGGGAGTAAATGCCGTTTGCCCGGAGATAATTGAAAGTCTCGTTCATCTCCTTTAGGTTGCTGACCTTACCTTTCTGCGAATATGCCCCGGCTCTGCGGCTGGTGTAATAGGCGTTCAGCAGAGAAACAAGGTCGGGTGCCTGCGGCTTGGCAAGCTCCGCTTTTGCTTCGGCAATCCAATCAAACAGGAGAGCGATTTTCTTCTTGATGTCCCGGATAACGGCATTGGTTGCCTTGATCCAGCGGTTGAACTCGCCTTTCTCGGTGCGTATGCCTTTCTTCTCCATTGCCCGGACGGTTGCGCCCTCATGGACGGTGGGAAGAAGCTCCACGCCCTGACGCTCATAGCTTCGGTGGTCGATACGAACGTCAAGCCCCTTTTCCGCAAACTTGGCATTGCATAGCTCCGCCCATGCTTCACGCCAATGTTCCAGCGTTTCGGGACTGCCCCAGTCGGTAGTGGGAACGGCGTTGAAAACAAACTCTCCGTTCTGGTCTCGGATACGGTTGCCGTCCTCGTCCAGCTCATACACCCGGCGTTGCTTTAGTCCCCATTTGCCGTTCTGCTCGATGGGGCGGATGGGGCAAAGCACATGAAAATGCGGGTTTGGTATGCCGCCGTCCTCCCGGTCTGGCTGGTGTACGGCGAAGTCAACCACCATGCCCCGGCTCACAAAGTTCTCCAATAAAAATTGCCTTGCAAGAGCGATGTTTTCCTCAAGGGAAAATTCATTCTGCAAGGCAATGTCAAAGCTGTATGCAAGCTGGGCGTTCTTTCCACGCTCGGCTTTTTCCACGGCGTTCCATAGGGTCTGGCGGTCTGCGTATTCGGGCGGTGCATGGGACGGCAGGAGAATGTCGGAGCAGATCACGCCGCCCTTGCGGGTGTAGTCGCTGTATTCGCCGTAATACTCGCTATACAATCGCTCCCCGGCACGGTAGGCGGCAGAAGCAATAGCGGACTGTCCTGCGCTTCGCTTAGTCTGCGTGACGCTCAGATGAAATAGTGCCATCGGCTTTCAACTCCTTTTCTCTGTTCGCTTGGTTGGTGTGAGTAATCGCCATGTGACGGACGGCTCGCTGGACTTCGGACAGAGAAAAGATGTACTCCATCAGCTCTGTCATTTCGGTGCGTGTGAGATCTTTGACCTCCGGGGCAAGGCTCTCAATCGTGCCGCCCAGATTGCAAAGGCGGTGG
>ENA-OPNG01000300-OPNG01000300.1-human-gut-metagenome-genome-assembly--contig:-NODE-300-length-13765-cov-2.111670_pt1 | contig 13765 bp, 3 predicted proteins | sample MGYA00241536_ERZ501769 | MGnify/ENA primary metagenome ERZ501769 (study PRJEB25962, sample SAMEA2042567) | human gut metagenome | biome: human gut; feature: human-associated habitat; material: faeces... | reverse complement strand
CCGTCCGTAAGGACGGGTATCTGGAGGGCAACGGCTGGCGTGTCAGCTGGTGCGTGGGCCACCTGGCCGGTCTTGCGGATGCAGACAGCTATGACCCCAAGTATGCCAAGTGGCGATATGATGATCTGCCTATCCTGCCGGAACATTGGCAGATGGTGGTGGGAAAAGATAAGAAAAAGCAGTTTGATATTCTCAAAAAGCTGATGAATGCCCCGGATGTTTCGGAGGTGGTAAATGCCTGCGATGCCGGACGCGAGGGTGAGCTGATCTTCCGCAGCGTCTATGAGCTGGCAGACTGTCAAAAGCCTATGAAAAGGCTCTGGATTTCTTCGATGGAGGACTCTGCCATAAGGGAAGGCTTTGCAAACCTGCGCCCCGGTGCGGATTATGACGGACTTCGGGATGCTGCCCTCTGCCGTGCCAAGGCCGACTGGCTGGTGGGGATCAATGCGACAAGGCTTTTTTCCGTGCTGTATCACCGAACCCTCAACATCGGGCGCGTGATGTCCCCGACGCTGGCGCTTATTGTTCAGCGAGAAGCTGAGATCGACACCTTTCAGCCGATTCCCTTTTATACCGTGGCGCTGGAGCTGCCCGGTCTTACCGTATCCGGGGAGCGCATGGCGGATAAGGCCGCTGCTAAGCAGCTGAAAGAAACCTGTCGGGGTGCAAATGTCACAATCAAAAAGGTGGAGTGCAAGGAAAAGTCTGAAAAGCCGCCTGCCCTCTATGACCTGACTACTCTGCAAAGAGATGCCAACCGCCTGCTTGGATTTACAGCCCAGCAGACCCTGGACTATCTACAAAGCCTGTATGAAAAGAAGCTCTGCACCTATCCCCGTACTGACAGCCGCTATCTGACCGGTGATATGGCAGACAGCCTGCCGGTGCTGGTCAATCTGGTTGCCAACGCTATGCCGTTTCGCAAAGGGATCGCCATTACCTGTGATCCGCAGACGGTCATCAACGATAAGAAAGTAACTGACCACCACGCAGTAATCCCTACCAGAAATCTCAAGGATGCAGACCTTTCTGCCCTTCCTGCGGGAGAAAAAGCGGTGCTGGAGCTGGTGGCCCTGCGTCTGATGTGCGCCGTAGCCCAGCCCCATATCTATTCGGAAACTGTTGTGATTGCAGCGTGTGCCGGTGGGGAGTTTACCACAAAAGGAAAAACGGTGAAGCACCCCGGATGGAAAGCACTGGAGGACGCTTACCGTGCCAAAATGAAGGATGCAGAGCCGAAAAAAGAGGGCGCAGAGAAAGCCCTGCCGGAGCTGACCGAAGGACAGACCCTTTCGGTTTCTGCGGCAATCGTCAAAGAAGGCAAAAGCAGTCCGCCTCAGCACTTTACGGAGGACACCCTATTGTCCGCAATGGAGACTGCCGGAAAAGAGAATATGCCGGAGGACGCCGAGCGAAAAGGTCTGGGGACACCGGCCACCCGTGCCGGTATTTTGGAAAAGCTGGTATCTGCCGGTTTTCTGGAACGAAAAAAGAGCAGGAAAACGGTGCAGCTTCTCCCTTCCCACGATGCAGTTTCCCTGATCACCGTTCTGCCGGAACAACTGCAATCGCCGCTTCTGACTGCCGAGTGGGAGTATCGCCTGGGCGAGATCGAGCGCGGGCAGCTTGCCCCGGAGGAGTTTTTAGACGGGATCAGCACCATGCTGAAAGATCTGGTGGGAACTTATCAGGTCATCAAGGGAACCGAGTACCTGTTCACTCCGCCCCGTGAGGTGGTGGGCAAATGCCCTCGCTGCGGCGGTGAAGTTGCAGAACTGCAAAAAGGCTTCTTCTGTCAGAATGATTCTTGCAAATTTGCAATCTGGAAAAACAACAAATGGTGGGCTGCCAAGAAAAAACAGCCGACCAAGGCTGTGGTGTCTGCGCTGCTGAACGATGGCCGTGTCCGTGTGACGGGGTTATATTCGGAGAAAACCGGCAAGACCTACGATGCCACTGTGGTTTTGGAGGACGATGGACAGTATGCCAACTTCAAGCTGGAATTTGACCAGCGGAAAGGAGGCAGCCGATGAAGCTCTCTTTAGTGGAACGGGAAACCATTCTCCTCTATAACCAGGCAGAACCAATGGCTGAGGTCTACACTCACGATCCCCGTCTGATGGAGAAGCTGGAACTGCTGGCAAAAAAGCACCCCGACCAGATCACCCGAAAGGACGCCCATAACTTTACCGTCCCCAAGCGGTGTGTATCAGTCCGGGAGCCATACAGCGCCGAGCGTCGCAAAGCTGCCAGTGAGCGTGCGAAAGCCGCCGGATACCAGCCCCCTGTGAAAAAGTCCGGCAGTTAAAGGCACATGGCAGAGAATGTATTTGAAGCGGTCAAGCAGTCGGTCAGCACCAGAGAAGCGGCAGAGTTTTACGGGATAAAAGTCAGTCGAACTGGCATGGCCTGCTGTCCCTTTCACGATGATAAGAACCCCAGCATGAAGGTAGACCAGCGATTCCACTGCTTTGGCTGCGGTGAAGATGGGGATGTGATCGACTTTACCGCAAAGCTCTTTAACCTCTCCCCAAAAGAAGCGGCAGAGAAACTGGCACAGGACTTTGGCCTGATCTATGACAGTCAGGCCCCGCCCCGCAGGAGATATGTCCGGCAAAAAACCGAGGCACAGAAGTTTCGGGAGGATCGACAGCGCTGTTACCGCGTACTGTCCGATTACTACTATCTGCTGAAAAAATGGGAAGCCGACCGTTCTCCCAGGACACCGGAGGAAGAACCGCACCCCCGCTTTGTGGAAGCAATCCAGAAGAAACCCTATGTAGAGTACCTGCTGGACCTTTTTCTTTATGAAAGTGAAGAAGAACAAAAGGCATGGATTGCAGAACACACAGCAGAAATCACACACTTGGAAAGGAGATTGAAAATCATGGCTGAGAACAAACCCACCAACCGAGAACGGCTAAGGGAAATCACAGATGGCATCGAGCAGGGTATCAAAGAACTGTTTGAAAGCGAAAAGTATATGCGTTATCTGTCCGTCATGTCCCGCTTCCACCGCTATTCGGTAAACAACACCATGCTCATCTATATGCAGAAGCCGGATGCCACTTTGGTAGCCGGATACAATAAGTGGAAAGACCAGTTTGAGCGTCATGTAAAAAAGGGCGAGCATGGCATTACCATCATCGCTCCCACACCGTATAAGAAGAAAATCGAGGAGCAGAAGCTGGACCCGGATACCAAGGCTCCGATTTTGGATAAAGACGGAAAGATCGTCACAGAGGAAAAAGAAATCGAGATTCCCATGTTTCGTCCGGTCAAGGTCTTTGATGTGAGCCAGACCGACGGGAAACCTTTGCCGGAGCTTGCTTCCTCCCTTTCCGGCAATGTGCCAAATTATGAGGCATTCATGGAGGCCCTGCGCCGCAGCGCACCGGTGCCGATTACTTTTGAAGCAATGGCCGCCGATACGGACGGCTATTTTTCTGCCGATCATCAGAAAATTGCCATTCGTCAGGGCATGAGCGAGGTGCAGACGGTTTCGGCCACGGTTCATGAGATTGCCCACAGCAAGCTCCATGACCCTAAAAAATATGAAATGCTACCGTCATGGAAGGTTGTGCAGGAGAGTGAAGGTGGAACCAAGCATGATTTCAAGTTGGATTTTGCCACAGAAAAAGAAGCCGAACAGTTTGCTTCTGATATGGATTGGCGTTATGTGGACGAAAATCAGTTTGAATGGCGTCTTGCAGTTGAGGAAGATGCAACCGCAGAAAAACAGGCAATCAAAAACCGTCACACGGAAGAAGTGGAGGCTGAAAGCATCTCCTATGCAGTCTGCAAATATTTTGGCATCGAGACAGGAGAAAACAGCTTTGGCTATATTGCAAGCTGGAGCCAGGGCAAAGAGCTGAAAGAGCTGAGAGCCAGTTTGGAGACCATCAACAAAACCTCCGGCACTTTGATCTCCGACATTGAGCGCCACTATAAGGAAATCTGCAAAGAGCGCGGAATCGACCCTCATGCAAAGGTAGAGCCGGAACCCGCCCCGATAGAGCAGCCAGAAGATGCCGCTAAGGTATCTGATAGACAGCAGACCGGCGATCTGACCTACTATGTAGCAGAGTGCATGGAATTTCCAAACCTCGGAGAATACCACGATAACCTGTCTTTGGAGGAAGCAATCCGCATTTATCAGGAGATTCCGGCAGAACGAATGAACGGGATCAAGGGCATTGGTTTTGAGCTGAAAGACGGAAGCGACTATGAAGGACCTTTTCCGATTTTGACCGGCCAGACCATTGACCTGGACAGCATCCAGGCAATCGACTATTACCGTGATAATCCTCTGGTGCAAAAAGCGGTAAAGGAACTGGCTGCGGCAATGCCGGAAATGGAAGTGCTGGGGGCGGACGCCAACCAGCAGGAGGCTTTGTTTCTGATTGACGATGCCACCTATCTTCATATCCAGTCCTGTGACAGCGGCTGGGACTATACCCTTTACGATGCCGCGTCCATGAAAGAGCTGGATGGTGGTCAGCTGGATATGCCGGAGATTTCCCGCATGAAGGCAGTTCTCCAGATTTGTGATGACAACGATTTGGGCAGAGACTCGGTAAAATACGCACCGTTGTCCATGATTGAGACCTTGCAGGAAGCTGCCTACCAGCAGATGCAGGCAGAGGTCAGTCAGATGGCTGCTTCTTCCCAGCTGCCGGAAGCACAGGAGCAGGCACTGGATGAATACCCCATGCCGGATGAGCAGGTCTCCACACCAGATATGCAGGAATACGGCTACTCCTATGATGGGATGCTCCCTGTTACCAGAGAACGGGCGCTGGAACTGGATGCCGCCGGTTTGACCGTCTATGTGCTGCATGAGGACAATACGGAGAGCATGGTGTTTGACCCGCAGGAAATCATGGATCATGGCGGTCTTTTTGGCGTGGACCGTGAGGAATGGGAGAAAAGCCCTCAGTTCCACGAAAAGGTCATGGAGCGTCAGGAACATCAGCAGGAACGCGAACAGGCATTTCTATCCCAGAACAGAGATTGCTTTGCTATCTATCAGGTGAGCCGTGACGATCCGCAGAATGTGCGCTTTATGAATCTGGATTGGTTAAAGTCCCATGACATTTCCATAGACCGCAGCAATTATGACCTCATTTACACAGCTCCTCTGAGGGAGTCTAGCACGGTACCGGAGCAGCTGGAAAAACTATATGAGCAGTTTAATCTGCAAAAGCCGGCGGATTTTCACAGTCCTTCTATGAGTGTCAGTGACATCGTTGCGATCAAGCAGGACGGTAAGGTATCCTGTCATTACTGTGACAGTGTTGGTTTTACCCAGATCCCCGGATTCCTGCCGGAAAATCCGCTGAAAAATGCGGAGATGGCCGTGGAGGACGATTACGGCATGATCGACGGTATCATCAACAATGGCGCAAAAGAGCCTACGGTGGCAGAGCTGGAACAGCAGGCCCGCAACGGTCAGCCCATTTCCCTCATGGATTTGGCTGCCGCTGCCCATCGGGAGGAACGGGAAAAGAAAAAGTCCGTCATGGAGCAGCTGAAAAGCCAGCCCAAGGCAGAACACAAAAAGATAGCGCCAAAAAAGAGTGCGGAAAGGGAGATTTGATATGGGAAACTTTACTTTTGAGGAAATGAACCTGATGTGCATTTACAATACCGGCAGCCGCACCGGACTGATCGACAGCCTGCGTGAGATGCGCGGCGAGCTGGCCCCGGAGGAAACCGAGCTGCGGGAGTTGACAGACAGCGCACTGGGCAAGCTCCAGGCCATGAGTGATGCCGAGTTTGCCGAGCTGGAGTTGTATCCGGATTTTGACCAGTAAACACCATAGTCGCAGGGATGGGGTGGCAATATGCTACCCCACTTTTTACCCCAAAACTGAAAGGAGGACAGAACACTATGCCAACCAAAGCTGAACTATATGCACAGATGGCGGAGAAGGTAACAACGCAGCTCACGGGGAGCTGGCAGGAATGGGCAGGGTTTCTCACCACTGCTTCCCGCCTTTACAAGTACCCGTTCCATGAGCAGTTGATGATCTACGCCCAGCGTCCGGACGCCACCGCCTGTGCAGAGTACGATTTGTGGAATGAAAAGATGGGCCGGTATGTAAGGCGCGGCTCCAAGGGAATCGCTCTGGTGGACGATTCCGGGGACAGGCCCCGCCTGCGCTATGTTTTTGATATTTCCGACACCGGAACCCGTGAACATTCCCGCACTCCCTGGCTGTGGCAGCTGGAGGAGCGCCATTTGGATTCGGTGCAGGCCATGCTTGAGCGCACCTATGATGTTTCCGGTGATGACCTTGCCGGACAGCTCACCGAGGTAGCCGGAAAACTGGCTGAGGAATACTGGACGGAGCATCAGCAGGACTTCTTCTATATCGTTGACGGTTCCTTTTTGGAGGAATATGATGAGTTTAACATCGGAGTACAGTTCAAGGCAGCAGCCACCGTCAGTATCACTTACGCTTTGATGTCCCGCTGTGGACTGGAGCCGGAACGCTACTTCGACCACGAAGATTTCATGGCGATCTTTGATTTCAATACTCCGGCAACCATCGGAGCGCTGGGAACAGCGGTCAGCCAGATCAACCAGCAGGTGCTGCGGCAGATCGGCGTTACCGTCCGAAATGCAGAGCGCGAAGCCAACCAAGAAAGGAGCAAACAAGATGAACAATCCCATGACCTATATCCAGAACGGAGACTATCTGATTCCCGACCTGAAGCTGAGCCAGCAGCCGGAGAAACCCCTGGGCAAGTACGGAAGGATGAGGAAAACCTACCTGAAGGAACACCGTCCCATCCTCTACAACCAGATGTTGCTGAGCGAGAAGCTGTACCCGCACCTTCTGGAGATCGACGAGACCGCCCAGAGCAGACTGGAGCAGATGATGCCCCAGCTGGCGAAGGAAGCGGGAGCCACCGAGGAACTGAAAGCCAGCGATCCCATGAAGTGGGTGGGGCTGATGAACACCTGCAAAGCTCAGGCCGAGGAAATCCTGATGGCGGAGCTTATCAACAGCTGACTCTAAACCTGTTCCTCTCCGAAGCGGAACAGATCCAATCCATAGATGAAGCAGAGAATGTAGCGCATACATCCTCTGCTTTTTCTTTTGCCCAAAATGACATCGACCATGTGCTGCGTTTGGGCGGCAATACAGACCGTCAAAGGGAGCGTGTGGTTGCAGCCTTTGAAAAGCAGAAAACCACCGCTGAGATTGCCGAGATACTGAAAACGCTGTACCACGGCGGCAATGGCCTTGGCAGTGTGAGCGCATGGTATGCCGAGGATGGTATCCATCTTTCACATGGGAAGTCTGTCCGTTATGACAGGTCTGCCCAGGTCATTTCCTGGGAGAGCGCCGCAGAGCGTATCGGGGAGCTTTTGGAAAGTGGTCAGTTTGCCTCCAATGTGGAGCTTGCAGAAGCGGCAGGCTATGAACGCTCCCTCCTCTCGGAAAAGCTCTGGCATCTGTATCACGATCTCAGTGAGGACGCCAGAAAAGGCGGATATTTGTCCTGCCTGTCAGAGATCAAAGGCAATGGTTTCCCGGAGGAGACCCGCCGCCTGATGGAGCAGCTGAGTGAACCGGCTTTCCGCCAGACCCTCAAGGAAGAATACGCCGCCTTCTGGACTGCCTATCAGCAGGACCGTGACCTGTTGCGTTTTCACTATCATAGACCGAGGGAGATCTGGGAGAACCTGAAGGACCTTGACCTGCCCCGCAGGACCTTTTCTTCAGAGCTTTCCCAAGTGCCAACCGTCCAGCACTTCATTACCGAGGATGAGATCGACGCCGCCATGACCGGCGGAAGCAGTTTCGCCGGAGGAAAAGGCCGTATCTATGCGTTCTTCATGGCAAACCATACGGATAAGGAGAAAGTGAGATTCCTCAAAGACGAGTATGGCATTGGCGGACGCTCTCATGCCTTGTCCGGTGCAACACACAGCGGCGAAGATCACGATGGGAAAGGACTGCACTATAAAAAGCAGGACTGCCCGGATGTTCACTTGAACTGGGAAAAGGTTGCCAAGCGCATTACCTCACTTGTCCAGAAAGGCCGCTATCTTACCGAACAGGAACAGGCGCAGTATGACAAAATCCAGGCTGAAAAGGAATTGGCAGAAGAAGATGCCATCCAAGCCCAGCAGCCGGAGGTGGAGGAAGAAACGCCAAAGCCTACCCTTCGGGAGCAGTTTGAGCAGTATAAGACTGTGGTGACTGCCGCCATTTCCGAGGATGCCGCATACCGCAATGCCTGCGGGCATTCTGACCGTGAAAATGCTGTCATCGAGGGCAATGCCGCTGTGCGCCGTGCGGTCCTTGGTTCTAAGGATATGGAGCTGATTCGCCTCTATTCGGATGTGCCGGAGTTCCGACAGCGACTGCACCGGGAAGTGATCGACGAAACCTATCCAAAGCTCCATGAACTTCTGCGCCCTCTTTCTCAGGAAGATATTGATACTGCCATTTGTGCATGGAACGGCAATATCGAGAGTAAACATGCTGTCGTCCGTTATATGAAAGACCATGCAAGAGAGAAAGATACCGCTGCATGGCTGGCTCAGGAATACGGCGGCAGTAACAGCAACAGCCTGTTCGTTGTCCGTGCCGGCAGCCCGGAGGAAACGCAGCTGCCCTGGCCGAAGGTACAGCGCAGGCTTGCCCAGCTGATTCAGGAGGACCGGTTCTATACCGAAGAAGAACAGGAACGTTTTGACAACATCGACCCCATCGCCATCCGGGAAGCCCTGGAGGAAAGAGGGATTGTCAACGGACAGGTGGCAGACCCGGAAAAACTGGACAATGACCCATTTATCCAACAGGTGGTGTCGGATGTAGGGCAGATCGCAGATGCCGAGACAGAGCAGACTTCCGAAGTTTCCATTTCCGATGAGGAATATGACGCAGTTCGCCGCCCAATTCCGCAAAGAACCTCCTATGACCCAGCCGCTCCGGTCTATGCCGTGGGCGATACCGTGTATATCGAGGATGACGCCTATCAGATCACCGAGCTGCGGGAGGACACCGTACAGCTTCTGCCCACCGGGATGGTATATCCCATCTACCGGGCAGAGCGCAAAGAACAGTTCGAGCAGCTGCTTCGGGCAGACCGCCGCAATGCTTACTATACCGAGTTTCTTCCTATTGACCCGGACAAGGCAGATCAGGACTTGCGGGATGTATTGGCTCATGGACTGATGGATGAAGCGGATAAAAAGCAGATTTCCACGCTGCTGCAATCCGGCAGGAGCAACAGCGAGATCGCCTACTGGCTGAGCAGAGCCTATTCCGGTGAGATCGAGACACTGAATCTGGAGACCGGCGATATTGCCGATTACCGTACCACGGCACAGGGCATAGAACTGGAAGTCATGGATGCAGAGGAAAAGCGTCTGGCTATGCTGTATTTCCGCTGGGATGAGGTTGCGCCTTTGCTGCGCGGGATGTATGCCCGTCAGCAGGACGGTTTTGGACAGGAACAGCCCCAACCGACTACCGAATCCCCGACCTTCCATTCCGAGACCATGGCCGTCTATCCGGGCGATAAGAACCATCTACCTTATGATGTGGTGGTGGAACAGCTGCATATCGAGGAGCCGGAGCCGCCAGCCCCTGTAACAGAGCCGGAGAAAACCTTTGAGGAAGTGCTGGACGAACACCCGGTTTCCATTCAGGTCAATGGCCAGTGGCAGACCTTCCCCAATGCCAAAGCTGCCGAGGAAGCCTCCTATGAGGAATACAAGGCTAACCTGCGCCGCAATGCAAAAAACTTCCGCATTACCGATGAGCATTTGGGTGAGGGCGGTCCGAAAGCCAAGTTCCAGGCAAATATCAATGCGATTCGTTTGCTGAAAGAGCTGGAAGTTGCCGGACAGCAGGCAAGCCCCGAACAGCAGGAGGTTCTTTCTCGATACGTGGGCTGGGGCGGTCTCTCTGATGCTTTTGACCCGGAGAAACCGGCATGGGCTTTAGAGTATGCCCAGCTAAAAGAACTGCTGACCCCGGAGGAATATGCCGCCGCCAGAAGATCTACCCTCAACGCCCATTACACCAGCCCTACGGTCATTCAGGCCATCTATGAAGCGGTGGACCGTATGGGATTTGAGACCGGAAATATTCTGGAGCCGTCTATGGGTGTGGGCAATTTCTTTGGTATGCTGCCGGAGAAAATGCGAAACAGCCGTCTGTACGGCGTGGAGCTGGACCCTGTTTCCGGGCGCATCGCAAAGCAGCTCTATCCCAAGGTGGACATCACAGTAGGCGGCTTTGAGACCACCGATAGGCGTGACTTCTTTGACCTTGCCATCGGCAATGTACCTTTCGGTCAGTATCAGGTCAATGACAAAGCCTATGACAAGCTGAATTTCAGCATCCACAACTACTTTTTTGCCAAAGCACTCGACCAGGTGCGTCCCGGCGGCGTGGTGGCCTTTGTGACCTCCCGATATACCATGGACGCCAAGGATTCCACCGTGCGCCGCTATCTTGCCCAGCGTGCCGAGCTGCTGGGAGCTATCCGTCTGCCTAATGACGCGTTCAAAAAGAATGCCGGTGCCGAGGTGGTATCGGACATCATCTTCCTCCAAAAGCGGGACCGCCCGCTGGACATCGTGCCGGAATGGACTCAAACCGGACAGACGGAGGACGGATTTGCCATCAACCGGTATTTTATCGACCACCCGGAAATGGTGCTGGGCAGACAGGAGCCGGTAAGCACTGCTCATGGTATGGACTACACCGTGAACCCTATCGAGGGACTGGAGCTTTCCGACCAGCTGCATGATGCGGTGAAGTATATTCATGGCACTTATCAGGAGGCAGAGCTGCCGGAGCTGGGCGAAGGCGAAGCTATTGACACCTCCATTCCTGCCGACCCCAATGTGAAGAACTATTCCTATGCCATTGTAGACGGGCAGGTGTACTACCGGGAAAACAGCCGTATGGTGCGCCCTGACCTCAACGCCACCGCCGAAGCCCGTGTAAAAGGTCTTGTGGGACTGCGTGATTGTGTGCAGGAACTGATCGACCTTCAGATGGATGCAGCGGTTCCGGACAGCACCATTCGGGAGAAGCAGGCGGAACTGAACAGCCTCTATGACAGCTTTTCTGCAAAATACGGTCTCATCAATGACCGTGCAAACCGACTGGCCTATGCAGACGATTCTTCCTATTACCTGCTCTGTGCGCTGGAAGTCATCGACGAGGATGGGAAACTGGAACGTAAGGCAGATATGTTCACCAAGCGGACCATCAAGCCCCATCAGGCGGTGGCTGTGGTGGATACGGCAAGTGAAGCACTGGCGGTGTCCATCTCGGAAAAAGCCTGCGTGGATATGGACTATATGAGCCAGCTTACCGGAAAAACAAAAGAAGAACTGGCCGGAGAGCTGCAAGGCGTAATCTTCCGTGTACCGGGACAGCTGGAGAAAGACGGCACACCCCATTATGTGACTGCTGATGAATACCTCTCCGGCAATGTACGCCGCAAACTGCGTCAGGCGCAACGGGCCGCACAGCAGGACCCGATTTATGCAGTCAATGTGGAAGCTCTTACCGCCGCCCAGCCCAAAGACCTGGATGCGTCGGAGATTGAGGTGCGTCTGGGCGCTACCTGGATTGACAAGGAATATATCCAGCAGTTTATGTATGAGACCTTTAATACCCCGTTTTATCTCCAGCGCAGTATCGAGGTCAACTATTCGTCCTTTACCGCTGAATGGCAGATCAAGGGAAAATCTTCTGTATCCTACAACGATGTGGCAGCTTATACCACCTATGGGACCAGCCGCGCCAACGCCTACAAGATTCTGGAGGATTCCTTAAACCTGCGGGATGTCCGCATCTATGACACCATAGAGGACGCAGACGGAAAAGAGCGCCGGGTTCTGAACGCCAAGGAGACCACCCTGGCGGCTCAAAAACAGCAGGCGATCCGGGAAGCCTTTAGGGACTGGATCTGGAGAGACCCGGAGCGCCGCCAGACTTTGGTGCGCCAGTACAACGAAGAAATGAACTCTACCCGTCCCCGCGAGTATGATGGCAGCCATATCACTTTTGGGGGCATGAACCCGGCCATTACCCTGCGGGAACACCAGAAAAGCGCCATTGCCCATGTGCTGTATGGAGGAAATACCCTGTTGGCACATGAAGTAGGCGCAGGCAAAACTTTTGAGATGGTAGCTGCTTCGATGGAAGCCAAACGCCTGGGACTGTGCCAGAAATCTCTCTTTGTGGTTCCAAACCATCTGACCGAGCAGTGGGCGTCGGAGTTTCTGCGTCTCTATCCTTCCGCCAATATCTTAGTCACCACAAAAAAGGACTTTGAGACCCATAACCGAAAGAAGTTCTGCGCTCGTATTGCGACGGGTGATTATGATGCCATCATCATGGGACACAGCCAGTTTGAGCGTATCCCCATCAGCCGGGAGCGTCAGGAACGGCTTCTCTATGAGCAGATCGACGAGATCACCGAGGGGATTGCAGAGGTACAGGCCAGTGGCGGCGAGCGTTTTACCGTCAAGCAGCTGGAGCGTACCAGAAAGTCTCTGGAAGCCAGACTGGAAAAGCTGCAAGCCGAGGGGCGAAAAGACGATGTGGTAACCTTCGAGCAGCTGGGTGTGGACCGTTTGTTTGTGGACGAGGCCCACAACTATAAAAACCTGTTTCTATACACAAAAATGCGGAATGTGGCTGGTCTTTCCACATCGGACGCGCAGAAATCCTCCGATATGTTTGCCAAGTGCCGCTATATGGATGAGATCACCGGAAACCGTGGCGTGATTTTTGCCACCGGCACACCGGTCAGCAACTCCATGACCGAGCTTTACACCATGCAGCGTTACCTTCAGTATGAACGCCTGCAAGAACTGAACATGACCCACTTCGACTGCTGGGCTTCCCGATTTGGGGAGACCGTCACAGCATTGGAGCTGGCACCGGAAGGCACCGGCTACCGGGCAAGAACGAGATTCAGCAAGTTCTTTAATCTGCCGGAGCTGATGAACCTGTTCAAAGAAGTGGCCGACATTAAGACTGCCGATCAGCTGAACCTGCCCACCCCGGAGGTGGAATACCACAACATCGTGGCGCAGCCTACCGAACATCAGCAGGAAATGGTCAAGGCTCTTTCGGAGCGCGCATCGCTGGTACACAGCGGAACCGTTGACCCGTCCCAGGACAATATGCTCAAGATTACCTCGGATGGCCGTAAGCTGGGCCTGGACCAGAGAATCGTCAACCAGATGCTGCCGGATGAACCTGGCACAAAGGTCAATCAGTGCGTGGACAACATCATGCAGATCTGGCGGGATGGCGAAGCTGACAAGCTGACCCAGCTGGTGTTCTGCGACATTTCTACACCGCAGGCAAAAGCTCCTGCAAGCAAGGCGGCGAAAACGCTGGATAATCCACTGCTTCACGCATTGGAAGGCGCTGTGCCTCTGCCGGAGCAGGAACCGGTCTTTACGGTATATGACGATATTCGTCAGAAACTCATTGCTCAGGGAATGCCTGCCGACCAGATCGCTTTTATCCATGAAGCCAATACCGAAGTGCGGAAAAAGGAGCTGTTCTCTAAAGTCCGTACCGGTCAGGTTCGTGTCCTTTTGGGCAGCACCGCCAAGATGGGCGCAGGCACCAATGTGCAGGACCGTCTGGTGGCACTTCATGACCTGGACTGTCCGTGGAGACCGGGAGACCTTGCCCAGCGCAAGGGCCGTATCGAGCGCCAGGGTAACCAGAATCCTCTTGTCCATGTGTAC
>ENA-OPNG01000299-OPNG01000299.1-human-gut-metagenome-genome-assembly--contig:-NODE-299-length-13793-cov-2.696317_pt1 | contig 13793 bp, 10 predicted proteins | sample MGYA00241536_ERZ501769 | MGnify/ENA primary metagenome ERZ501769 (study PRJEB25962, sample SAMEA2042567) | human gut metagenome | biome: human gut; feature: human-associated habitat; material: faeces... | reverse complement strand
CCCTCTCTTTCTTTTACCTCTTACCTCACGCTACCATTAGCGCAATATAAGAGGGCTTTATTTGAACATTTTCTCAATATCTTCTTCTTTCAGGATAGACAATACGGTCTTTCCATCAGGAGTATAGTTTGGTGTGCCCACTGCCAGCAACTCGTCTACCAAGTTATTCATCTCGTCGTTGCTGAGCAATTGTCCCGGCACTATGGCTGCTGCCTTGGCCAATGAAAGGGCTAATACGCCCTGAACCTCTTCTTTCACCTTACTGCCCTTATCTGCGGCAGAGTGAACCAAGTCGCTTACCAACTGTTCCGGATTCAGTCCGTCGATGCCGGCAGGAACACCATTTATGGCATACGAACCGCCGCCCAAATCGCTCAGTTCGAATCCTAAGTATTTAAGGTCTTCCATTATTTCCTCAAGTACAGGTACCTCGGCAGGCGAGAAATGTACCATATCGGGGAACAACATACGCTGCGATACATTCTGATGCGACGCAAGTTGCTTCATATAACGCTCGTAAAGCACACGGATATGGGCACGCTGCTGATTGATTATCATCAAACCCGATTTGACGGACGTTATTATATAGCTTCCCTTATACTGATAATGCAAAGGCACTTTCTCCTGAACTGCCGCTTCCGGATGTCCATCATAAAGCGTAGGTTCTGCCGTAGGACTTTCTTCTTCGGGAGGCAATTCCCATTCTCCACCTTGATCGGGCTGCGCAGCCAAATTCCACGGTTGGTCGGCCTTCTTGTCGAGTCCCTGAAACAGCGGTTGCCATGTAGGAGTCTTGCGCTCGTACGAAGCGGAAGAATACGACGATGGAGGTGCCGACGATACGTTAAACGGATTATAAGACGGGTCGAACGATGTAGCAGGAGGCACCGACGAACTGTCTGTAGGCGTTCCGTCGTAAGCCGGTATATCGGGCATTCCTTCCGTATCGAAATCGATGGAAGGCACCGCATTGAAGCGTCCTAAAGTTTCTTTCACGGCTGCCGACAGTATCTGCCATATCGCTTGCTCGTTGTCGAATTTTATCTCCGTCTTGGTAGGATGTATGTTTACGTCAATATTCGACGGGTCTACCGTAAAGTAGATAAAGTAAGACATCTGCTCGCCCACAGGGATAAGGTTCTCGTAAGCATCGGCCACCGCCTTATGGAAATACGGGTGACGCATATATCGTCCGTTTACGAAGAAGAACTGACGTGCCCCTTTCTTTCGTGCAGTCTCGGGCTTACCTATGAAGCCGTGAATCTGCACCATGCTAGTATTTATATCGAGCGAAAGCAAGTCTTTGTTCAGCTTATTGCCAAACACTCCCATTATGCGCTGACGCAACGAGATAGCAGGCAGATTCAGCATCTCCGTACCGTTATGAGATAGAGTGAACGATACCTCAGGATTTACCAAAGCTATACGTTCGAACTCGGTAAGCACATTGCTAAGCTCCGTCTGGTTCGACTTCAGGAACTTGCGGCGTGCCGGAATATTAAAGAACAGGTTCTTTATGCTGAAATTACTTCCACGTGCACAAGCCACCGCTTCCTGACCTTCTACCTTAGAGCCAGATATGCGGATAAGCGTTCCAAGCTCGCCGCCGTCCATAGCAGTGCGTAGTTCTACCTGAGCCACAGCCGCTATAGAAGCCAGAGCCTCGCCACGGAAACCCATGGTATGCAAGGCAAACAAATCTGTAGCCTCACGGATTTTAGAAGTAGCGTGTCGTTCGAAAGCCAACCGAGCGTCTGTTTCCGACATACCCTTCCCATCGTCTATTACCTGAATGCAGGTCTTACCCGCATCGGTTACAAGCACGTCGATATGTTTGGCTCCGGCATCGATGGCGTTTTCTACCAACTCTTTCACAACCGAAGCCGGACGTTGAATTACTTCGCCCGCCGCAATCTGATTGGCAACGGAATCGGGCAATAAACGGATTACATCACTCATGGTTTTCTCTCTTTATTATAATGTAAACTCTCCAGTAACCAGATAATGGAGTATGTACAGCAGTACCGCAATAGCCACAAAGATAGTAGCGTACGATAACGGCTCACGTCCGCTTTCCTTACGTCGCTTAAGATGGGTAGTGCCTTCAATAAACTTGCCGCGAATATCTTCGGGCGAGAATTCTTTAGGAGGAATCATTCCCAAATCACGCTTGGCGTCTTCCTCCATCTTCTGCAGTTTTTCCTTCCGTTCGTCTACATAGATGTATTCATGATGAAACGGACGGGGTTTTCTCATTGTAAACAGTCCCATAGCTATTCCTCCTTCTTTTTCTTTTCAAATAAATGTTGGTTCGGCAGTTCTACAGGTCCTCGCACGCTCTTCTTCAGCTGGTCGGTAACCTTCTTTGGTACCCAGTTGAAAATGTCCTGCTTGTTCTTAGGACGTATATAGTCGAACCACACAAAGTTATCGAGTTTATCTTTTCCTGCCGGAATCTGCGTCATCGGATATAACGTGCCGCTCGATTTCGGACTCATCACCATTTTTTCCAGTTTCTGGTTCTCAAGGTATACATCCAGCTTACTGGTTTCTGATACATTCATACCTATAAGGGTACTGTCGGCATCCATCGGATAATAAACCACACGCACAGAGCCTATCACTTCGGTCTTATACATCTGCTTATTGCGGAAGTATGATTTCATTTCCTTGCCCGACACTTGGTTGTACTTGGTAGAATCTATTTGTTCTACTGAAAGGGCTTGGTTTATGATATGCGCCCTTTCTATGGTACTATCGTTAAAGTAAATGCATACCTTTTCGCCTACCAACTGCTGATTCTGGTTCCACAGGATAGGGTCTTTGTACAGAGTAAGGCAACTATCTTTCGTAGCGAATACCAGCGAATCGGCTACGCCCTGCATATCGGTACGGTAAAAACGAACCTTATGAAAAGCACGCATCTCACGGTGCATAGAGTCGGTATCAAGATGAAATGTCTCCATCATCAAGGTATCAGCATGAAGAAACAAGCTGTCGCCTTGCGAATAATCTATGGCTACCGCCTTATTTGTAGCGAAGGCGTACTTGGTTTTCTCGTTATAGTAACCATACTCGCCTGTCATCATGTTCTTGTTGATGGTGTCGCGCATCTCCATGTGCGAGAACGCCTCGCCCACCCCAGTGTTACGGTCGTAGAACAACGTGTCGCCGGTAAGTTGCTTAGCGTCGTTCGTGATAATAGAACGCTGATACAGAGCCGCCTTTCCGGTAGCGGTGTTATACGTTCCCTGCTCGGAATAGATATGGTTATTATCGCTCAATATATCCGACGGACCTACAATTTCCGCCACCTTCGACTGGGTGTTGTACTCCAAAGTATCCGATGTCAACGTAAACTGCGGGTTCACCAACTTAACGTTATAGTTGAACACCGACTGCTTGGTAGACGGATTGTACTCTCCCCACTCAGAGGTAAGCACATTCTGCTCATCCATCAGCGTACCGCCATCGAAAAAGTAACCCAAGTTATACAGACGGTCGTAGTTCAAGCTATCCGTAAGCAACGTAGTGTTACGGTTCTCCATACGCACATTATTGCGCACCTCGGCTATCTGCGTATTTCCGTCATAATAAAGACGGTCGCCATACAGAAAGAGCGTATCGCCTTGATTCATCTTCACGTTGCTGAACGCCTCGAACGAACCAAGCTTATCGTAATAGTAAGCACTATCGCAATACATATACACGCTGTCATGACGGAACACCACATTTCCCGTCACCACCTGCGCATCGGGATGCCGCGAATCTTTTCGCAACATATCAGAATGTATCAGGTACACCTTACTCTTGGCCTGCTGCTTCTTATGAGCCTGTACTTTAGCCTCCTGCTGCGGGCGCGACTGCTTGTTCTGCACCGGCTTCTGAGCTAACAAACAAAAGCCGAAAAGGCATAAGACACTTGCCAGAAGTATCTTATGCCCACGTATATTATGTTTTTTCTTTTCGTTTCCTTGCATATAAGGTCTTTAATTCTTAATCCATCCCGGATATTTGAAATCACAGTTTCTCCACGACGGGTTAATGCGTACGTAGGTATTTTTCTGCTTTTCAACAATCCACTTCTGAATCTTTTCTTCACTGCGCTTTGCTGTCACCATCGATTTCAGACGCTGATAGTCTTCGGTAATAGTAGCCTTATGTCCATCGATGCGGTTTTTCAACTTAACGATGGCACATACTTCTTTACCCTTAGAGTTAATCATAGTGAAAGCTTTAGAGATTTCACCTATTTGCATTTTCTCTACCACCTTAGCTACATCTTGCGAGATAAGAGAAGCCAACTGCTGCATCTCGAAGCGCGATGTACTGTTCTGAGGGTTGGCCAACAAACCGTGGTTATTACGGGTATCTTTATCTTGCGAAAGCCATGTAGCAGCATCATCGAAAGAGAATTTAGCCTTACGGATATCATCGCCGATAGAGTCAAGACGAGCCAAAGCTGCGTCAATGTCTTTCTTGTCTACTTCCGGACGAAGCAAGATGTGACGATAGTTTACACGGTCGCCTCGCTTTTCTATCAACTGTGCTATATGGTATCCGAATTCTGTTTCGAATACTTTTGATACTTTCTTAGGGTCTGTAAGGTTGAACACCACATTGGCGAATTCTGGAACCAACTCACCTCTACCGGTAAATCCGCCTTCACCGCCACGAGCTGCGGTACCAGGGTCTTGCGAGTAGAAACGTGCCAAGATAGAGAACGAAGTCTCGCCCTTGTTAACACGGTCGGCGTATTCACGAAGCTGAGCTTTTACACGTTCTATTTCCTTCTCTGAAATTTTCGGCATCAACTCGATAATCTGCACCTCCACCTGAGTGGGCACAAACGGAATACTGTCTTTAGGTAACTTGCTGAAATAGTTGCGCACTTCGGCTGGAGTCAACTTGATGTCGCCTATAATTTTCTGCTGCATCTGCTGCACTCTCATACCCTCGCGGATATTGTCGCGAAGCATCTCACGAATCTGAGTATAGCTTTTGTTATAATACTCTTCAAGCTTTTCCTTAGAACCGAACTGATCGATAAGCCATGATGTACGCTGTTCTACACGCTGAAGCACTTCCTGATCGGATACTTCCACACTATCTATCTCTGCCTGATGCAAGAACAATTTCTGTACGGCCAATTCCTCTGGTATAACACAATACGGGTCTCCGTCAAAACGTCGGTTTTCATACTGCGCATTCAGACGTTCATTCTCTACGTCCGACTTCAGTATAGCCTCATCTCCTACTACCCATACCACTTCATCGATGACATTATTCTGTGCACCAACTGCCGAAGCAATAAGTACGAATAGCAAACATGCGTAAATTCTTAAAAATTTCAATCCACTCATTTAATCTATTGTCTTATAATATTTTATTTTCTTGTCTTCCGAAGCTTCGCGATATAATTCAGATTTCATCTGATTGATGAACTCGGTACGCTTTTGGTTGACCAATATTTCTTTTATCTCATTCTGAGCATACTCTAACGGCAGAATTTCTCCTTTAGGAAGGAACTGCTCTACGTGGAGGATGTAGCAGAACAACGAGTCTTTAACTTCTACATTTTTGTCGTTCGACAGGTAACCGGGATTAGACTTCAAGGCCGCAAGCGGCATCTTCGAAGCGAAATCGGAAACCGGGAGCCAGCGGTCGAAGAAATAATCGTAGTTAACAGCAGTACCTACACAGAACTTTTCCAAACGGTCGAGGTTGCTTTCTACATTCTTACGGCACCATCCACGCAAGGTGTTCAGGTTGGGCACATTAACCGGCACTTTCACGAAAAGTCCTTTAATGTAAGGCGCATCAGCACGAAACAACTCCGGGTTTTGATTGTAATACTGCTCTACCTCGGCATCGGTTATGGCACCGCTCAACTTCTGCTTTACCAGCTCTTCCTGATACGTATGCATTATCAGCGTCTTGCGATACGAAGATACAAGTTCTTCTATCCGTTGATTGTCGGGCACATTGTCTTTAGCTTTTTTATACAGCAAGGCATCTTCTACCCAATCGCGCACATATTGCTTCACAAAATTAACGCTGTCGGATCCGTGCAGTCCCACGGGCATTACCCTATCCACATCTTCCTCATAAAGAAACGCCCCGTTCACCTCTGCCAATGGGGTACCAACACCCGGAGAGACTGACGAAGAGCAGCCTCCCAACAAAAAAGCACAAGCCATAAGGCTATATTTCAGTGTTACGGTCATTTCCTGTTAATTAGTGAACGAAGATACACTATTAATTATTATCTACATTACTATTAACTGTTTTTTAACACTGATTCAGCGCAATAAAGCGCTATACAAAGCATTGTGCAATAAACAAGAAAAGCTGTTACTTTTATTACGGGGCTTTATCTTATGGTTTGCAGATTGTTATTATGTAGTGTACTTTTACTATTAAAGAAGAATGCTATTTTGCTATACATTGGTTTCAGGAGTAGAAAACTGTCTGATAAACCCCTCTCATATGGCTTCTGGAGCCGATTTTCTTCATTTGAAAATCGATAAAAAAAAGAATGCAATGTTTCATTCAAACCATTGCATTCTTTCACCTTACCATTCGCATATTGCAGTGCTGCAATTCGCATTCTTTCTTACGCGTATCGCAGAGATTTTTTCTACGATTTTTATGTTTGATATATTTACTTACTCGTAATAAGACTGTTCAGTACTTCTTGATTGATTTCCACTTTAAAGCGGTTGCCCATTTCCTTAACGCGAGCCTCATCGAGCGAGAAGAGATAGTCTGCTTTCACTCTATCGGCCACGTCGGAATATGATTCCGGTCCTCGCTTCAAGAACTTGCCTAATGATATGGCGTATGGGTATGCCGTACGGATTCCTCCATTGCCGCACTTAAACGCAAGTCTGTCTACCTCGGCATCCTGACCAATGCGGAACAGACCGGTTTTTACATCCGCTTGGCTTTTCGGGTTGTCTTTATTCCATTGCGCAACGACTGCCTGCCACTCATTTAAAGACAATTTCTTCAGTTTCTTTTTCAACTTTGACGCGTCTTTCTTACTCTGACAATAGATAACTCCTCCCTTGAAATGAGGCAGACTCCACGCATAATCGCTTTTATGCGCCTGAAAATAATCTACAAGCTGTAAGGTAGAAACCTCTTTAGGATAAGAAGACGGATTTTTCTTATCCCAATACTTCACGAGCAAACTGTCGGCAAGTGAAGTCATGGAAAGCATCTCAGCCAATTGCGCTACCGACTTACCTTCTGCCCACCCCGCATACAGCTTACTGTTGAGCAACGACGAGGCAATGTCTGAACGCACGGAAAGAACCGGACAAGACTTACCTACACTATCAGCATTTCCATCAGTTTCTTTCTGCAACAACCGCACTATATGCACCCCTAAGGGCGAAGAGAACGGCTCAGAGAACTGACCAACGGAAAGCGATTGTAAACGTGTAGAGAACTCCTTCAACAATTCTACCCCCGATGCCCACACTGGAGCGGAAGGCGAATAAGACTGAAAGTCGGCTCCCTGCCGCAAAGCACGATAGATGGAATCGAGCCGAAGCATGGCACGCTGTTCCTGCCGCTTACCATCGCGCTGAGACAGAGGAATGAATATCTGATCGTACCGAAACCTATCGGATGTCAAAAAACGGCCCTTCTTATTGTAAGAAAGCGCCCTACCGATAGAATCAGTTTTCTGGCGGTCGGTACCTACCGACATCAATCTACTGCCAAGCATCACCTTCAGTTCTTGCTTAAACACGGGCAAGGTATCCCATTTCTGACTGCGTGCATCGGCCAATTTCAGCTTATCGAACAAGAAATGATTGAAGCACACCGACACCGACGAGCCGTCTGTACCTCTGCGTAACTGACGCTTCATATAACTTTCGAACTCAGACTTAGGGACTGAAGTACCGTTTATCTTCAGTAATTCATCCGCTTGCAGAGAAGCGCACGCACATGGCACCGCCATCCACATAGCCGCAACGATACACAATAATGTTTTTACTTTCATGTTTATACCAATCAAAAAAAAGAAAGCGAAGAACTACGCTAATCTTAATGTCGTAATTCTTCGCTTCTGATATCTATCCGTTCACTACCCCATCTTTACAGACAGAGGCAAGAACGCTATTATTCCATTTACTGAGGACGGCTGTAGTTAGGAGCCTCGCTGGTAATTGCAACATCGTGCGGATGGCTCTCCAATACACCTGCATTGGTGATACGAGTAAACTTAGCGTTATGGAGTTCCTTGATGTTATGCGCTCCGCAATATCCCATACCCGAACGCAAACCACCTACCAACTGATAGATTACTTCGTAAAGGCTTCCTTTGTAAGGAACGCGAGCTGCGATACCTTCCGGAACCAACTTCTTAACGTCGGTAGTTCCAGCCTGGAAGTAACGGTCTTTAGAACCATTTTCCATAGCTTCCAAAGAACCCATACCACGGTAAGACTTAAACTTACGTCCGTTGAAGATGATAGTGTCGCCCGGAGACTCTTCGGTACCTGCTACCAAAGAACCGATCATTACACAGTAACCACCGGCAGCAAGAGCCTTAACAACGTCGCCAGAATAACGCAAACCACCATCGGCAATCAAAGGAACACCTGTGCCTTCAAGAGCTTTGGCTACATCGTAAACGGCAGTCAGCTGAGGAACACCTACACCTGCTACTACACGAGTGGTACAGATTGAACCCGGACCGATGCCTACTTTCACAGCATCAGCACCAGCTTCTACCAACATCTTAGCAGCTTCGCCAGTAGCGATGTTACCTACTACTATATCTACATTAGGGAATCTTTTCTTAGCTTCTTTCAGCTTTTCGATAACCGACAATGAATGTCCGTGAGCTGTATCGATAACGATAGCGTCGGCACCGGCATTAATCAATGCCTCCATGCGCTGCAATGTATCGGCAGTTACACCTACTCCGGCAGCTACGCGCAAGCGACCTTTCTCGTCCTTGCAAGCCATAGGTTTATCTTTAGCTTTAGTGATATCTTTATAAGTGATAAGACCTATCAACTTACCTTTTTCGTCTACTACAGGAAGTTTTTCAATCTTGTTCTCCTGAAGAATCTTCGATGCAGTCTCCATATCTGTACCCGGAGTGGTAGTTACGATATTTTCTTTAGTCATGACTTCGTCAATACGCTTTGTCATGTCTCTTTCAAAACGCAAGTCACGGTTTGTAACAATACCGACCAGATATTTCTCATCGTCTACTACAGGAATACCACCGATTTTATATTCGGCCATGATATCAAGAGCATCTTTCACAGCAGAACCTCTCTTAATAGTTACAGGGTCATAAATCATACCGTTTTCGGCACGTTTTACAATTGCTACCTGACGAGCCTGTTCTTCTATCGACATGTTCTTATGGATTACACCGATACCGCCTTCGCGTGCGATAGCGATAGCCATTTGGGCCTCGGTAACAGTATCCATAGCGGCAGTTACAAACGGAATCTTCAAATCAATGTTGCGTGAAAACTTTGTCGAGAGTTCGACAGCTTTAGGTAATACCTCAGAATAGGCCGGGATTAACAATACGTCGTCGTAAGTCAATCCGTCCATCACTACTTTATCTGCAATAAATGACATAGGGCTTTTATGCGTTAAGATTTTATTGCGTGCAAATATACGCATTTTCAGAAAAACCATGAATACCCTTTGCATTTTTTTTCGAATATCACCCCAAAAAAGAATGCAACAGACAAATAAATCAGTCTGCTGCATTCCAAGTAATACCTCTTTTAAGTCTTAGTATCAATTCGCCATTTCCGAAATGAACTTGATACGGACAAGTCTTATTTCTTCTTCCGTATAATCTGATCCAAGCTCATCCATAGCGTCATCGATTTTATCGGTTGTCGACTCTTTAAAATAGTCGTAGATATCAAGCATGTGATCTTCGTCCATCACCTCATCGAGGAAATAATCGATGTTAAGCTTAGTACCCGAATAAACGATAGCTTCAATTTCGTCGAGCAATTCGTTAAACTCAATACCTTTAGCCACCGCTATATCATCAAGAGCCACCTTACGGTCGATGCTCTGAATGATAGAAACCTTCAGTTTCGACTTATTGGCAACGGTACGTACACGCAAGTCTTCCGGACGGTCAATTTCGTTCTCCTCGCAGTGTTTCTTAATCAGTTCGCAGAACTCCTGTCCGTAGCGTTTAGCCTTACCGGCACCTACACCCGGAATATTCTGCAACTCTTCAAGAGTCACCGGATAGATAGTAGCCATAGCCTCCAATGAAGGATCCTGGAATACCACATAAGGAGGAACATCGAGTTTCTTAGACATCTTCTTTCTCAAGTCTTTCAACATCGAAAACAGAACAGGGTCTACCGCACACGAACCACCGCCACGTGCCGGAACTTCTTCTTCTGTCTCTTCAAAGTCGTTGTCTTCGGTAATCTTGAATGACTTCGGCTTCTTCAAGAACTTACGTCCTTCGGCAGTAACCTTGAGTAAGCCATAGTTTTCAACATCCTTAGTAAGATATCCGGCTATCAGCGCCTGACGGATAACAGCATTCCACAAACGATCTTCCTCGCCCATGCCCGAGCCGAAAACTTCCAACTCTTCATGCTTATGCGCAAGCACCTCGGATGTTTCCTTACCTAAAAGGATATCTACTATATAATCTTGCTTAAAATTTTCTTTTACCGCAATGATTGTTTCAATCACTGCACACAATGAATCCTGAGCCTCCACTTGTTTTTTTGGATTTAAACAGTTATCACAATTACCACAGTTGTCCTCAGTATACTCCTCACCGAAATAATGCAATAATATCTTTCGTCTACACAATGACGACTCCGCATACGCCGCTGTTTCCTGCAACAGTTGTTTTCCAATCTCCTGCTCAGAAACAGGCTTACCCTGCATAAACTTCTCTAATTTCTGCAAGTCCTTATTTGAGTAGAAAGTGATGCATTGGCCTTCGCCACCGTCACGACCGGCGCGTCCTGTTTCCTGATAATAGCCTTCCAAGCTCTTAGGCACATCGTAATGAATTACGAAACGCACATCCGGCTTATCGATACCCATACCGAATGCTATGGTCGCTACTATCACGTCAATATCCTCTTTCAAGAAAGCATCTTGATTGGCATTGCGGGCAGCCGAATCCATACCAGCATGATACGGACGGGCTTTTATGCCGTTAGCCTGAAGGATTTCGGCCAGTTCTTCTACTTTTTTACGGCTCAAGCAGTAAATGATTCCCGATTTATCAGGGTTCTGCTTAATAAAACGGATAATGTCCTTGTCTACATTGTTAGTCTTTGCCCTTACTTCGTAGTATAGGTTTGGACGATTAAACGACGATTTGAACTCCTTGGCTTCTGTCATACCCAGATTCTTCTGGATATCCATCTTCACCTTTGGAGTAGCGGTTGCGGTCAGGGCTATTATCGGTGCTCTTCCTATCTCGTTAATGATAGGACGTATGCGACGGTATTCGGGACGGAAATCATGCCCCCACTCTGATATACAATGCGCTTCGTCTATCGCATAGAAAGAGATTTTAACATGGCGCAAAAAGTCTACGTTGTCTTCCTTGGTCAGAGATTCAGGAGCCACGTACAATAGTTTGGTTTTACCCGATACTATGTCCGACTTTACCTGATCTATAGCCGACTTAGACAGCGAGGAGTTGATGAAGTGTGCCACACCATCTTCTTCGCTATAATTGCGCATGGCATCAACCTGGTTTTTCATAAGAGCTATAAGCGGAGATATTACAATTGCCGTACCTTCCATTAGCAACGAAGGCAGCTGATAGCACAGTGACTTACCACCCCCGGTAGGCATCAAAACAAACGTATCATTCCCATCCAGCAAGTTACGGATGATTTCTTCCTGATGCCCCTTAAATGTATCAAAGCCGAAATATTTCTTCAGCTCAGCAGTTAAATTAATAGTCTCCGCCATTATTCCCTTATTTTAGTGATTATACATCCGACCAAGAGATGTCTCTCTCTTTACGATTGTAACAAAGTTATAAACAACTTTTAATATTACACAAATAATTCGAGGAATATTTTACCGAAAGAACTTCCGTTTTATCTATTTTCCACTTTTTTCTATCATCACTCCATCTGCAAACGAGAAAAGTTAACCTTTTCCATCTGCTTACGTGCATAGTCTAAAGTAACCACAAAATGATCTATATTCTCTGACGGTACATCGTACATGGCATCCATGATGATGGTTTCGACGATAGAACGCAAACCACGCGCACCCAACTTATACTCTACAGCCTTGTCTACTATATAGTCGAGTACCTCGGGCTGGAATTCCAGCTTCACTCCATCCATCTCGAAAAGCTTAATATACTGCTTCACGATAGAGTTTTTCGGCTCTGTAAGGATATTGCGCAATGCTGTACGGTCTAGCGGATTCAGATAAGTCAGGATAGGCAGACGTCCGATGATTTCTGGAATCAGACCGAACGACTTCAAATCCTGAGGCACGATATACTGCATCAGGTTAGAGCGGTCTATCTTTGTAGTTTCCTTAGCAGCTCCATATCCCACCACGTTAGTATTCATACGCTGAGCAATCTTACGCTCAATTCCGTCGAACGCTCCGCCGCAGATAAAGAGGATATTTTTAGTGTTTACTTGAATGAACTTCTGCTCCGGATGCTTACGTCCGCCCTGAGGTGGCACGTTTACTACCGACCCTTCCAGCAGTTTCAGCAATCCTTGCTGCACACCTTCACCGCTTACGTCGCGAGTGATAGATGGGTTATCTCCCTTACGTGCTATTTTGTCTATTTCGTCAATGAATACGATACCGCGTTCCGCCTTGGCTACATCATAGTCGGCCACCTGCAACAGGCGCGAAAGTATGCTTTCTATATCCTCGCCCACGTATCCGGCTTGAGTCAGCACCGTAGCGTCGACAATAGTAAACGGAACATGAAGCAACTTGGCTATAGTGCGAGCCAACAGAGTCTTTCCGGTTCCGGTGCTTCCCACCATAATGATGTTCGACTTTTCAATTTCCACATCATCCTTAGTCTGAGTCTGAAGCAAACGCTTATAGTGATTATAAACGGCTACCGAAAGATAACGCTTGGCATCGTCCTGACCAATCACATACTGATCGAGAAAAGCCTTAATATCTTTCGGCTTCGGAAGATCGGCCAAGCCTAAATCAAGACCATCGGCTACATTGCCATGCGAATGCAAAGCCTCATTAACTATCTCATGAGCTTGTTCGGCACAGCTATCGCATATATTGCCGTTCAGCCCTGTTATCAGGAAACCAACCTCATCTTCGCTACGTCCGCAAAAACTGCAATAGCGTTTGTTCGATTTCCGTCTCGTTGGTTTATCTCCTTCCAATGTTCTCTTATTTATTCTTTTATATTCAACTTATTCTTTCTGTTCTACACTCTTAATCATTTCTGGTCTGCAGGCTTGCGCGACAGAACTTCGTCTATCATGCCGTATTCCTTAGCCTCAAGAGCGGTCATCCAGTAATCACGGTCGGAGTCGGCCCATACCTTGTCGAATTCGGTATGCGAATGTTCCGCAATGATAGTATAGAGTTCCTTCTTCAACTTCTGGATTTCGCGGGCAGTGATTTCTATATCAGACGCCTGTCCCTGAGCGCCACCCATCGGCTGGTGAATCATGACGCGAGAGTGAGTAAGCGCAGAACGCTTTCCTTCCTCTCCGGCAACGAGCAATACCGCAGCCATAGAAGCAGCCATACCTGTACAGATAGTAGCTACATCGCTAGAGATA
>ENA-OPNG01000270-OPNG01000270.1-human-gut-metagenome-genome-assembly--contig:-NODE-270-length-15359-cov-4.825078_pt1 | contig 15359 bp, 14 predicted proteins | sample MGYA00241536_ERZ501769 | MGnify/ENA primary metagenome ERZ501769 (study PRJEB25962, sample SAMEA2042567) | human gut metagenome | biome: human gut; feature: human-associated habitat; material: faeces... | reverse complement strand
ACATGCCCTGAGGTGAAGAACCGGTTGGCAAACCCAGAACAAAAGGACGTTCAGCTGTTGGTTGAAATCTGTTAATTGTTTCAATTACATGATCAGCTGCCCACTTTGACAGCTTCTCATAATCTTTTTCGATAATAACACGCATAATCTATTTCTTATTGTTTAGTTGTAAAATTCAGGAAACAAAAATAATAAAAATCTGTTTCATTACCGCTAAAAGATGGCAAAAATTATATTTTTTTACAGCTTGAATCCACTTCTTCATAGCCCTCCTGCTCTACATATTCATCAAAACCGATGCTGATATCGGCGCCATTCTGCTCGAAGAGACGCAGTAATTTCTGCTGCATATCGGGTGCGATGAGGATGGCGCCGCGCTTCGCCTTGCAATAGGTGCTTTCGCTGATATAGGGCGAAAAGTGCCAGAAATGAGGCGTATTGGCAGAAGGTATCGTGCCGAACATGCGGCGGAATCCGCGTGCCATGCGTATGATCTTCTTCTGAAGACGATAGGCGCAGCCCTGCTCGCTGCAGGCTATATGGTCCGGGTTCAGAATACTGAATACCTTCTCCGACTTACGCAACTTCTGATAATGCTCAAAACGAGCACAAAGGTGATGTACCGGGCACGTCTCCTTGAGACATACCGTATCAATGGAATGGATTGAAATATTGTTCATACTCATTACTTTTTTAGTTGGATAAATAATTTTTTCTACGAAAGATTGAGGGACTGTTATCGGCAAATAGCCAACTGGCGAACCACAGACAGCCAACTAGCCGCTATGAGAACAGTGGGCTGTTCTAGTCAGACAGCTATCGGAAAAGCGAGAGAAAGAATTTTAAGAAAGGAACTGCGAAAAACTCTTCACTCTTCACCTAACCCTCGGAAATGCCGATAAACAAAGGGGATTCGAGGGGTGAAGAGTTGTTTCTCACTCTTCACCCACTCTTCACCCATCTGCCGCTTAGCTATATTTTCAGATTCTTACAAGCAGATAGGCCTGACCCTTCTTGGTATGCTTCATCTTGCAACCCAGGAGTTTGAGCGACTGGCCGATGCGAATCTTGGTACTCAGATTACTGATCAGCATCGGAAATCTTTCGTGCAGAACCTCGAAAACATCCGAACAGATGAGCCATTCGCCCGTTTCATTATCTTCAGGAACACGGAAGCAGCTCTTCAGCATCGATTCAAAATCATCTACCTTGAAGAAAGGAAGATTGCACTTCTGGATGCGATCCACCTCGGCATAGGTAAACCAGTAAGGCGTCTTCTTATGGCAAAGCTCATACATAACTTGTGCATAGAGCTGGTCATAAATGATGGGTGAACCGTTGTCGATATATTCACCTGCCGGAATGTGCAGACAGACGAATCGGCGGCTACCCGTAGGGTCGCAGAGTGGATGCTCATCATTGGTAGTTGCCAGGAAGGAAGCGTAACGCGGACGGTCATCCTGACACTTGCCGAAGATAGGGCGCCCGTTCACCTTCACCTTCGAAAGCATCTGCTTCAGCTTGCCCTGCTGCGATGGTCCCATATTCGCAAACTCATCTATGTTGACAAAGAGATTATGAGTGAGCGCCATCTCGGAGTCAAACTTATTGGCAAAGTTGATGTGGTCGAGGAAATACTGGCGCAGATGATCCGGCAGCAGGCGATAGGCAAAGGTACTCTTGCCGCAACCCTGCTTGCCGATAAGCACAGGAGTGGTTTCGTTGCCATGAAACATATCCATCTGCAACCAGTGAGCCACAGCCGAACGGAGCCAGGTGGCGCACCATCCCAACTGTTCACTTGTAAGCCCCGGAATCCTGCCAAAGAGTTCAGCCACATGGTTCTTTCCATCCCATTCCGGCAGGTTCTCAAGATATTCCCTGATAGGGTCAAACTCCGGAACCTCTTCAGAACGTACGAACTCCTCAATATCCTGTCGGGGCGACTTCTTGCCTCCTACACCCAACCGCTTGGCGTGACGGACGATAGAATTGAAAGCCTCCGGAGTCAGCACCTTCCAGGTTGAGTCAGAAGATTCCTCCTCTTCCCCACCGGTTTCCGGTTCCTCTTCTACGGGCTCCTCAGTTTCGTCCTCATTCTTTGAGAGAGTGAAATACTCGGTTTTACCACTTAGCACATTTCTACGGAAGAGATAATACTCATCGAGAAAACTCTCAACAAGAGAGAGTGCTGAAATTTCGTTTGTCATCTTATCTGATGACGATAAGGTTTTTAAATTTTCCATTATGTGTAAATTTTAAGATTAATAATAATCATCCTTTTTGCCCTTATATATAATAAGGTGAAGAGTGGTGAAGAGTGGGTGAAGAGTTGTCTCTGACTCTTCACCCCTCGAAACCCCTCTGTTTATGGGCATTTCCGGGCTTCAGGTGAAGAGTGAAGAGTTTCAGCTCATTCATGGCTCAGCATTTCGCCGCTCTTTCGTTTTCGATTGCAAAGTTAATACTTCCCTTCACCGATTCCAAATTTTCCCCGCCACCTTCCCGCTACTTTTCTGAAATCAGGGAAGAAACAAGGGGGCTACGGGGAAAAGTATGGGGAATTTCTCCAAAATCCTTTTCTTAATCTGGATAATTTGCTTCGAATTCGCTCATTTGTGTAGAAGATAATTTGCCTAAAAACAATTTAAAGAATAGAACTTTTAGCAAACGTGTTACACGAATTGAGACACCTTAGCCGTAATTTTGCAGCCGAAATAAAAAAAATTGTATTATGACATTAAAAGAATTACTCGACTCGCTTTCGTTCGACGAAATTGCACCTTTCCGCATAAGGCATTATCATACGATTATGCGCCAGGAGATTTTTTTGTGGATCTGCTTCCTAAAATATTTTGTCCCAGACTTGACAATACTCTTGGTAAAGAAATAAGAATAGATGTGGCTTATTACGAATAAAAAATGACTTCAAACAATATTTAAGAGTATAGAACGTTTTCCATATAAAAAGATTCAAAATATGACTGCATTGGAGAAATATATTTGGATAGTAAGAACACTCTATAACAAAGGAGATAGAGGGTTGTCGCTGAAAGAACTCAACGACAAGTGGATACATGACGAGAACATCAACAATGGAGAGCCTTTGCCACGGCAAACCTTCGACCGGTGGAAAGGAAACATTCTGATGATACTCGGCGTGAACATTGAATGCCGGTTAAAAGGCGGTTATCGCTATTACATCTCCAACCCAGAATGTTTGAGTAAAGGTGGGCTCATCCGTTGGCTACTTGATACATATTCTACAGCAAATACCCTGTCGCAAAGCACTCAGTTGAAAGACAGAATTCTTGTTGAAGAAATACCATCCAACCGTAACTACTTGACAGACATCATAGAGGCGATGAAGAACAACCATGTGGTGGCGCTGACATACAAGAGTTTTATACATGGCTCCTCTCATACGTTTTCTGTAGAACCTTACAGCCTAAAGATGTTCAAAAAAAGATGGTATTTATTGGCGAAGAATCTCGTTGATAACAATCTGCGTATCTATGGGCTTGACCGTTTGGAAAATTTTGAGGAAACCAAAGAGCATTTCACGATGCCCAAGAATTTTGATGCAAACACCTATTTTTCCTCATTCTATGGAATAGTAACAGACGAGACCATCCCATTGCAACGCATTGTGGTTCGGGCAAATAGACAACATCAGCATTATCTTCGTTCTCTGCCACTACATCCTACCCAGAAAGAGATATTCACCTGTAAGGACTACGCAGACTTCGAACTGACATTGCGTCCTACCTATGATTTCATTATGGAACTGTTACATTTTGGAAATATGATAGAGGTATTGGAACCACAATCCCTACGACAGACCATGAAAGGTTGGGTAAGTGACTTGTGGGAGTTATATGAAAACGACTAACAAAATATAGATTATGGAAAGATTTGATATTAACAAAGAGCTCAAAAACTTAGAAGGACTGTCTGTCAGAGCTAAATGCTCTGCATTGGATGACCTATGCTGTACGCTAAGAGAAGCCATATCAGATATCAGTAATGCCAAAAATGAGATTTTGGAAGAATACAAGCGTTCTTGCCGAAAGAAATTCATCGATGAGATCAATTCGGAGATTAAAGCAAACTTCGATGGCAGAATACCCTACGTGGACAATTACGGATATCAAGTTAGCTACGATGGGATTACCACGTATATCAACTTCTCATGTATAGAAGGAGAATGGTATATCTATTTTACTGTATTGGAAGGTAGCCTGAAGCCTGTAAAAGAACTTGTCAAAAGAATGGGAGGTGATTCCGAATCCCTGGAGCTACGTGTTTCAGAAGAAGAACTTATTTGGAAATTCCGGTACGCTTTTTCCTATACAGATGAAGATACCCGTTTAGTCCAGGAAAACCTGGCCATCGAAGAAGAAGTTATCTTCAAGTTCGGAGACCAGGCTAATACTGTCAATTCAGAAAACTGGAAAACAATACCATTAGAAACCATGGATTCAAGAACAGATTGGGTTGTAATTCTGACTGATGACGCAGAAGCTTATCTCAATGAAATAAATGCGATAGTTGCAAAAATGAAGCATCCCAAGACTTGCTTTGTGATAGATTTGCATCCATGTGCCAATTACAAGCATTTACAGAAACTATGGGACAATTATATCATGACAGACAAGGAATCTGTAGGAGTACTTCTTAATTTTATACATCATCACTTGGTGAATCCAAGTAGGATAACTTTCTTCATACAAGATTTCAGAGAATACAGCGTTCCATATCCACTTGTGAGAGCTGTCTCTACTGAAATCGGGAAGAAAGTCACAATTGATTCTAACGCAAAAGCTATATATTATGGTCTATGCTTCGAACTGAATTGTGAATTTGCAGATTCTTACATGAATACGTTTAATGAAAATTTAGACGAAATGGGTGAAGATATTGGTTTGCAGTGGTCTATCCAAAACTCTACAGACAATGTTGTAGAGGTTCTATACTTGTACGAACCAAAAGTTTAATTATAAACCATATTAATTATGAACAATTTAACAAAACAACTGGCTAACTTATACGAGCCAAAATGGAATGAACTGAAACAACAGTTGGATGCTAAAGGCATCAAGGTACAAGCACCTTTTATGCTGGGTGTAGCATTGGAACATAACAACCAAGGAGGTTATGTTGACGAGAGTTGGTGGACTGATGCCGACTTGAAGGTCATGGTGTTCGGGCAGGAACCTCTCAATTGGCCTATGCCAATATTGGATGATGGCTCCCAAGTACAGTCGGACGATTTCGTAGAACTATACCAACGTTTTTATTCTGACAATTATAAGGGGGAATATTTCCTTACTGATTCTGACAATCACTTGGCTAAGAATAAGTTCTTTAGCATGGGATTCAATGGTATCATGTCGGGTATCAAAGACTTCGTTCTCGGCGAACAGTATTCCGACAAGAAAGTAGCATACCTTTGGAACAACATTTCAAAGTTGTCTGTAGGTGGACGCAAGGGTGTTGATTCTGGCATTCATGATTTGGAGATAGAATACTTCCATGTCATCCCTCAGGAGATAGAGATATTGAAGCCTGATGTTCTTATCTTCCTGACTGGTCCTGGCCAAAACATCTATTACAGCTACATCCAAGATAACTTCAACGTAAAGGGTTCGCCAATTCCTTTGGCAGGAAATGATATTGACGCAGTGGCAAAACTTGATATTGAAGGCATCAGCCTTGCTTACAAGACCTATCATCCTACAGCGACCAAGGATGGAGATAGAGGCATCACAGATGCCGAGAAGTGGAAGTATTATCATGCCATCTTGGATGACATAAAGGAACATATACAAGATTTTTTCTAAAAGACAAATAGGTAAACTTATGGGAATTGCGACATTTAATAGCATATTGCACCATATGCGGAATAGAAACGCTGATAGTACGGATGATGACATCTTTGAAGATGAACTCCATAATACTATACGTAGGCTGAATTTTGCTGAAGAACAGGATGAAGCCAAGACTCTCCTGTCCGACCTTCGGTCTATGGCAGAAAAACAAAAAATCTGCCTTGTTGAGTATGTGCTTTTGGATTTTGTCATGGGGAAAGGGTGCACGGAATGTTCGAAGACCATTTGTGAAGATGCTTTTGGCAAGCATCCTACGTTTGCCGACATGATGCGCCATCCTTGGTTCAAGCACCTGATGAGTCATCCTGTAGCAACAGAGCCCTACAGTCCGCTTCCTCCTATAGTACGTAATGATGCCTACTATTGGCATAGCTTCCATTTTCCTCTATTCTACTATCTTCAGGAAGGTAACAGTTTGGCTTTGGAAGTATTGGATTATCTTGCGACAAAAGGCGACATTCCTTCCATGGAACGTGTGTCACTTTACTACTTCGATAAATGTCAATTTTCCAAGGCGTTTCTTTTATTTAAAGCTTTGCATGAGAAAATGCAGACAACCGAATGGTATGATTGGGTGATTAAGCAAGAAATCACTGCCAAACTCGCTCGTCTATATACCTATGGATTAGGTGTAGAGCAAAATCTCGACAAAGGGGCTCAATACTACAAAGAGCTTGAAAATGGCTACGACTGGGGAGAGAAAGCAGAATACCAGTTAGGATGGTTGGCTGAGCGAACGCATAACTATATAGAAGCGATGTGGTACTATAGGAAAAATATTGATAGACACGAGTATGGCAAGTACAGCTTCTACAGGAGAGATAAAGACTTGTTTCCACTTCGATTGGAGATTGCTTTTAGACAGATGAAGAAGAAGCTCAACCCTATAGTTGACTGTCTGACACTTGCGACTTGCCAAAAATGTAACGATATGGTTCTTCAGTTGAAGGTCATGATGAATGCAATAGTCACAATTGATTGGGGTGATGGTGAAACTGAATCAGTAAAATGGAAAGTGGATGACTGGGGACAGGTAAGACATTCATATCAATCGCCAGGCTATTACTGTATTACAATAAAAACAGACGAGGAGAACGTATTGACTGGATTCCATATTGTTTCTCACAAGGCAATATGCTCAATAGACGTTTCCGGCTGTAAGGGATTGACGCATCTATTGTGTCCAAATCAAATGTTGAAACAAATGTCTTTAAGCAAGACTGAATATCTCTCTGTGCTTGATGTACATGGAAATAGGCTGCAAAGAATCAACCTCAGAAAGAATCCGTTGCTTACAATCGTTGATTGTTCTAACAATCCGTTGCAAAAGATAGAAGCAGTGAAGCATCCTCCATTCAGTTTAATGTGCATAAGAAAAACAAGGCTGGGAACTAAAGCAAAAAGGAGATTTCATGAAATCGTTCGTTTAAATGCAGGTCGATTATTGAGTGAGGGCTTTGTTAACCAATTGACAGAGCCGCTTTTGCCTACGTTGCTGTTTTATATAAAGAACAGCACTTGGGAAGATGTCTTGGCATGCTTGCAACAGAAAAACGAAGATTCAAAGGTAAATAATAACTCCACGGTATTGCACAGAGTCTATGCCTTGCTTAAAGCATATCGTCACGTCACTCCGTGCCCATACAAAAATGGTTTTATGTGGGCGTCAGGAACATGGGTCGTTATTGCACATAAGTTTAAAACCAAAAGGACGGGGCAAATAGTAGAAAGTAGTCAGGCTCTCGAACAAGAGTTCTATTTGTATGAACGCCCTTGGAGTATGATTCTTGGAACACCAGTAAAAGCATGGGACAATCGTTTGCCATTCATGATGCTTCCACAACATCCAAATGCCTACTATGCAGCCATGTGTTTATATAATATGGTGGACAATAACACTGAAATGAAGAAACATAAAATTCCTAAGATCACTTATGGAAAAGAAAGTTGCTAAAATAATTTTTCTTGACTTTGATGGTGTTCTGAATACAGAATACCATCAAAGACAATTACAGTTTGAAGGAAAAATATGGCAAGACAAGCACGGTGCCAGCTTTGATCCCGAAGCCGTAAAACAGCTGCAAGCCATAGTCGATAAGACTCATGCAGACATAGTAATAGAATCCTCATGGAAATATCTTGGCTTGGAGGCTATGCAGGAAATGTGGCAAGACAGACAACTGCCAGGAAGAGTAATTGACATTACTCCTTCTGTTGTCAGTGATAGCCTGTTGCTTTCTGCAGATTTGGAACAAATCTCCCCATCTGCACTTCATTGTAAAGGTGCAGAAATAGCCTCATGGCTTTATGATAACAATATACAAGATACCCCGTATGCCATTATTGATGATGAGTATGTTATCTTGGAATCTCAACTTCCACATCTCGTATTGACAAATCCTTACGATGGGCTTACCGAAGAATTGGCAATGAGAGCCATCAACATATTGAATCAACAATAAAACTTTCAAGGAATTTTAATTTAGTTCTAACCTGTCATAAATAATGGGGCACCATAGCCATACCTTTGCACCCAATAGCGTAATTAAATTTTCAAAGATATGACTAATGATAAATCAAACAAAGAGTTGGATAAATCTACTTTGCGTATTACTCCATTCAATATGATACTTCGTCAGATTCTTGTTGTTAATGCTTACGGAGACAAAAGCCTTCGCGATGAAATACTCCTCCAAGATGAACTGTTCTACAACACCGTCAGTCAGTTGAACTTTTCAAAGGATTCAAGCGAAGTGAGACAACTGTTGTCCTATCTTCTCGAATCGACAGGAGAGCCTGATAGTTATCTGGTGGAGGAGATTCTGCTGGACTTTGTGATAGGAAAGGGATGCACAGAATGTTCAAGGACTGTCTGCGAAAACATCTTTGGCAAGCATCCTACGTTTGCCGACATGATGCGCCATCCTTGGTTTGAACACTTGATGAATCATCCTGCACAAACCGAACCCTACAATCCGCTTCCTCCATTTGTTCGCAATGACGCTTTCTACTGGCGCAATTTCCATTTTCCTCTGTTCTACCATCTTCAGGAAGGTAACAGTTTGGCTTTGGAAGTATTGGATTATCTTGCGACAAAAGGCGACATTCCTTCCATGGAACGTGTGTCACTTTACTACTTCGATAAATGTCAATTTTCCAAGGCGTTTCTTTTATTTAAAGCTTTGCATGAGAAAATGCAGACAACCGAATGGTATGATTGGGTGATTAAGCAAGAAATCACTGCCAAACTCGCTCGTCTATATACCTATGGATTAGGTGTAGAGCAAAATCTCGACAAAGGGGCTCAATACTACAAAGAGCTTGAAAATGGCTACGACTGGGGAGAGAAAGCAGAATACCAGTTAGGATGGTTGGCTGAGCGAACGCATAACTATATAGAAGCGATGTGGTACTATAGGAAAAATATTGATAGACACGAGTATGGCAAGTACAGCTTCTACAGGAGAGATAAAGACTTGTTTCCACTTCGATTGGAGATTGCTTTTAGACAGATGAAGAAGAAGCTCAACCCTATAGTTGACTGTCTGACACTTGCGACTTGCCAAAAATGTAACGATATGGTTCTTCAGTTGAAGGTCATGATGAATGCAATAGTCACAATTGATTGGGGTGATGGTGAAACTGAATCAGTAAAATGGAAAGTGGATGACTGGGGACAGGTAAGACATTCATATCAATCGCCAGGCTATTACTGTATTACAATAAAAACAGACGAGGAGAACGTATTGACTGGATTCCATATTGTTTCTCACAAGGCAATATGCTCAATAGACGTTTCCGGCTGTAAGGGATTGACGCATCTATTGTGTCCAAATCAAATGTTGAAACAAATGTCTTTAAGCAAGACTGAATATCTCTCTGTGCTTGATGTACATGGAAATAGGCTGCAAAGAATCAACCTCAGAAAGAATCCGTTGCTTACAATCGTTGATTGTTCTAACAATCCGTTGCAAAAGATAGAAGCAGTGAAGCATCCTCCATTCAGTTTAATGTGCATAAGAAAAACAAGGCTGGGAACTAAAGCAAAAAGGAGATTTCATGAAATCGTTCGTTTAAATGCAGGTCGATTATTGAGTGAGGGCTTTGTTAACCAATTGACAGAGCCGCTTTTGCCTACGTTGCTGTTTTATATAAAGAACAGCACTTGGGAAGATGTCTTGGCATGCTTGCAACAGAAAAACGAAGATTCAAAGGTAAATAATAACTCCACGGTATTGCACAGAGTCTATGCCTTGCTTAAAGCATATCGTCACGTCACTCCGTGCCCATACAAAAATGGTTTTATGTGGGCGTCAGGAACATGGGTCGTTATTGCACATAAGTTTAAAACCAAAAGGACGGGGCAAATAGTAGAAAGTAGTCAGGCTCTCGAACAAGAGTTCTATTTGTATGAACGCCCTTGGAGTATGATTCTTGGAACACCAGTAAAAGCATGGGACAATCGTTTGCCATTCATGATGCTTCCACAACATCCAAATGCCTACTATGCAGCCATGTGTTTATATAATATGGTGGACAATAACACTGAAATGAAGAAACATAAAATTCCTAAGATCACTTATGGAAAAGAAAGTTGCTAAAATAATTTTTCTTGACTTTGATGGTGTTCTGAATACAGAATACCATCAAAGACAATTACAGTTTGAAGGAAAAATATGGCAAGACAAGCACGGTGCCAGCTTTGATCCCGAAGCCGTAAAACAGCTGCAAGCCATAGTCGATAAGACTCATGCAGACATAGTAATAGAATCCTCATGGAAATATCTTGGCTTGGAGGCTATGCAGGAAATGTGGCAAGACAGACAACTGCCAGGAAGAGTAATTGACATTACTCCTTCTGTTGTCAGTGATAGCCTGTTGCTTTCTGCAGATTTGGAACAAATCTCCCCATCTGCACTTCATTGTAAAGGTGCAGAAATAGCCTCATGGCTTTATGATAACAATATACAAGATACCCCGTATGCCATTATTGATGATGAGTATGTTATCTTGGAATCTCAACTTCCACATCTCGTATTGACAAATCCTTACGATGGGCTTACCGAAGAATTGGCAATGAGAGCCATCAACATATTGAATCAACAATAAAACTTTCAAGGAATTTTAATTTAGTTCTAACCTGTCATAAATAATGGGACACCATAGCCATACCTTTGCACCCAATAGCGTAATTAAATTTTCAAAGATATGGCAAATGATAAGTTAAACAAAGAGTTGGTTTCTCGTATGATGGACGATGCTGCATGGAAAGAACTCTCAAAAGACTTTCCATGGACAGAACAGTTGCTTGAGAAGTATATGAACTATGTGGACTGGAAAGAAATTTCAAGAAACTACGATGTAGTGTGGACCAAAAGCCTACTTGAAAAATTCAAGCACAGACTTGACTGGCACGAATTGACATCAAACAGTAGTACACTATTGTTTACTGAAGACAACATAGAGACATTTAAGGATTGTTGGGATTGGGAAGTGCTATCAGACAAGTCTTGTATCGACATGACCCACGAACTTTTAATCAAGTATGCTGACAGATGGAATTGGGCATACATAATAGATCGATATGGTGACGATTCTATTACCTACAATGAGGAATTTCTCGAAAAGTATGGAGAATATATCCCTGCCTCAGAGTTGGGCGGTTCAAAATTATGGGACTGTATTATAGAAAAACGAATAAAAGCACTGAAACAGGAAATACTGGCTTAAATTACTCTTTTATGGTACAGAACACTACTATTGTTAAATGATAGCATGCTGTGCATATGGTCTTAGTTGAAATACCTTTCATCTCTAAAGCTGTATGCATAGCTTTTGTCTTTACTATAATGCCACTTTTCCTGTAAAACCTAAATCAACAGTTACTACACCAAGAGCCTTGAATACTCTTCTCATAGTAGGTATAGTTATGCTGTAACATTTTGAAAGCTGATAAATTGCACATAAAGAACACACAATGGTTGAATTGGAGTAAAGAGAACATCAACTGAAAATAAAATCTAAAAAACAGATATGATTTTCATTAATCCATTTAATTGTTGTACCTTTGCCATCGAAAAGAGTTGTTTGACAAGCAAACTTGTGTATAATGCAGAAGTTGAAACTATTGCCAAATCATCACCTATATTGAGGTGAAAAGCTCAAAAATAGCTCATTTTAAGCTATTCGGCAAATTTTAGTGTATTTTTTCTTAAAACAGACTGACAATGAATGAAGATAAAGATGAAATAGAATTCAGCTACGAAGTCTTCGACCGACAGCTCGACAACTTCTGCCGAATGCTCAGCATTCTGGTAGATGCATGGGAAGATTACAGTCCGCAGGAACTTACCTTCGATATCCGTTCGCTCTGCACCAAAGCCACCCGGCTCTGTTATATGGCAGAGAAAGATATGGTGCTGCAGCACAACGACATAGCCAAGCAGCGAAAGGAGCAGAACGAAACCCATGAAGTAAGCATCAGCATCATCGTAATGCAGAAGTTTACACCCCTGATGGCGCATATCATGGAAGACATGAAAAAGGGAAAACAGATAGAAGGAAAACGGATGAAAGTGGCGCCGCTGGATATGACCCGCATCCTGCCGAAACTCAACGAATTTTTCGAAACCGATGAACTGGGCAAAGGAAGTACTATCGACGTAAACGAAGTAACCAAACTCCAGAAAGAACTGTTACGCCAGGTAAAACCCACTCATATCCCCGGCGTAAAACCCGTAGAGCGCCTCTGGAATCTCTTCCAGCTATACAGCATGGCATGTTATCTGATGCTCCACTTCCGCCAGCTGAGCCATTTCACCAACCTCGCCATGAGCGAAGAGCAGACCACCCGCCTCTTCGAAATGTCGCTACAGGAATATCAGGAAGAACCAAAGGGCATCAGCGACATAGACCGATACTTTACAACCCTGGAATATGATAACAACGGAAAGCAACTCTCCGTCAGCCAATTGCTGGAAGTAAGAAAAACGCTAAAAGACGAGGTACCGGAAAGTCTGCGCCTCGACTTTATGAAATATATAAGAGATACCCAACTGCTGGGCGCCCAGCTTGCCCACGTCAATTTTACAGCACAAGAATATCTCAAGCTGGTATCAGCCACCGTAAAATGGCACATCATCGAGCAGGAAATCTACGATTTGGAACATCCCGAAGGCATTCCGGAAACCCTTCCCAACGAGGTTTTCTACAAAGTAAAAGACGGCAAATACATCGACATGCAGAATCTGAAGGCTCAGATAGCCAAGATGTTGAAATTTGTTACCCGCAAGAACCACTGGTTCTGCGTATGGTGTGTATTGAATCACAACTGCATGCTTCAGGACAACCAGAACTTCGAAGCCTTTGCCACCCAGATGATGACTCCCGAATGGTTTGGCGACATCGACGATTATCTCCATTTCTCGGGCGACAATCTCCGCGACTACCGCCGTTATTTCTCAGAGATAGATTATCCGCAATGGGATGAAAAGAAGTTTAAGGAAATCAAGGACCTTTACAACATGACGAAATGGTCAGACAAGCTCCTCAGCAAGTTCCAGCATCTCTGCATCACGATGAATGGTGTGTTTGATAAGAAAAGCCTCTGATTACGGCTTGTTTTATGCATAAAAAACAGATTTTAAATACCTGATTTACAAAATAATATTAAAAGTTCACAAGTTTGTGGTCCACAACCTTGTGAACTTTCATTTTTTTTGCTTATCTTTGCATCCGTAATCAAGCAAAAAAACAATGGAAAAGGCATTCGTATATGGTATGTCGGTTGCCGGAAACAACTTCACCGACCGAATAGAAGAAACCAAGCGCATCAAGGCAGACTTTGAGCATGGCATCAACGTCATTCTCATCTCTCCCCGACGCATGGGCAAGACTTCACTCGTCAAAAAGGTAATATCCGAAATTGATAATCCAGAGATAAAAGTGGTGTATATGGACATCTATGACTGTCGAAGCGAATATGATTTCTACAATCGCTTTGCAGAAACCATTATGAAATCTATGAGTAATAAGCTGGAACAAGTAGTAGAAAACATCAAGCAGTTCCTGGTAAGAGTTTCACCAAAAATCTCCTTTAGTCCAGATCCTACATCCGAATATTCATTATCTCTGGGAATTACACCAAAGGACTATTCCCCTGAAGAGATTCTGAATCTTCCGGAAAGAATCGCTCAGGAAAAGGGAATCCGCATGGTGGTCTGCATCGACGAATTCCAGCAAATTGGAGAATTCCCTGATACTCTTACGGTTCAGAAAAAACTGCGTGGCGCCTGGCAGCATCATCAGAATGTATCATACTGTTTCTTTGGAAGCAAGAAGCATCTGATGGAAAACATTTTCCAAAACCGACGCATGCCTTTCTATATGTTTGGCGAGATGCTGCACTTGGATTGCATTCCTACTGAATATTGGGTGCCTTTCATCTGCTCCCGATTCGAGAAATACGGAAAGAAAATATCTGAGGAATATGCTACAAGAATCTGTAAAACCGTAAAGAACTATTCCTCCTACGTGCAGCAACTAGCTTGGAACGTGATGGCAGAAACCGAGAAAGAAGTAAACGAAGAAACCTTACAAAGTGGCATCAGCGCCTTGCTGCAACAATGTCATGGTCTTTTCGTACAGCAAACCGAGGGCTTAACCACCTATCAGCTCAATTTTCTGCGCCTCCTCTGCAGTGGCGTCCACTTAGGTTTCACCGCCCAGGCTGTAACAGAAACCTATCCGCTGGGCAGCAAATCCAATATAGACCGCATCAAGAAAGCCCTCATCGACAAGGAATTGATCACCCTGGAAAAGGATGGCATCTTCATTGCCGACTGCGTGTTCGAGCTTTGGTTTAAGAAGGAAATGATGTAAAATAGTACAGAATATAATCCCAAATGGCACCCAAAGGGTAGTAGCCTTGAAATTGGTAAACGTATTCTGGTCGATGTTGATAGGGAGAACGGTATAAGTATATACGTTGTTCAAATTGTTGCAATTGTTGAAAGCCATGTCACCGATACGCTCCAATGTGTATGATGTTGGGCGATTAGTAGAATGAGCAATTCTTCTTGGAGAGACAGGCATGACGGAGCTTACTTTGTTCTACACTCTTGAATGGTGGCAGTAGGCATTTCGTAACAGTGTCAAAGACGTTATCCAAAATTCTAAGACAATTGGTTGCAAGCCAAAGTAATGCGATATGCGCTTGGGCATCTTGTCTGCTTTCAGATTATGTAAACCATGTTCACATTGCCCATTGTCTGCAACTCATTGACTGTGGCATTAACCTCTACATTCAAAAGGAACAGCTTACATTATTGAACGATGAAGAACATCCGTCCCTCTTTGCCCCCGATAATGATAGCCACGCTTTCAAGCTGTGCGCAATTGGAACGTGATAATATCTCATTCCGATTGCAGTCAGGAAGGAAGCGGTATATAGAGAAAGGTGGAAAACTC
>ENA-OPNG01000225-OPNG01000225.1-human-gut-metagenome-genome-assembly--contig:-NODE-225-length-19146-cov-2.023414_pt1 | contig 19146 bp, 7 predicted proteins | sample MGYA00241536_ERZ501769 | MGnify/ENA primary metagenome ERZ501769 (study PRJEB25962, sample SAMEA2042567) | human gut metagenome | biome: human gut; feature: human-associated habitat; material: faeces... | reverse complement strand
CGCTGCTCTCACAGCAGATGCGTCTGAAGGTTCGCACGCCGCAGCTGCCCAGCGCCTCGCGTTTCATCGCCAAGGCTCCCGAGGTCACCGATCCACTGAAGGCAGGTAAGGCTGCCCAGTTCTGGTGCAACCTGATCTACAAGGCAGGCTGGAATGAGACCACCTACGGCCCCTATGGCTACTATACGATGACGGCACAGAAGCCTGTCGCTTTCAGCGTCCTTGCCTCTACGGGCGAGACCATCAATGTCGCCACCAACGGTGTGCAGGCCAAGAACGGCCACCTCTACGGCGCATACCTCAATATGCAGTATATTGATGAGGGTTATGTGTTCCTCTATCTGAGCAACACCGACCTCTCTACGGGCGAGACCAGCAGCTTCGATGCTGGCATGGACTACCTCTACCTCGCCGCCACGGAGACAGCCCAGGCTGCCGACGGCACGGTCTATGGTGTGTTCTACTCTGCCGACGGCAACTCCCTGGAGTGGGGTACGGTCGATTACGAGACCTGCCAGCGCACCACGATTGGTCCGGCCTCCCAGGCTTTCGTCGCCATTGGTATCACCAAGGCAGGCCAGCTCTATGCTATCGGTATGGACGGCAAGCTCTACAAGGTCAACAAATCTACTGGCGAAGAGACGCTCGTGGGTGCCACGGGCCTCACGCTGACCAATCTCATGGGTCAGTACTACGGCCAGTCGGGTGAGATCGACCAGCGCGATGATACCTTCTACTGGTACTGCATCGACAACCAGGCCCAGGGTGGTCTTTACACCGTGGACCTCAATACGGGTAAGGCCACGCTCCTCGATGGAACCCTCGCACAGGTGCAGGGTATGGTGATGGCACAGCCCGAGGCCAACGACGGCGCACCGGAGCGTGCTGACAACTTGGCCGTGGAGGGTGTCCCCTGCGCCCCGTCGGCCGACGGTGCCACAGCCACCATCTCCTTCACCATTCCTAATACCACCTATGCTGGCGATATCCTCCATGGTGATGTCCGCTACAAGGTGATGAGCAACCGCCCGACGGCTACCTTCACGCCGTCTGCCGAGGGCACCTCACGCCCGGGTCAGGATGTTTCCGTCAAGGTGAAGACCACTGAGAACGAGCTCTATACCTTCAGCGTCGTGCTTAGCAATGCCGATGGCGATTCTCCCAAGGAGAATGTCTCCCATTGGATGGGTTGGGACATTCCGCTCGCACCGACCAATGTCAAGGCTGTCGCTGATGGCTACAAGGCCAAGGTCTCATGGACCGCACCGACGACGACCCTCCATGCTGGTCCGATGGGCGATCTGACCTACGACCTGGAGCGCATCGTCGGACGCGACACTACCGTCGTGGCAACTGGTTTGACCGCTACCAACTACACCGACGACCTCGGTGCTGGTACGCTCCATAGCTATGTCTATTCCGTTCGCGCCGTGGCCAAGGGTATGAGAAGTCAGTCGGCCGACGCCAAGGCAGTCATCATTGGCGACGCCATTGAGCCCAACTGGGAGACGGATTTCTACACGCGCAGTGAGTTTGACATCTTCTCTGCCAACGACGTCAATGGCGACGGTGTGACCTGGGGCTACTTCAATGCTGGTGGCATCCGTATGGTCATTGGCCCGTACAACAACGAGAGTGGCAACGACGACTGGCTCTTCACGCCGCCCGTCCATCTCAAGCCGGGCCGTGTCTATAACGTCAGAATGAAGGCTCGCAACTACCTTGCTCCTGAATACGTCAACACCTTCGAGGTGAAGTATGGCCAGACGGCCTCTCCCGAGGGCATGACCGGTACGCTCATGGAGAGCAACGTGATCGCCAACGATCCCGACCGTGTCTATAACATGGAGATCAACCCGGACAAGGAAGGCAACTTCTACATCGGATTCCACGACAATACTGAGAAAGCTGGTAGCGGACGTATCGTCATCGACTTCGTCGGTATCGACAATGGTGCGGCCCTGGATGCCCCCGATTCCGTCTCCAACTTCACTGTGACGCCGGCAGGTTTGGGCAAGCTCTCTGCCGACCTCGCCTTCACTGCGCCGACCAAGGCCATCAATGGTACGCCGCTCTCACGCATCGGCTACTTCGTCATCAAGCGCGACGGCAAGTCGGTGATGTGGATTGGCAATGCCAATACGGAATTTGGCAAACCAGGCAAGGAATACACCTGGACCGATAAGAACATCGACAAGTCTGGATGGCACGAGTATGAGGTCATCGCCTACTCCGAGGACGGCTACGAGCCGGGCCGCGTGGCCAGAATGCGCGTCTTCGTCGGCGCCGATGTGGCCAAGACACCGGTCGTGAATCTCACCGATGCAGTCAATGATATCAAGGCTTCTTGGAACAAGGTCAGCAACGTAGGTGCCAACAACGGCTACGTCGATCCGGACCATGTCTCCGTCTCCATCTACGAGATCCTCGAGACTCCCGATGGCCCGATCCTCGGCGACAGCATGACGACGAGCCAGCCTGGTGCAACGGACGTCCTGGTCGGATGGCATCCTGACAAGTCGGTAGCCGACGACGGTGTCTCACAGGGCCTCTTCCAGGTGGCAGCCCTCACCCGTTCCGATGGTGGCAATGGCGCACTGGAGGCTTCCCGCGCCATCGTGGTAGGAAAGCCCATCAACCAGCCCTACAAGGAGACCTTCGAGGGTGGTTCGGTACAGAACAACTTCGCATGGACGGAGAGCAACGAGCAGCACGCTTCGCGCCGCAACTCTTCTCCCTGGATGATCAGCGGCAAGGCCTCGTCCAACGACGATGGTGGCGGTGTCGTCTGGTCTCCCTACACCATCCCCGATCCCGAGTTCCCCGAGTACTACAATGTGGAGGCCGGCGACGAGACGAGCTTCAACCTCCCGAAGGTGGCACTCAATGGTGTGGACCAGCCGGTGGTGCGCTTCAATCTCTATTCTGAGAATGGCGAGCAGTCTGACCTGACGGTCGTCGTCCAGACACCTGATGGTGTGAACCACGATGTCAAGACGTTCAAGCTCAGCGAGAAGAAGACCTCGGGATGGGAGACCCTCACCGTCGATCTCACGCCTTACACCAACGAGCGCTACATCATCGTGAAGTTCCGTGGTACGGCTCACGCCAACTACACTTACCTCATGCTCGACCAGATCGACATCTACGACGCTTCCGATCCCGAGGCTGGCATTTCTTCTGCCGAGCTCCTCAAGGAGGGCGCACAGGATGTGTGGACGATCGACGGACGTATTGCCCGCCGCAACGCCACCTCGCTGGAGGGACTTCCCAAGGGCGTCTATATGATTGGCGGCCGCAAGGTAGTGGTGAAGTAATTTAAGTTCGAAATAGTTTGATTTAATTGATAACCCATTTGGGTGGGGAACGGAATGGTGCGTGACGCATGATTCCGTTTCCTTTTTTTTTGTCCATCCGATCCATGGACTGGTGGAGTTGTCCCGACAGGGTAGGAGGGTATTACGGCTGAGGACCCCTATATATTGCGGATGAATTCGTCCCACTGGCTGGGACTTCCTTTCTCGTCGAAGACGCGCTCATAGAGACGGCGGCGTGCCGAGTTGATGGTGCTCTTGTCGCGACAAAGGATGCGGGCTATCTCCACAGGTTTGAAGTCTGCCTTGACGAGGAGGCACATTTGGTGGTTCATCTCGCTCAGGTGGGGGATGGACCGTAGCACATCGTTCAGTCGGGGAAATTCCTCGTGGATGGTATCGGCCAGATTTTGCCAGTCGTCTGTTGTCAGCGAGGCTGGCGTCGCCCCATTCGTCGCCACACGATGAAACCGCCCATAAACGTCAGAACGCTTGATGTGCCCAAGTTTCTTGTCCTCCATCAGGCTCTGGGCGTTCATCTCCCGCAATTGTGCCTCGCGCTCTACCAGTTGTTGTTTCAGCAGCACCCGCTCCTCCTCTGTCCTTCTGAGCGACACCACTACGCGGGCATACTTCCTCATTTCCGCCCGCTTTCTGCGGTTCCATCGCCTTGTCATCCGTCCGAATCCGACAATAAGGGCTGCGAGAAGCAGTGTGACGAAGCCCGTGATCAACTCCTGCCGTGTTTTTTCCTTTCGCAACCGCTGTTCTTCGCCTACAAAGTTATAGCTGTTGGCGTCGTCCATCGTCCGTTCAGTGGCCTTGATGGTCTTTCGTTTTTCCAGGATGCGCTCCATCTGTTGGTAGCACCGCTCCACCATCTGTGTGTTGCCGTTCCGCTCGTAGAGCGCCAATGCTTTGAAGAGATAGCCCTGCGACTGTGTTATGTCATTACCTCGGAGCGCCATATTACTCGCATAGTAGTAGAGGTCGGCCTGTTGTGCCGGCGTGGGGTCCAGGTATTCCAAGTCGATGACGAGTTTGGTGAGTTCGGCGTGGGCGATACGGTAGGCAGGTTGCAGCTGATAGCGCGTCTTCAATGCGATGAAATGGTAGTATGTGATGGCACCGGGCATACATTTCGTGGTGTCGTAGCGCTCTAGTTCCTGCAGTGCCGCAGCAGGGCGGGTGTCGGCCATTCGCTCAATGCGCACCAACTCCTTGGGAAAGCTCCTCACCTTCGGTTCCCAAAAGAAGTAGAGCAGCAGAAAGGTGATACCGCTGGTGAATAGCCAAATCGTCAGCCGCGCCTTCTCGGTCCGCAGATGATGTAGTAGTCTTGTGATACTTGTCCAATACATGTCTTGAAAGGTGAAGGAAATCCGATGGGGGGCATACTCCGTTGCCGAAGATGGTGTTTATTATTCTACTGATTCGTTCGGGCAGTCCGAGAGGAATACCAAATGTGTCTTGAAGGAGCAATATGCCTACAAGGCAGAGGCAGGCCACTAAAAGTCGCGTTTTCATCGTCAACTTCCGGCCTTTATTGAATACTGTAACAAGCAGATACCAGCAAAGAGTGAGAAAAGATATTGTGAGGAGAATGGTAATGCCGATGGATAGGCTTAGATGGACGATATACGACATCCTCGGTGATAGTAGTTGGTCTGCATGGAAATAAAACCAGGTGATGGCGGATGCGAAAATGACAAACGTTAGCAGGCCGCGTAAATAAACGAATAGGTCTTTCTTGTTCATGGCAATGTCTTTTGATTTATTCTCAGGGGGTGGGGCAACTACTCTCCGTAGCGTCGATTCGACCGTTTTGGGCTGTAACCCAAAACGGTCATTAGAGGTTAGAATGTCTCCTGTGCGTACTTCGGGCTCTTGCCGTATCGGTTCTCCTCGGGAGCAGAGTCGCTGACAAAGAAGTAGAGCAAGAACAGCGCGCCTAAGATGGGGATGAAGGTGAGGAGGTAGTACCAACCGCTGTGTCCTGTGTCGTGAAGGCGGCGTACGGATACCGCAAGACTGGGCAGGAAGACTATCAGCGTATAAAGGCCTGAGAGTGCGCCGATGCCAAATTCGATGTTGATCATATCCAGTTTATAGTCGAGTACGAGGGTTACTATACTGACAATTAAGTTGAGAAGCCAGAACCACCAGTATTCGGATCGGCGCGCGCGACCTTTGAAGGTGACATACTTCTGGAAACATGTCTTGACAGACTCTCCGAAAGACATCATCGGAGTGGGGATCAATTCGTTGTTCATCATTGTTGTAAAAAGGTTGAAAATGAATAATTACTGATTTACATCTGCAAATGTACGATAAAAATCTCATTTTCCCATCATTCCATCGTGTGCATTTGGTGTGCAAATGGTGGAAAGCCTCGATTTGTGGTACAATGGGTGTTCACTTGGTTTTATTATTTATCATAATCGCGATTGCAGGGTAAAAATACAAGTCCTCAGACCGAGCTATTTGCATGGGTCAAAAGACACATTTTTTCACCCCTTTTTAGCATATTAACTTCAGAGGCCTCTGAAGTTATATTCATCAGCTAATGAAGTCAACATACTTTTTTCGGGCAAAAATAGCCGTAAATAGCAAGAGGCAGCAGAGGTAGATGAAATCCTGGATTAAAGTCCGTTTTTCTCCTTTGCCAAGCGCAGGTATTCCGACGGATTCAGACCCGTATGCTTCTTGAAAGTGGTGGCAAAATTAGATCGCGACTTAAACCCGAGATCCCTTGCGATGCTCTCGATGGTATAGCTTCCGTAGCGTTGCGGATCGTTGAAGCGGCGGCAAGCCTCACGGATGCGGTAGCGTCCAAGCAGCGTGTTGAAGTTGCACTCAAAGGTCTCGTTGATGACCTGCGACACATACTTTTGTCCCGTACTGATGTTTTGCGCCAGTTTTTCGACCGTGAAGTCGGGCTGTATGATGACCTCGGTCTGTTCCATGACCTGCTGCACGAGTTGTGCGATACGGTCTTTGTCCGCATCGGAGAGCGTGCTGTGGTGGTATTTGGAAGAAGCCGTAGCCGCATTGTTCTCCTCCACGGCGGGTGCAGAGACAGTCTTTCGCTGTTTTCCTGTCATTTCATCGCTCTTCAGCACCTCCAAGCTTCGGTGGTAGAGAGCGAGGTTGCGGCGGCGCAGCTCCCGGTTCTCGCGCATCACGACGAGCAGGATGATGACGAAGAAGAGCGTGGTCAGTACGGCCACGATGAGCCAGATGCGGTGCTGCGTCTGACGCTCCTTCATGCCGTCCATCTCCTGGTTGAGCTCGATCACCTTCTCGTTGAGACCCATGTTAAACACGTTGGATGGCAGCGAGTATGCCTTCAGTGAGTCGTTGATCTGGTAGTATCGGTACATGCTGCGGTCGTAGTCGGCCTTGCGCCCCATGTCCTCATAGAAGATGGCGTAGGTCTGATAGACGCTCTGCATGCCGTCGCCAATCTTGTATTTGACATAGAGTTTCTCCGCCTCCGCCACGAGGGCCAGTCCTTGGTCGAAGTGGTGCAAGAGTCGTTGTACCTCTGCGGCCTCCACAAATGCCAATGCGCGGCGGCGGCAGTTGCGCTCCGTGTCGGGCACGATGTCGATGAGCCGGCCGTAGGCCTCGGCAGCCTTCTGAAGCTGTCCTGCTATCTTCAGTTTTGTGCCCTCGTAGAGGGTGATGTTATACTTGTAGTGCTCCGTGTTGCGCTTCGTGTGTGCCTTGCGGTACAGGTCCCACTCCTTCTTCGTGTTGGCAAACTCTCCCACCACGTCGGCGAGCGTCGTCATGTTGGTGAAAGCCATGTCGGCGGTGGGCATATCCTTCTTCGCCAGGGCCAGGCGCACACCCTTCCGGTAGCAGTCCAGGGCCTTACTGTAGAGTTTCCACTGTCGTCCCTGTCCTGCCACAAGCTGGTACATGGAACCGAGGTTGAAGTAGAGTGCGGCACTCGTCTCGCCCAGTTCTTTCGAGATGGTGTGGGCGCGGAGCAGGTTTTCGTAAGCTTTGGGATAGTTGAGGTAGGTGAAGCTGTAGATGAAGTAGTTCATGTTCAGTGCCTCCACCACCTCTCTCTTCTCCTCTGCGCTCATGTTGGGCGTGTAGCGTCCTGCCACGATGGTGAAGAAGAGCAGTGCCGAGTCGGGCTTGTTCTTCCTGAGGCGGTAGTCCTTACCGATGCGTATCAGCTCCTCGGAGGGTCGCGACATATATTTTTGGTAGAAGTCGGAGCGTCCGCCCTTGGCTGCATGCGCCATCTGGGCACCCGCAGCGAGGGTCATAAGTATGACAAAAAGCATCCGTATGGAACGGATACGGTAGTTGATCATTTTTGAATTTTCATTGATAACAAACTGGGTTGTCCCCCCGTTGGGGGCGAAACGGAGGCCGACGAGTGCGCAAGGCGTGTCCGAAAGACCATGTTTCGGATGCAAAAGTAATATTTTCTGCGCAAAAACCTAACAAAAATAGTAAAAAAATGAACACCGACGCTTCATCTTTCTTCTAGTTCCTCCTAATCCGCCACATTTTTAGCGGTTATTCTTTGCCGTGGATGGATCGCAACAATCATAGGCGATCCCCCTCAACCCTATCAACGAAGAACAAGTGGCGGCCTACAGTCCCATGCGCTCAAGCACGCGGTTGACGTAGTTTTGTGTTTTGCGGATGCTGTATCCGATGCCACCCTTCCAGATTCGGATGGCGCGTTCGATGGAGTTGGACGGGTTGTGGTGCGACTGGATGATGGCGAACATCTCGCGCGACTTCTCCGCGTTGTAGCGGTCCTTGAGGGTGTAGCGCTTGCTCTCTCCGCGCGCCTTGAGGATGTTGTTGCATTCGCGGACCAGCACCGGCGAGATCTGCAGCAGGCCCACATACTGTCCGTTTACGGCGCGGGCGTTGCCCTTGCTCTCGAAATGGGCGATGGCATCGATGAGCTTGTTCCAGTCAAATCCGTCTCCATCGCCTGCTGTCTCCGTTACCTCGGCGGGTAGTGCTTGCTCCGTCGTGGCAGCATGGCCGAAGACGGGCAGCGCAATGAGGGTGAGCGTGATGATGACTTGATAGACAATGCTCTCTAATTTGGTCTCTTTTCTGTATTGCTTCATAAAATAAGGTTTTGAAACTTGGCCGAAAACCCGACAAAAGGGGGTGTCCACCATAGCGCGTTTCTATCCAGGAAAACCGCTCCTGCAGCGCCTTCGTTTCATGTTCGTGATGCAAAGGTAGTAAAAAATAGGGCTGAAAACCAGCTCGTTAATATTTCTTCACATTCTGCAAAAAACCGCTACCCTACCCTAAAATCGCCTCGAATCCCCCATGTAACGGGAGATTGTGTGCGCAGACGCTCAAACAATCTTTTAGGACAATTTAGGAAAATAACCACCGATTTTCGTCGCACTTTTTCACATAAAATCCCTCTTGCGTCTCAAAACCACCTATTCCAACAGTCATTGGATCCTTGCAAACCAGCCTCGGACTATATTCACGAATTGAGTAGATGCTTTCACGATGGGAAAGCTATTATGCGTTCGTTCACGAAGGAAAGCGCGTGGTTCACGAAAAGCAGAATGGGATGATAGATTTAGCAGTAAGAATTTCTCTATTTTTGCAGTGGGACGGAGTTACTTCCTTACCAAAACGAACATTAACAACTAGGAGATACTACCATATAGTAGATACTAACAAATAAACAACGTAAACGAAATGGAACACAAAAGCAATATGTGTCTCATCCTCTGTGGTGAGATTTATATGCTCAATCTTGATGACGCCTTGCTGTTTGAGGCTGATGACCACTACACGGAAATACACAATCTGTATGGCAACAAGATCATGGTGCCCTTCTGCCTCGGGGAGATAGAACGGGAGATTCGGACGAGGTTTCCAGACCACAACAATTTGGTCAGGATGGGCCGGAAATACATCATCAATAAGAACCGGGTCTTCCACATGAATGCCCTCAAGCAGACGGTGTCGCTCTACGGCTCCAATGGGCAGGTGGTCGTACTCAATGTATCGAAACCAGCGCTCAAAAGCTTGATGCAGGACGCGCGTAGCTCTTATGCGACGCTGCCGTCGGATGAGCCCGACGACCCTGACCTCGATCCTGACGAAGGAAAGGGGTGTGGATTTACCCCCCCCCATCCGTGGATTGAATGGACATTTCCCATAGTGTGAGATGTGGGACACCCTTTGTGGCGTATTTTCATTCACGAAAAAAACACGATGGTTCACGAAAAGGACCATTGCGGTTTCGCATGACTCCATGGATTATGTATAATTTTGTACACGATTGCACTGACAAAAAGTGGTCTATCAACGTCTCTTTACCTTATTATATATTAGGGAAGAACAGCTGAAAAGAAAATAATTAATTTGTACAATTAAATAAGATTATGAGAAAAGATGTACTGATTTCTCTCCTCGCCATTACAGGCGCCCCCGTTGCAGCATTGGCCGACGCCGATGTTGTGATCGACAAGACCGCATGGACAGGAGATGATTTGACCGTATCGGAAGACGGTTCCGTGACCGTCTCCACAGGAAAGGAAGTTTCCATCGAGAAAGAACTGGCTCCTGGCAAGTACATGCTGCAGCGTGCCACGTTTACCGACAATGCCAAGATTGTCGCTGTCTATAAGGGCAAGGAGTATGCCCCCGGCGTCGCTTTTACTATCGATAGTGACGCGCCAGCGAAAGTGAGGGTCAAGGTTCGTGCCGTGACCCCGGGCGAATTCAAGTTCTCCGGTGTCAAGTTTACCTTGATCTTCGACTTCGCCGCTTCGGTGAAGGAACTCGGTGCGCAGCTCGGCGAAATCGTCAGCGGCACCAGCGACTACTTCCGTAGAACCGATGCTTGGACGAAGGGCAAGGACGGAAAGCCCAGCCTGGAGATGCAGGTGGCCGACTATGCCAGCCAGCTTGACATCATTGAGAAGGGTGATTATGATGTGTATGTAAAGAACCACCTTTGGCAGGGAAAGAACAGCCCCGAGCTTCGTGCACTGGCCGAAGGCATTGGTGCCCTGGCCAAGGTCGTAGAGGCTGCCAACGACAACGAGAATGCCTACCATAGTGCACGGAACTCCTACGAGGCTGCTGAATATCAGCTTAGAAATTTCTATTCGTGGTATGCTGCAGCCGAAGAAATCCAAGCTGCCTATCAGGCAGACTACAACAAGCTACAGCAAAGCATCACCGACTTTAAAGTGCTGGCACAGCAGAAGTACAACGCTGGCACGGCCAAGGAACTGAAGACGGATGAGTTTACGGAAAACTTCAACCGCATGTTGAATGAGTTGGGGACCAACATTGGTGCTTCTGGTGACGCTTGGAGAAATATCAAATACGTCTATCAGGACGGTCTGCGCGTCTTCAACGCCGCTCAGGAGGAGATACACACCCAGATGCCGGACGACGGCAACTATGCCGATTGGAACGCAGAGGCTCTCAACGCGATGCGCTCAGCGTGGAAGAAGGTGAGCGACCTGTACAAGACTATCGATGCCGACAAGACGAAGGCTTCTGAGCTGGAGGAGGACTTCCGCACGCTGAAGGAAGCACAGGTGGTGGTCATCAATGCCACGAAGGACGAGTATCGCGCCAAGCATATCGATGCCGAGGCCAAGAAGGCTGCCGCCGACCAGCTCCTTGCCGATCTGGAGGACGACTTCCAGTATCTGGAGAAGAGCGACGATGTGAACCAGAAGTATGCCAGCCGCGTCAAGGAGATCCGTACCGCTATCAATGCCCTCAAGGACAAGGTGGCCAAGGACTACAAGGCACCCCACAATATCCGCACGGCCAGCTATGATGCCGACCGCGATGCCATCCAGGCCAAGATCAACAGCTTGCGTAGCGATGCTGGTGCCATTATTCAGAACTACGAGAACTATCAGAAGTTGCTCAAGGCGCTGGGTATCGAGACGGGCTTGCAGAAGAAGCTCGACGACGCCAAGGCTGCTGTGGCCAAGATGAAGCCAGCCGCCGAGGGCGATACGTATGATGTGGCTGCCCACTTCCAGAAGACGGCTGCCGGCCTGCAGAAGACCATCGACGAGATTAAGGCCGCCGTCGAGAAGGGCTATCAGGAGAAGACGCTGACCGAGACGGTGCGCGGGGACTTCCAGCAGCAGATAGACGCTGCTGCTATGGCCGTCGTCAAGTATCAGGATGACGCCACGGCTGCTCTGGACCGCTACGATGTGGTGAACACCGCCATTAAGGACTACGAGGACGCACTGGCCACGCTGCGTGCGACCGTCGGCACGAAGACGCTCGTCGTTGCCACTCCGGCCACGGAGGTGACAGGCAAGACCTACGGCGAGCGTATCACCAAGCTCCAGACAGAGATCGACCGTGTGGCAGACAACTTCAGTGCCGCCAAGAAGAAGTTCGATGCAGACCTTCTTGCCGCTTTGCTGGCCGTGCCACTCAAGGAGACCATCCTCACCGACGCCCAGGCCCTCAATGCTGCCTTCGCCAATGACAAGGTCAATTCCGACAAGACTGCCAAGATAGAGGCTGCCAAGGCGATGTATGATGCCGCCAGCAAAGTCGTCGATGCCATCAAGGCTGATATCGATGAGTACAAGGGCGTGCCCTATGAGTATTACAATGTGACGTGGACGGAGGACAACCTCGGACTGAAGTATGACGAGTTGCTCCAGGATCTCAATGATATCGAGGCCAGCACCAACACGCAGAAGGCCAAGATCCAGGCTGTTGCAGCCACCAAGGACGATATCACCGAGGACAACGCAGTAGAGGCTATGTCCTTGTTGAGCGTTATCAAGGGTGACGTTGACGCTATCAACGACGCACTGAGCGAGTTGCTGACGCGTGTGAACGCCCAAAAAGCACATGTCAATGCGGAGAAGCAAGCATATACCGACTTCATCGGAAATCAGTATTATTATTACCCGAAGGGTGCTGAGCTGGTCAGCCGTACGCTGACGGAGGCAAAGAACGCATTCGTTATCCCCGGCGAGAGCATCGACCCACAGATCCAGGCTACGACCACCAAGCTCGAAGCACTGAAGGCGGAGGCTGCTACGGCGCGCGCCAAGGAGATTCTTCAGGAATCATGCAAGGATAGCTATGATGCCGAGGGCCATGTCGTCAAGGGCATCACCAGTCGTCTCAACGACTTGCAGCTGGAGGCCAATGCGCTCAAGGCAATGGCCACCGACTCCACGGCCAACTATAATGCCTACCAGAAGCTGAAGGAAAACTTTGACAAACAGAAGATAGAAATTTGGAACTATTATGGCTCTGGCTATTACGCGAAAGATAACTATTCCACGCACTATGGCTTCGACAGTGCTTTCAATGCGGTGTGGACGCGTATCAACCAAAAGACGGATGGTACGGACGCATACTATTACCTCGGACTGCTCTCCTATCCCGACGGCGTGCACTTCAAGGAGCGCGAGGCTATAAGGCAGGCCATCGAGGATGCCTACAAGGCAGGTAAAGCCTGGACGGGTTCTTTGGAGTACAGTTATAGTAGCTATAAGTATGAGCCGGTGCTCAATACGGGGATTGTCAGACGCATGACGGATCTTTCCAACGTGTTCAAAATGCTTCCTAAGCAGGCTTATGACGACTGCACCAACTATAAAACCCAGGTGTACGAACTCAACCAGAAACAGGAACTTTGGGATGAGGTGAACGGTTTGTTCAACGCTTCCGATCTCCGTCCTGAGACGCTGAAGCCCTATCTCAGTAAGCTCGGCGATCTCCTGAAGCGCATCAAGGAGCAGAAGGCGCTGGTGGAGAAGTACTATGCCGAGGGTCTGACCACCACCAACAACTCGATGGTCAGCGAGGCTTACCGTTCCATCAAGCTCGAACTCGACGGCTTGAAGGCCTTCATCGAGGGCAATAGCGAATACAACGCTGCCATCGCTGGAGACAACCTCACCCGTTACAATACCTTCTGTGAGAAGGTGCAGGAGACGGAGAACAAGTATGGTGAGGGTACGGCCCAGATTGCTGGCTACCAGAATATTTCTACCGAGGAGCTCAAGGAACTGGTCAATGTGGAGAGCATCATCGCTGCCCAGGAGAACATCTATAAGTATGCCGCCCTCATCAAGAACTTGAAGGACGATGCCGCTGCCACCTACGCGGAGACCACGTCGCCCGCTCTTTGGGATATCGCCGAGGCCAACGCCAAGAAGGCTCAGGAGTACACGGATCAGATCGAGGCTTACAAGAAGGAGCTCGACTTGGCTGTCAATACGGCCGTGAGAGCCAAGTTGGAGGAGATGCTGGCCAACCTCAACGACAACCAGCTCGCTCCTGCCAAGGAGAAGGTGGCTTCCTACGACAAGAACGTGCGCGACAACGCCTTTGCGAACGTGCAGGAGTTCTATGACAGAGTCAGTGCCGACGACTACAAGAAGTCGCAGTTGCTCGTGAGCAACCTCGATAACGACTGGAACTTCTTTGGCATGGTGCCCAACCTGCTCGTCGCCGACCTGGAGCAGGCTGCACAGAACGAGTGGAAGGCCCTCTACGAGGGTGTCTATGTCGGTGTGGACGGTACGCTGACAGAGGGCGACGACCGCTACGCTGGTGCCAAGGCCGACAACGAGAAGTGGCTTGCCGCCCTGGAAGGCTTCGCCTATGAGGGCAAGGATGACGATTTCAAGTCTTACAAGGACTGCGTCGCCAAATACCTCACTCCGGCCACGGAATTGGCCGCCAAGGCTGCCGATGGCACGTTCACGGGCAAGATCGCTGACCTGCAGCGCTATATCGATGCGTTCTACGCAGAGGCAGGTGCTGTCTATACCAGCGCCAAGGCCAAGGCTGACGCATACGATGCCAATATCAAGAACTTCGACCAGTTGACCATCGACTACAATACCGTCACGGAGCGCATCAAGGCTGCGCAGGAGTATTATGGCGCATTCAATGTGGCAAGCAGCCGCATCGAGGCCAACATCGCTTCAGCATTTAATCAGGTGAAGCGTTGGCAGGCTGACCTCACACGCCAGAACGCTTCGCAGGAGATGAGCAAGCGCATCTATGGTCTGACTATCGGCGAGGACAAGCAGTGGTACGACTGCCACAGCATCAAGATCCTCAGCATCGATGGTATCTACAACGCGGCCAACCAGGCCGAGGTCGATGCGATCAAGGCCGACATTGTTGCCATCGAGACCCAGAAGCGCGAGGCTTTGGACAACCTCACGGGAACTGCGGCTGACGAGGTCAAGGCATACTATGACGAGCATTGCAAGAACCTCGCCAAGGAACTTGACGATCTGCTTAAGGAGTTTGACGAAAACGCTACCCTGGCAGAGGCGAAGAAAGACGCTGGCTTGCTGGCATTGGAGAAGAAGGTGGCGCAGGCTCGCATGGGTCTCATCAAGCTCGTGAATGCCGAGTTGATCGAGGGCGTAGCCAACAGTTTGGAGATGCTGGTATCGCAGGCCGAGTCGGGATACAGTGCTGTCAACATTACCTACGACGGAGTATATACGCCCGTGAAGGTGGAGTACAAGTCTGCATTGGACGCTTGCCGCGAGGAACTCGATGGCGTGAAAAACCTCATCACCTCTTATGGCGACGAGATCGTGACCTACAAGACGAAGGTCATCCACCTCCTCAATGTGTTGATAGACCGCATGGGTGCTACCCGCATGGATATCATCGAGGCCAACAAACCCTATGTTGCCCACGCCAAGGCAATGGAGAACCTTCAGAATGCCTATGACGCTCTGGTGGCTGAGCAGACCAGGGTGAAGGAGCTGATAGCGTCTTACCAGCATAGCTCCACAGTGCTTGAAGAGTCATCTTACAAACAGGTAGGGAATGAGGTGTTCGTGTTAGAGCGCGGCAAGTCCTACATGGAGAACTACGAGAAGCTGTTCTTCAATGTGGCCAGTGAGAAGGCCGAGGAGGTCAGCGGCGTCCTTGAGCAGGCTGCCAAGACGCTGGAGGAAGGCCCTGTGTCGGCTATTCTGACCGATAGTCAGGTGGAGTCGTACAAGGATGGTTGCCTTTACGATGCTTATGCGAAGCTTGCAGTGGCAGAGGTGTTTGGAGCTTGGTATGAGACAACGCAAGTGTATCAGAGCAATGTGTGGGGCGCTCGCAGCGCCATGGAGAATTCGTTCGATAAGTCAGGAACGAAGATCTATGACGAGGACGGTGCGCTGCGCGAACAGTTTGATAACTTGAAGCTCGCTTGTCGAAACTTCGACAATTATCTCACCAGCGAGAATGGCCGAATTGACCTTATCCTTCCCACGAAGGACATCAACGGAAATGCATGGCTGAATCCTGATGGTAGCGTAGCTGTGGTAAAGCCGATCAACTATCCGAAGGACGAGGAGTATGGCGTGAAGTTGGTCGCTGCTACGTCTGAGTCTTTGGTCGAGTCGATGAATGCTCTCAGAACTTCCATCGAGGAGAACACGTATGTGCTCGGCGACGTCACCGAGGACGGCGTTGTCCTGACCGACGACTACCTCGCCGTGCTCAACGCTTTGCTCGATCCGGAGACCCTGGAGGGTGGCAAGGTATTTGCCGCTGCCGACGTCAACCGCGACGGCAAGATCTCCATCGCTGATGTGACCCTCATTGCAGCCAAGGTGACCAATGGTCTCTGGCCGTCGCTGGGTGGCAGTCTGAACGCTCCGATGGTGGAATCCGAGAACCTCACCGTCTCGGCAGAAGACAACAACGGCGTACAGCGCATCGCTATCAACCTCGAAAACCGCAAGGACTATGTGGCTTGCCAGATGGACATCGTTCTGCCCGCAGGCATGACGGTGGTGGGTGAGAGTGTGGGCAACCGTGCCAACGGCCACGCACTCTACTCCAAGGACATCAACGGTGTGCACCGCGTGGTCATCTCTACGATAGAGAACAACAGCTTCACCAATGGCTCCGCCATCCTCTACCTCGACGTGCAGGGCGGCAGCATCGACAAGGTGGCGCTCGACAATGTTATCTTTGCCGAGGCCAATGGCCGTGAGACGACGATCACGGGCAACGATGCGACCGGCATCAACGGCATGGAGACCGAGGGCAGCCTGAAGCAGAAGATCTATACCGTGGGCGGTCAGTTGCTGGATAAGGTGAAGCAGGGCATCAACATTGTCCGCAACGCCAACGGCAAGACCCAGAAGGTTACTGGTAAATAATCATATACATCGGTAATTTTTTCTCAATTACGAGGGCGTGGTTGCCACGTATGTGACAGCCGCGCCTATTTTTGACAACAACAACGACAACATACATCTTCTAAACGTAAATAGTTATGTTTAAGATTACAACAAGTTTCAAAAGAATGGCCTTGATGATGGTCTTGGCCATAAGCGGGACGCTCTCTGTCCTTGCTGGCAACCGACTTGTGCTCAACGACGGTGGTCCCATTGCCATCAAGCCGGGCGAGACGAAAGAGATCACTGTGAACCTCGTCAATGACGAGGTGATCTATGCGATGCAGTTTGATATGGACTTCACTTCCCCGAATGTCGAGATTGTGCCGGGTAGCTTCAAAATCAACGAGGAGCGCATAGACCGTGAGTGCTTTATCGCCACGATGATCCAGCAGCCTGATATGAAGTGGCGCATCTCCCTCCTTACCAAGGACTTCACCCCCATCGCGGGCACTGAGGGCGCACTGGGTACGTTCAAAATTCGTGCTACGTCCAACTTCTCTTCTGCTGATGATGCACAGATCGGGTTCTCCACTTGCAGTGGAGGCGACCGCCAGGGCAAGAAGGTGCTTATCGACTGCCCCAACTATCAGGCTATCACGCCGATGGTGGGAAGTCTTTGCACGGGCGAGCAGGCGTTCTCTATCAAGCCTGGCGGTACCCACAAGGTGGACGTTGTGCTGAAGAACGATATTTATTTCTGTGGCCTTCAGGCCGACATCATGCTGCCTGAGGGATTGCATATCGAGAAGAAGAGCAACGGGAAAATGAATTTCCAGTATAGTGAGCGCTTGTCAAGCAATTTCGCCATCTCTTCCGGAGAGAAGACGAGTCTCAAAGCCATCAACGAGGCTGCTTATGCGCGCCTTACCGAGGAAGTGGCTGCCCTGCAGAAGGCCCTCGACGACGCCAAGGCTAAGGTTGCCGAGGACTGCCCGGATGTGGCCGAGAACTTTGCAGAGACGGTGAAGACCATTCAGGCTCAGATCGATGCCATCCAGTCAGACCTTGATGCCAAGAACGCCGACTGTGCGCTCACGGAGACTTCTACGCTGGACGCCGAGGCCGTGAAGGGTGTCAATGAGGCCATCGCCAAATATTTGGAGGAAGCTGCTGCCGCCCAGGCAGAGCATCTGAAGAAACTGGCTAACGAGGCCGCTTATGTCCGTTTGACCGAGGAGGTAGCTGCTGTACAGGCTCGTTTTGACGAGGTGAAGGCCACTATCGAGAAGGACTACGCCATCGTAGCCGCACAGTTTGTCGGTGTGGAGTCCAGTATCCAGTATGACATCAACAAGAAGAAGGATGAGTTGAAGGCTCTGTATGAGGCCGTGGAACTCGACGAGAACAGTACCATCGACCTGGAGACCATCAAGGCTGCTATCGAGCAGCTGCTCGCTGATGCCAAGGCTGCGGCAGAGGCTAACAGCATCGGTTCCATCCAGAGGCTGATGAGCGAGGGCGCAACGTTCTATACGCTCGGCGGCCAGAAGGTCGAGGCTCCTTGCAAGGGCAACATATATATGATCCGTCATGCTGACGGAAGTGTCAAGAAAGTATATATCAAGTAATCAATGCTTGTTAAGGCTGGTTCTAACAATTAGTTCGGGGACTTTCGAAACCATTGAGGGTGAAAGGTCTATCGGTCTGATTTTAGAGCCAGCCTTATGGTAAAAGAGTTTACCATACTATCAATTCCAGTTGAACCGGAGAAGTCAGTTCTCGATGTTTTGGAAAGTCTTTGGAAGTCAAAGCGCAGTCGGCGAAGTAGGTGAAATGGACAGCGCATGCATCGTTGCCTGTTGTTTGGATTCCTGTATTATCAAAAGACTTGCCCTGTCCCCAACAGGGCTACGATCGGTTTCTCATCATTCTGACTTCAAGGAAACAACCTTGGAAGTATAACTTCGTTTGGGGTTTTTACGCTTACTGAGGTTTGTGAAAATCTCGTAAGCTGTTTCCCTTTATGAAATTCATTCCATCGGTGGGATGACGAATGTCGGCTGTGAAGTCGGGTTCGTCTCCCACCGTTTTGCATCCCCTCCCCCTTGCTCACGACCCAAACTGATAGCTTCACGAACAAAAGCCTTAGAAAAAACCATCTACGAAATAAAAAAGAGGATTTACGAAAAAGACCCTTTAAACTGCTGATATTCAAGACAAAACCGTAGTAAACAAAATCGCATAACCAAATCTAAACAAACTTTTTTTGATTTTTTTCTCAGTCGAGAAGACTCCCACCTCTTTAGGTGGTGAGTAATAGCAAATTTGTCTCAGTGGGAGTCCAATCTCCGACTGAGATAAACGCTCCGCGAGGATGCGCAGTGATTCTGTAAAGAATATGTCAGCTTACGCTGACCAGAATCACGCGCCAAGTCTCACGGACGTTCGACTTGAATTTATTTCTATCTATTCAGGAGGTATTATATTGTTACAGTTCAGCCATGACATCTTCTTGTTTCCATATTCATGAAAACAAGAAGCTTGGTGGTTCCACCATATGCTGATTTGGATGAAAAAGTGCTTATGCAAGCAAGCTTGCAACACACTTTCTCATTCAAACCAGCGCATGGCTGAACTGTAACTAAAAAACAGGTTATCACTATGATTTTTTCTTCCTTCTCTTTTCTGCGGGAACA
>ENA-OPNG01000210-OPNG01000210.1-human-gut-metagenome-genome-assembly--contig:-NODE-210-length-20984-cov-5.788714_pt1 | contig 20984 bp, 20 predicted proteins | sample MGYA00241536_ERZ501769 | MGnify/ENA primary metagenome ERZ501769 (study PRJEB25962, sample SAMEA2042567) | human gut metagenome | biome: human gut; feature: human-associated habitat; material: faeces... | reverse complement strand
AATGTTGAGAGACTTTTTTTATGCTTTTAAATTTATTTATCACTATTTTCTCTGTTTTCTCATGATAATTCATTAATTTTGCACCCTATATATAATACGTATTGTTATGAATTTAGATTTATTGACTGCCATATCACCAATTGATGGTCGTTATAGGGGAAAAACAGAGCAGCTCGCTAACTACTTCTCAGAGTATGCTCTCATTCGTTATCGTGTACGCGTAGAGATTGAATACTTCATTACTCTATGCGAGTTACCTTTGCCACAGCTTGCTTCTTTCGACAAGTCGCTGTTCGAACGTCTGCGTGACATTTATCGTAATTTTGACGAAAATGAAGCACAGCGCATAAAAGACATCGAGAAGATTACCAATCACGATGTAAAGGCTGTAGAGTATTTTATCAAGGAAGAATTCGATAAGATCGGAGGCTTGGATGCTTACAAGGAGTTTATCCATTTTGGTTTGACATCTCAGGATATCAACAACACAAGTGTGCCTCTCTCTGTAAAAGAGGCTTTGGAAGAGTGCTTCAATCCGCAGGTTGAAGAGCTGATTGCACAGCTCCAGACTTATGCTGATGAGTGGAAGGATGTGCCTATGCTGGCTAAGACTCACGGACAGCCTGCTTCACCTACCCGCCTGGGCAAGGAAATCATGGTTTATGTTTACCGTCTTACCGAGCAGCTTAATTCGCTCAAGGCTTGCAAGATTACAGCTAAGTTCGGTGGTGCTACCGGTAACTACAATGCTCACCATGTAGCTTATCCACAGTATGACTGGAAAGTATTCGGTAACAAGTTCGTCAGCGAAAAACTCGGTTTGGAACGCGAGCAGTATACCACACAGATCAGTAACTATGACTACCTTGGCGCTATCTTTGACGCCATCCGTCGTATCAACACCATTATCATCGACTTAGACCGTGACTTCTGGATGTATATCTCTATGGATTACTTCAAGCAGAAGATCAAGGCAGGTGAGGTAGGCTCAAGTGCGATGCCTCACAAGGTGAATCCTATCGATTATGAGAACAGTGAAGGTAACCTGGGCATAGCCAATGCCATTCTTCAGTTCCTGGCACAGAAACTTCCGGTTAGCCGCTTGCAGCGCGACCTTACTGACAGTACCGTACTCCGTAACATCGGTGTGCCTCTCGGTCATAGCGTCATTGCTATCCAGAGTACATTGAAGGGCTTGCGTAAACTGATTCTTCACGAGGAGAAACTGCAGGAAGATTTGAATAATACATGGGCAGTTGTAGCTGAGGCTATCCAGACTATTCTTCGCCGTGAGGCATATCCACATCCTTACGAGGCATTGAAGGCGTTGACACGTACCAATCAGCACATGACTGAGGAAACTATTCATGAGTTTATCCAGGGATTGAATGTGAGTGATAGTGTTAAGGCAGAACTGATGGCAATCACACCAAGCAATTATACAGGTATCTAATATGCACAAAGGAATTTTGTAGTTTTAGTACATATATATAAAAGTAAAAATTAGATTTATTAACCCAGCCGTGAGGCTATTAAGTATTTTAAGAAAATGGATTCAGAATTTGAAAACAAACCTCAAGATCAGTCTTCTGAGAATGAGAGAACCCGTGAGGGCTACAACCCAGCAGGTGGTTATCAGAAGAGTTATCGACCAGTAGGTCGCACACAGCGTCCTCGTATCAATTCACATCGCGCATACAGCAGCGACAGAAGTAGCAGTAACAGCGAAGGCGGTTTCCGTCCTGAAGGTTTCGGTGCTGGCTTGCAGAGTACAGGCAGCAGCGAGCGTCCACAGCGCAGCAGCTATCAGAGCCGTGGTGGTTATGGTAACAGCAACCGTGGTGGCTACCAGCCACGTCAGCAGGGAGGCTATCAGTCTCGTCCTCAGCAGGGTGGCTATCAGTCTCGTCCTCAGCAGGGTGGTTATCAGCCTCGTCAGCAGGGTGGCTACCAGCCACGTCAGCAGGGCGGCTACCAGTCTCGTTCTCAGCAGGGTGGTTATGGCAACAACCGTGGTGGTTATGGTCGTCCCCAGGGTGGTGGCTATGGCAACAACCGTGGTGGCGGTTTCCGTCAGCACACTCCTGGTTACGATCCAAATGCTAAGTATAGCATGAAGAAGCGTATCGAATATAAGGAGGAAAACATCGACCCAACAGAGCCATTGCGCTTGAACAAGTTCCTCGCCAATGCTGGTGTATGCTCTCGCCGTGAGGCTGATGAGTTTATCCAGGCTGGTCTGGTAACTGTCAATGGTGAGGTAGTTACCGAGTTGGGTACCAAGATTCTTCGTACCGATGAGGTGAAGTTCCACGACGCTCCTGTATCTTTGGAGAAGAAGGTATACGTATTGCTCAACAAACCAAAGGATTATGTTACAACCAGCGATGATCCTCAGCAGCGCAAGACTGTGATGGACCTCGTAAAGGATGTTTGTCCTGAGCGTATCTATCCTGTAGGCCGTCTCGACCGTAATACAACAGGTGTACTTCTCTTGACCAACGATGGTGACCTGGCTTCTAAGCTTACTCACCCTAAGTTCCTGAAGAAGAAGGTTTATCACGTTCATCTCGATAAGAATCTGACTGCTCACGATATGGATCAGATCCGTGAGGGTATCACCTTGGAAGATGGTGAGATCAAGGCAGATGCTGTAGAGTATGCTGATGATCGCGACAAGGCACAGGTTGGCATCGAGATTCATAGTGGCAAGAACCGTATCGTGCGTCGTATCTTCGAGAGCCTCGGCTATCGTGTTACCAAGCTCGACCGTGTACAGTTCGCAGGTTTGACTAAGAAAAATCTCCGTCGCGGTGACTGGCGCTTCCTTACTGAGAAGGAGGTAGACATGCTCCGCATGGGTGCTTTTGAATAAGGATAATAAGATATAATAAGAAAGGAGACTATCTGTTTAGTCTCCTTTTTAACCTATTAATTAACAATGGAAAAAGTAAAAAGAACTAAAGTTGTAGACTTGCTCAAGAGTACAGCCTACGGCTCAATCGTGAATGTCAAGGGATGGGTTCGTACCCATCGTAGTAGCAAAGCAGTCGATTTTATCGCTCTTAACGATGGTTCTACTATTAATAATATTCAGATAGTAGTCGACCCATCAAAGGTCGATGAGAATCAGCTCCGTCAGATTACTACCGGTGCTTGTATCAGCGCCGTAGGTACGCTGGTAGAAAGCCAGGGTGCCGGACAGAGTGTTGAGATCCAGTGCGAGAGCATCGAGATTTACGGTCTCTGCGGCAGCGACTATCCTATGCAGAAGAAGGGACAGAGCTTCGAATACATGCGTCAGTATGCTCACCTCCGTCTCCGTACCAATACCTTTGGTGCCGTGATGCGTATCCGCCATAACATGGCAATGGCTATCCACACTTACTTCCATGAGCATGGATATTTCTATTTCAATACTCCGCTCATCACAGCCAGCGACTGTGAGGGTGCTGGTCAGATGTTCCAGGTAACTACCAAGAATCTCTACAACCTGAAGAAGACCGAGGATGGCAAGATTGACTATTCTGATGATTTCTTCGGCAAGCAGACTTCATTGACCGTTTCCGGTCAGTTGGAGGGTGAGCTCGGTGCTACAGCACTCGGCGCCATCTATACCTTCGGTCCAACCTTCCGTGCAGAGAACAGTAATACTCCTCGCCACCTGGCTGAGTTCTGGATGGTAGAGCCAGAGGTTGCTTTCCTGGATATGGACGGTTTGATGGAGTTGGAGGAAGACTTCATCAAGTATTGTATCCGTTGGGCACTGGAGCATTGCAAGGACGATCTTGCTTTCTTGAACAAGATGATTGACAAGGGTCTGATTGCCCGTCTGGAAGGCGTATTGAATTCCGACTTCGTTCATCTTCCATATACCGAGGGTATCCGCATCCTTCAGGAGGCTATTGCCAACGGTAAGAAGTTTGAGTTCCCATGCGAGTGGGGTGATGACCTGGCTTCAGAGCATGAGCGTTTCCTCGTAGAGGAGCACTTCAAGCGCCCGGTTATCATGACCAACTATCCTAAGGCTATCAAGGCATTCTATATGAAGATAGACGAGGAGGAGAGTGGTTTCGGTGGCAAGAGCGGTCAGACCGTTCAGGGTACCGACGTACTGTTCCCACAGATTGGTGAGATTATCGGTGGTTCTGTCCGTGAGGAGAGCTATGACAAGCTGATGGGTGAGATTGAGGCTCGCAACATCCCTATGAAGGATATGAACTGGTATCTCGATACCCGTAAGTATGGTTCATGCCCACACGCAGGTTTCGGTCTCGGTTTCGAGCGTCTGATTCTCTTCGTAACCGGTATGCAGAATATCCGCGACGTGATTCCATTCCCACGTACACCAAAGAACGCAGAATTCTAGAATAAAACAATGAAGCCTGTTTCGATGTCCTTCGAAACAGGCTTCATTGTTCTATTCATTGGAACGCTTGGTGCAACGACTGAACAAAACAAGGGTTTTACGTTCAATATAGCCCCTTTTTTTCGTCTTTTTATCACCAAAAATGGAAATGAGGCTTACTTGATAATGGGCAGGATGCTCCTGAAACTGCGTCCCGACGTAGCTGTCACTGCGTCGGGACGTAGTTGTTGTTACGTCGTGACGTAATTTCTCCTGCATCGTTGGCGGAATAACTCTACCTCCCTCTCATATGCTGATAGCTTTGATAAGCATATCGTTGTATCTGTCTATCACATCGTCATTGATACTTTTCCGATATTCACATCAATGCCAGTATATATGATAAGGTGTAATGGGCTGCCAGCCAGTTTTAGTAAGTAGATGAAATCATGTACGTCATTTAACAAGTTTATACGCTTCATTGAGTCGATAGATACGACTGCGTTGGGTTAAAGATACGACTGCGCTGGGCAGAAGATTCGATTTCGTTGGGTTAAAGATTCGACTTCGTTGGGTGGAAGAGTCAATTTCGTTGGCTGAATAATATGGCTGCGTTGGCTGAACGAAGTAGCTCAGTGAGCTGAATGAAGCACTTGAGTTATCAGAATGAAGCACTTGAGTTATCAGAATGAGGCGGCTTGGTGTAATACGATTTACTCATACATTCGCATCTAGATGGTCCCTATATATAATAAGGTGTAGGACCGCCAATCTCCCCTATATATAATACGGTGTAGGTTTTATATCGGCAAAATGGAGGAAAACAGGGAAAATGGACGGGTTAGAAGCCCAATATGGGGGCTATTTTATAAAAAACATAAGAAAATTAGCCTTTTTTTGAAAAAAATGCTCAAAAACTTGCAAGTTTCGAAAAATATACTTATATTTGCAACATGAAAAATCTCCTGGTTGGAGATATGATAAAAACAATAAGAACTGAGTGGCGATAAAAAGCCACAATATTTAAGAACGATAAAAAATAACTTTTCTAAGAGGACCTTTGAAAACTGAAAAAATAACTTTTCTAAGAGTGCAGACTCTTTTCATCAAACGGAACTCTTAATTCGATATAGAGAATTAATTAATAACTTCCTGCCGGAAGGCTAGGAAAATCGTATAACTTTATAAATTATTACCGTATGAAAAGAAAGTATTTTAGCGCGCTGCTTATGGGTGCATTGACAATTGCCTCGGTAAGCACATTTACTTCTTGTAAAGATTACGACGATGACATCGACAACTTGCAGAGCCAGATTGACAAGGCTGGTTTGCAGAGCGACATCGATGCATTGAAAACACAGTTGCAGGATGCAGCTTCTACTGCATCAGCAGCTAAGACTACTGCAGAGTCTGCTTTAGCTAAGGCTAATGATGCTGCTGTAAAAGCAGATGTTGAAAAAGCTATCCAGAAAGTTGAGGTTACAGCTAACAAGGCTGCCACTGACGTAGCAACTGCAATCAGTAACGCTGCTAATGCACAGACAACAGCTGACGGAGCACAAAAGGCTGCAGATGCTGCTGCTAAGGCAGCAAAGGATGCTCAGAAGCAAGCTGACCAGGCTGTTAAGGATGCCGCAGCTGCAGCTACTACAGCTAACGCTGCCGCTAAACAAGCTGACTTCGAAAAGGCTCTGGAGCGCATCGGTAACTTGGAAACAAGCCGAGTTACAGCAGACAAGTTGGATGAGAAGCTCACTCAACTCAAAGAAGAACTCCTCGGTGCTGATGGTGACAAAGAGACTATCGGTAGCTTGACCGTTAAGGTTAATGCATACAAGGGCGCTGTTGAGGAGTTGTATTCTGCAGTAACTAGCGTTGAGCTCGTTGAGACATATTCTGGTGTTAACGGATTTACAAGTAATTGGAATACAACAAATGGCATAACACCTCTCACAGTAGAGATGCTTCATGGTTTGATTTCAGACGACTCTAAGTTTGGTGATGAGAATGGTAATGACGCTAAGCCTATTGTTGAGTACGTTAAGGGTAAGGATATCGATGTGAAAGACGATGCTTCTATTGTAGTTCGCGTAAACCCAGTTAACGCTGACCTCACAAAGGGTGCTAAGATTATTCTTTTGAACTCTAAGGGTGAAAGCCTTGAGGACATTGTTAAGGTAGGTACTCCTTCTAAGTTCGACAAGTTGATTACTACTCGTGCTGCAGCTACTGTCAAGACTGGTCTTTGGAAGCTCCCTCTTTCTGTAGCAGAAGGCGTTTCAGAGGAAGACTTCAAGAAGGCAGTTACAGTAAAAGATGAGAATGGTAATGAAAAAGCTATCCTCTATGCTGTAGCTATCAATAACACTGTTGATTCTAAGGCAGAGGCAGCTGCTGACCGCTACGTAGTGTCTACTTACGATGTTAAGCCTACTTACAATAAGTTCGTGCCTAGCAACGATTTCACATTCAAGGTTGGTGGTAAGGATGTTAGTGAAATCCACAACCGTTGGACTGGTTATGAAATTGTTGGCGAAAACAGCAATTTCTCAAGCGATAAGAATCCTGAACTTGCTTGGGCAAATGATGCTGCCGCAGAGCCAGTTTTGGAAGGCGAGAAGAAGAACGTTGAGAACGCAAATTATCGTAGTCACCGATCTGATGTCCGATATTGGAATAGTCTCTTGCAGGTTGAAGTTGGTAAGCCATTCTCTATCACTGATTTGAAGACTTCAGACAATACGGCTGCGGATTATTACTATGTAGTACTCGACAAGGATAATGCTATCGAGTCTGGTGTTTCTGAGCTCAACGCTTGGAAGAACTATGAAATTGATAATTTGAACAAGGTTGTTCCTGCAAGCGAGAACTTGACTCTTACAATCCAGACCGAGGCTGCAAACCACGACATCATCGGTTTCCGTGTATATGCAGTAAACAAGGATGGTAAGTTGCTCGACCCAGATGGTAAGGCCTTCTACGTAGTTGTAGGTGAGAACTATACATCAGGTATCGTAGGTAACTTGGATGCAGTAAACAAGATTACAGAGAAGAAGGACTTCAGCCCAGTTGATGGTGTAAGCTATGGTCCTTGGGAATTAGTAGCTGACAACAATGCATGTCCTCTTTCAGAGAAGCCTGTATTCGCTGCTGTTTATTACGACAAGGATGGAAATGAGACAACAAACATGTCTGAGGTTACAAAGATTGCCTTCAAGGTTAACAACCCAGCCCTCATCGCTGATGGTGCAACAGTTTCATTGAAGTCAACTTTGAGGAAGTATACTGATAACAACTTCTATGAGGTAGGTACCGTAACAGCTACGTACACCAAGGTTCTTCCTAAGGCATTCCCTGCTGACATCACATTCCGTCCAGCACAGGAAACAGGTAAGGGTACTGGTTACTTCATCGCTTACATGACGCCAGAAAATGGCTACACAGTAACCAATAAGAGCGTATATGGTTCTGTAGACTTGAATAACGTATTCTATAATCTCGACGATAACGTTAGTTTCGAAATCGCAGACGCAGCTAAGGATGCAAATGACAAGTTGACAAGTGTTAGGGCAGACAAGGCCAACAATTTTGTTGCGAAAGTTGCAGCTAAAGACTTCATTAACTCAACGACCAAGCATGCTGTTACAGCTAAGTACAACTATGGCGAGATTAGTCTTGTTAAGAATAATAAGACTGGCCAGTGGGAAAAGGAGCCTTGCTCTGTAGACTACGGTAAGAGTCTGTCAGTTACATTCGCTTGCTGGCATTCTGCAAGCAGCTATTCTTGGAAAGAACAGCCAGCACTCCAGTGGAAGGCTACTGCAAATGTAATCAAGACAGACATCAAGAACATTGCTGTTAAGAATACATATAACAATGATTTCTTCGGTGGTACATTTGCGCAGCTCTTGACTAACAAGTATCTGGAGGTTAAGGCTGGTTCAGCTCACTTGACATATGAAGGTCAGGTTGACCCATACTTCACGGTTGAAGTTGATGCCACTAACGGTCAGTTTATCTTTACTCAGACAGGTATTCAGGCAGAGAACGCTCCAACAGTTGATCACACAGAAAACTTGGAGTTCGTTGTTGTTGATGCTTATGGTCATGAGGTACCACAGTCATTCAAGGTTACTATCAAGCGTCCTGCTTCTAAGTAATTATTGCAACAACAAGAATCGGTTAGATTCTAGAACATTACTATAATACTGAGGGGGACGTTCATCTGAACGTTTCCCTCTTATTTTTAAACAATAAGGAAAGAAGAAGATGAGAAAATCATTTTTTTATATGGTTGTTTTTACCTTATTGCTGGTTCTAGGAATCAGCAGTTGTGGAAAGCCTGAACTTAAAAAGATAAGAGGCATCGTGAAAAATGTTCGCATTGATGATGATACCCTAAAGAACCTTACCGTTATGGACGGAGAAGATTCTATCGTATTTAATCTCAACGAGGTTCGTTACAACAATGGAGTGATGCTTCCTAATGATTCTGTTATTGTTGACTACATAGATGGAAAGAATGACACAGCTCGAGCTTTAGTAGTAACTGTACTTCCCAAAAATGCTGTAACAATCAATCCAGAAGACAACCAGAGCAAGAAACTCATTACAGCTCCCATAAAAAGCAATTAATAATCAGTTTTAAACTTATCAGACATGAAAAATTATAAGTTTATCATTGCATCTGCTATGCTCGCCCTCGGCACTTCAGCCGTGGCACAAGCCACCTATGTCGATAAGGACGGCAATGAGTATCAATTCAAGAAGCACTTCTACCCCGATATTCGGGGAGGTGGATAGTATACACTGGGCGAGGCTAAGTTCAAGGACTTACTCTCTCCTAATATTCAGGGAGCTATTGGCTATCAATTCTCTCCGCTTTTCGGACTCCGTGCTCAGATGAACGGACTCTGGAGCAAGGGCGGCTGGGCTAGTTTTCGCTCCAAAGTGGGAGAAAAGCCTTACAACGCCAAATATAAGTTTAAATATATGGCTCCTGGTGTAGATTTCATGTTCAACCTCTCCAACCTTTTCTGTGGCTGGAATCCGAACCGTGTGTTTAATATAAGTGCTTTCGCTGGCGGTGGTATCAACTGGGCTGGCGGCAACCAAGAGATAAACGGCATCGCTGCCACGCTTGAGAACTTCAACAACTACAACCTGGAGTATCTCTGGCAGGGAAAGAAGGTTCGCCCTTACGGCAGAGCCGGTATCGACCTGGAATTCAAGGTAAGCAAGGCTGTGAGCATCATGCTCGAGGGCAATGCCAACATGATTTCAGACAAATACAACTCTAAGAAGGAAGATAACCCTGACTGGTACTTCAATGCACTGGCAGGTGTACGCATCAACCTGGGCAAGAGCTATACCAAGAAGGCTAAGCCGGTAGAGGAACCTGCTCCGGCACCAGCTCCTAAGCAGGAATATGTAGCTCCTAAGCCAGCTCCTGTAGAGAAGAAGGTAGAGGAGATTCGCCGTGACATCTTCTTCACCATCAATTCTTACAAGATTGCTCCTGCTGAGGATGCTAAGATCCGTGAGGTGGTTGACTTCCTGAACAAGAACACAGAGGCAAAGGTTGTAGTAACCGGCTATGCTGACAAGGGTACAGGCTATGACGTCATCAACGACCGCATCGCTGCCAAGCGAGTAGCAGCTGTGGTTTGGATGCTGACAAAGAAATATAATATACCTTCAGAGCGCATTACAGAAGAATCTAAGGGTGCACGTGTGCAGCCTTTTGCAGAAAATGCAGAGAACCGTGTAACGATCATGATCGCTAAGTAGTACGGTAAGTTTATAATGTGACAATCAATTATTTTAATTGGTGGCGGGGCATCCTCAAGGGGTGCCCCGTTTTTCTTTCAGCTATCCCTTCCTTCTCCCGCTCATTTTGTTATTTTTTCACCATTTCTTGCAGTTTCTCAATATTTTGTTGTACCTTTGCACAAAAATAATAATAAATTGCAAGAAAATGGGAAAGATTATATTGACGGGCGACCGTCCTACAGGTAAACTTCACCTGGGTCATTACATCGGCTCTCTGCAGCGCCGAGTACAACTTCAGAACGCTGGCGACTTCGACAGGATGTTCGTTTTCATGGCAGATGTTCAGGCTTTGACTGATAATGCCGACAATCCTGAGAAGATTCGCCAGAACATCACAGAGGTGGCTCTTGACTATCTCTCTGCGGGCCTCGACCCACAGAAATGTACACTCTATATCCAGAGTATGATTCCAGAGTTGGCTGAGTTGACTACCTATCTGATGAACCTCATCAGCGTATCTCGTGTTCAGCGTAACCCAACCGTGAAGACTGAGATCAAGATGCGTAACTTCGAGGCAAACATTCCGCTCGGTTTCTTCTGCTATCCTGTGAGTCAGGCTGCCGACATCACCGCTTTCAAGGCTACAACCGTGCCTGCCGGTGAGGACCAGGAGCCTATGCTGGAGGTAACCCGCGAGTTGGTTCGCCGCTTCAACCAGACTTATGCACCTGTTTTGGTAGAGCCGGAGATTCTGCTTCCTGAGATTGCCTGCTGCCGTCGTCTTCCTGGAACTGACGGTAAGGAGAAGATGAGTAAGAGTCTCGGCAACTGCATCTACATGAGTGACGATGAGAAGACCGTTTGGAAGAAGGTGAAGAAGATGTCTAACGGTGAGCCACGTATGAGCATGGAAGAGCCAGGACATCTGGAGGGCAATGCCGTATTCACCTATCTCGAGGCATTCTCTACTCCTGAGGATTTCGCAGAGTTCTGGCCTGAGTTCAAGACTTTGGATGAGTTGAAGGAGCAGTATGTGAAGGGTGGTATCGGTGACGGTACCTGCAAGAAGTTCCTGAACAGCGTCATCAACAAGATGCTCGACCCAATCCGTGCCCGCCGTCATGAGTTTGAGCAAGATATTCCTGAGGTATTCAATATCCTGAAGAAGGGTAGCGAGGATGCCCGCGAGTTTGCAGCCCAGACTATGGATGAGGTTCGCAAGGCTATGCGTATCGACTATTTCAGCGATGCTGCCTATATTGAGGAGCAGGCTGCGAAATATAGAGTATAGTGATTATTTATTAGTGATTAATGATAATCATTAAAGTACGTGAATAAACGAATATTACAATTAGCGGTGCCGTCGATAATATCCAATATCACGGTACCGCTTTTGGGTTTGGTGGATGTCGCCATCGTCGGGCATATCGGCGATGCGGCTTACATCGGAGCCATTGCCGTGGGGTCGATGCTGTTCAATGTCATCTACTGGCTTTTCGGATTCCTGAGAATGGGAACCAGCGGAATGACTTCGCAGGCTTTGGGAAGGAGAGATTTGGCTGAGGTACTGAGGCTCCTGGTGCGCTCTCTGAGTATCGGTGTGGGGATAGGAGTGCTGTTTTTCGTTCTCCAGAAATGGCTGATAGGCTGTGGACTGTGGGCGATGTCGCCGGAAGCGGATGTCGTAGAACTGGCACGAAGATACTGTTATGTCTGTATCTGGGGAGCCCCGGCAGTGCTAGGACTCTACGGATTTACGGGCTGGTTTATCGGTATGCAGAACACGCGTATTCCGATGATGGTATCGCTGATGCAGAATGTGGTGAACATCATCGCCTCTCTGCTGCTGGTCTTTGTCGGCGGTATGACGGTAGAAGGCGTGGCGCTCGGAACGGTTATTGCCCAATGGTGGGGATTCCTGATGGCATGTCTGTTCTATCGCATCTGTTATCGCCGGTTAAGCAAGTATGACTATCGCCGGCATCTCTTTGCTGCCGAACCGCTGAAGCAGTTTTTTTCGCTCAATAAGGATATCTTTCTCCGCACCCTCTGTCTGGTGGCGGTCAACCTCTTCTTTACGGCGGCAGGTTCCAGGGAGAGTACCATTGTGCTGGCTGTGAATACGCTGCTGATGACGCTCTTTACCATCTTCTCTTATTTTATGGATGGTTTTGCCTATGCGGCAGAGGCGTTGAGCGGCAAGTATTATGGAGCTCGAAACATGGGAGCATTCCGCGAGGTGGTTAGAAGAACGATGGGTTTTGGAGCTGTCGTGGCTGTAGGTTTCACCTTATTATATATAGTGGGTGGCGAGAATTTCCTCTCTTTGCTCACGAGCGATAAGCAGGTGATAACTGCATCGGGCGAATATTTCTGGTGGGCTGTGCTGATTCCGCTGTCTGGCATGTCGGCATTCGTCTTCGATGGCATCTTTGTAGGCATTACCCAGTCTAAGTCGATGCTCTGTTCTACCGCCGTAGCCTCGGCTTCGTTCTTCGGTCTGTTCTTCGGCTTGCATCCTTTCCTGGGCAATCATGCCCTGTGGTTGGCCTTCATTCTCTACCTTCTGTTGAGGGGAATCGTACTGTTCGTCATTTACCATAAAAAACTGCGGTAAATGACGAATTGTCTTTTTATAGGATATATTAGTAGAAATAATGTACATCTTTCATAAAAATTGCACACTGAATTATAGTGTGCGCATTTTTGTGAAAAACTACATTAATATAGTTTAAATCTTAGGCTTATATTCTTTTTCTTAGCCGAAAATTAGTAATTTCGCAGAGCAAAACTTAAAAAGAAAAGAGTAAATGACAGCAGAAGAATATTATCAGCAAGGTAACGCCTGGCGCAAGCAGGGTGACTTTAAGCGTGCCCTCGACTGCTATATGGAGGCCATTGCCCTCGATCCGGAGAGCCCTGCCGTAGCAGCCAAGGAGATGTTGGATGATATCATGAGCTTTTATTGCAAAGACTACTACAATCCATAACAACCGACATGTGGACAGCAGGAGCTTTGTTTACTCCAATGGTAAAGATAATTAGTAAGAAATTAGAATATGAGTAAGATTAAAGGGGCTATTGTAGTCGACACCGGGCGTTGCAAGGGATGCTCGCTCTGTGTGGAGGCTTGTCCTCAGCATGTCATCGCATTGGCAGAGAAAAAAGTCAATGTGCATGGTTACCGTTATGTAGAGGCAGCTGTACCTGATGCGTGTGTTGGTTGCACTTCGTGCGCCATCGTGTGTCCGGACGGCTGTATCACTGTTTATCGTAAGAAGGAGGACTAAATAATGGCAAATCAGAAAGTTACATTAATGAAAGGCAATGAGGCGATAGCCCATGCCTGTATCAGATGTGGTGCGGATGGTTTCTTCGGCTATCCTATCACACCTCAAAGTGAGATTATAGAGACGCTGGCTCTGCTCAAGCCATGGGAAACATCAGGTATGGTGGTTCTGCAGGCTGAGAGTGAGGTGGCGGCTATCAACATGGTTTATGGTGGCGCTGGTGCCGGTAAGCGTGTCATTACCACTTCTTCAAGTCCGGGTGTGGCTTTGATGCAAGAGGGTATCTCTTACATGGCTGGTGCTGAGATTCCGGGCGTTATCGTCAATGTGCAGCGTGGCGGTCCGGGTCTGGGTACCATCCAGCCATCCCAGAGTGATTATTTCCAGGCTACCCGCGGTGGTGGTAATGGCGACTATAATGTGATTGTGCTGGCTCCTGCATCTGTTCAGGAGATGGCTGATTTCGTTGATCTCGCCTTTACGCTTGCCTTTAAGTATCGCAATCCTGCGATGATTCTGAGCGATGGTGTCATTGGTCAGATGATGGAGAAGGTGGTTCTGCCTCCTGTCAAGCCTCGTCGTACCGAGGAGGAGATTGCGAAGGAATGTCCTTGGGCTACCATCGGCCGTCCGAAGAGTCGTCCTGTCAACATCATGACCTCTCTGGAACTCAAGCCTGAGGTGATGGAGGAGCGCAATATTGCTCTTCAGGAGAAATACAGAAAAATCCGTGAAACCGAGGTTCGTTATGAAACCGAGCAGATGGATGATGCCGACTATGTTATCGTAGCCTTCGGTAGCGCGGCACGTATTGCCGAGAAGAGCATCGAGAGTGCGCGTGAGCAGGGCATCAAGGTAGGATTGTTCCGTCCTATCACCCTCTGGCCTTTCCCTGAAAAGGAGATTCACGAACTCGCCAAGACCAAGAAGGGCATTCTGGTTGTAGAAATCAATGCCGGTCAGATGGTTCAGGATGTGCGACTGGCTGTGAATGGTCAGACTCCTGTGGAGCACTTTGGTCGTCTGGGCGGTATCGTACCGGAGCCGGAGGAAATCGTTGAAGCATTAAAGAAGTTAATAAAATGAATGATATAATTTCACCAGAGAATCTGGTATATAAGAAGCCTACGCTGATGAACGATACCCCGATGCACTATTGCCCGGGGTGTTCGCATGGCGTAGTTCATAAGCTCGTTGCCGAGGTTATCGAGGAGATGGGCATGGAGGATAAGACGGTAGGCGTATGTCCGGTGGGCTGCGCTGTCTTTGCTTATCGCTATTTGGATATTGACTGGCAGGAGGCTGCTCATGGTCGTGCACCTGCTGTAGCTACGGGTATCAAGCGCTTGTGGCCTGATCGTCTTGTCTTCACTTATCAGGGCGATGGCGATTTGGCGTGCATCGGTACCAGCGAAACAATTCACGCCCTGAACCGTGGTGAGCATATCGCCATCATCTTCATCAATAATGCCATCTATGGTATGACCGGCGGACAGATGGCGCCAACCACCCTGTTGGGGCAGAAGACAGCTACCTGTCCTTATGGTAGAGAGGCTGATCTTCATGGTTATCCACTCAATATTACCGAGTTGGCAAGCCATCTGCAGGGTACTTGTTATGTAACCCGCCAGAGTGTGGAGACCGTGGCAAGCATCAAGAAGGCAAAGAAGGCTATCCGCAAGGCGTTCGAGGCAAGCATGCAGGGCAAGGGCTCCAGCCTGGTAGAGATTGTTTCTACCTGCAACAGCGGTTGGAAACTCTCACCTGTTGAGGCTAACAAGTGGATGGAAGAGAACATGTTTAAGCAGTATCCTAAGGGTGACCTAAAGGATACAACGGGAATGTAAGTGAAGAGTGAAGAACGAAGAGTGAAGAACGAAGAGTGAAGAACGAATTGCTCTTCTAATATAATAATAGAACAATGAAGACAGAAATCATTATATCCGGTTTTGGTGGTCAGGGCGTTCTCTCTATGGGAAAGATTCTGGCTTATTCAGGACTGATGGAGGATAAGGAGGTAACCTGGATGCCTGCTTACGGACCAGAGCAGCGTGGCGGTACAGCCAATGTAACGGTCATTGTGAGCGACAGTCGCATCTCTTCGCCTATCCTGAGCCATTATGATGTAGCCATCGTGCTCAACCAGCCGTCGCTCGACAAGTTTGAGCCGAAGATTAAGCCAGGCGGCATCCTGATTTATGATGGCTATGGTGTGATGAATCCTCCACTGCGCAAGGACATCACCATTTATCGCATTGATGCGATGGACAAGGCTGCCGAGATGAAAAATTCTAAGGTGTTCAATATGATTGTTTTGGGCGGCCTGCTGAAGGTTTGTCCTGTTGTGAGCACCGATGGTTTGAACAAGGCGCTTTACAAGTCATTGCCAGAGCGCCATCATGGTTTGATTCCGCTGAACATGCAGGCAGTGGAAGAGGGAATGAAGATTATCGAAAAGGTTGATTAAATTCAATCATCAGTATAGATAAGGGAGCGGGCTGCGTTGCAATGCAGTTCGCTCCCTTGTTTTATTAGGCTGGGTTGAAAAGGAAAAAATGATGCATCTTGCAGATTATATATTTAATTTGCATCATGTAGTTTGCTACATTCAAAAACTGTTGTTGAATGTTTTTCGTATCTTAAACTAAAGAAATTTGTTCTTTTCTTTGGCATTTCCAATTCTTTTCTTTAATTTTGTGGCGTTAATTTAAAAGAAAGGAATAAGATGGAAACGATTAATATTCAGTTTCAAGTACCTTCTACTGGTCAATATACGCTTGACGAATTTGTCGCTAAGCTCAAAGACTATGCTGAAAAATTAGCCAGTTCTATCTCCAAATCAGGAAACAGTTACCAGGAAACTTATATGAGCCAGGCAGAGCAGGAAGCCTATGTGGCAGAAAGTCTCAACCGTGCTCTTGATGAACTGGAAGCCCATAAGAAGAATGGGACTAAGCCGATGGATGCTCGTGAATTGTTGAGAAGACTTCGGGAAGAGGAGGCATAGTATGAAGGTTAAGATTTATACGGAAAAAGAATTTGAGCGACAACTTAGAAAGCTTTCCTTGCTGGTAAATTGATTATCAAGGATCATACGATGGCTGCCCTTGGTTTGGGTGGTAAACCGTATAAGAAAATAAAGGTGACGCATCTCATTTGATGCGCCACCTTATTATATATAGTTCTAAAAACTTTATTCCGCCAATCGGATGCTCATCGGGCTTACGGTGATGAGGCGCTTCTTGTAGAGGTCGCCCACGGCACGCTTGTAAACCTTCTTGCTCACGTGGAAACGCTCGTAGATGTCGTCGGCTTCGCTCTTGTCGCCAAGGTTACACTCGCCATCGTTGTCCAAGAGATACTGGTAGAGGGTTTCGGCGAAATCGGCAGTCTGCTGAATGCCGGTCTTCTGCAGGGTGACGTCTATCTTTCCGTCAGGACGGACTCTTCCGATGTAGCCCTTCATCTTGTCACCCGTATGGATGTACTGGAAGATTTGGTCCTGATAGAGGAGACCCGGATACTGGTTGTCGATGATAACCTTGAAGCCGAGGTCGGTCTTCTGCCAGATGAGGAGATCCACCTCATCACCATGCTTGTAGTGAGGATGGTCTTCGTTGAGATAACGCTCAATCTTGGCAGAGGCAACGATGCGATAGCTCTCCTCGTCGATGTGGATATGCACGATGTAGGAGTTGCCGAGCACCATGCGCTTCTTCTGCTCGCGGAATGGGCAGAAGATGTCCTTCATCAGCCCCCAGCCCAGAAAGGCTCCGTATTCGTTGACCCATTTCACTTCGAGATAGGCGAAATCGCCCACCTTTGCCAAAGGGGTTTCGGTGGTTGCTATGAGGCGCTCTTCCTGGTCGAGATAGATGAAGACATCCAGCTCGTCGCCGATGCCTGCGTCTTCAGGTACGTAGCGGGATGGAAGGAGGATTTCTCCCTCGTCACCACCATCGAGATACAGACCGAAATCAACTTTCTTTACGATGCGAAGGCGATTGTAATCGCCGAGTTTTATCTTTTTGCTCATATAATATTATCTTCAGTTTTTTCTTCTGTTGTTGTGGTTTCTGCAACTTCAGCAGTTTCTTCCTGGCTATCAGCAGCTCCTGCTTCCACCGTCTTCTCAATCATTCCATCCTTGAGATGGATGGTGCGGTCGGTGATGGCAGCAAGGCCCTCATCATGAGTTACGATGACGAAAGTCTGACCGAACTTGTCTCTGAGGTCGAAGAAGAGCTGGTGAAGCTCAGCCTTGTTCTTGGTGTCGAGACTTCCTGATGGCTCATCGGCAAGGATGACGGCAGGATTATTGACCAAAGCTCTCGCCACGGCTACACGCTGTTTCTCACCACCGGATAACTCGGCAGGCTTGTGACTGGCTCTATCGCTCAAGCCCATGAACGCCAGTAATTCCTCGGCACGCTCCTTGGCTTCCTTACGGCTCTTGCCTGCAATGAAGGCAGGAATCATGATGTTCTCCAGGGCGGTGAACTCAGGGAGAAGTTGGTGGAACTGGAAGACGAAACCGAGATGCTGGTTGCGGAAATCGCTCAGTTTCTTGGTGCTGAGGCTGCTTACATCGATGCCATCAACCATGATGCTGCCACTATCAGGCTTGTCGAGGGTACCGATAATCTGGAGGAGTGTAGTCTTGCCGGCACCACTAGGACCGACGATACTTACCACCTCGCCCTTGTCAATATGCAGGTCGATGCCCTTAAGCACCTGCAGGGAGCCGAAGCTCTTGGTTATACCTTTTATATCTATCATTTTCTTACTCAAAATTATTTTGCAGGCAAAATTAAGCAAAATATTTGGAAATGCCTAATTTTAAGAGATAAAAAGAAATAAGGAGGGATATAAAAAAACAAAACGCGCCTTATTCTTGCAAATTAAGCTCGTTTCAGTACTCAATTCTGTATTACTTTCTATAAAATGTATGTGTTATTTCAACCCATCGGCATCGCCGGTGGTCTTCAATCCGTTGCTCTTTTCTCTAGGGATGATATTCACCTTTTTCGTCACTGTGTTCTCGATAAGGTTGGCATCGAATGCCATCTTTTTGTCGGTGCAGTTGATGTTCTCAAAGGTGAAATCTACCAGGCGGTATTTTTCGCTCTTGCCCACATCGAAGAAGTTGTCGCAATCCATCTGGATGTTCTTCATTGTGATGTTGTTGCACTGGCTCAATGGCATATCCTTTCGATTGCCAGGCTTGAAGAACTGGGTCCATGGGCGGATGACGAGGAAACTGCCGGTCTTGCCCTGTATGTTATCAACCGTTACGTACTCGTAATGCTGAGGTGTATCTGGGCGCATCTTCAGCCAGAGCACGCGCTGTGCATTGCCCACCTTGATGTTGCGTAATACGATGTTGCGGTCTTTCACGCTCTCGCTGCCAAGGGTTAAGCATCCGTGCACTCTACCATAGGTGCAGTTCTGGATGAGCACATTATATACCGGTCCATTCTCTGGTGCCTGGTCTGCCCAGGTGCCCTTACCGCCCTTGATGGCGATGGCATCATCGTTTACGCTCATGTAGCAGCCATCTACCAGCACATCGTGACAAACATCAATGTCGATGGCATCGCTGCTTGGTGCCCGCATGCCACTGGTTGGGGCGAAGATGGTGCAGCCAAGGAAGCGGACATGGTCGCAACGGTAGATGTGGTTGGTCCAGAACGGACTGTTCTGAATATGTACATCCTGCAAGGTTACGTTGCTGGAGTTGCTGATATAGACGAGGCGAGGACGCTGTGCATCCTTATTGGTGCATTGGCGGTTCCAGGTGCGACGAATCCAGAACTCCTCCCAGTAATGATAACCGTTTCCATCGATGGTACCCGGACCGGCAATGGTGAATCCGTTGCATTTCTCGGCATTGATGAATGCCGAGAAGTATTTGCAGGTTTCGCCTTCGATGCGGGTTTCTGTTACAGGGAAGTTGGCGATGCGGTCGCTGCCTTTCAGTTTTCCGCCTTCTGAAACATAGAGATGAGTCTTTGGCTTGAAGAAGAGAGCACCGCTCTGATAGGTTCCGGCAGGTACTACGATAACGCCGCCGCCATCTTGGGCTGCACGGTCGATGACAGCCTGGATAGCCTTGGTTTGAATCAGAGTGCTATCCGTTTTTACGCCATAATCGGTGAGGACGTATTTCTTGCCTAAGGTATCTACGTTCACCTTCTGGGCGTTGCTGAACCAGGCATCCATCTTCGTTCCATCAGGCCAAAGCTCGGTTTGTGGCTTCTTGGCTTTCTTCTGTTTCTTTGCGGCATTGGCGCTTAGTGGCGAAAACGCCACCAGGCAAGCCATCAGCCAGATATATTTCTTCATGATTTGTTTCCTTTTTTACCCTTTTACCTTTAAAAAGCCTTTTTACTTTTAAAAGCTTGTAATACTCTGCAGCACCGAGCAGGAGGCAACCTGTGCCGTAGTCCTCGAAGTCTGGGACAGAGGTGAAGGTGACAGGCTGACCGGCTGCAGGATCCTTTCCTGTTCCCTGGTTGTAGCCGATGAAACCATCCTCGTGAACCGATGCGGCAAGAGCCTTCCATGCCTTGTCCATCGCCTTCTGATAGGTGGCTCTAGGAAGAATGCCCTGCTGAACACCCCATGCCATACCATAGAGGAAGAGGCCTGTACCGGTCATCTCTGGACCGCCATAGTTGGCAGGACAAACGAGGCTTACGTTCCAGTAGCCATCCTCGCGCTGGCATTTCAAGATGGCTTTACTCATCAAGATAAAGTCTTTTTTCAGATACTGATAGTATTTATCTTTCTTTGGCAAAGTCTCCATCACGCGGACCAGGGCTGCATATACCCAACCGTTGCCACGGCTCCAATAGCAGTTGCTGCCATCCTTCTCCTTGTAAGGTGGCACGTAGTCCTTGTCTCTCCACCAGAGACCCTCTTTTTTGTTAAAGAGACCATTAGCCAGGGTATCACGGCTCCATTTATAGGAATTCATTGCATAATCCAGATACTTGCGCTCTCCGGTAATCTTGGCATACTTGGCGTAGGCTGGCATCGCCATCTGGATAGCGTCAATCCAGGTCCAGTAGTTTACTCGGTTGGTGCCCATCTGATGGTCCAAGTTCTCCTTCACCTTGCTCAAGTCCTTCTTGCCGCCGGTCTGAACGTAGCGGTCTATGTAGGTTTGCTGGCAGCACTGGTTGTCGGCATCGGTATCTTTCACGCTGCCACGGGCTGTCCACTTGTGGTAATCCGCCCATTTGTCGGTGTAGTCGAGATAGCGCTGCTGAGGGTCAATCTCGTAAAGTGCCATCAATCCCTCGTAATATACGGCACGAGTCCAGAGGTTGCTGGTGCGGATTTTCTTTACGAATGTGTCGAGAGTAGGGTCGCTGTACTTCGTCATGAAGTAGTTGTTGGTGCGATTGGCTACTTCCAGAATTTCATTTTGCAATGCGCTCTGGGCAGAAACAGAAGTCAAACCCAGGAGCATGAAGAGCGATGAAAAGATCAGTTTTTTCATTTGTCTTGTTATTAACAATACTGCGTTAAATTAATATTTAATCGTCTGTAAATCAATAACTTATATT
>ENA-OPNG01000170-OPNG01000170.1-human-gut-metagenome-genome-assembly--contig:-NODE-170-length-25361-cov-4.035960_pt1 | contig 25361 bp, 18 predicted proteins | sample MGYA00241536_ERZ501769 | MGnify/ENA primary metagenome ERZ501769 (study PRJEB25962, sample SAMEA2042567) | human gut metagenome | biome: human gut; feature: human-associated habitat; material: faeces... | reverse complement strand
CGTGCTCTTCCGCTGAAGGTGGGTGGCGCGTTCCACTCTCCGCTTATGGACCCTGCAAAGGTAGAGCTTGAAGCTGCTATCAACGCTACCAACTTCAACACTCCTAAATGTCCGGTTTATCAGAACGTAGACGCTAAACCTCACACCGATCCTCAGGAAATCAAGAAGAACTTGGTGGCTCAGCTTACCGCTTCTGTTCGTTGGACTCAGACTGTACAGAACATGATTGCCGACGGTGCTGATGAATTTATCGAATGTGGTCCGGGCGCTGTATTACAGGGACTTATCAAGAAGATAAACAAAGAAGCGAACGCTCACGGCATTTAATGTTTTTTGACCGACGCGAAATAATCTGATAAAATATTAAGCGGATACTTATTCCCGAAAACCGGGGTAAGCATCCGCTTTTTGTTTGGCCCAATCGGTTAGAATTGTTATAAAGCTTTCGGATAGAATTTCGTGATTTCTTATGCAATTCTATATCTTTAGCTTAAAGATATATGTATCTAACCTAAAGATAGAATTTTTATACCGACGAGTTGAATTTTGCATCGCATGCTTTTGCAATATGCGAATGGCATCTATGCAATATGTGAATGGTATCCATGCAATATGCGAATGGAAGCTCTGCAATATGCGAATTGCACTTATTCCTTTTGCGAGAGGAATGCTTTCCTTTTAAGAAAGGAATCAATTCCTTTTGCGAGAGGAATTTAGCTTTACAGTCAATAGTTATTTAATTTTCAGTCATTACATTTCGCCGAACCAACGCTATTTTATCTCATGACTTATTTCCTGCCCTGTCTCCTTATCTTCCTCTACAATTGAGACCTCCGTCGCAAATCACGCTGTTCAAGTATAAATCCTAATACGTCGGGATACCAACGGAATGTGTTATTAATGCGGGTAGCAGCTCTCAAGAAGTCAGTTATCGAGTCAATGGCAGCAGGGCGCATCACTCCGTCGGGAGTAAAATTAAGGCAATGTAATGTACGAACACCCCTTTTATCCAAGAAAAGCTATTAGTATAATTATGATTTTGAAGGTAATTATGTACATTTGCACATGTATAGGCACACAGACTCCGCAACAAGACATAGAACCTACGGAGCAACGAAAGCCATCAAGTTCGCTTGAATGGCCGAGCCGCGAAGGAGGAAAGTGAAATCAAGAATAAAAGACAATGAAGAAAATACTATTTCTGCACGGCTTCTTTGCAACTGGCAGTTGCGCGATGGCGAATGCTTTGCGAAAGGCTTTCTGGGTTCGCCCAGAAAAAATGTTCTTCGGGAAAGTTACGAGGAACGGCAGAACTTTCAATCGTTTCACAGAAATAGACAAATAATTATGGAGACATTCAATGACGTAATAAATAGCGGCCAACTTGTTTTGGTCGATTTCTTTGCTACATGGTGCCAACCTTGTAAGATGATGCACCCTATTCTGGAGCAGGTAAAAAACGTATTGGGCAACCGCATCCGAATCATCAAGGTGGATGTGGACAAGTACGGCGTAACAGCAAGCCAATACCGCATTCAGTCTGTACCCACGCTGATGCTCTTCCGCAACGGAGAAGTCTTGTGGCGCACAAGCGGTGTGGTAGAGAAAGCCGAACTGTTGGCAACGCTTGATCCATTTTTGAAGCAGTAAATGAACTGAATAAAGGAGTAACAAATATCATCGCCCTGATAAAGACTCGATAGAATGAGCTATTCTCATCGCAGAAGTTTTACCAATTCAGGTATAGGATACTCGTAATAACCAATCATAATTCCTTGTTTTAATTTATACTACAATATAAGTTATATCTATTTTATAGTGCTATATTATATTCTACTTATATTTATATATACAAAACTCTCATTCCTTTTCAATTTGCTTCACCACACGTCTCCAAGCGAGCGTATCATGCTGCTTGGTCATGGCTCAGACAAAGGCTTATACTTTCGCAAGAACGATGAAAAAGAAGAGTGAATGAACAATATCAAAGTGTTCTCTCGTGGCACACTGGACTGTGGCGAAAACCATCGTGATGAAAACATTATGCTTTATTTTAATACACCATTAAAACGATGCAAAAGTATTAAAACAACGTGATATAACACACCTCTCCCATACACTTCTACTCCACCAAATAGATTCAGTAAAGAGAAAAAAATGATCAGCCTTTGCTAACCATACAGGCTTATGTTTAAGCTTAATTGCGTAATGTCGTCTGCATCAAAGACAATGGGGTTGTCCACTATATACGGTTATAAAAATAACATTTTTGAGTAGAAGCTATACTATCAGTATACGTTTCTACATAAAAGACGAAGTCACTACCCAAAAGAATGAAATCGCTACCCAAAAGGAGTCAATGAAGGATTTAAGCACTACCCAAAAGGGCTAAAGTACTACCCAAAAGAAAGTGCTGAAATATTTCGATTTCTCATTGGAGGAAGCCAAGTCAAAGGGCATATCTGAAATGAACAAATTCTTTGAGATTTTCGAACAGTAATCCATAACAATGATTATATTTGTAGTATTAATCTTATAACACAACACTGTTTTTTTCAAAGCGTTAATACAATTTTTTCTACCACTTATAAAAATGTATATATGAAAGGATACTTTTTAAAACTTATCAGGAAATCACAAGATAGAAAAATAAAGAATATAATCAAAAAGTGGCTTATCCAGATTGATCAGAAAGAGAAACTATCACAAAATATAGTTGCCTTAAACTTTAATTTATACGAAGGCCCCTATGCTTTGGATTTGATTGGCTCCAACACCTATGATGAGAATGACGAGGACTGGGCGTGTAATGAAGATTTTATACCGAGTCTACGTCGTTGTCCGTCTTTGGGAATTTCCGATGATAAGAGTTTTGAGGAAGTTTTGAAGATAGTAGAATCAATACTAAGAGATTTGATTCGTGAAATGCCGGACATCGAGCTTTTCAAAGTCCAACATATAGCCGTAGGATTTGTCGATGGGAATTTAATTATCATTAAGTAACAAGATCGAGAAATGTATAATACATGGATAAACTTAAACCTCAAACTTGGTTGTTTAGTTTACCCATGCTTCATTTGTTCAACTTTTCTTTTTACCGAATGATTGTTTACCCGAATCGAGTCGAATAAAGACTTGTCAAAGTATCAGTAAAGTGCACCACAATTGAGAGTAAGCGTCCCTAAAAAACAGAACTGCAAAAGAAAACAGATGATATTACTAAATCAGAAAATCATCTTCCTGAACTTACCATCCCCAACCTTTATAAAGAAATCATAAGAAACGGAATCCTATATCCCAAAATCGTATTGGCCCAGGCTATACTGGAAACCGGATGGTTCCGTTCATCGGTATGTCGAAATAAGCATGATCTTTTCTGGCTTACCAATCCACGTACAGGAAAATACTATGAATTCAATCATTGGACAGAAAGTATCCGGGCTTACTATACTAAAGTTCAATACAAATATAAAGGTGGTAATTATTTGCTTTGGCTTGAAGATATTGGGTATGCGGAGGATCCGAAATATATTATAGCGGTAGAAAATGCTTTGAGAGGATTATAAAAAAAGGTCATAAATCTATGTTTCTGAACAAATTTATTTGTTTTTTCTATATCTATACCTAAATTTGGCATAAGTACTTATGCAATTTTGTGGCATAAAACAAAATGATATGGAAAAAACATTGATACAGTTAATTAAGGCAGTAGCTTCAAAGCTCCATAACAGTAAACTAAAACGATTGGGCGGTAAAGAAATAGTATTGTCTCTGAATTGTCTTAAAGAACTTTTAGGTTTAGACAATACGGAAGAAGCAATTATTTTTACAGCTTTATTCGATCGTAGCTGCAGTGGAAGAAGTTGTGATATTGATGATATTGCATCATACTTTGATTGTACTCAGTTGGATATCATGGAGTATGTCCCGGTTATTAAATCATTATTGAAAAAAGGTTTTATAGTCCAGACAAATCTGAGTGAATGCCGTATAGCACGCCAAGATTATTTGGTTACCAATTATGTTATAAATTGCATATTGGAGAATATCAAGCCGGAATACCGTAAAGCACGAATGCTTGACAAAGAGTTTGACAGGTATGATTTATGTAAGCTTGTAGATTCACAGATTCAGGATAGTGATGTGACTGCTGAAGCATTGTTCCAGTTTATTGAAACACTAGAGCAGGATAACCATGAAATGCAAATCGTTAAAGATTTGAAGAATACTATAACTGACATCCAGTCCCGTACCCTTTTCTATGAAGTATGTTTTGATTTTTTCAATCAAGATGGAGACGGGCGCTCTTCCTTAAACAGAACCCTTTCGGATATGTATGAAGTGTTTGGATTGCAATTTCGCGAGCGTAAGCTTCTCGTTGAAGGTACCCATCCATTGATAAAAGCAGATTTGATTGAACTGTCAGGAGACAATAGTGATATCTTTCTTACAGACAGTGGTAAACACTTGTTCTTAGGAGATGATTATGGTGCATTTGGTCAACAGTATTCAGAACTCAATCCATATTCTTTTGCACGTAAAGTTAAAGATTATATCTATAGTCGTGATCATGATATAGAAAAGAAACTGGCTCTTCCAAAATTAGCCATAAGGATAAGAAATATGGAAAACTATAATTCCAATCTTACATGTATCAGGAAGATAAAAGAACTGGTATCCGAAGAAGATTATCGTGCATTGTTTTATATACTCTGTGATGCCTGTGCCAATAGCGATATAATTAATATAAGCCGTGAATTAGCCAGACTTTATCCTATTAAGGAAAGGAATGAGAATATAAAACTTTTCAAGGAAGAGAAACATAAATTACAGCGTCTTGATCTTGTGGAAATGGTTACCATGAGCAGCCTATTCGGAGAATATACAGTACTACAATTGACTGATAAAGGCAAGCTTCTTTATTTTGAGGAGGATGCAGAACTTTTTATTGAAAAAGTTGACAGGAAAGATCTTATTTTATCATCTGAGATAAAAGAAAAGAAACTCTTCTTCTCCGGTAGAGAAAGTGAACAACTCTCATTAGTTGGTGAAACCCTTTCAGAAGTTAATTATAAATCATTGGTTGACAGACTTGAATTAAAAGGATTACCCAAAGGAGTTTCCATACTGCTATATGGAAATCCTGGAACAGGAAAAACAGAATCTGTCATGCAATGGGCACGGGAGACCGGTCGTGACATTATTCATGTAGATATAAGTGCTTCCAAAAGTATGTGGTATGGCGAAAGCGAAAAAATAGTGAAAGAGATATTCAACCGTTACAGAAAATTATGTAAGCGTTCCAAACTGAAGCCAATATTACTTTTCAATGAAGCCGATGCTATTTTTTCAAAACGTCGTGACATATCCTCAGGTAACAGCGTAGATCAGACAGAAAATACCATCCAAAACATCCTTCTTGAAGAAATGGAAAAACTTGAAGGAATCCTTATAGCCACTACCAATCTTTCCGATAATCTTGATAAGGCCTTTGAAAGAAGGTTCCTTTTCAAGATACATTTCAGTAAGCCGTCTGTAGAAGTGAAATGCAATATCTGGCTCAATAAAATGCCGGCACTGAATCATAATGATGCGATGCAGTTAGCTTCACTTTATGATTTCAGCGGTGGTGAGATTGATAATGTAGTACGCAAATATACTATGATGGAGATTATTGATGGTGAAACACCTTCTTTTGAAACCATTCAGAAGCTTTGTAATGAAGAGAAAATAAATATACCTTACAAAAAAAATCGATTTTGCCAGATATTAATATACTTCAGACCTTACCTGTAATTTAATATAGAATACGTATTTTTAAAAGATTAAACAATAAAATTATGGCAGCAAACAAATTTGGTCGGTATGTATGGCTAGTAGATTTAATCAGATGCCATCCATATATCACATTCAAGGAAATAAGTGACAAATGGGAAGACTGTGGATTGGGTGATGGCAAACCATTACCATGGAAGACATTTATGAATCATAAAGATGCAGTGCAGACAATCTTTGATATAATTATATCCTGCGATGCCAAACGTGGATATGGATACTATATAGAAGATGCTGATTTATTAGAAGGGAATTCCTTTCGTTCATGGCTGATAGATTCGCATGCTACACTGAACCAGCTTCAGGCAGACAAAAAGTTGGAGAAACGCATCTCATTCGAGAAGATTCCTTCAGGAAATAAATATTTACAGATATTACTTCAGGCAATGCGTCAGGATTGTGTGGTAGAAATTACCCACCAGGGCTTTGGTAGGTCCCATGCAAGCACGTTTCAGGTAGAACCTTATCATCTTAAGGTTTATAACCGTCGTTGGTATCTTATAGGATGGTCGGTATATTCTGAGGAAATAAGGACATACGCTCTTGACAGGATTCTCAATGTCAAAGTTACGGATACAACGTTTAAACTTCCGGAGTCATTTGATATAAATGAATATTTTGAAGGATGCGTAGGCATTATAGCTGACGGAGATATTGATATTGAGCGTGTGGTAATTAAGGCATACGGATGGGCAAGAAAATACCTAGCTACTTTACCTATACATGATTCTCAGCGTGAAATTGCATCTGATGATGAATCTACTACATTCGAAATGACAGTCCGTCCTACATACGATTTCCTTCAGGCATTGCTTCAACAGACAGACCAGATAGAAGTTATCGAGCCACAATGGGTAAAGGATGAAATATGCAGGTTTGCAGAGAATATATTGTCTTACTATAAAAAATCAAATAATGACTGATAAATCAGAGATTAATTTCATAGCAATAGACTTTGAAACGGCTACTTCCAAACGTGCTTCAACATGTGAGGTGGGAATCTGTGTTGTACGACACGGAGAAATAGTAGAGACCCGTTCATGGCTGGTACGTCCGGAAGACAACCGTTATCAGTATTGGAACATAAAAGTACACGGTATCCGTCCGCAAGATACAGAAGATGCTCCTGATTTCCGTCAGGTATGGGAAGAAATAGAACGGACTTATCTTGATGAGTTCGATACTTTTGTTGCACATAACGTACCTTTTGACAGAAGCTGCTTGCAGCATTCTGCTGAACTTTACCGCATTCATCTACCTGAGCTGAAATGGATATGTTCTTTGCAAATGGCACGGAAGATTTATTCCTTTGGATGTAATTCGCTGGATTATCTTTGTGAACAGCTTGATATAGAGCAAGGGACGCACCATCGTGCCGGTGATGATGCAGAGATGTGTGCGAGATTGTATTTGAGGGAGTTGGAGAATATTGTATAAATTGAATTTTAATAAAAAATATTATTTATGTCAGATTTAGTTAGAAGTGTAAGTGAAATTTTCAATGACTCAAAATTGAAACAGGTGTATTATAATATACCTGATTATCAGAGAGGCTATGAATGGGGAGAAAATAACGTCAGATTGTTATTGGAAGATCTGAAGAAATTTCTTGGTAAGATTTACATCTCCGATACCGATAAGTTTCTTGATGATAAATTGTTCTATTGTCTGCAACATATCACAATCATAAATAAAGATAATGGAGAATATTATAATGTTGTTGACGGACAACAACGTTTAACCACCATTGCTATTATTCTTTCATATTTTGGCAAGGCAGATTTACTAAAAGGGAAACTTAAATATTCCAGTAGAGAAGATACCGGAGAATTTCTGAATAATGAGATTTTTACCAGAAAGTATTGGGAGCAAAATGACAAGGAAGATGTAAAGCATAAGGATGAGTTTTATATAAGAGCGGCAGCCAATATGGTTCAGACCTGGGATAAAGAACAAACGTGGAATTCCAATCAAAGAAAACGGTATATTGAGATTTTACTGAATAGAACCAAATTAATAGTCAATGTAGTTTCTGGTAATGAAGAAATGATTTTTGCCAATATTAATGGCGCTAAAGCTGAGTTAGATGGAGCAGACCTATTGAGAGCAGTACAGATAACCCATTCATCTAAAGAGAAGTATGAAATAACACATTCAGATAATAGTAATGAAGTAAACGAATATAGGGTTAAGATGGGAATGTTGTTGGATGAAATTAATAATTGGTGTGGACAGAAAGATGTAAGGATATTTCTTAGCAGATTTTTAAAGGATGACTCGTTTGACAAATCCGGTTTCAACAAAAAGCTATACCCTATAAATTATCTTTACAGAATGATGTATGAAATGCATCCTGATAATAATATGCCTTTTGAATTCCGCTTTTTTGAATATGGATTAGACATTAAAGGTAATGGCGGTGGTGATGATAACTGGGAAATGTACATCGAACTGAAACGTATTTATGGATTTGTGCGCGATTGGTATGAGAATGATGAAATATATCACTACTTATCTTATCTGTTTTCCAACTTTAAATCTAAAGTTAATTTTGTTGCAATATATAAAACGTGGGAAAATAGTAAAGGTAAATTATCATTTATAACCGAACTTGAGAAAGATATATCAAAGTATATATTGGAAGGATACAGTAGTGACGGTGAAAATAACGAAGAACCAGCAAAAGAAAAATTGAAAAATGATCTAGCGAATTTAAGTTGTAGCTGGTATCATGACAAAGAGTCACTCGTAAAGATACTTATACTTTTGGATGTGATTTACTCCTGCAAATCCAAGTATCGTTTACCTATAAATTATTTTGTATCAAAGGATGAAGACATAGAACATATAGGATGCCAGACTCCAAACGAGGAAGACTTAAACAATAAAGCAAAATGGTCGGAGTATATTCAGAAACTGAATTATTATAAATTTGATATAGACAAAGGTAAACTTGATGAGTGGGAAAAGTTGCTTAACGAAAAAGAGGTTATAGATAATGTTACATCAAACATAATAGATGAACTCAATTCGTATGGCCTTAATTCAATAGGCAACTTAGTCTTACTGCATTCAAGTCAGAACAGAAGCTATCGTAATGCCTCATTTAATACAAAGAAAAGTATAATAATCGAAGATTACTATAATGACAAATATTCTATCAGACCATATACTTTGAAGGCGTTTTCATCTAATCATACAAGTATGTGGACTCTTGAGGATATTAAGAAAAGCACTGTAACTTTAGCAAATGATATTATTGATTTTTTAATTTGACAGATTATGGACAAGAAAAATATAGAAGAACTTTTGGGTAATTACATGGTTGTACCTGAAATACAAAGAGAATATGTTTGGGGCAGTAATAAAAACATAGTAAACCAGTTTATTGATTCTATAAAAGATAATAAAGATATTAATGTCGGATTCTTATACTCCTATTCTAATGAAAATCAAGAATATATAATAGACGGCCAACAGCGACTGACAACACTTGTGTTGTGTCTCTATTATGCATCCCTTATGCAGGGGGAGTATGATAAATTCAAATCTTTACTGAAAGTAAACAGTCCAAACATGTCTTTCACCTATCGTGTTCGTTCTAATACGGAGGAATTTATGCAATGTTTGTTCAATAGCGGGTTGTATAAAGAAGAAGAAATAAAGGACAGTAAATGGTATCATACATGTTATGATTCTGACATATCAATATCTTCTATGATTGCCCTCTTAAACTATTTGGCTGATATCAAGTTTGATGTAAAATATGATGATATTCTCAACATAGAATTTTGGTATTATCCTATAGATGAAACATCTTTGGGAGAAGATTTGTATATTACCATGAATAGCAGAGGAAAGACACTTGATAATGCCGAAAAACTGAAACCATTGCTTTTTGAAAAAAGCAGGAAAGAATTAAAAAATTGGGGTAAAATATGGGATGACTGGGAGGATTTCTTTTTTACATTGCTAAATGGTGATGACATCACTAAAATCAACGTAGCGATGAATAATCTAATCCGGATTGTTTGGGAATTGAAAACTTGCGGCGAACATAATGAGTTGAAACCGTTTGAAGCAATAAAAGATTTGAATTTATCTGACATTGAACTGTTTTTTAATGCGCTCAAATTAATCGTAAATTCTGAGTTTAAAAACAAAGTCGATTTACTGTTTGGCAATAAAAAAAGCGATGAAAGCGATGGTAATTTTTTGATCTTGAAATCTTTGCTGTTGGTATGCATTAAGTACAGAGAAGATGAAAAGATGAGAAATGTAGAGATGAAGCGAGTTTATCAGTTGATTTATAATAAGATGTATCGCAGAGGCTCTCAAAAGCACATTCCTTTACTTACATTACTTAAAACTTATCATGAGCGTATTGATGGTAATTTCTATAATATAGCGCTTGATGTATGTAGTGGTGCCGGAAAAGATGACTATTTTGATACATCTGATTTGTTGATGATTCAGACAATGTTGGATTATGTAAAAGACAATCTTTCAGAGCTTTCTGAAGTTGAGAAAGAATTCTGGGAAACTCAGAGTACGGATGTTGTTAAATGTCATTATATATGGAAGGGTGATTTGTCTACTTTAATAAACTGGAGTTCGGAAAATAATAATTTTAATATTGAAACATTCTGTAAATACTCGTCTTTTTTCGACAGTTTGTTTACTGATTTTTCAGGACATGAGATTAATTCGTTAAGGCGTGCCTGGATAGTGGGAATGAAAGAATATTCTCCTGTTAAAGTTAGCTCATATTATACCTTCTGCTGGGAATGGGAAGACTGGACAAAGTCAATTACACAGCACAGTACCGACTTTAAATTGCTTATAGACAATTTGATTAAATATAAAGAAGGTGAAAAGACTTTGGATGATGCATTGGGAAAGTATATTAATCAAGGAATAAAAAAAGATTATATTGAATTTGCAGAAGATTCATATTTAATTGATTTTACCAATAATTCAGAAGCTTGTGATATATATTATCATTGGGAAACTGAGGATTGGTGGATTTGTACAGACGGTTCTAGAAAGCGTCATAGTAGATTTATTTCAAGGCATAATGCATATATTTTAAAAAGTTTTGGAGCAAATTATAAGAATAATAGTTTAAGTAATTCTAAAAAGATAGGAATAGGAGACTGGTGTGTATGGTATTGGGCTACGTCAAATAATAACTGCATAGCCGTTGAGAATTCTACTTATCGTATCGTTATTGATATAAAGTATGATAATAAGCAGAAGAAATGTAGCTTTATTCTAAAATCTCGTGACTCTCAACAAAATATTGAAGATAAGTTTGTAGAAGGATTTATTAAAAGAGAAAATGAGTATCATCTTGAGTTGGATATGCAGGATGGATTTAATCCGGCACTGATTAAGGATAAAGTGCTGGAATATATTAATCGTTTCGAGTACCTAAACAAAAATGAAGGATAGAATAATCCCGTTTTTCCTCACCCTATCCCTCGATTTGGCATATTTGCATATATACTTTTGGCATATCAAAGATTAATAACAGAATGTCTAACATTAAAAAAAACAATTTATGTCAAGAGTATTCAGAGTAACTCCGAAGAGAGTAAAGAGAACAAACGGAACAGTACTGACACCTGAAATGGAAGTGACTGTAACTACCCAAACCCACACTTCAGATCCATTTTATAATGGAGCAAAAGAATTGAAGGAGGCTTATATGCGTATGTATGGCTTTGATTATCAGAAAGCCTGTTGCAGTAAGAATGATTTTGATTTCAAGAAATTAGATTAGTGTTGACACAGATATGATGGCGGTAGAAGAATATCAGTTCTTCTACTGCTTTTCTAGTTTCCTAATAAAGACATTTAAGTATGGAAGAAAAAACTAATTCAATAATGCCTTTCTATTTCCCCAAAGACCATAAATCCATTGTCTCTATAATTGGTATTGGAGGTGGAGCCGGAAGAATAGTAAACAAAATGCAGGCTTGTAGGTTGACCGATACAGAGTTAAGTATATTTGGTATGAACAGAAAAGAAATGGAGGAACTGTCATTACCGAATAAATACCGGATAGGGGCAGATGGATTAGGCAGTGGAAAGGACAGAAGTCTTGCAGAATCAGAGTGCCAGAAGATATTGCCAAGCTTAGAGGAAGTACTTATTGGCAAAATACTGTCCTGTTTTATAGTATGCCTTGGTGGAGGTACAGGAGAAGGTTGTATAAGAACTTTTCTACAAAAAGCCGTTGACATGCAAATAAAGGTAAAATTAGTTGTTGTCACATTGCCTCACTCATTAGAAGGACTGGAGAAGAGGGAAAATGCTTTACGGCTTCTTGACGAAATAGGAAAATTAGTAGATGGGATTTTTGTTGTGGACTATGATGTTTTGCCTTGCAGTACCATTTCAGATTTATATAATGAGGCCGACAGAAAAGTAATGAGTTTTGTATGCTCATTTATAAATATGATAGTGAAACACAGTCTTATTTGTTTTGATTTTAATGATGTCAGAAGTTTCTTGAGATACTACTCTGATACAAAATTTATAGATTTCTTTACGTTATCAGGAAATATTGATTATCTGGATGAAGAACTGAGTGACTTGCTGAAACATTTTCCAACGAAATATCACACTTTAGATGATATATCCAATTTGATTGTGGCAATTCATTATAATAGAGATACCGATGAGTATATAGTTTGCAAATTTCTGGATATGATTGTATCTGATGATATTATGAAAAAACTGACAAAAGACACCCAGACAAAATGGACGATGATTCATGACCCTAATATGGAGAAAAACATCTTCAGAATCGATATATTCACTAAATGTAATTAAAGATATTCATATGAAGACGATAGATGGATATGATGTGAAGATATTCACAGACAATATAGAAGATACAGCTCTTGACCAAATCAGGCAGTTGCTGTCCATAGATGTATTCAGTGACTGCAAGATTCGCATTATGCCGGATGTTCATGCCGGGGCAGGATGCGTGATAGGATTTACAGGGAACTTAGGTGATAAGGTGATACCTAATATAGTAGGAGTAGATATAGGGTGTGGCATGTTGGTTCAACCATTTACTTGCAATAACCCTATCGACTTCCATGCTTTGAATGAATATATCCTCCGTGCTATTCCTTCCGGACGTGACTTTAGGGATGAAAACTATCTTCCATTGCCGGAAAAGTATTCAGGGCTTTATCAGAATGCAAAACAACTGATATTGCGGTTGCGCTGTTATCGTGAATTGAAGGAAGTTCGCAGACTATATAAATCTATAGGTTCGCTTGGAAGTGGAAATCATTTTATAGAACTTGACAAAGATGAGTCAGGCCTTTACTACCTGGTAGTGCATACCGGTAGTCGTAATTTAGGGAAGCAGGCGGCAGATATTTATCAGAAACTTGCAATTAAATGTCAGTCCGGATGGGACAAACTGCAGGAAGAAAAAAATCGTATCATTGAAGAGTACAAACAAGCCGGACGAAAAAGTGAATTACAGGATGTCATCAGAAATCTTCACAACTCATTTAAGACCCGCAAACTGACCATACCACAGGATTTATGTTATTTGGAAGGTCAGTTTAGGGAAAACTATCTGCATGATATGTGTATCTGCCAGCATTGGGCACAGATAAACCGTAAAATGATTGTAAATCTGATTATGGATTTTATCGTTGGAAAAGGTCTTGCTTCATCAGAAGAGCATTTTCAGCCTTTTGAAAGTGTTCACAATTATATTGGTAATGATAATATAATCAGAAAAGGTGCAATATCGGCAAGATTGGGTGAAAAATGTATCATACCTTTGAACATGCGTGACGGTTCTTTGATTTGTATCGGGAAAGGTAATGAAGACTGGAACTTTTCTGCTCCTCATGGTGCCGGAAGAATCATGAGCCGTAGCCAGGCATTTAAGGAGATAAGTCTGGAGGATTTCAAAAAATCGATGAAAGATGTATATAGTGAAACTGTAACAGAATATACTAAGGACGAGTCTCCTATGGTTTATAAATCAAAACATGAAATCATAAATAACATTAAGGATACTGTTGATATTGAAACTGTAATAAAGCCTGTATTTAATTTCAAGGCTGCCGATCTCTAATATGTTTCAGTATAAGAATTTGTGGAGGTGTTTGAATTTATTTTAGAATGAATTAGTCTTGATTAATAATGCAATATCTTGATATATCATATAGAGACGATTTTGTTATAGCTTGTGGTGATATTCATGGCGAGTTTGAAACACTTGTCTTTAATATTATCACCGAACTCGACGGACTTTATTTCCTTGCCTCTCACAATGGGACGTACATAATGACGGTCAATGCTGACGATACGGTCACTGACCTTCCTGCCTTCAAACAAATCCTTTTCCTGTACAAGAACCTTTCTGATGATGGAAAGACGCTTCTGGTAATCCTGGGTATAGCGGAGTAAGGTTCCGTACTCCCGATGAATCTCATCCCTCTGCATGAGGAGCTTTTCAAGAAGCTTGATCATGCGACGCTTGAGCATTCTTGTCCTCGAAGCCTTCCTTTTTCTTTTCTTGCAGTAGGACAGATAGGACTCCGCTACATTCCTGTATTTGTTGCGGGGACGTTTTATGCCAAGCTCCACACAATGCCTGCAGATTAGAGCCATTCAAGGCTTTCCCAAAGGAGTTTCATGTCAGTAGGATAACGCATATGGCTTTCATAGCATGTGGCATCGGTCATACAGACATGAAGGCTGTCAAGATAGGGTTTCCAGTGTGAAGCCAGCACTTCCTGGAGGGAATCAATATCAAGACGGGACGCTATCTCATTGCGGATAGCGCTGACTATCTTGTAGTTGGTTATGGGAAAGGACGGGTTTATCATGATCCCGCAGAACATATGGTAGTGTATGTTCCCGTTCAGATGTTCCACCAGCTGCCTGTCAGAGAATCCGGTGTACGCCTTCAGGACCATAAGGGCGATCTTCGCCGAATGACTGAAGATGTTCCTGCGTCCTAGTCGCTGTTCCGAAAGGTCCATGGTCTTTGCCATACGCTCAAACGGAAATACCGAATGAAGCCTGCCAAGCTCACTCTCATGAAAACTCTTGCGATATTTTTCTATAATATCAAATTCTGTAAAGCCCAAAGTTGGGTGAATTTCCGAAATATTTTGTATCTTAGCCATATCTTAGTTGGGGAATTTCCCCCGTTTTGGATGCCAAACCTTATTTGCGGGGGAATACCTAAAGATACAAAAAAGCCAACTAATTCGCAACGTTTTGTGTATGAATTAGTTGGCTAATTTTATACCATTTACTGAATATCCCTAATTAACATAGAGTAAAGTACCTGCTATCCGTTGTGCCCCTGATTTTAACTTCAACCGAAGCTGACAGCCGTTGTTGGCATTCAGGGTAGTCGGAAGCATTACCACATAAGATAGTTTTCCGTCTACCGCCTTTTTCTTTTCGTCAGAAGAAGCAACTTTAACCCCGTCGGCCACTAGTTCAAAACCTTCCGCTTCCAAACCCTCGCCCCGCAAACAATTCAGGCTGATGCCTTTTAGCTGACTAACAATACTGGCTGATACCGTCATTTCAATAACCTTTCCCTCGTGGGCCGTCAAACTCCAAGTAGCCAACAAATCGGGACGATTCAACACCACGTCACAAGCAGCAATATCCTTAGAAAGTGCCAGCATACGACGAGAAAAATCCACTACATCCAATGGTTCCGGTTCCATAGGTTGCTGCCAATCTTGCTCTACCCAAGCCACTTCCCAAGCAGCTAAGTCGACTGATTTACCACTTTCGCGAGCATCAAAATAACGTTTCCAGCGTTCCAGATAGTAATCCTTCACCAATCCACTCCAGATCCGAGCCGAATAATCATCTACCGGAGGGCCCCACACCGTCACAATTCGCTTGGCATTGGTTTCATAACGTTTCTTCTGCACTGCATTATGTGCATGACTGGATGCAAAATTCACCCAGCGATCCAAGCGCAGATTTGGATGATGACGTAACATTATATCCATGCCTAACATTAGCGTTTCAAACCGTTTCCGTAAGAACTGCGCCTGCACCGTATCACCGAGCATGTATTCTTGGTCTATCTGTTTAATCAGGATTTCCGACTTACCTCCCAAATAATGAGCCATCATCTCGCATAGATCATTCCGGTAATAATCACTAGAAGACAAACTGTCGGCTGAAGCAACAAACTGTTCCAGTGCAGTAAAGTAATCTTCATTCATATTGATAGAACCATTCTTCACACGCCCTGGACGGAACTGCCAGTTAAATCGTGGATGGTCGGTAAACGTACCATACACCGATTTCAGCAGATGTTCCCAATACGCTTTCAGTAGAGCAGGCACTTGTCCGTAGCGGTTGCGGCTATAGTCATAGAGCCAGGAACGGACATCCATTTTCTCACGTCTCCAGCCGGCATCCGTAATCAGTTCATAAATCACCTCATTATTTTCTATACCTTCTGGCGCACATCCTTGCGCTACTAAATTTCCCCGGTTAGCTGACTGCAACGCATCCAGGTGACCGTTAGCATAAAAATCCAAAACGCCGGTCAATCCCGTCTTCCCTCCCATGTTCGGAATGACGCTATACACCCACTGCTTGTTGAAGAAGCCGCTGTAATATTCCCAGTTAACCTCCGAATGCCAGAAATGCTTGTTATAGTCTACAGCCAGATCGAGCAGCATCAGTTTCTGATCGGGTACGCGTGACACTAAGGCACCCAACGTTTCCACATCCCAAATGTGGCGCTGATAGCCGAACATCCAGCCTTGCATCACCCAAACGGCTTCTTTATTGGCTTTACGAATCGCCTGATACACCTCGTCACCATAGTTAGCGGCCATTTCATAACGAGCCGGATTGCCTTTTTCCGGGAACGGTATATCCATTTCATTGAAACTGTCCACCAGATAATAATCACATCGGCCGAATTCCTTTTCCCATTCATGGATAAATGCCTCCAAAATCTCAGAGAAGAGCGGTTCGGTAGGTGAAATCATCCAGTTGTGAAAAGCCCCACCCCAATGCGTTTCCACAATATTCAAGTCCGGATATAACCGCTTGAAAGCTTCCGTGATAAAACCAGAGAAGCCAGGGCAAATGGGTTTCATGCCCAAAGAACGCATCCGGTTCAGAATTTTATGCTGCAATGCTATCTGATCGGCATGCCAATTAGCATCCAACGGACCATCCACGCCGCTAATGTTTCCCATTCGCATCCAGGGCAAGTGGGCCGGTCCAACAAAATAGCTGTTAATTTCCTCTTCAGTCAGCCCCATCTTCTTCCAAACACGTGATAAAATTGCTTCATAACCCACTAATGCCAATGGCATATTTACACCATGGAGAGCCATCCAATCAATCTCCTGTTCCCAACGACTCCAGTCCCAATACGGCATGGTATAACCATAGGTACACACATTAAAATAATAATGATTAGGAAAAGGAGAAATCACTGCTACCTTTTCCTGTTCGGATAGGCGAGTAGGCAGTTGCATGTTATTGCCGCTCCAAGTATAAAGTCCCCATCCGTTGGTCTTTACATAGTCATAGAAGCCACGACACAGCGACACATTATCAGAGGCTGTAATAGAAAGCACTCCGTTATTTACCGCATAATGATAATAAGTATCTTTTCCCTGTTTGCTGATTTTCAATGAGACCGGGAAAGGAACCTCGTGAGTGACACGGCGGATGAGTTCTAGAGCCGCATTGGTTATTCTGGAACAGTTCCTAGCAGCTTGAACAAACTGGACTTGTCCCAATAAGACACAAGCCATCAAAAAAGAAGTTCCGAACAAAGTTCTAAAATATAATTTCATAATATTGGTCACTATAAAAGCAAAGAATCTCACCCAAGCACGCAAGCACAGAGTGAGATTCTAAACTCAGAAATAATGTGATTGCGATTTTTATTCAACCATGGCATGAGTATAACCTTCAATCTTATTCCAAGCACCGCGCGTAAAGTCTGGAACTTCGACAGGCGCACATCCGTTTTCTATGGAAAGACGAGATAATTCAACCACACAGCACCACTCAGCCAAGTCATACACATCCATATCCAATGGCAATCCGTTGCGCAAACAATACACCAAACGATAATCCATGATGTAATCCATACCGCCATGCCCTCCTACTTTCTTAGCCACATCTTGCAGCTCTTTCCAGATAGGATGCATGTACTTTTCCATCAGAACTTTCTGAATTCCTTCTGGTATGGCATCATGTTCATTGATCTTGACACCTTTGAATTCCGGCTCATTGGCTATTACTTCCTTGGCAAAACAGAATTCCTCTACTGGATATTTATTGGCATATCCTCTGGAGCCAGTCAACTGATATTTTCTGTTGTATGGCCGCGGTGTCATGACATTATGTTCTATCAAAATAGTTTTTCCCTTTTCTGTACGCATAAAAGTCATGGTATAATCGCCATTTTTAAATTTCTCAGAATCGCCTTTTCCCATCGCTTTCCAAACCAACGGACCTTCCACCGGTTTGGTATCCATAGAAACCAACGTCTTGATTCGGTCGCCGCGATGAATGTTCAACAGTTGACAAATAGGACCTAATCCATGAGTAGGATATAGATCGCCACGATGAAGTTTGTTGTAAGTAATACGCCAGTTACGTTTTCCAATGGGCCAATTTCGATCAAACAAGTGATGGATATAACCGCCTTGTACATTCAGAATTTCACCGAACAGTCCTTTCTGGGCCATGTTCAACGCAGTCAGTTCAAACTGATCATAAATACAATTTTCTAGCATCATACAATGCTTTCGAGTTCTTTCGGAAGTATCAATCAGCATCCAGATTTCATCCAAGGACATGGCAGCCGGTACCTCAATAACAGCATGCTTTCCACATTCCATGGCAAAACGGGCCATCTCTGCATGAGGAATCCAATCGGTAACAATGTAGACCAAATCCACATCACTGCGTTGGCAAAGTTGTTTCCAAGCATTCTCGTCCGTATCATAAGTAGCAACCTTAGGCATACCAGCTTTTACCACCGTGTTCTGAGCTCTTTCCACCAATTCCTGACGCAAATCACAAATAGCGGTAATTTTTGCACCGGGAATCTTGGTCCATCTTTCTACAGCACTTATTCCACGGTTCCCCACTCCGATAAAGCCTACACGAACCGTATCGATTTTAGGAGCGGTGAGCAACAGAACATCTTTCTGGCCTTTCGGTCGCTTAGGAGTTTCTACTTTAATAGGACACACGGGGTCTTTTTCTTTTTTAGCAGATACTTGTACACATTCAACTACACATATGAGCACAAAAAGAACTTTCAATAATAAACTTTTCATGGTTGTTAGATTTAAATTGAAAAATATGTTTTATGGCTGCATGCCATAAAACATATTTATATTCAGATAGCAATTAACGTTTGTAATTAGCTGTTATAGTCCAAACTTTTTCATCTCCGTTGGCAGCGATGATGAGATATTTGTTAGGCTTACTCCAATCGCCAGGAATACCCAGCACGGCGGAGCCTTCAATGGGTTTGCATATAGAAGCGGTAGAAATATTCAACATAACTACCATTTTTTGAGGATCAAATTTAGTTTTCTGATCTTCTGGGAAATTGGTCGGCATAGAAAAATCGAAAGAACATGTACCACTTTCCGAATTTGACTGGAAATTATCAAAATTCAAGTTAGTCTGCAGAACTTTCTGCTCTCCACTGCCAGGAATGACCCCCGTGCTATAATAACGATGATAGACACCAGCTACGCCCGTAATATCATTGCCTTTATAAGTATCTAAGTCATCTAAGTTGCCTTCCAAGCAAGAAACGTTGAGCAAGGTCAACAACATGAGTATAAAAGTATTGATAAAATTTTTTTTCATATCTTTATATTTATTAGAATGTTACAATTTACCAGCCAGGATTCTGTTCAAAATCCAAACCATAAGTTTCACGGACATCTAAAAAGTCTTTTTGAATCGGAAGCAAATAACGTTTGATAGTAAAGTTACGGTTGGCACTTCCCAACAAAGTCAGCTGACCAATCAGTACCTGATCACGGCTTCTGTTGATTTCAATCTTATAGACCGGACGGTCTAGTGCCGCAATCACATCACTAGCACTTCTACCTTGATTGGCATGACCGCCGTATTTACCCCATCTCAGGTAACTGAAGTAAATATCCCCATTTTCATTGGTCATCTCGCAGTTGCGTTCACGAATATAATCCTTCCAAATGTCTTCTTCTGTAGCTGCTGTAGAAGCTGGCAGACCACCATGTACGGTTCTGGTTTCATTCAATGCATCTACAGCCTTCGGTAGGTTGATTCCACCTTTTAGTAGATAGGCTTCAGCCAAGTTCATATACAATTCACCCAAACGAGCCAATACAAAGTGAGGTTTCACATTTGCTCCAGCGGATGCACGAGGCTCAGCTTGTTCAACACTGTGTTTTCTCCAGTAATAACCAGTCACGGTATTATACCAGCCACCGTCCTCCTTATCACGGACACCTTGTGATAAGTTACCGCCTAAGTTCGTTTCAATGGACTCATTATACCAAGTTGCTCCATCATATACTACAGTATAGTAAAAACGCTTGTCACGGTTTTTATACATAATGTCACTCAGGGTGCGGGTAGCCGAAGCTTTCAGTTTGGCATACTTCTTGAACAAAGGGTAGCCGTCTTTTGCCTGAATCAAATCTTGTGGAGTAGGCATTCTTCTGGCTTCACCCTTTACCTGATTATAGCAGTCAATCTGACCGGCAGTAGTCACAGAGTTCGGATCCAGTTCATCAACGTTGTTTTTGTACTGAGAAGTCTGATCCCAAGGAAGTGCCTTGCCGGTTTCGTCATCAATCACTAGGAATTGATCCACTAAGTCTTGGGTCGGGAAATGAGTAGCCCAGCTTTCAAAAGTCTGACCGTTCTTGTTTTGCAGAGCAACCGGACATTTGGAGTTTAAAACATTATCATTCGGAATATTCGGAATGGTGCTGACCAGTTCAGAAAAGGCTGATATTTTGGTGTTCTCTTTGTGGCGATAATACGCCCATAATATTTCTTCATTGTATTCATCATATTCATTAAATTTCCCTTCAGAATTATTCAAAGCGACACCGCAGTTGGTCTTCACATCATCGGCAGTAGCAATCACGAGGTCCAGATACTGCGCATCTTGAGTATAAGCATAAGCTTGTAGAGCCGCCCTGGTCAGGATGACTTTTGCCGCCCACTTGTTGGGATAACCCGGCTGACTTGTTGCCGGCAGATTATCGGCGGCAAACTTCAAGTCATCGATAACGTATTTATAGCTTTCAGCCAGATTTTTAGTCATAGAAACATTGGCTTCATCCGGTTTTTCGATGGTCAGTACCTTGGTCATGGGCACAAAGCGTCCCATCTTACGAGCTTGGTCAAAGAATACCATTCCCCTAACCAAACGAGCCTGAGCAACCAAGTTAGTTTTGTCAGTTTCTGCAATACCAGCACTGGCCAATACATTTTCTATAGCTAAGTTGCATTTACGAAGCAAACCGAAGCGGTTTGGTCCATAATCAGAATTAGGAGTGATGCCCAATTCAGTAGCAACCCCATCAATACCGTCACCTACTTGGTCACACTTTACACTGTTTGGTGTTCTGGACTCCCAGGCTATCCCACTGATAGAACTATTATGCTTGGGTATCAAAACATCATCCATCAAGGATGCATACACCCCGTTCATGAAGGCCTCTGCGTTGGTCTTGTTATTAAAGATTTCGTCAGATCCAAAATTAGCTGCCGGATGTGTATCCAACGTATCCATACATGAGGCGAATAGAATCCCAACGCCTAATGTGCAATATTTTAAGTAGTTTTTCATATTCACAAAGATTTTTTAGAATCCTAAATTTAAAGTAAATGCAATGGTTCTTTCCACAGGATAACCGTAGTTTTCAGTCGAAGAGTTTTCCGGGTCTAACCCATACTTTGTAGCCTCAGAGATAGTGAACAGATTCTGGCAGGAAATGCCCACTTTAGCTCTGGTCAACCAAGTTACCTGCTTCAACAGACGATGTTTGAAGTCATAGCCAAACTGGAGATCTTTCATACGAAGGTAAGCACCGTTGAGCAACCAGAAGTCACTTTTTTGGTAGTTATTGTTTTGATTTAACCCAGTATTAGACATCAAACGAGGATATTGAGCATGACGATTGTCCGGACGCCAATGGTCTATCTGATGGTCATAAGCCAATGGCATAGTAGAAGTCTGTCCAGTCTTCATAGCCAAACCGTCGCTAATATACATATCAAAAGCAGTAGATCCTTGGAACAACATGCTAAGATAGACCCCCTTATAACTCATATTCAAGTTGATACCATATTGTGCTCTGGGTTTCTTAGCTTTACCCAAACGACGCTGGTCTTCATCAGTAATACGACCGTCCCCGTTCAAATCGGCATACTTGATATCACCGGCTGTCAGGTAACCAGAGTTCATAGAATTAACGAAGGCCGGAGAATTATAAACGTCCTCTGCACTCTGATAATAACCTAAATTCTTATACAGGTAATACAAGTCGTCATTGTAAATGAAATAGCCTTTATTCTGTTGTTTTCTCTTGTAAGGATTCATACGAGTTACTTCGCTTTCGCCTTCATCGAGTGCCCACAATTCATCAAAGAAGGTAAAGTTACCGGAAACATCATATTTGAAATCACCGATATTGTCACGCCATCCTAACTGAACTTCGTAACCGGCCCTTCTCAATTCACTGTTTGACTTAATCTTAGGCATACCTGTACCAAGAGCTACGTTCAGATAGCTTTGACCTGTAGGAGCAGTCAGGTAACCAGTGGTAGAATAGTAAAAATAGTCAAATGAACCGTAGAGTCTGTTCTGCAAAGAAGCAAAGTCAAAACCCATATCAAACTGTTTGGTGGTGTACCAGGTCAAGTTCGGTGAGGCCAAAGGACCTTCAGTAAATCCCGGCTTGAAAGAACCATCCACCAAGTAAGACTGAGCATTATAATTATACGTAGTCATATAAGCATACCGCCCGGCACTTTCGTCCAAACCTGTCTGACCATAAGACAAGCGCAACTTCAATGAATTCAGAATGTCTTTTTCAACCAAAGACTTCATGAAGTTTTCTTCGGTAACTACCCAGCCTAATGAACCGCTAAAGAATGCCCCCCACCGGTTGCCCTTAGCAAAGCGATCAGAACCGTCATAACGGATGCTGGCTTCTGCATAATACTTATTGGCATAGTTATATTTAATCTGACCAATCCAGGCAGCACGGCCCAATTCAGTTTCTGCCGTAGTCTTCTTGTTTCCGTACGCATCTTTTTCTATCAGAATACCGCCATTAGTCTGCGTATTGGAGTCACCCACAATAATCTGATCGACATCGAAGAGGAAGTCCTGACGACCCAAGAAATAACCTTCATTCTTTTCATAATACTGCTCAAAACCGCCCAAAGCAGAGATACTATGTTTGCCAAACTGATTCGCATACTCTAAAAAAGCCTGGTTAGTGAAAGCATAGCCGTTGGAGTTTTCATAACGTAACAACGGCTTGCTGTCATAATTAGGTTCCTGAGAATCCCAGCTATACTTGGCAGCATCTTTTCTAAACTTCTTGGTTGAATTTGAATAGTAACGGTAGTTACTAGAAGCTCTCATCTTCAGTCCTTTCACCCATGGTACTGTCCAAACGACTTCTCCTTTACCATTGATTACATTGCTGATGGTACGTTTATAACCGGCATCTTTTGCTGTTTCGGCTACCGGATTATCATTCAGTAAGTAAGGCAAACCATATTTATTATACCCCGGAATACTAGGCAACTTATCGTTGATGTGAGAGAATACCTGAGAATACCCTTCGGCAGAAGAAGTGTACGGATGAGTAGTATGTTCTCTATAACCGTCGATAGCGGCATTTATCTGCAACCCCAACGGCTTGATATTGGTAGATTGAGCCAGACGGAACGTGGTACGCTTCATCCAGTGGTTATCATTCTTATACAATGAATTTTGGCCAATGTGTCCCAAAGAAACGTAATATCGGTTGGTTTCACTTCCACCAAATACACGGATAGCATGCTTCTGCTGTGGAGCCCAATTGTTCAGAACTAACTTTCTCCAATCGGTATTGGCATAGTTCAACGGATCAGATCCGGTTTTGAATGCTTCAAGCGCAGTATCATCAAACGTATCTGCCAGACCGTCATTTTGCTTGGCTTTATTTGCCCAAACAGCTCGGTCATAAGCACTCAATTTCTTATCCCAAATACTAGGCTGAGCGATGCTGTAACTGAAATCATATTCAATGGATGTCTTTCCTACTTTACCCTGCTTAGTCACCACCTGAATAATACCGTTCGTTGCACGAGAACCATACACCGCTGTAGCCGAAGCATCCTTTAGGATAGACATGGATTCAATATCATCAGGAGAAAGATTGGCAAAGTCGTCTACAGAACGGATTATTCCGTTAATAACATAAATAGGATCGCCACCACCACGAATACTTACATTAGGCTTGGAGTTGATACCACCACCACTGGCCTGTACAATCAAACCGGGAGAACGTCCAGCTAACCCCTGTGTTAAGTTAGCTACCGGAGTATTAGAGATCTGTTCCGTTTTCACAGTAGATACCGAAGCAATCAAGTCACGTTTCGTGGTACTACCATAACCTACCACTACCAGTTCATCAAGCATTTCAGAATCTTCTTTCATCGTAATAGCAAGATTAGTTTGACCATCCACTTTAACTTCCTGGTTAGCCATACCTATATAAGAGATCTGTAATACAGTTCCTGCAGGAACATCTAACGAGAACTGACCGTTTAAATCCGTTACTGTACCATGAGTTGTGCCTTTAATCATAATATTAGCTCCGATTATCGGCATGCCAGTAGCATCTAAAATCGTGCCTTTTATATTTTGGGTTGGTTTGTTGTTTTCTTGTGTGTTTTTCTTTTTGATAATTATGTGACCATTACTAAAGATGGCAGTACAATCCGTGCCTTTAAGCAACTGCTCAACAACTTTTTGTACAGTAGAAGCTTTTGGCATTTGTTTTACAATCCGAGAATCATCAATATCCTGCAATTTATAATCAATAGAAAGTTTTGTTTGTTTTTCAAGTTGGTTAAATACACTTTTCAATGGGAGATTACTTCCAATGAGGTGAACTTGTTGCTGTTGGGCATATGCAAATACACTACAAGCGGAAAACACTGCAACACATAGCAGCCGAGATATTTTTTTCTGCTATCTTTTTGTGTTAAATTTGATAAATCCATAAATTTGTATGTTTGAAATTTTAGCATTAGGAATTAATAGGTTTACTAATTATCGATGAATTTGTAATAGCTGGGTTTCAAATACCGGAAAGAGTAGTTGGTCGCTTCCTTTCCGGTTTTCTTTTTTTCATAATGTCCTCCTTCTTTTATTATTTTACCCCAGTTCGGGATAAGAATAGTTCATAAAAAAGTTGGTAGTTTCACAAATA
>ENA-OPNG01000161-OPNG01000161.1-human-gut-metagenome-genome-assembly--contig:-NODE-161-length-26910-cov-3.292087_pt1 | contig 26910 bp, 18 predicted proteins | sample MGYA00241536_ERZ501769 | MGnify/ENA primary metagenome ERZ501769 (study PRJEB25962, sample SAMEA2042567) | human gut metagenome | biome: human gut; feature: human-associated habitat; material: faeces... | reverse complement strand
ACATTGAACAATTGTTGGAGCGTTACTGGAATTGTGAAACCTCGGTAGAGGAAGAGCAGATTCTTCGGACTTTCTTCCGTCAGAAAGAAGTTCCTGCACATCTGCTTCGCTATAAGCCTTTGTTCGCCTATCAGGAAGTTGCCCGGCACATCAGCCTGGACAAAGATTTTGACGAGCGGGTATTGGCAAAGGTTGAACATCCGGTAGTAAAAGCAAGACATATAGCCTTGCATACGCGATTTATGCCGTTGTTCAAGGCTGCCGCAATGATGACTTTGCTGTTTACGGTAGGCGGTGTGGTACAGCACACGATGGGTGATGGCAAGGCAGGGGTTGTGTATGTGTATGACCAGTATTCCCCGGGCAGACATGATGCAGAAGTGGCTTATGAAACCGATACGGTGAAAGTGATGTTGAAGTCACAGGAAAAGCCGCAGGTTGAAAAAGAGTAAAAAGAACATTTTCATTTGCTTTTATATAGATAGTTAGTGCTTATTTTGAAAAATCATTTTGAGGCTGTGAAGTTTCAATTCTCTCAATTAAAATTGCTAACTCAATAAAAAGGGAAAGGATTACCGCGTGAGGCTGTAATCCTTTCTCGCTTTTTATGCCTTATGTATGACACAAGCAAATGCTACTATTTTCTATGACCAATAATTTCGCTTAGTTTAACTTGTTGAAATACCATTTGAGATTGGCTACCTTCATAAAGTATGCCTATAGTATTTTCATCAACCGATGTTATACATGAATATCCGAATCCTCCCCATTCATCTAATAAAATATGATATTCTGATGGCCAAGTGTTTCCATCATCAAAGCTTACTTTTAACGTCATATGATCACGTCTATCATACGAAGCTGGATTACAAAATAGTAATATAGATTTTTGCTTTCCACCTTCCGTATATATATGCTTATGAATACTTGCCATACAAGTAGGTTCTATAAGCGCCTTACGTGAAGTAGAATGCTCTTCCCAAGTTTTCCCAAGGTCCTTTGTAATACAAATTCTACGACCATTATCCTTGACGTTTCCACGATTACGATTGTCACGCATATTAAGCATAATATCGCCATTAGATAATTCTACGGCCATACACTCTGTAGTATTATGATATGCAGGATTGCTTGCTATCCATGTACTACCTCCATCCCTACTATAAGTAATATTAGAGAAAGGCATGCCCGTTTTATCACGTCCTTGTGTAGGAAAGACCAATGTACCATCTCGAAGAACTATGCCGTGTCCAGGAGCTGGAGCATAAAGCCACCATTCAGGACGCTTTGTAGAAGCTGTTATATTAACAGGTTCGCTCCAAGTATTACCATTATCAGTACTTTTTGTTATGATGAATTGGGATGTTTCCTTAACTCCCAACCCAGGCTGAGATCCCTTTGCAATCCATTGGTGAATCCAACGTGTACTGTCTTTAGTTAGGCCTTCAACCCACTTTCCACTTTTTCCATCCAGAATGCCATGCATCCATAGCCCTGCCACATAAATAGTTCCGCTATTTTCATCCACAAGAATACAAGCATCACTAACTCCATTGAATTTTTCAGGAAGACTTCCCCATTCTTTCATATCGAGCACTATTTGTGTAGGCTCCCAAGTAACTCCTCCATCATTGCTTCGATTTAAAGCGATATCAATGTTTCCTTGCAAATCACGTGAGGATTCGTATCGGGCATCGAATATAGCAAGAAGCGTATTGTCCATGCTTGTTGCAATGCCAGGAATACGAGAAGTATGAATGTTGTCTTGATGTCCTTGTCGCATAGCAACTCCTGCACGCAAGAAAGATAATGGTTCAATAGTAGACATTTCTACATGCTGCCCCTTCACTTCGATATTTTGACAAGTTATACGATATTTGTGGGTCAAATCTATATACGACTGTAACGTGATAGAGACCCAAACATCTGTCGTGTCCTTTGTTAGGACAATGGGATTCGTGAACGTGACTTTTTTATCAGCTTGCTTAGGTGACACTAATGGAGCATACGGATTCAAACGACCTTCCTTGTTAGATGCATATAATCCTATAGATTGAATATCCCCAATATATCCATCAAGCGAAAGTGTTATTTGTTCAACAAAGCAATTTGATGATGTTTCTTTAATGAGTGAGACCTTCAATACTGGATTGTAGCATTTTTTAGTCAATACAGGTATTTTGGGTTGCGTGGTACAAACCTTAATCTGCGCAAGTATAGGTAAACAACAAATCATAGCGCAAATAGTAAGCACGATTTTTTTTATATCCTTAATCATATCTGATATTATCTGTTTTTCAACATAGAATCCGTTTCGTCTAACTTAAATTTCACCTGCACAATTGAATGTTTTTCTTTACCTGGATTATATTTTATGTATGTAATAGCCAGCAAAGATCCATCTGGTAATATCTCTAAGCCCGGATAACCGCAGTCAGAACCTGCATAGCTATGCAGAAGTTTAATTCGATATTGTCCTGAAGTATCCTCAACCAAATCTTTATAATTCCCTACCCATGCGACAAAATGCCCTTTTGTCGGACTGTTAGGTGCCATATCTCTGAATACAGCTACCATTCTACCGTCTTTTGTGTAACGAACTACATGACGATCTCCAGTCAGCCCCCATGGTGTTTCTTTCATTTCAGACCAAGTCTTGCCTTCATCATCAGAATACATCATGAGTGATAATCCTACACGATTGTTCTCTCGAGCTATACATATCAGCCGTTTACCGTTTGGTGAACGAAAAACACATGGTTCACAAGGTGAACGACCCTCAACGGATGCAATTTTTACCGATTCGTCCCAAGTGAGTCCACCATCATGAGACACTGCGCTCCAAAGTGTTAATGGAGATTGGTCACGATCTTTATATCCTCTATGATAAAATCCCATATAGTCACCATTATTCAAACGAACAATACTGGTAAATGCCATAACACAAGGTTTATGAAGACTTTTAACCTTAGACCACGATTTTCCGTTATCCTCACTGTATGAGTATCCCATATCTGGATCACCACAAAAGACAAAAAGACGCTGGCACCCTTTTTTATCAGTCATTTGATAAATACTAGGGCAATTACTCATTCCTTGCCAATCGGCAGGTGTCTTTTGAACGTTCCAACTCAAGCCTGCATTATTGCTTATTCCCATATACGAAGCTTTTCCTCCATGCCCACTAGACCACACACATAAAATCGTCTTTTGGTCTTCGAGTAAAAGGGTTGTTGGATGACCATTATATACCAGAGGCGTTCCTTGAGAAATTACGGTTTGTATCGCATGGTTTTCAGATAGGTCTATCCAAGGCATGTTACTTCTGTATTGTTGCGCTGAAAGCTGCATAAACTGCAACAGCAATAGACAAGTGATAATCACGTTTTTCATAACACAATAATTTTAAAGAGGTGGCACAGAGAATCACTATGTGCCACCTATAAAACAATAATTATTTATCTCTTGAAACTAGAATCGTAGCCATCAGTTTGGACAAGATGTTCGTTCAAAACCATATCATTGTAATTGATAGGTAGATAAAGTGGATAATTTTCTTTGCCATTCAGATTCGGAACCTCATTGTAGATGTTAATTGTTCCACCGAAGTGAAAACGAACAAGATCGTACCAACGTTTTTGTTCCAAAAATAGTTCACGTAGGCGTTCGTCACAGATCTCTTTTTCAACACTAACTTTATCTGTTGGTCCATCATAACCTTGCAATCCTGCACGATTACGTACTTCATCAAGATCTATAATTGCCTTAGGTGTTTTGTCTAAAGCAGCATAAGCTTCTGCACGTAATAGAAGTAAGTCAGCCCAACGATACGCAATTAAATCATCGTCAAAGTAACGGTCGTCCGTATATTCTTTGCCTCTAAACTTGTTTGTTTGAGTCAGTATAAGATTACCTTCTTTATCAACGAGATCAATCATTGCAACATTCAAACGAACATCACCTTCGTTTTTCTGATACATAGCACGGAGTTTGTCACTTGGTGCATAAACATGACGACTCTGATTAGGAGAAGTTGCTGCTTCTGATAAGTTCGCTGCCATTGACAGGTTGTCAGTACGTGAAGTAGTATTAGTAGCAATTGAAAGATTGCCGGTTTCGTATCGTTCCATATAGAATGAAAAAATGATTTCAGCATTCTTTTTATTGTCATTAGCGAATACCGATTTATAATCACTTAACAAATGAACGCCACTAGCCTCCACATTATCAATCATTTTAATTGCAGCTTCAAGGTCTTGCTTACCGCCACCAAGAACTTTTGCCTTCCACATCAAAGCATCAGCTTTTAGAGCATATGTAGCAGGTTTAGACGCTTTATTTTTATCTATATAGCCTTCTTGAGTAAACAATCCGATAGCATCTTCCAAATCCTTAAGAATAAAAGACATAACATCTTCTTTTGAAGAACGTGGTTTCAACTCGACATCGTCAGAGAGTGTTGGATCTTGAATAATAGGCACTTCACCCCAAGAACGTAATAACTGGAAGTAAGTATAAGCGCGCAGAAAATGGCATTCGGCAAGAATGTTGTTTAGTTCACTTCCGTTACTAAACTTAAGACCTTGCGCTTTGTAAAACAACAAGTTACAGTGGTGAATAATATTATATGCATTTCTATAAGAAGGAGCATTACTTTCTAACAACTCTTGAGACCATGCTACAGTTACAGGGCCAATTTCTCCAGGTTTAAATGAATCACCTCTGTCCTCACCATAGTAAGAAGTGTTACACCATTTTCTTACAGCACTATAAATTCCATTTAAATAGACCGTAGCATCATTTGAACTTTTCCAAAAAGAACCAGCAGTAATGGTAGATTCAGGCTGTACATCAAGGATGCTGTCGCAGCTAGATAGCAGTGTACTACCCACTATACTAGCAAGGATAAATATCTTTTTCATTGTAATTCAAATCTTTAAAAGGTTAATTTTGCACCGAAATTAAACTGAATAGGAATAAAGTATTCCCCTGTCTCACTACCATCATATTGCTCAGGGTTAAGACCATCGAATGCTGTGATATAACCGATATTGTTAATACCAGCATTAAGTGAAATACCGCTGACGCCAAGTTTACTACATATACTCTTAGGAATATTATAGCCCAAAGAGATTTCTCTGAAACATAAGTAATCACCCTTTGAATAGTAAGCGGTATTATCGGCGTTTCCGTTACTATTCATACCTGCATAAGCGATAGTACGCATGTGGTTTCTGTAACCATTATCCCAGTCTGACGCATTATCGTAACGTGGATATTTGGCTGTGGCTGCATCACCCGGATTCCACCATATATTTCCATTAACCACATCGTCTGTTGTAATAATGGCATTACGAGCATTAGCATTAGCACGACAACGCCATATATTGGCGATAGAATGACCCAATGCAAAGTCCATAACAAAGCGTAAAGAGAAATTTTTATAATACAAAGAGTTTATTAATGCGCCTTTTTTATCAGGATTTGCCCATCCGATAAAGGTGATATCCTTATCGTCAATTACGCCATTATCGTCAAGGTCTGCCCAAATTGCATCTCCCGCTTGTTTAGATTTACCCATTTTAGAACCTGAAACTTTTTTATCTACAGGAGCATTTGCAGCTGCTTCATTAGTGTCATAAACTCCTAGGTATTTATATCCCCAGCGTCCACCAATTCGTTCTCCTTCGGCAAGACCACCCATTTCAACATATTGTCCAGATGCAGGATCAAATACAAGACCTCCCTGTATACGATTTTTGTCACGACCATTATATGGAAGCTTCTTCATATAAGTACGGTTCATACTAAAGCTACCTGTAATATCCCATTGCAAGGGTGATGAACTAGACAGAGGATGTGCGGTCAGAGTAATTTCAATACCTTTGTTCTGTACAGTTCCAAGATTGGCTTTGATAGAAGCAAAACCTGTTTCAGCAGGCAGTGATTTGTTGTAGAGACGGTCTGTTGTTAACTTATTATAACCTGTTAAAGACAGTTCCAATCTATTATCAAAGAAACCTGCATCAAAACCAAGGTCAACATTTGAAGTGGTCTCCCAAATTAGTTTATCGTTAGCTAAAACACTGTTAAGAACCCCACCATTACCTCCATAAGCATAAACACCGTATTCACCTTGTGTATCAGAGTAAGTCAGATTGTTGTTTCCGGTCTTACCCCAACTAGCACGAAGTTTTAAACGATTTACAACATCTTTCGGGAACCAATTTTCGTAATGCATATTCCAACCTGCTGATACTGCAGGGAAGAAAGAGAATCTGTTACCTTCTGTGAATTGAGAAGCGCCATCATAACGAAGTGAAACAGAGAACAGGTATCGACGTAGATAATCATAGTTCACACGTGCAAAGAAACCTAACAAGCGACTTTCTGTCGATTTTGAAGTAGCACGTTGTTCTTCTGTTTTTGAAGGAGCTAATGAATGAATATAGTCTGTACCGGCATCACGTCCTTTACCTTGAAGGAAATAACTCGTATTGGCAGTATAGTTCATACCAATCATGGAATTTAACGTATGGCTCTTAGCGAAAGTTTTATCATAGGTCAAAATGGCATCGGCCATAATTTGTTTGTCCTGTGAGTGTTTTTCAAGCGTTTTGCGACTTTTGTTGAATTGGTTATATGATTCAAAAAAACGATAAATGTTTTCTTGCATGTAGTAAGATGCTGTAGGTTTGAAGTGTAAACCTGGGATAATTTCCCAATCCAAGCCTAATTGTAAAGTGTTTCTATAAGCCTTATCCTTAATATCTTGGTAATACAATTCATGAAGACGGTTACGAGGAGAGCCTCCACTTTCACCAATACCCGGAGTTCCATCATCGTAATAAAGACGGAAAGTGGTAGGATAACGTGAAGAACGGTCTAATGTGCTTGTTCCACTTTCTTCCGGATCTGTGCTTTTATTAGAAATAGTAGAATGTTTGATGCCTAAACTTAATTTCAAATTATCACGAAGTGCGTAATTACCGTTAGCAGTCAAACTGAAACGGTCATATCCTGTACCTAAGACCATACCTTCTGCATTAATGTACCCCAGGCTTACATAATAGTTAGCCTTATCTGTACCGCCAGAAACATTGACATCATAATTATGTGTCAATCCTGTTTTAAATAATACGTCTTTCTGATAGTTATTGTCCTTAAAAATCAATTCTCGACCTGAATATGGGTCTTTCATGGTTTCGTAGCCCTGATTGTTAAGCAAATTATCTACAATTCACGTCCCATATTTCCAATCAAATCGTCAAGGTATTCCGTAGTAAAACGCGAATAACCATAGCCAACCAATGCACCGTTTTTATAATTGATATTACCGGTAGAATAAGGATATGCCCCTCCTTCAAGACGGCCTTTAACATTCGAATCATTGATACCTCGTGCACCAGCAAGACGAGATGCATATAAATAATCACGTGCGTTAGTGAATGGATATTGCTTACGAATCTTTTCAATACCCATGTGGTACGATGCTGAAACACGTGCCTTGCCCGATTTACCTTGTTTTGTAGTAATCAAAATAATACCGTTTGCACCACGAGAACCATAGATAGCTGACGATGCAGCATCTTTAAGTACTTCCATGCTCTCAATATCTTCCTGATTAACGCCGTTCATGTTTGAACAAATAACACCATCGATAACAAACAATGGAGTATCCTTAGCTGGATCTGTTGAGCCTCCACGAATCAATACAACAGGTTGAGCACCAGGCTGACCTGTTGTCTGTCGAATATCCAAACCTGCCACTTTACCCTGAAGGTTATTCAGAGGAGACGCAGAAACGGAAGACGAAAGTTCGCCCGCTTTTACAGACTCAATACCTGATGTTACCGTTGCCTTAGATTGTGTACCATAACCAATGGCTACAACTTCGTTTAGGGCAATCGATTCATCTTCTAACTGAACTTCATAAAAGGCCTTCTTTGATACTTTAAATTCAAATGATTTCATGCCAATATATGAAACCTTCACTGTTGATTTTTCAGGTGCTTCTAATACGAACTTACCATCCATATCTGTTGTCGTTCCTATTGTAGTTTTAACTACTATTACTGTAGCACCGATAATGGGTTCGCCCATTGCGTCCCTTACTAGTCCCTTTACTGTGACATTTCCTTGTGCATATGCAAAGTTCGTAAAGCCTATCAAAGCAAATAATAGGCTTAAAACATATCGATATTGCAAGATATTTTTCATATTTGTATTATTTTTTAAAGTGAGTGGGATGAGGGTATGCTAAATTCCCCAATCTGCTACCCCTCCCTCCACTTTCAGTTAAAAAAATGAATCGATTCAAGATCTGTTTTCAGATTTCTGTATTCTTCTTCCGAGAACGGAGTGAATGGTTTACGACAGTCTCCACAATCAATGCCTATTAGCTTCATGATAGCTTTACCTCCTCTAACACCACCTCCATATTTGATAATGATTTTAACTACATCAATAGATTTTTGCTGTAGTATACGGGCTGTTGCTAAATCATTCTTTTCCATGGCTTGAAAAATGCCATTGTAGATTTTAGGGCAATAATTGTAAGTACTACCTACACCAGCAGTAGCACCTAACGCAAGACCTGCGGTAAGAATTTCATCATAGCCATGTAGAACTTCAAATTCACCATTATTGAGTGCAAGACAATCCTTCATTTCCATCAGATTGTTATGTGTGAATTTAGTACCCACCAGATTAGGTATAACTTTTTTCCCCTCAATTAAAAAGTCTGCAACTGAAAGAGACACCCCAGTCATTGATGGCATGTTGTAGTAGTAAAACGGAAGTTCTGATGCCGCTTTCGCAATCGGTGCAAAAAATTCCACAAGGTCTTTTACAGTGGCAGGTTTGAAAAATGAAGGAGCCATTGCACCTATAGCGTCTGCACCTACTTGCTGTGCATGAGCGGCCAATTCTATTCCATCATGAATAGCATTGGTACCAACATGAGCTATTACTTTAAAACGGCCTTTGGCTGCTTTTACCCAAGCTTCAAGTACATCCTTACGCTCGTTAACCGTTAATGAAAGAGATTCACCTGTGGTGCCACATACAAACACACCAGTCATACCAGACGCCGCCATTTGGTCAGCGTACTTGGGAATGACAGAAAGATTAAGCTCCCCGTTTACATCGAGTGGAGTAAAAGTAGCCGCTACCATTCCCTTAAGACGTTGATAGTTTTTCATAAGTTTAAAGTTTAAAAAATTAAAAAAAGGAATTTATTTTATTCTCTTAAATAAAAAGCTAGATAAGTATCCGACCACATAGCAGGAAATAAAACCAGTTGTTGTGTAGAGAAGCAGATGTACACATTGAAAATGAAACATCAGCAATTGTACTATAACACTAGTTATAATTCCACAGATCGCACCAGAAGCATTCGCACGTTTTGTTGTCATACCAAGAAGAAAGAGTCCACCCATACTACCCAAAATCAATCCTAGTATTCTATTAAATTCATCCCATAAGGATTTCACCTCCCATGTAGCCATAATATAAGCGAAAGCAATTCCTATCACACCAAAAAGTAGTGTGGAGAACTGCGCCGTACGTAATCCTGACATTTTATTGCCAAACGGCAACTTTGAATGAATATCCACTACATAAGCTGTTGCGGCTGAGTTCATACTACTGCTAAGTGTAGACATTGCAGCGGCGAAAATACCTGAAATCAGCAAACCAGTTACTCCTTGAGGCAATTGTGTAAAAATATACCAAGGTAAGATGGCATCACCGTCAGTAATTGTCAAGCTCAATTCTGTTGGGAAATGCTTGTAGAATACGTAAAGTACTGTACCTACAAAAAAGAATATTATTGTAGCAGGAATCGTAAGAACAGCATTGGTCATAACGCTTTTACGAGCCTGTTTTTCTGTAGATGTAGTCATATAGCGTTGAACCATAGTTTGATCTGTTCCATAGGTAGTCAGATTAGTGAAAAAAGTAGCTATAAGTACCGTCCAAATGGTAGACTGCTTTAAATTCCACGAAGTAGACCCCATGTGAAATTTTGAATCCGCTGCCGCTTCGTGAACAATAGCAAACAAACCTCCATCTATATTAAGACATGCATATACAAGTATTAGAATTGCTCCACCCATAAGGACAATTACTTGAAGTGCATCAGTCCAAACTACGGCTTCAATTCCTCCCACCATTGTATAGACAAGGCTAAGAACCCCCATAAGCCCAATACCGAGAAATATATCAAAACCTGTTACAACATTAAGAGCTATCGCAGGGAGAAGTAATACAACTCCCATACGACCTATTTGAAATAGAATAAACGATATACTGCAAACTATACGAACAAATGCATTGAATCGCAATTCCAAATACTCATAAGCAGTTGTAACATTTAGTTTACGGAAAAATGGTATAAACAAATAAATAATGAGTGGAACAACTAACAAGATACCTGCGTTAACTAATGTATAGCTCCAGTCTGTAGCATAGGCCTTAGCTGGAATAGCCATAAATGTTATAGCGCTCAATCCTGTTCCAAAAATACTCAGTCCAACGGCCCACCAAGGCAAACGACCTCCACCTTTAAAATAATCATTAGCGTTTTTCTGTTTTTTTGAAAAGTAAAAGCCAATGAAAGAAAGGGAAAGAAAATAAAGCACTATTACCATGATATTTAATAAACCTAACCCTTTGTCCTTATGGATAATTTTACCTTCTAATATGTAAGGAGTTCTAATGCCAGGCTTAATTTCACCACTGCCCAAAAGAATACTATTATCGTGTTTAATTATAGGGCTTGTAACCGGAACAGAGAAAGGCACTGTTTCCTTTTCAATAAAAGTATTGGTGATAGTATGGTAAACTCTGAGTTTATTATCAAATCCAGGATGAAAATCCGAACCGGCTATCATTTGTGGCACCGCACCTAAAAATAAAATATGATTAGCACCAAATGCCACAGCTGCACCTGCCATTACAGGGAAATACCCTTTCAATTTCTTCCAAGTTTTCAAGCGTGGGTTGTAAGCATAGCCATCAGTCAGCACATCAACAACATCATCATGATAATTTCTACCACTGAAAAGATAAAAACATTTATCGAATCCGTCACTTTGTCCTGCGCTAACCGCATAACCACGCGGCGCTCCAGGCCATGAAGGTAGCGCTTTCCAACCGGCTTTAATATCAGCTAAATCAAGCACAAAAAAATTACTGGAAGCTGATTGGACATGCATACTTTCTTGTCCTCCTGCTACGAAAACTTTATTATCAATTAAAGAAGCTGTCATGTTAGCTAATGGAACTGGTAACGATGGATAATTACTGTCTATTCGTATAGAATCACCCTGCACGGTAAGTAGAAACACTTCGCTGTAACATTGTTCATCATCACATCCTCCAATACAGAGCACACCTTTTTCAAGCTGTATAGACGCACCGTACGCCAAAGGACGAGGAAGTGCATCTAATAATACAATCCAATCTTGATTGGGACTACCAGCCTTTCTTATATAAGCTGTTCTATACCATTGTTTTTTACCTCCTTCCCAAGGAACCGATTTTGGGAAATTTGCGCCACCTGCTAGAATTAACCAATCATTTGAAAAACCACCAAAAGCTCCTGCAACCCCTTTATTCGGTGTCGCATCCAACGAAGGAAGTCTTAAATCATTAGACCATGAAAAACTTTCCATGCTAGATGATTTTGTATTTACGGATTTTGCTTCTGTATCAGGAACATAGACAAGAAGTAAGAGAAGAAATAATAAAGGTTTAAGGAGAGCTTTCATAGTCTTTTAATTATGTTTATTCTTTTTTATTATGTTTATTCTTTAAGAAAATTGTATATACGCAAAAGTGCTGTTCAATAGCTTTTCGATAACCAAATTCATCACCTTGAGCCAATAATTTTAACAGATCTGAGTGAGTTACGAGTTTTTTCTCTTTTTTCAGTTTCAAGTTAATAGGCGCAAGGTCCGCCTTGAATCTATCCTTTATAAAGGCCATAATAGGATGTATAATCTCTTGAAACTCAAAAATAGAAGAGTTACCAGTTATTTCATAAAGTTTAGAATGAAAACTAATTTCACTAATTGGTGAGTATTCGTTATTTTCAAATGCAATTTCTATTTTGACAATCTCTTCTAATTCTTTTAGATGTTCATGTGTCAAATTCTGAAAAAGTTTGTATGACATGCCAATTTCTAAAGCAACTCGAAACTCTAGAAGTTCGTACAAAGACTCCTCACTTAAAATTCTTGGATCTACAATCCGTTTAATTCCACCAAATAGAGATGGCTCAGTCAAAACCATTCCTCTACGAGTCCTACTTTCAATCATACCTATCATTTTTAGACGGCTTAAAGCTTCTCTGAGAACGCTTCTAGCAACACCTAAAGCAGTAGAGAGTTCCGTTTCATTAGGAATAGCATCTCCAACTGTCAGACTATTATCTTTTAGATAATTCAACAACTTATCTTCTACTTGGTCAACAAGAGTTTGAGCTTTATTTTGGATTTTTAGTGTCTTCATTATATTTGTTAGTCGTATTATTAAGATTTATTTATCTGATTTGTCTGACAAATATAGAGTAATATTAAAATAGTATACAATAATATACTGTTAATATTGGTTAATCATGCATATAAAACATATAAACAGATAGTTTTTGGGGGATTTAGCCTTTTACTATAAAAGAGTATTTTGCATTACGCAACGAAAACAAGTAGATTATAAATCGGTATTATCCCTTTTTTTGACTTTATCATTGCATCACCACAATCACTATTCTTATCAATCATCGGTGTCTATGAGGTTTGATACTACTCTCTCCTCAGTAAGGCAAAGTTTTTTGTTACCGTGTTTCATTGTTCTCTGAACGTGCAATTCCAACAGTATCGATAGTCTTAGCTATCTTCAGTATCTCATATACGGTATATGGACAACTGGATAGATAGAAAAATTATATGGAAGTCATGAAAGTCTTTAATAAAGTTGTCTTACTTCGACCGAAGTAAGCACGCGTATCGGTCGAAGTAAGACGACCTTATTGAAGAATTAGTGCAACTCTATATAATACAAATACAAATCATAAAAAATCACACCTTTCATAAAATTATCAAATTAGATTCTGTACCTTTGGTGGATATTGAATCAATAGCATCATAAATATTATTCAAACATTGTATGACACACGATACTTATGCTCTGCCTAAAGGCACTATACTACACGGAAAGAGTTTTGTATACCAGATAGACAACGTCTTGGGGCAAGGCTCTTTCGGCATAACTTATCTTGCTTCTATAAAGATAAACGGAGCGTTAGGCTCGATAGATGCCAACGTGAAAGTAACCGTAAAGGAATTCTTCATGGCTAACTTTAACGGACGCCAAGGATGTACCGTTACCAGCGGAAATCAAGATGGCATGTATGGCTACTACAAGCATAAGTTCACGCAAGAAGCTATTAATCTAAGTAAGCTTCATCACCCTAACATAGTCAATGTATTAGAGGCATTCGAAGAAAATAATACGGTGTATTATGCCATGGAATACATTGATGGCGGAAGTCTCGACAAAAAAATAGAGCAAAATCAGAAACTGAGCGAAAAGCAATGCATGGAACTGACTAAGCAGATAGGCAGTGCCGTATCATTCATGCATGATAACATGATGCTTCATCTCGACTTGAAGCCTTCTAACATAATGCTTAAACAAAACGGAGATGCTGTATTGATAGACTTCGGACTATCTAAACAATATACAGAAAACGGAGAACCCGAAACACTTACTAAAGTAGGCGGAGGAACTCCGGGATATGCGCCTCTTGAGCAGATAAGCTATCGCGATGGCAAAGGATTTCCTGTTACGATGGATGTTTATGCCTTAGGAGGAACGATGTATAAAATGCTGACTGGTGTACGTCCGCCAGAAGCGTCGGACATACTAGAGGATGGATTTCCGCTACAAGAACTTACCAACCGCAACGTAAGTGAGCACACTGCCGTAGTAATAGCTAAAGCAATGATGCCCAAAAGGTCAGAACGATATCAATCGGTCATGGATATGATAAATGACTTGAGTTCTGAAAGCCCATTCTCTAATTCTTCTCACCAAGCAAGCAAGGAAGAAAGTACCATAAGAGAAAAAGAGACTTTGTTGCCCATGCCGGAAAGTATAAGCATTAAACTTAACCGAAGAGGGTGCGGCTTGTCGTACGAAATATACATGAACAGCAAGATTTGCAACACTGTATACGCATACTATAACAAGGAAGAGAAAGTAGATGAAGATTTCTACGGTGGTATTTATGATGATGTTCAGAAGCATCTTGCAAAAAATGGTTTTCTCAATCCGCAACACTGGGAACGCGAAAGTTCCACAACTCCTATAGATGAAGGTTTTGGTTTTGATGTTAGCGTTGACTTCTACTATTCTGATGGAAAGACTTTCTCACGCAATGTACCTAACGCTCATCCTGATTGGCACTCACGATTGCTTGACGCAGTAGAGAAACTGATAAAAGAGACTTCACTGAAGAAACAGGTTGACCAAGTGGCTAATTATTTAAATAGTGACACTGTGCCAGTAGAAATACGTAAGGACACGAGCCGTGTTGATATAATGTATCATCCATTCGGACCTATTTGGCACGGATCTTTCAACGCACACATATCTCCAAAAACCACTAAAGGTGTTGAAGGTATATTCACACCGCAAATAAGCCAAAAACAATTTGAGCGATTCTTAAAAGAACTTGCCCAAATGGACTTAAGAGAAATGTGCAATTACAAATCATTCAACAAATTTGATTCGTCCGAGCCTCCAGAAGAACTAAATATTCGTTTATTCGACAAGCAAGGCGAATGTTACAAAGAATTAACCCGACAAAGAATATGTGGCCATGTTTACGGCAACTTAGCCGGAGATATAAATGAACTCAGAAATAAGATTATAGAAATAACGCCGCAACTTAAGGAGCATCTGCGTAGGAAAGTGCAAAATGAACCGAAAAGCGGTTTCTCGTTCTTCGGACTATTCAAAAAGAAATAACTAATAACTCTATAAAACAAAAACCATTATGAAAAAGATTTTTTATGTACTGACAGTAATCCTGCTTACCGTAATGGGTAGCATGAACACTTATGCGCAAGGCGGCAAGAAGGCAAATGCATATACTGATGCGCTGAATTGGACTATGCAGCGCTCATGGAGCAACGGATTTAAGGCTCTGCCCGATGTTTGTACCAACTTGGTAGAATTCAAAACTCAATATGAGAAGAATAAAGCGCAGTGGGATGCCGCTTTCAAATGGCTGGCTACACACGATTTGCTGACTATAGAAAAAGGACGCCACAAAATTGAAGGTACCGACTTGGTAGCATCTGTAGAAGACAGCAAGAACGACCCGTTGGCTAAGCGTGGAACAGAATCGCACTATTATCATATCGACTTGCAGTATGTAGTAAAAGGCAACGAACGTTTCGGATTATTAGACCATGCTACATCTAAGCCCAACAGAGAATGGAAGCCGGATATCATCACTTACGATTATCAGGTAGACAAAACCATGTTTGTTGATTCTACTCCCGAACGTTTCTTCTTGTTCTTCCCTTGCGACTGGCATATCGCAAAGATAGAAACTGATAAGCCCGACCAAACCATCCGAGTTATCGTCATTAAGTTAGACTACGTGAAATAATAGCAACGGCTACAAAACAAGCAACCTCCCGCATCCGCTCACACTGTGAACATGATACGGGAGGTTGTTTTGTTTATGTTGATACTTGTCTATCAAAACATACGGCTTACACGCGCTATTCCGGCAACCAAAGCATCCACTTCGGCCTTGGTGTTATACAAGCCAAACGAAGCTCGTACTGTACCTTCTATACCCAAGCGTCGCATCAACGGCTCTGCACAATGATGTCCGGTGCGTACGGCTATTCCCAAACGGTCGAGCAATGTACCCATATCAAGATGATGGATATTGCCTACAAGGAATGATATTACCCCACCCCTCTGCTCAGCTTCGCCAAAGATACGCATGCCTTCTATCTCTTTCATTCGTGCTATGGCATAGTCGGTCAACTCATGCTCGTAGGCTGCTATATTATCCATGCCGATGGCAGAAACATAATCGAGAGCCTTAGCCAACGCAGTACTGCCAATATAATCGGGAGTTCCTGCTTCAAACTTAAACGGAAGCTCATTGAACGTAGTTTTTTCGAAACTTACATTCTTTATCATCTCACCTCCACCTTGATAAGGCGGCAAGCGGTCGAGCCAATTTTCTTTTCCGTAAAGCACTCCGATTCCTGTAGGACCGTATACCTTATGTCCACTGAATACGAAAAAGTCGGCATCCAAGTCCTGCACGTCGACCGGAAGATGCGGAATGCTCTGCGCTCCGTCTACCAATACCGGCACACCATGAGCATGAGCAATCTTTATGATTTCCTTCACCGGATTTACAGTGCCCAGAACATTCGATACATGAGCCACCGATACGATACGAGTACGCGAAGAAAATAGTTTCTCGTATTCATCAATCAGCAACTCTCCTTTGTCGTTCATCGGAATAACTTTCAGCACTATTCCTTTACGCGCAGCCTGCAACTGCCACGAAACGATATTGCTATGATGCTCCATCACAGAAACAATCACTTCATCGCCTTCTTTCATCTGACTATCGGCAAAAGTAGCCGCTACCAGATTAATGCTCTCTGTAGTACCACGAGTAAACACTATCTCCGATGTACTACGTGCGTTAATAAAACGTCGCACCGTTTCGCGCGAAGCTTCATGCAGATTAGTAGCCTGCTGAGACAGGAAATGTACACCACGATGCACATTTGAATTTACCGAATAATACTCGTCAGTAATAGACTCTACTACGCAACGCGGCTTCTGGGTTGTAGCCCCATTGTCGAGATAAACCAACGGCTTATTGTACACCGTACGCGACAGTATCGGAAAGTCTTCTCTTATTTTCTCTATATCGTACATAATAAACGTATCTACTTATTTACAGATAGCACATCCTTGGCACTTGTTCAACTCGCCACGAAAACGTTTTTCTACCAACAAATGCAAGCGGTCTTTCAAGGCTTCCATACGAATATTGTCCACCACCTCGTTTACGAACGCAAACATCAACAGCAAGCGTGCTTCTTTCAACGAAATGCCTCGCTGCTGCATATAGAACAATGCGTTTTCATCGAGCTGACCTACGGTTGCTCCATGCGAACATTTAACATCATCGGCATAAATTTCCAACTGCGGCTGAGTGTACATACGTGCTTCGCGAGTAGCACAAAGATTGCGGTTAGTCTGCTGAGAGCTAGTATGCTGTGCACCTTCTCGCACTAATACCTTTCCGGCAAACGCTCCTACTGCGCTATCATCGAGCACATATTTGAAAAGCTCGTTGCTGGTACAATCAGAAACCTTATGGTCTATAAATGTATTGTTGTCTATCTGTTCGTTCTTATCGGCTATGGCCATACCGCAGAGGTTTACTTCAGCGCCACGCCCTGCCAGAGTTACTTCGGTAGTATTTCGTGTAGTTCCGTTGTGAAGCGTCATGCCATTTAACAGCACGTTGCTGTTAGCCTCTTGATTGACGTACAAATTGCTGAAACGAATGGTGCTATTATGTGTTTCTTCCAACTCATACAAGTCGAACACTGCACCGTCACCAACAAACGCCTCAATTACCTGAGTCGACAAGAAGTTGACTTCATCCATCGCATGGTCGCAAATCAACAACTTAGCCTGTGCTCCATCTTCTACAATAATAAGAATACGGCGGTTCACCATAAAATCGACATCCGCACGAAGGATATTAACCAACTGAATAGGCTTATCCATCACCACATTCTTAGGGATGTACATCAACACACCATCCTGAGCAAACATCGTATTAAAAGCGGTAATCGCATCTTTCGATGTATCTGCCAATTTACCGTAATACTTCTTAACCAATTCTGGATGCTCTGTAGCCATGTCTCGCAAGCTACCAAACAGAACGCCTTCGGGCAACTGAGCAGAAGGATGTACGTGCTTATCGAATACGTCGTTTACTACAAAATAGAGCGAAGTGCTCATATTAGGCACATCACACTTAAATACCTCATAAGGATTAACCGGAATCTCCAACCGATTCAGATTCAATCCGTAATCGGGGGCGAAGTATTTCTCGGTATCGGTATATTTGTACTTTTCTTGCTTACGAGTAGGGAATCCCATACGCTCGAAATCAGCAAATGCCTGTGCACGCGGCGCATTCAGAGCCTCGGCACTATTGCTGCATATCAGAGCCTCGTATTGCGAGAAAAGATCTATATATTGCTGTTCTGCTTTCATGCTTATTCTCCTAATTCTTTCTTAATCCAGTCGTATCCTTTTTCTTCAAGTTCCAAAGCCAATTCCGGTCCTGCAGTCTTCACGATACGTCCTTTATAAAGAACATGTACGATATCGGGCTTAATGTAATCGAGCAAACGCTGATAGTGAGTAATGACGATACAGCTTGTTTCGGGAGTCTTCAGTTTGTTTACTCCTTCTGCCACGATGCGCAATGCGTCGATGTCAAGACCAGAGTCGGTTTCATCAAGGATGCTCAACTTAGGCTCCAACATAGCCATCTGGAAGATTTCGTTACGTTTCTTTTCACCACCAGAGAAACCTTCGTTTACCGAACGGTTTGCCAACTTACTGTCGAGTTCCACAATTTCACGCTTCTGGCGCATCAGTTTCAAGAACTCGCTAGCTGTAAGTGCAGGCAGACCTTTATACTTGCGCTGCTCGTTTACAGCGGTACGCATAAAGTTAACCATGCTTACACCCGGAATTTCTACCGGATACTGAAATGAAAGGAACAATCCCTCGTGGCTACGGTCGGCAGGCGACAATGCCAAAAGATCTTTTCCGTCGAATGTAACCGAACCTTTGGTTACTTCATAAGCCGGATGTCCTACCAAGACATTGCTAAGAGTACTCTTACCAGAACCATTAGGTCCCATGATAGCATGCACTTCTCCAGCCTTTACCGTAAGATTGATTCCTTTTAATATCTCTTTGCCATTGATATTGGCATGTAAATCCTTTATTTCTAACATAATTGTTTCTGTTTTAATATTCGTCTGCCTAAACTTATCCTACACTTCCTTCTAGAGAAACCGAAAGCAACTTCTGAGCCTCAACAGCAAACTCCATAGGCAGCTTGTTGATAACTTCCTTTGCATATCCGTTAACAATCAACCCCACAGCATCTTCTGTAGTGATACCTCGCTGATTGCAATAGAACAATTGTTCTTCCGAAATCTTAGAAGTAGTAGCTTCGTGTTCTACTACAGCCGTTTCGTTATGAATATCCATATAAGGGAACGTATGCGCTCCGCAATTACTGCCAAGCAACAACGAGTCGCACTGGCTATAGTTTCGGGCATTGTCGGCACGCTCTGCCACACGCACCAATCCGCGATAAGAGTTCTGGCTCTTTCCGGCACTGATACCTTTACTTACAATAGTAGAACGTGTATTCTTTCCTAAATGAATCATCTTGGTACCCGTATCGGCCTGCTGATAATTATTTGTCACCGCAACAGAATAGAATTCGGCAGTAGAATTATCGCCAGTAAGTATACAGCTTGGATATTTCCATGTAATAGCCGAACCTGTTTCTACCTGAGTCCAAGACAACTTACTGTCTACTCCCTTACAGTTTCCACGCTTAGTTACGAAGTTGTATACACCGCCTTTACCTTGCGCATCGCCCGGATACCAATTCTGTACGGTAGAGTACTTCACCTCCGCACGGTTCATAACTACAATTTCTACAATTGCCGCATGAAGCTGATTCTCGTCGCGCATCGGAGCTGTACAACCTTCAAGATATGATACATAACTATCGTCATCAGCCACAATCAATGTTCTTTCAAACTGACCTGTGTTGGCAGCGTTGATACGGAAGTAAGTTGAAAGTTCCATAGGGCAACGAACACCCTTAGGTATGTAGACAAACGAACCGTCGCTAAACACAGCCGAGTTAAGAGCGGCGAAGAAATTATCGCGATAGCCTACTACCGAACCCAGATATTGTTTTACCAAATCGGGATGCTCGCGTACGGCCTCGCTGATAGAACAGAAGATAATGCCCTTGTCCATCAATGTCTCTTTAAAAGTAGTCTTCACAGAAACAGAGTCCATAACGGCATCTACCGCCATTCCGCTCAACGCCAAGCGTTCTTCGAGAGGAATACCTAACTTATCGAATGTCTTTATTAATTCAGGATCGATTTCTTCCACGCTCTTCGGACCTTCTTTTTTCGTTGTAGGGTCTGCGTAATAAGATATCGCCTGATAATCTATTTCGGGAATATCAAGATGTGCCCAATGCGGCATTTCTAAAGTCTGCCAATAACGGAAAGCTTTCAATCTGAAATCGAGCAACCATTCCGGTTCTCCTTTCTTGGCAGAAATGAGACGAACCACATCCTCGTTAAGTCCCTTATCTATAATGTCTGTATGAACATCGGTAGTGAAGCCATATTTGTACTTCTCCTGCGTCAGTTCTTTTACATATTTATTGGGTTCTATCTGCATTTTAAATCTATTTATTGTTCTATATTAGTTGTATCGCTGTCGCTTTTATCATTACCCGATTTAAGCAACTGCTTCTTTACACACTTTGTAACCGTCTTGAATGCTGGAGCGAATACTCCGGCAAAACGCTGCATCGGATAATACATAACCGACGCTTGCTTTTTCTCTGCAAAAATAAGCTGATTGTTAGAATCGACAAACTCTATCAAGTTAATAAACATACTTACTAACAGTCCGTACTTAATTAGCCCTATGCCTGAGCCTAACCACCGATTGAAAAAGCCCAACTTGGCCATACTAACAACTTTAGTAAGAACCGACGCTACTATAGACAGTCCTATCGGCACTATTATCCAAATAAGAAAGAAAGCCAGTATCTGTCCGAAAGTAACGGACGTTCCGACTTGTACAGCAAGTTTTTCGCCTACAGCACCAAATAATGCACGGGCCACCAACAGTCCGGCTATCAAACCCACCATGGAAATAACCTGCTTTATAAAGCCTTTCATAAAGCCGACGATAGCACCTAACGCCAGCATTATAACAATGACTAAATCTAATGATTCCATCTTTTATTAAAATATCGATAAAAACAAACTACGCGAACAACACGGATTATACGGACTTATACGTCCGTTTATCTGCGTAGTCCGCGTAGTTTTATTTCAATAACAGATCCTTAAATTACAAAGTCTGTTTTACTTCTACTTCTTCAAACGTTTCAATAACGTCGCCAACCTTAATATCATTGCAGTTGGTCAAGCTGATACCACATTCAAAGTTAGTACCTACTTCCTTCACATCATCCTTAAAGCGCTTCAAGGCGTTGATGCTACCTGTAAATATTACGATACCATCACGAATCAAACGAGCCTTATCAGAACGTTTAACCTTACCAGTCTTAACCATAGCACCGGCAACCAATCCCACTTTACTGATATTAAATACCTCGCGGACTTCGATTGTAGAAGTAACCTGCTCTTTCAATGTAGGAGCAAGCATACCTTCCATTGCCGATTTCACTTCTTCTATCGCATCGTATATGATAGAATACTTACGGATGTCTACACCTTCTTGTTCTGCCAATTTAGCAGCCTGGCCAGAAGGACGAACCTGGAAACCAACGATGATGGCATCTGAAGCAGCCGCCAAAGATACATCCGATTCAGAAATCTGACCTACACCCTTATGGATTACATTAACCTGAATCTGCTCTGTAGACAACTTGATCAATGAGTCGCTCAATGCTTCTACAGAACCATCCACGTCACCCTTAACGATTACGTTCAATTCATGGAAGTCACCCAAAGCCAAACGACGGCCCACTTCATCAAGAGTAAGCATCTTCTGAGTACGCAGACCTTGCTCGCGAGCCAACTGTTCACGCTTGTTGGCGATTTCGCGTGCTTCCTGATCTGTATCGAATACGTGGAAAGTATCACCTGCCGAAGGCGCTCCGTTAAGACCCAAAATCAATACCGGTTCTGAAGGACCAGCTTCTTTCAAACGCTGGTTACGTTCGTTAAACATAGCCTTAACCTTACCATAATAAGTACCCGCCAAAACTATGTCACCTACGTGCAATGTACCGTTAGATACCAATACTGTAGCCACATAACCACGTCCTCTATCCAATGAAGATTCGATGATAGAACCAGTAGCCTTACGGTTAGGATTAGCTTTCAAGTCAAGCATTTCAGCTTCGAGCAATACTTTTTCGAGCAATTCCTTAACGCCTGTACCCTTCTTGGCCGAGATATCCTGTGACTGGTATTTACCACCCCATTCTTCTACCAAGAAATTCATAGCTGCCAATTCCTCTTTAATCTTATCAGGGTTGGCACTTGGCTTATCTACCTTATTTATCGCAAAAACAATAGGTACACCTGCTGCCATTGCGTGATTAATAGCTTCTTTAGTCTGAGGCATCACGTTATCATCGGCTGCAACGATAATGATAACCACGTCGGTTACCTTAGCACCACGAGCACGCATAGCTGTAAACGCTTCGTGACCCGGAGTATCGAGGAATGTAATATGACGACCATCCTCCAACTTCACGTTATACGCACCAATGTGCTGAGTAATACCTCCGGCCTCACCAGCGATAACGTTTGCCTTACGAATATAGTCGAGCAAAGAAGTCTTACCGTGGTCAACGTGACCCATGACGGTTACGATAGGAGCACGTGGAAGCAAGTCTTCTTCAGCATCCACCTCTTCTTCTACCGCCTGCGATACTTCCGCACTGACATATTCAGTCTTATATCCGAATTCTTCGGCCACCAAGTTAATAGTTTCAGCATCCAAGCGCTGATTGATAGAAACCATAATACCTACACTCATACATGTAGAGATAACCTGAGTTACCGACACATTCATCATGTTTGCCAACTCGTTTGCAGTTACAAACTCTGTCAGTTTCAAGATTTTGCTTTCTTCCTGTTCTTCCAGTTCCAGCTCTTGCTGACGGTTCTGAATAACCTCGCGTTTCTCCTTACGATACTTGGCAGCTTTATTTTTCCCTTTGTTTGTAAGACGAGCCAAAGTTTCTTTTACCTGCTTTGCTACATCCTCGTCGCTAACCTCCGCTTTAGGAGCAGGTTTTTTGAAACGATCTTTATTGTGCTTACCACCACCGTTCTGCTGTCCGGCATTGCCCGATTTATTCTGTCGGTCATTGCGTCCACCCTGAGACATGCCGTTATTACCAACAGTGTTGATATCCACTCTTTCTTTGTTGATGCGATTACGCTTCTTCTTAGCCGAAGCATCGCCGGCATTAGCACCAGCCTTATCCGACTTTTCATCAGTTTTTCTGATTTCCTTGATAATAGCGTCTTTCATCTGCTTACGCTGTTCCAAACGCTGCTTATCTTTTTCATCACGTTCTTTACGTCTCTCCTCTTTAGATTTCTTCTTCGGACGAGTAGACTGATTCAATGCGGCAAGGTCAATCTGTCCAACCACATTAATCTTTGATTTAAACTCTGTCGGACGAATTTTAAAAACCTCGTCTTCTTGTTTCCCGGTCTGTGCAGCGGGCATTTCTTTTTTTTCTTCCTTCAGCATTGGCTTTAAATCTTCCGGTTTGCTCTCCGGCTGTTTCAAATTATCGTTTACAGTGTTTACGGTTTCTTTCTGCGTAGGAGCTTCAACTTTTTTCTCCTCTTGCTTAGGAGCCGCTTCGGCTTTCTTAGGCATCTCAGGTTTTACAGTCACCTGCTCCTTCACCTCTGGCTTCGGTTCTGGCTTCACCTCTGTCTTCACTTCTGTCTTGACAGGAGCCACCTCTGCCTGCTGTTTTTTCTTATCCACCTCAACAGGCTCTACCACAGCCGGTTTAGCCTTTGGCTTATTCAAATTGTCCAGATCAATCTTGCCAACAGTTTTCAGCTTCAAATGTCTTACGCCAGTAACAGCCGCATCATCATTCTCTGATTTAGGCTTAGCTTCTTCCTGTCGGTCGTTGATAGATACAGGACCTTTATTACGTTCCTTATTCTGCCGTCCTTGTGAAATCTTATCCGACTCTAACTTCAAATCCTTGTCCTTACTGAACTCTTTTACAAGTGCAGCATATTGTTCATCATTAATTTTATAATTCGGATTAGCTTCTACCTCATATCCTTTCTTCTGCAAAAAGTCTACTACTGTCGCTATTCCTACATTTAAGTCTCTTGTTACTTTATTCAGTCTAATCGCCATAAATTTTTAAGTTTTTAATAGAGTTCGAAAAGATATTCAGTCACGGGTTGTTGGCTCTTTCGAGCCCGGGATTTAGCTGTTGCTATCTTCGAACTCTGCTCTCAAAATCTTCAACACATCATCCACTGTGTTTTCTTCCAAATCCGCCTTTTCAATCAACATTTCACGAGGAGCATTCAATACGCCTTTAGCGGTTTCTATACCGATACTCTTTATCGCATTGATAACCCATTCGTCAATTTCATCCTTAAATTCATCCAGATAGATGTCTTCATCAGTAGTGCTTTCGTCCAGCTCACGATATACGTCGATAGTATATTCAGTAAGCATACTAGCCAACTTAATGTTCATACCGCCCTTACCGATAGCCAAAGAAACTTCTTCCGGTTTCAGATAAACCTCTGCCTTCTTTTCTTCTTCGTGCATTACGATAGATGATACCTTTGCAGGACTCAACGCACGCTGGATAAACAGCTGTATGTTTGAAGTGTAGTTGATAACGTCGATATTCTCGTTACGCAATTCGCGTACGATACCATGGATACGAGAACCTTTCACACCTACGCAAGCTCCAACCGGATCGATACGCTCATCGTAAGACTCAACTGCTATCTTAGCACGTTCACCCGGAATACGGGCAATCTTCTTGATTGTGATAAGACCGTCGTTGATTTCAGGAACTTCCTGTTCAAACAAACGCTGCAAGAACATAGGAGAAGTACGGCTCAAGATAATCTTCGGGTTGTTATTCTTATTGTCTACACGAGCTACTACCGCACGAACAGTTTCGCCTTTACGATAGAAATCGCTTGGAATCTGTTCTGTTTTCGGAAGCAACAATTCATTGCCTTCATCGTCGAGCAACAAGATTTCTTTCTTCCAAATCTGATAAACCTCGGCAGCAATAATATTACCTACCTTATCAATGTATTTATTATACAAGCTGTCTTTTTCCAACTCCAAAATCTTAGAAGCCAAAGTCTGACGAAGATTCAGAATAGCGCGGCGACCGAACTTTTCAAAAATCACCTCGTCTGTCACTTCCTCACCCACTTCGTACGAAGCGTCTATCTTACGAGCTTCAGACAGTGATATCTGCATGTTAGGATTTGTCAGCTCATCATCGGCTACCACCTCGCGATTACGCCAGATTTCGAAATCGCCCTTGTCAGGGTTTACAATTACATCGTAATTTTCATCTGTACCGAACATCTTGGCAATCACACTGCGGAAAGATTCTTCCAATACGCTCACCATAGTGGTGCGGTCGATATTCTTCAATTCTTTAAATTCAGAAAACGTGTCAATCATGCTGACAGTTGCTTCTTTCTTCGCCATAATTATTTAAAGCTAATTAAGTATTTGGTGTATTTTATTTCGTCATACGTAAATGTGACAGCTTGTTCTACCAGCTTAGGACGCTTTGCGCCTTCGGGTTTTACTTTCACGGTAACGATAACCGTAAAATTGTCTGCGTTGGCTTCGCTCAACACTCCAGTCCATTTCTTGCCCGCTTTATCCATCACTTCCACATCTTTTCCTACATGGATGGTATATTGCTGGAACACTTTAAAAGGTTGTCCTATACCGGCCGAACCGACCTCCAATTCATAATCTTCCTCATCACGGTTCAGTTTCGACTCGATAAACCGACTCAACTCCACACAATCATCTATCCATACCCCTTCGGCATGGTCGATTTCGACAACAATCTTGTCGTCCGGACTAATAGTGACATCTACCAAGAAATAATCTTTTCCTTCAAGCCACTCTTCTACAATCCGGGATACTTTGTTTTTATCAATCATGTATTATTAATAAATATAAGATATAAGAACAAAAAAAGGAGCTTCAATCGCCCCTCCACCTTTTCATCCATCACTGGTGCAAAGATACAAAATATATATTGCCATACAAAATATTAGAATAATTATTTCATATTTAGGAAGATTTATCAATAGTGCTAACCTTAGCTAATATAAAACAGACAGTTGCATCATCGTAACTTTCCGAAACAAGTTTGATGCCGCAAACCCTATTTACACTATATTTGCAACATAATAAAACCCAAAAGTATGAGCAGAAAAAGTATAAACAGCAACAAGCAGTTCATGATAGGCAATGGTATTCTTGCCTTCGGAGTTTTTTTCATTGTGTGTCTATTCTTATATTTAGGTTTTCGATATCAAAAGAAACAGGGACCCGAAGAAGGAACTCCTGTAGCATCGGCAGAGATTTACACCATTTGTCTGGAAAGCAGCATGAGTGGTGAAGATGTGGCAGTTTACATTAACGACAGTTTATTACTGAAACGTACGCTTGCCAACGAACCCACGTTGCTTCAAGTCAACAAATTCGGCGACGAAAATGCCCTTCTCATCGTAAACAACCGCACGGATGAGGTTACTCCGTTCAATCTTTCGGCAGAAAGTGAAATGGTAAGCGTGAACAAAGTAAACGGCAGTTACGAGTTTACAGCTACTAAAGCCGCAAAATAATGTTTGCCGATAATAGTCTATAACATCACAGAAAAACAAGTCGTCTTACTTCGAACGCAGGGCTGACGCATTACTTAATTTCTTCATTATGCCATGGTGCATCTAAAAGTTC
>ENA-OPNG01000153-OPNG01000153.1-human-gut-metagenome-genome-assembly--contig:-NODE-153-length-27499-cov-3.277583_pt1 | contig 27499 bp, 29 predicted proteins | sample MGYA00241536_ERZ501769 | MGnify/ENA primary metagenome ERZ501769 (study PRJEB25962, sample SAMEA2042567) | human gut metagenome | biome: human gut; feature: human-associated habitat; material: faeces... | reverse complement strand
AATGGTGCAAAATAGTTGCATGACCGTTTATCATATACATGTAGATTCAAAAAGTCCAAGCACTTTTTCGGGGTTGCGACAAGATTTTTTCTTTTTGCGGTTTGGTTTAAAACAATTTGAATCTACGCTTAACTCAAAAATTTTTCATGTTTATAACTTCCGGTTTGTCTTGCAAGACAAACCTTTTTATTTTATAATCCTCCTGTAAAAATTTAAATAGGAGTGATTTATTATGGTAACAGAAGTAAAAGCAAGTCATATTCTTGTAAAAACAGAAGAAGAAGCTAAAAAATTATACGATGAAATTAAAAATGGTGCTTCTTTTGCTAAAATTGCAGAAGAAAAATCATTATGCCCATCAGGTCAAAACGGTGGAGATTTAGGGTTTTTCGGAAAAGGTATGATGGTTAAACCTTTTGAAGATGCGGCTTTTTCTCTTGAAGTTGGAGAATTATCTCAACCTGTTCAAACACAATTTGGTTGGCATTTAATTGAGGTTACAGACAAAAAATAATGGATAACATTACAGTAATTAAAAATTTCATGGCGGAAAATAGCCTTGAATATTTACTTGTAAATTCAACTAACGAATTTTTGGTTGAATATAATACTCTTGGAGAAAATTCAAGATATAAATTGACAAATTTTTCCGGCTCTACCGGAGAAGCTCTTATCACACCTGACACAATTTTTCTTTTTGTTGACGGGAGATATCATATCCAAGCAGATCAAGAAGTCTGCCATGAAAAAGTTACTGTAGTTAAACTTCAAACAGGACAAAAATATCTTGACGAATTATTAAAAAAAATTCCAACAAATAAAACATTGGGCTTATTTGCAAAAAAGAATTCGCAAAACAAAATTAAATTTTTAAAGAAAAATAGAAGTATAAAATTACTAAACGTTGACCCATTAGATACAAAAATAAACATTGATATCTCTCAAAACATTGAATTAGACAAAAAATATACAGGGTTAACAGCAGAAGAAAAAATCGCAAAAATTGCACAAAACTTAGCAGACGATGAAGCACTGTATATCACTGATCCAGATGAAGTTTCATACCTGTTTAATATGCGAAATTTTTCTCAAAATTATTCTTCAAAAATCAAAGCAAAGGCGATTATTTTTAAAGATAATTCCATTCTTTTTACAGAAGATAAACTCGGAGAATTGGAAGAATTTTTAGTAAATATTAACAAAAAAGTTTATGTTGACGAAAATACAATCAATGGATTTGACTATAATTTATTAGGGAAAAATGCAATTTCAATTGAAACAAACCCCGTAAAAACAATGAAATCACAAAAAAATGACGTAGAAATCAACCATTTGAAATCTGCTTTTGAAAGAACAGATAAAGCTGTTAAAGCAATACGGGAATATATTTATAATAATGAAAATATTTCAGAATTTGACATTGCAAACCAACTTGAACAAGAATTCAAAAAACAAGGGGCTTTTGGTTTGAGTTTCAAATCTATTGTTGCAAAGGATAAAAATTCTGCTCTTGCTCATTATTCAAAATCTTCAAAAGATGAAATTATCAAAGACGGAAGCCTTGTTTTGATTGATTGTGGTGCTTATTTTGAGGGTGGACTCGCAACAGACATCACAAGAGTTTTTGTCAAAGGAACACCGACTGAATTACAAAAAAAGATTTATACAACGGTTCTAAAAGCATTTTTATTAGGTTTTAATTATGCAAAAAAACATATTCAAAGACCGCTAATAGGTTTTGAAATTGATAAAGAAGTTCACAAATTTTTTAATTCACAAGATTTAGACGGATTTGTTTTCAATCACGGCTTGGGGCACGGTATAGGAATAAACGTTCACGAATATCCGCCAAATTTAAGCACAAATGAAATTGCAAAAACTCCAATACTTGATGGAATGGTATTTTCAATTGAACCGGGGTTATACAAAAATGGCTTTTTCGGTGTTCGATTAGAAAACTCATGCTACTTTAAAGACAATGACATTCATTCTTTTGTTAACATGAATTATGAACGCAAACTTATTAATTTTGAAATGTTAACAGACGAAGAATTGGAAGAATTAGCAAATTTTGAGGTTATATAATGGAAATCACAAGTGTAAATAATGATTTGGTCAAAGAAACCGTAAAATTACAACAAAAAAAATATCGAACTCAAAGTGGTAAATTCTTGCTTGAGGGGTTTAAAGCAATTAAAGAAGCATTCGATTTTGGAATTAAATTAGAACATATTTTTGTTGATAAAAACAAAATTAAAGACTATGAATTTGCAAAAGATTTGGTCATAGAAACAACAGAACCCGTCTTGAAAAAGCTTTCAACCACTGAATCTGCACCAACTGCAATTGCTATTGGATTTCAAAAAGAATATAACAAAAATATTTTAAAGAATACAAAAAAAGTTTTACTTCTAGAAAACATTAAAGATTCTGGGAATTTAGGAACAATTGTCCGTTCAGCCGTAGCTTTCGGAGCAGATGCAATAGTTTTATATGGCGAAAGTGTTGATATCTATAATCCAAAATGCGTGCGTTCAACCGTTGGAAATTTGTGGAAAATTCCGATTTTTCACCTTTCAGATTTTAAAGAATTGGAAGAACTTTTTGGAAATTACGAAAGAATAGCAACTCTTCCTCGTTCAAAAAATTTATTAAAAGAATATAAAATGAAAAAAGCCCAAACACTTGTACTATTTGGAAGTGAAGCAAGCGGGCTCACAAAAAAGTTAATAAATTTTTCAACAAATTCTCTAAAAATTGAAATGGCAAAAACAGTAGAATCATTGAATCTTGCAACTTCTGTTTCTGTAATTTTGTATGAATTATTTGTATAAGGAGTTTTATGAATCACGAAGAAAAAGCAAAAGATTTATTCCAAAGCGGATATAATTGCGCACAATCCGTATTTGCAGCTTATGCCGAAGAATTGGGCATGGATTTTGAAACAGCATTAAAAGTTTCATCTTCCTTTGGTGCGGGTATGGGAAGATTGAGAGAAGTTTGCGGAACAGTAAGCGGAATGTTTATGGTTGTAGGACTTGCACTCGGCTATTCCACAAATGCAAACAAAGATGAAAAAACAGAACATTACAAAAGAATTCAATACTTAGCGGCAGAATTTGAAAAAATGAATGGTTCTATTATTTGCAGAGAATTATTAGGACTTGACCACAAAAAAGATTCTCCAACTCCATCAGATAGAACGACTGAATATTATAAAAAAAGACCTTGCAAAGAACTTGTTGGAGATGCTTGCAAGATTTTAGATAAATATTTAGAAGCAACAAAAATCGCTAAATAAATATTCCTACTTTATGGCAAAGTCGGATTTGAATTTATTTTATAACCGGAATTTGTTAAAAACATAATATCTGATAGACTTTTTGCAGATTTCAAATTTTTAGAATATTCTTGTAAATCCAAATCAAAACTTGCCAAGACTTCATTATTAAATGAACTATAAATTTTTGTTTTGTTCATTGAAACAACATCAAATGGATATTTTTCCATTTCTTTCAATCTGGTTTCCGGCTTTTTATATTGAGAAGCCGCATAATTTGCTGCCATATCAAACATTTTAATTTTGTAACTTTGCGACAATTTATTCCAGATTTCCGGTTCTATATAAAAACTATACGAATCCTTTTTTAAATCAATTTTTGTAAAATTTGATTTTATTGCAGCATCTTGATATGAATCAGAAATTTTTACCAATTGTGTTTTAAATTCTGGGTGAGCCTTTCCATAATTGTAAGCCAAAACACCGGAACCTATTATCATTGCAAAGCTACCTAAAAGAATTATTATCGGAGTAAGAACAGCCCAAATTACAGATTGCTTTTCTTGATTTTTATGAAAAATAGTTTCATCTTCAATATCTTCTGATTTTGCAGCCCATTCATTTCCTTTCAAACCGCAAATCAACATAAACGGAAACCAACCAAAAGTTAAGCATAATGGCAACATAAAAACAGTCATCGGAGCTTTATTGAACAATCCCCAAATCCAAGTTCCTAAAAATGCACCCCAATTAAATTTGATAAGAGTATTTATAGGTCTTTGAGAGGAAATTTTACCTTTTTGAAATATCAAGACAAGAATTACAAAAAACGAAAACCATTTACCCCAAAAATTCGCACCTACGGGAGTATAAGCAACAAATATAATTACAGATAGAACAGATGAAACAAGGTAAACTCTATTATCATCAATGTCTCCTATAATATCACGAACTCTTCTTACGATACTTGGGAAATACAAAGCCGTAGAAACCAAGCCCATTACACAAATCCAAATCAAAGCCCAGACAGGCAAATTAGAAATATTATTAATTACACTTAATTCCGGAATATATTTTGGATTAAAAAGAACAAAATATACAAAAGGAGTAGAACCGATTAATGTTTTAATTATTTCAATAATTAAAGTATTTATAACAAAATTTCTACGGCCTAAAATTCCATTCATACTTAAAAATTTATCATTTTCTACAAAATAATTTTCGTCCATTTTTACTCCTAGATTTCTTCTGATTGTTCCTCGTCCAAAAACTCATGAGGGATTGTATATTCAACTAACTTTTTCCCATTTTTCGAGTTTTTAGAATTTATGCCATAATCCCTTAGTTTTTCAGCCTCTTTGAAAATACTGCCATTATGACGAGTCATAATACGATTAATCTCTGTTTGAACAGATTTTGCAGCATCGTTTATTGCTTTTTGAATATTTAAAAGATTTTGAGCATGAATTGAAATATTATTATATAAATTTTCTCCGGCAATAATTATATTTTCAATATTATCATTTCGAACTTTTATTGCCCATAAATCAATCACAAGTCGCAAAGTCACAAGTAGTGAAGCTGTTCCTATGATTATTACATTTTTTGAATTTGCTAATTCTATTATATTTTTAAAATCAAAATCTGTATAAATTAAATTTACACAAGCTTCAATAGGAATATACATTAATATAAACCCTGGTTGAGAAGTTTGACTTATCTCTTCATAATTTTTCTTTGCCAAATTAATAATACATTTTTCTAAATCCTTTATAAAGGATTTTTTTATTACATCACTTTCAGTTTGTGTAAATTCTATGTAATTTTTTAAAATTGCTTTAGAATCAATAACCAAACGCTTATCATTCGGCAATTTTATAACAAAATCAGGCTTAGCCCCGTTTGCTGAATACTGTTTTACATAGTGAATATTCTCTTTCAGATTTGCAAATTTTAAAATTTGTTCTAATTGATTTTCACCAAATTCACCCTTTGAATTTTGATTAGTTGTTAGAGCTTTTGCATATTTTTCAGCAACACTAATTGCATTTTTTATCTCTAAGGTATCAAGATTATGAGTTTTTTGATAATTATCAATACTGTCTTTAAAATCTTTTAATAGCTTATTAATAGGATTAATTTCTTCAGATTTAAACAATTCAATTCTGGTTTTCAAATCGTTAGAATGTTGAGAAATTAACTCCTCTTGTTGAGTTTTTAAGGATTCTTGAGCAATTTTTGAAAATTCTATTCTTATTTGATTTACAATATTTTCATTCAAACCAACCCTTGATTTTAATTCAAGATTTTCAACCCTCAATTTTGCAATTTTGTCTTGATAAAATTTTGAACAAATTAACCAAGAAACTAATCCTGCAACCATTACGCTTAAAATTAAAATAATTATTTGTAAACCCATATTCAAAACTCTCTACTCAATTCTTCATAATTTTATCACATTTATTCGAAATTTTAAATAAGGAATTAAAAAATATTGATATATTAACAGACTTGCACTAAGTCTATTTTTTAATTAGAATGTTGTTAATCTATTTAATATTTTTAGAAGAAGGGATAGAAAATATGGTTGTGGAAAGACAAAGAGTAAAAGAACAAGATAAAATTCAAAGACGTTCAAACTTTGATCCGGTTGAAAGCAATTTAACTCCGGAACAAGTGAAATTAGAAGCTTCAAGATGTTTGCACTGCAAAAATCCTAGATGTGTTCAAGGCTGTCCGGTAAATATTCAAATTCCGGAATTTATTAAAGCATTAAAAGAAGATAACCTTGAAGAAGCAGGAAACATAATCCGTCAAACAAGTATGTTACCATCTGTTTGTGGTCGTGTTTGTCCTCAAGAAAGACAATGTGAGGGCAATTGCATTTTAGGGATTAAAGGACAAGCAGTTGCTATAGGAGCTTTAGAAAGATACGTTGGAGATAATACTCAAGCAGAAAAAACGGAAATAAAACCAACAGGTAAAAAAGTTGCTATTGTCGGTTCTGGTTGTGCAGGAATTACTGCAGCAGCTGATTTAAGAAAAGCAGGTCACGAAGTTGTTGTTTTTGAAGCTCTTCACAAATTGGGTGGAGTTCTTCGCTACGGAATTCCTCCATTCAGACTTCCACGTACTATTTTGGATAGAGAAATTACAAACCTTAAAGCTATGGGGGTAGAATTCCATACTGACGTTGTTGTAGGAAAATCAATCACATTAAAACAACTTAAAGATGATGGATTTGATGCAATATTTATTTGTTCAGGTGCAGGTCTTCCAAAAATGATGCACATCAAAGGAGAAAACTTAAACGGTGTATTCTCTGCAAACGAATTCTTAACAAGAGTTAACCTGATGGGTGCAGGAAGAGATGCCAATAGTATCACTCCATTGAGAATTGGTAAAAAAGTTGCTGTAATCGGTGGCGGAAACGTTGCAATGGATGCAGCAAGAACAGCCGTTCGTGTAGGTTTTGAAGAAGTTTCAATTCTATACAGAAGAACGGAAAAAGAATTACCTGCAAGACTTGAAGAAATCAGACACGCAAAAGAAGAAGGTGTTCAATTCAAGTTCTTACATGCACCGATTGAAATTTTTGATAAAGACGGTTATGTAGACGGAATGAAATTTGAAATTATGGAACTTGGCGAACCAGATGCATCCGGAAGAAGAAGACCGGTTGGAACAGGTAAATTTGTAACAGAAGATGTTGATACCGTAATTGTCGCACTTGGTACTGGTCCAAACCCAATTATCCAAAAATCAGCAGAAGCTGAGGGAATGGAAATCATCACAGATGCTAAAGGCTATATATCTGTTGACCCGGAAAAACGTTCAACAAATATTCCTTGTGTATTTGCAGGTGGTGACGTTGCACCGGTTGGAGCTTCAAATGCAATCAACGCAATGGGTGCAGGTAAAAAAGCTGCTAAAGCAATTAACGAAATGCTTAAAGTTTAATAAATTTATTAAATTACTAAACGATAAAAAGACTTCTCAAAAGAGAAGTCTTTTTTACAGAAATTAAACACTAATATCTTCTCAAATAGAAATAATTAATAAACTAATCGAAGAATTTAAGAAGTAAATAAAACCACAAACTTGCGATAAAATTCAAATAATGCTAAAATCAAATTACAAAATTAGGAGTATTTATGGGCGAAGAGAAAGAAAATATTAGTATTGATGATAAAAACACAAGTATGAGAAAACTTGATATGCCAATAGGAAGACTTAAATTTTTCACAAATTCAATCATCATTTTTGCACTCCAAGTTATTGCAATTGCTATATACTATGTTTTTTACTTTTTACTAAAAAGTCCTAATGCACTTCTAACACTTGTCGTAATATTTTCGATTGTGTTTGGAATTCCAATTCTTTACTTACATTTTATAAATTATACCAAAAGAATTTGGGATATTGCAGGCAACTTTAACCTTGCAATTTGGCTTACTATTGTACTTTTTGCAATTTCATTTATTTGCCTGTTCTTCTTTCCAATTGCTATTATAATCTTTTACCTCGGAATGATTTTTATTTCAGGAAAATATAGTACAAAATAATATGAAAAAGACATTTTTTAAAATTTTATTATCAATTATAACAATGCAACTAGTGGTAAATACTGCCTTAGCGCTAGAACTTGATATGTCCGTAGATGAAGAAATCAGGAAAAAATATGACTCCTCAAAACTTGAAAATACAGTATTACCACCGTTACCAAAAATCGACAACTTCCAAAACAAAACAACACCAATAAATAATACAACTACAACTACACAACAAAAGACTTCAATTCCAAAGGTAACTCCAACATACACTACAGAAGTAAGACCTCAAATTACACCTGCCGATAAAAAAGGTACAATTAAAATTTTTCGCTGGACAACCTTTGAAACAAAATCAAATCAAAAAATTAATAACTGGTTAAGTGTCGGTTCTTCCGTTTCTTTCACAACTACAGCTCCGGTTTATAAGAAAAATATTACAATTCCAACAGGTACAATTTTCAAAGGAACAATAACAGACGTTCATAAGCCTCAAGCAACAGGGAATGGAGGACTGGTTGTTATAAAAATTACAAGTATGACATTTAACGGAAAAACTTATCCGGTAAATGCAAAAATCACAAAAGCAAATGCAAAAAACATTTATCTAAATAATATAAAAGGTCAAAGACAATATTGGGCAAATGCAGGCAAACAAGTCGATAAAGGAGAAGCTTTCTACCAAAGAGCGAGGAAAACTTCCACAAAACTTGCCAATAACCCAATAGGAATCATTATTTCGCCAATTCCTACAATTGTAGGTGTAGCAGGATATACAGTAAGTACAGCAATTTCCCCAATCACAAGTATTTTTGCAAAAGGCGGAAACGTATCCATTCCTACAGGAAGTAGTTTTGAAATCAGACTAAATGAGAGTGCATATATTTATTAATCTTTATAAGGATATAAAATATTAGGATTTTTTCTATCTCTCACAAAGAAAGGCTTTCTCCCCTGTCTAATATGTTTTTTAGGCCTAACTCGAACGGTTTTTTGAGGAGCTGTATCAATTGCACCCTCTTCAACTTTTTCAACATATTTATAAGCATCATCAACACGTTTTTGGGGTTTTGCTTTTTCTTGATGCAATTTGTTCATATAAGATTTTTGATACTTATCTACTGGAACCCATGTAAGCATTCCAAATATCATAAATGCAAATAAAACAACCCATATTTTTCTCAAAAAAGACATCATAAAATTATGATATCAAATTGAACAAAATAAGTAAATAAAAAATGTAAAAAAAATTGTTAAAATTATATTTATCATATATAATAGGAAAGTGAACAAACTTTGGAAAAAGGAGAGAAATATGATTAAAAAGTTTACTTCACCAATGGTATTAATGGCATTGTTTGTCGTTATGCTCCTTGGGATTTCACCTGCATTAGCAAGTGAAGCTGATTTAGTGGTCCCGAGTATCAAAGCTGCTAATCCTTTCTACTTCAATTTGCTAGTAATTGGTATGGCAGTATCCTTTGTTGGATTGATTTTCGGTTTCATTGAATTTATGAGAGTCAAAAAACTAGAAGTTCACTCAGCTATGGCTGATGTTGGAAACACTATTTTTGAAACTTGTAAAACTTATCTTGTTCAACAAGGTAAATTTTTATTCTGCTTAGAAGTATTAATCGGTTTATGTATCGCATTTTACTTCGGATATCTTCAAAAAATGCCAATCACTGACGTTGCAATTATCTTAGCTTGGTCAGTTATCGGTATTTTAGGTTCTTATGCTGTTGCTTGGTTCGGTATCAGAATGAACACTTTAGCTAACGCTAGAACTGCATTCGCATCATTAAAAGGAAATCCTTTAAATATTTTAAATATTCCTTTAAAAGCAGGTATGTCAATCGGTGTTTGTCTTGTATCTGTTGAATTGATTTTGATGTTAACAATTTTATTATTCGTTCCAGGACATTTGGCAGGTGCTTGCTTCATCGGTTTTGCAATCGGTGAATCTTTAGGTGCTTCTGCTCTTCGTGTTGCTGGCGGTATCTTCACAAAAATCGCAGATATCGGTTCTGACTTGATGAAAATTCAATTCGGGATCAAAGAAGACGACCCTAGAAACCCTGGTGTAATTGCTGACTGTACAGGTGATAACGCAGGCGATTCTATCGGACCTACAGCTGATGGTTTTGAAACTTATGGTGTAACTGGTGTTGCTCTTGTTTCATTCATCTTGTTAGGTGTAAAACCTGAATATCAAGTTCAATTATTAACTTGGATTTTCGTTATGAGATATTTAATGATTGTGACTTCGGTTGTTGCTTACTGGATTAACAATGTAATTGATAAATTCTATGCAAAAGCAACTGCTAAATTTGATTTTGAAAAACCATTAACAAACCTTGTTTGGTTAACTTCAATTTTATCAATCGCTATGACTTTTGGTGTAAGCCACTGGTTATTAGCTCCTATGGGCGGCAATTTATGGTTAATCTTATCAGCAATCATTTCTTGCGGTACCTTAGGTGCAGCATTGATTCCTGAATTTACAAAAATCTTCACTTCTCCAAAAGCACTTCACACAGAAGAAGTTGTTACAGCTTCTCGTGAGGGCGGAGCTTCTTTAACAATCCTTTCAGGTATTGTTTCCGGTAACTTCTCCGGTTTCTGGATTGGCGCAGTAATCGTGTTATTAATGGGTCTTGCATACTTTGCAAGTATTCACATTCCTGCCGATGTGATGATTTATTCATCAGTGTTTGCATTTGGCTTGGTTGCATTCGGATTCCTAGGAATGGGTCCTGTTACAATTGCCGTTGACTCTTACGGTCCTGTAACAGATAATGCTCAATCTGTTTACGAATTATCTTTGATTGAAGATATTCCAAACGTAAAAGAGGATATCAAAAACCAATATGGTTTTGATGCAGATTTTGAAAATGCAAAACAATACTTAGAAGAAAATGACGGTGCAGGTAACACATTCAAAGCAACTTCTAAACCGGTTCTTATCGGTACAGCTGTTGTTGGTGCTACTACAATGATTTTCTCATTGATTTTGGTTATCCAAAATACTTTGAGCATCAAACCGGAAGATATTCTTAACTTGTTAAATCCTTACACATTGTTAGGCTTGTTAGCCGGTGGTGCTGTTATTTACTGGTTCAGTGGTGCTTCTATGCAAGCAGTTACAACAGGAGCTTACAGAGCTACTGAATACATCAAAGACAATATCAAATTAGATGATGCTTCATCTAAATCAGCAAATCTTTCAAATTCAAAAGAAGTTGTTAAGATTTGTACTCAATATGCACAAAAAGGTATGATTAATATCTTTATTTCATTGTTTGCATTCGCTTTAGCTCTTGCTTGCTTGTCAGCACCAGTAATTGCTAAAGACCCGATGTTAGCAAACAGACCTGTATCATTCTTTGTAAGTTACTTAATCGCAATTGCAGTATTTGGTTTGTTCCAAGCTGTATTTATGGCGAATGCAGGCGGTTGTTGGGATAACGCAAAGAAAATCGTTGAAGTTGACCTAAAAGAAAAAGGAACTCCTCTTCACGATGCAACTGTTGTTGGTGATACAGTTGGTGACCCATTCAAAGATACATCTTCTGTTGCAATGAACCCAATTATTAAATTCACAACATTGTTTGGTTTATTGGCAATGGAAATTGCAATCAGTGAAGCTTTCAGACAAGTTGCACCTATTGCAGGTATTGTATTCTTGATTATCGCTTTATTCTTCGTTTGGAGATCTTTCTACGGAATGAGAATTCCTAACAAGAAATAAGTCGAAAATATTTCGAACAAGAAAGCGGGTCGGAAGTAATAACTTCCGACCCGCTTTTATTATTACAGTATAGACTATTTCATACTTTGATTGGGTTGCTTCCTTGTAAAGCCATGATTAGGGGGTTAAAAACAAAGCCCTTGATGACTCATTCCGTTTGAGTAATTTTAATCAAACACCTGCAGAATTTTTAAAAGATTTTGAAGACTTTGTAAAATATTCATTAAATAAGTAACAAATTTTAAATTTACAGATTTTATATATTACAAAACTTAAAATTATATTGTCGTAGTACTACAACGGTTTTATAATAATTATCGTGGTGGTCAAAGAAAGGATTTTATTAAAAAATGGTTGCAATCGAAGAAAAAACTTATCCTCAATTGGAAAAAGCTATTAACCCAACTCATGATATCAAGTTATTTGCAGGTAGATCTAACCCCAAATTAGCGCAAGAAATTGCAGATCAACTTGGAACATCTGTAGGACCAATGGTTGTGAAAAATTTCTCTGACGGAGAAATTTATGTGCAAGTTAAAGAAAGCGTTAGAGGAGATGATGTTTTCATAATTCAACCAGTTTGCGACCCTGTAAATGAAAACTTAATGGAATTATTAATCATTATTGATGCATTTAAAAGAGCTAGTGCAAAAACAATTACAGCAGTAATTCCATATTACGGATACGCAAGACAAGACAGAAAAACTTCCGGACGAGAAGCTATTACGGCAAAGTTAGTTGCAGACTTATTAACAACAGCCGGCGCAAACAGAGTTCTTGCAATGGATTTACATACAGGTCAAATCCAAGGTTTCTTCAATATCTTAGTCGACCACATTTTTGCAACAAATGTTTTAGTTAAATACATTAAAGATTTAGGAATTCCGACAGAAAATATGGTTGCAGTTTCACCTGACATGGGCGGAGCTAACAGAACCAGACATTTTGCTAAAAAGTTAGATATTCCTATCGCAATCATTGACAAAAGACGTGATAAACATAATGAAGCAATCGCAACAAATGTTATCGGTGATGTTAAAGACAAGGTATGTTTAATGTTTGATGATATTATTGATACCGCAGGTACGATTTGCGAAGCTTCAAAACTCTTAAAGTCAAAAGGTGCTAAAGATGTTTATGTTGGTGCGACACACCCTGTATTTTCTGGTCCTGCAGTAGAGAGGTTAGCTTCTGCTCCAATTAAAGAATGTATCGTAACAAATACAATTCCTCTTGATATGAGCAAAATGCCATCTAACATCAAACAAATCTCAGTAGCACCATTACTTGCTCAAGCTATTTCAAGAATTCATGATGATGAATCAATCAGTTCTTTATTTGGCTTTGAGAAAGAAATGCAAGTTTAACAAATTAAAAAAGGAAATATGAAAAAGATATTAGGCAAGAATTAACTGTTCTTGCCTTTTTCTTTATATAAAATTAGAATTTTTTTCACAAAAAAAAGCCGTTTCAAAAAGAACGGCTACCAGACTTGGGGAGGAGGTATGAAAAACTTTCGTTTTCCATATCTATATTATTAGTATCGGTAACCATTTTTATTTCTTTAGTAAAGACTCAAAAATCTCCCCCAAATGGAGGAGATTAAAACTTTTTAATAAATATAATAACAATTACCAAGTCAAATATCTAATCGTTGCCGCAACATTTGCCGCAGTATTTATCACATTAGCTGTCGTATTTATACCTGCATAGTCATCACGAACAACAACAGTTGAAACAGGTTCGACACTATCATATACATAAGGAGTATAAGAATATGATGTGTAATAAACTCTCGGATAGAAAGAAGTGTAATAAGGTCGATATATAGGCAACGGTCTAATCATAGGTGGCGGAGGTAAAGGTCTACCAGCCATGTGCATCGAAGGACGGCCCATGCCACCATGTGGAGGACCCATTGGTGGTCTTCCCATTGATACTCCGCCATGCATCGGAGGTATTCCCCTCATTCCGCCAGCCGGAGGTGGTGGAGCTGCAAAACACGTACTACCTGCAAATACTAAAGTCAATGCCAAAATCCACAAACCCTTTTTCATGACTTTTCTCCTTTTTTACTTCACATGTTTATAACGATTATAAAAGGAAAAAGTTCAAATTTTTGCTATTTTTTATCTTCCAAATGAAAATATAAACCATCAGAAGAAAAAATAACTTTATATCTGCTATTTTCAAAATACATGTTGATAAAAGAAACTAACTCATCACTTGCCTTTTCGTCAAATGAAAATGATTGCATCATACAACCATCATGGACATGCATTTTTATTCCAAACCTTTCATTTATTTTTTCTTTTAAATCTACTATTTTAAATAAATCAATAATTGCCATAACAAAAATCCTATATAAAAAATATCGAAGAAGGGACTTGAACCCTCAAGGTGTTGCCACCATACGAACCTGAATCGTACGCGTCTACCAATTCCGCCATTCCTCCATTATTTCATAATTTCATCGGTGCCCAGAACAGGACTCGAACCTGCATGCCTCTCGACACACGCACCTGAAACGTGCGCGTCTACCATTCCGCCACCTGGGCAAAAAGACTTACGCAAAAGCCTTCCGAAATTTGAGCGGAAAACGAGACTCGAACTCGCGACCCTAACCTTGGCAAGGTTATGCTCTACCAACTGAGCTATTTCCGCAATTTCTCGCAACGAAAGTAGTTTTCTCGATTGCGAGTGCAAAGGTAGTGCTTTTTGTGAAACTTCCAAAACATTGCGCACTTTTTTTACTCAAATCTTATAATTTTTCAAATATAAGCCTGGAGAATTCATAAAAATCAATGCGATGAACTACATAAAAACACTACCTTTTAACATCAACACATACGGTCGCGATAATCTTCGTAGACAAAATTTTTGAAGATTTCTAACTCGCCGTTAGAACGACTTATAGCTACCGACGGATGATGAATACCGTTGAACATATTAGTTTTTACCATGGTATAGTGTATCATGTCTTCGAATACTACACGTTCGCCTATTTGCAATTCGTGGTCGAACTTCCAACTTCCCATATAGTCACCGCTCAAGCAACTATTACCTCCTAATCTATATACATGTTCTTCTGGAGAAGCTGTCTTTACGGCATCGGTAGGCAGAGTTTCGGCTCCGCGTACCGCTGGTTGATAAGGCATTTCCAGACAGTCGGGCATGTGGCATGTAAAGCTGACATCGAGAATTGCAGTGCGGATGCCTCTGTTCTCTACGATATCTACAACAGAAGATACCAGCGGACCAGTCTGCCAAGTAAAGGCCGAACCGGGTTCCATTATAATCTGAAGATTAGGATAACGCTCCTTCAGTCCGTTCAGCAGTCCGATGAGGTGCTTTACGTCATAGTCTTTTCGTGTCATTAGATGACCGCCTCCCAGATTCAGCCATTTCAGTTGAGGGAACCAACGCGAGAACTTTTCTTCTATATGTTTTAAGCTACGCTCAAGTTCGTATGAACTCGACTCGCAATGGCAATGACAGTGAAAACCTTCTATACCGTCGGGCAACACATCGGGCAATTGGTCGGCCATCACTCCGAAACGGGTACCCGGAGCACATGGGTTATATAGCTCGACTTCCACTTCTGAATACTCAGGATTTACACGAATACCGCACGATACAGGTTGGGCCGCAGCTTTTGCCATCGGATAAAAACGAGCGAACTGCGACAATGAATTAAAAGTAATATGACTGCAGTATTTCAGAAAAGCAGGAAAGTTCTGCTCGGTATAAGCCGGAGAATAAGCGTGCGCCCTACTGCCAAACTCCTCGAACGCCAAACGAGCCTCGTATTCAGAGCTGGCCGTAGTATAACGGATATACTCACGGAATATAGGAAACGACTTCCACATGGCAAACGCCTTGAATGCCAATATTATCTCTACACCAGTGCTATCTGCCACACTCTTTATCAAGCTTAGATTCTTTCTGAGCAAATCTTCTTCCATCACATAACACGGTGATGGGACCTTCGTTACATCGAACATACTTTTATATATAAGTCTTATGTTTATACACCTGTTTTTATTCTATTTTCTCAAATCTGGCAAACTTAAGCAGCAATTGCTTTACGCCAGCATTGGCAAAGCTGATGGTAGCCTTACAGTTTTCGCCTGCGCCTTCAACCTTAATCACTTCTCCCCTACCGAAGCGTGCGTGAACTACTCGTTTGCCTACCGCTATTCCCCATTCGTTTGTAGATGTGGTAGCAACTCCCGCCGATAAAGATGAAGAAGAAGATGAAGACGAAGAAGACGACAAATCAACTCGTTTCAATTTACGAGCCGATAGTGGTTTAACGAAATGGCGTGGTTCTTCTGGCATCGCTCCCCCATCGAACATCGACGGACCGTTGTTTTCGGCCTTATAATATGAAGGACGCTCATCGGCTTCCCTGCGGAAACGTCGTACCCCTTCGTCTACCCGCTGCGCCACGGCATCGGCTTGCGCTACATTCAGATATCGCACATCTATATCTTTCAGGAAACGGCTTGGCACACTGAATTCCATCTTCCCATAACGGTAGCGACTCTTGGCATACGATAAGAAGCAATGCTCTTGAGCACGAGTTATCGCTACATAGAACAATCTACGTTCTTCTTCCAACTGACGCATAGATTCGCCCGACATCATACTTGGAAAGAGACCGTCTTCCAGTCCCACCACAAAGACATTAGGGAACTCCAACCCTTTGGCGGAGTGGATAGTCATCAATGTAACCTTAGGAGTATCCTCGTCCTTTTCCTCATCTTGTTCGCTCAGCAAAGAGATTTCCGAAAGATAATCGGTAAGAAATACATGGTCATTACCTTCTTCCTTACGTGTATCACAGAAATCATTTATGCCGTTCATCATTTCCTCTATGTTCTCCTGACGGCTCAAGCTCTCCGGCGAACGGTCTTGATAGATGTCGGCTCTGATTCCTGAGCGCATAATAATTTCACGTCCCAACTCGGCCGCATCTTTCTGCGAAGCCTGTTCTATGAATCCGGCTATCAAGTCACGGAAAGCCTGCAACTTGGTATGAGTACCTTTATTTACATTCAGGTTATACGTCAGCGGCTCGTTCAACACGCTCCATAGGCTGACATTGTTTTCTGATGCCGCAAGCATAATCTTACTAAGCGTGGTATTACCTATTCCGCGGGCTGGATAGTTAATAACTCTCTTCAGCGCCTCTTCATCATTAGGGTTGACAGCCAATCTGAAATAAGCGATTACATCTTTTATCTCCTTACGCTGATAGAAAGACAAGCCGCCATATATGCGATACGGGATGCTACGCTTACGGAAAGCCTCTTCGAACACACGGCTCTGGGCGTTGGTACGATATAAGATGGCGAAATCACTATAGGCATAATTATCGCGCACGTGCATCTTCACTACTCGATTTGCTACTATTTCGGCTTCTTCTACATCGCTATACGCGCTCTGAACATCTATCTTATCGCCGACTTCCTTTTCCGAGAATACGTTTTTCTGTATCTGCGAGCGGTTTTTAACTATCAAACTATTGGCAGCATTCACTATGGTCTGCGTAGAACGATAGTTGCGCTCCAACTTAAACAGTCGTGCCTCCTTATATAGATTAGTAAAGCTTAGTATATTATCAATATTGGCTCCACGAAACGAATATATACTCTGGGCATCATCGCCTACCACGCAGATATGGCGACTCTTTTCCGTGAGCAATTGCACTATCATATGCTGAGCGTAGTTGGTATCTTGATACTCATCTACCAAGACAAAGCGGAAACGCTCTGCATACTTAGCACATAATTCTGGTTTACCTTTTAATAATACATAGGTATAAACCAACAGGTCATCGAAATCCATCGCGTTGCTCTGTCGGCATCTATCCCAGTAACGTCTATAAATACGATGAATCTCCGAAAGTTTCGCTTCCTGGTCGGCTTTACGAACCTCCGCCGATGAAGCGTAAGCATCGGGTGAAACCAGATGATTTTTAGCGTTGCTGATACGACTCTGCACCGCCGAAGGCTTATACACCTTCTCATCGAGTTGCATTTCGTTTATGATGGTCTTTATCAAGCTCTTCGAGTCGGAAGCATCGTAAATAGTAAAGTCGGAAGTAAATCCTAAAACCTCAGCCTCAGCACGAAGAATTCTTGAAAAGACAGAATGAAAGGTACCCATCCACAAATAGCGTGCACGCTCATGTCCCACTTGCTTTGCGATACGTTCTTTCATCTCATTGGCAGCCTTGTTGGTAAAGGTCAAAGCCAAAATAGACCACGGCTGTCTGCAAGGAAAAGAATGTTTTTAATATAATTATGTTTTCTAAGCACATCAACAATGCTGATACTGACTCTTGTTTTTCCCGAACCGGCTCCAGCTATCACCAATGAAGGGCCGTCTATATACTCTACAGCAGCCCGCTGTTGCTCGTTCAGTCCGTCTAAATAATCCGTCATCTAAAAAATCAGTTTTTAAAGCTATGGATAGGAGCCGGAATACGTCCGCCGCGATTTACAAACGCTTCGCAACTGAATTTGTTTACAGGCATGATGGGAGCATATCCCAACAAACCGCCGAATTCTACCATGTCGCCTATCTCCTTGCCTACTGCCGGAATGATACGCACCGCTGTAGTCTTCTGATTTACCATACCGATGGCCGCTTCGTCGGCAATGATACCCGAGATGGTAGTTGCCGGAGTAGAACCCGGAATGGCAATCATGTCGAGACCTACCGAGCATACGCATGTCATGGCTTCCAGCTTCTCGATAGTCAGCGCACCTGCTACGGCAGCGTCTATCATACCTTGGTCTTCGCTCACCGGAATGAACGCTCCGCTCAGTCCGCCTACGTACGATGATGCCATAACACCACCCTTCTTCACTTGGTCGTTAAGCAGAGCCAATGCCGCAGTAGTGCCCGGAGCGCCCGGATATTCCAGACCAATTTCCTGCAATATCTCGGCCACACTGTCGCCTACCGCCGGAGTAGGAGCTAAGGACAAGTCGATGATACCGAAAGGAACACCCAAACGATGCGATGCTTCCTGCGCTACCAACTGTCCCACGCGGGTAATCTTGAAAGCAGTGCGTTTAATCGTTTCGCACAGCACCTCGAAGTTTTTACCACGCACCTGTTCCAGAGCATACTTCACCACACCCGGTCCGCTTACGCCTACATTGATAATGGCATCAGCCTCTGATACTCCATGAAACGCTCCCGCCATAAACGGGTTATCATCAGGGGCATTACACAGCACCACCAGCTTAGCGCATCCCAACGAGCCACGCTCCTTGGTCATCTCCGCCGTTTCCTTCACGATATCACCCATCAAACGAACAGCGTCCATATTGATACCGGTCTTGGTAGAGCCAACGTTGATAGAACTGCAAATTCTTTCCGTACAAGCCAAAGCCTTCGGAATAGAACGAATAAGCAACTCGTCGCTACGGCTCATGCCCTTTGATACGATAGCCGAATATCCACCGATAAAGTTCACGCCCAGTTCCAGAGCCACCTTATCAAGTGTCTGCGCTATCTTAACGTAATCATCCGGAGTCTTACAAGCCGCTCCACCCACCAAAGCAATCGGAGTGATAGAGATACGCTTGTTGACGATAGGTATACCAAATTCTTTTGCTATCTCCTCACCTGTATTCACCAGGTCTTTCGCATAGCGAGTTATTTTATCATATATATTTTTACAGAGAACATCCAGATTTCCGTCGGCACAATCCAGCAGGTTGATACCCATTGTAATGGTGCGCACATCCAGATTCTCTTCCTCAATCATCTTGTTGGTTTCGAGAACCTCGTTTATATTTATCATAACGTATCGTATTCTTTACTGTAACATTCATCAGATGCGATGCATCTTGTCAAAGATTTCCTCACGCTGGCATTTTACCTGCACTCCCATAGCACTTCCCTCGGCTACCAACTCACTAACCACTTGTTCAAATGGTTTTGTCATCTTCGACATATCTACAATCATCATCATGTTGAAATACTCTTGTACGATAGTCTGCGAAATATCCAAAATGTTAATCTTGTTTTCGGCAAGATAGGTACAAACTCTTGCGATAATACCCATAGTATCCTTGCCTACTACGGTAATAATGGCTTTATTCATCTCGTTTAAATTTTAAAATAAGTTTTTGTATTAGTGGCAAAGATATATGATTTAAAACAAATGTCGTTTTTTTATTGACAGTTTTTTACAGACTGACAATGTAAGCTATAAAACATTACTTTATTTTCGATGCAACATATCGGCATAAATTTCTACCTTTATGCACTCAAAACAACAGAAAACGAAATCAGGATGAAACATACATTATCTATCGCAGTGGCATTGCTTCTATCTATTTTGACAAGCAGCGCACAAAGTATGCGTAAAAATCAGGCTTACGAAGAATACATACATAAGTATAGAGCCATAGCAGTTGAAGAAATGAAGCTGTATCACATACCAGCCAGTATCACTTTGGCGCAGGGATTGCTGGAATCGGGAGCGGGTAAAGGAGAACTTGCACGGAAATCGAACAATCATTTCGGCATTAAATGCGGAAGCGCATGGAGCGGACCCAACGTTCGCCACGACGATGATGCACGCCAAGAATGTTTCCGCGCCTACAGACACGCCAAAGATTCATATAGAGACCACTCTAAGTTCTTACGTTCTGGAGCCAGATACGCTTTCTTGTTCCAGCTATCGCCTACCGATTATAAAGGATGGGCGCGAGGTTTGAAGAAAGCCGGATATGCCACCGACCCTCAATATGCCAACCGACTGATAAACCTCATCGAGCTATACGACTTACACCGGTACGACAAGAAGCACGGACTTAAATTTGCAGAGACATACCCCGATCCGCATCAGCCTTATCTTGCCAACGGACTGCTTTACATCGTAGCTCGCCCCGGAGATACGTTTAAAAACTTGGGCAAAGAATTGGGAATCAGCAGCAGAAAGTTGCGCAAGTACAACGAGCTGCCTAAAGACTATACATTTAGAGGTGGAGAGATTGTTTATCTGGAGAAGAAAAACCGCCGCGCTACCAAAGAACACATTGTATATGTAGTACGCGATGGTGATTCAATGTACAGCATTTCGCAGAAATTCGGTATGCGCTTAGACCGTCTGTATAAGCTAAACAAAATGAATCCAGAGTCTCCTGCGCCAAAGGTAGGCGATATACTACGGTTGAGATAATAAAACATACAGCATAATAAAAGCATGGAATCGACTGTCCTTATGTATAAAGGAAGACGAGAAAAAGTACAAGTGCAGGTCGTATTCGACACCAATACATTCTGGCTGTCTCAGCAAAGAATGGCAGAGTTGTTTGGAGTAACTCAGCAAAATATCAGTTATCATTTACAGCAGATAGAAGAGAGTGGGGAAATCCATTTGTCCGATGCTTACAAAAAAGTTTTGTTACCTTCGGATAAATGGTCTGGCGAAGTAATGATGTACAATCTTGATGTGGTGATTGCCGTAGGTTATAGAGTGAATAGCTACGAAGCTACACAATTCCGCATCTGGGCTACCAACGTGTTGAAAGATTATCTTACGAAAGGCTTTGTTTTGGACGATGAACGGCTGAAAGGAAAGAATGTATTCGGAGCAGACTACTTTGACGACTTGCTTGACCGTATACGAGAGATTCGCATCAGTGAACGTCGCTACTACCAGAAGATAACAGACATTTATAACGAGTGTAGTTCTGGAATGCGCCAAATGGCAGAGTCATCAAGTCAGACGTAACCATAGCCAAGAACTACCTAAGCGAGAAAGAAGTTGACTCTTTAAATCGCTTGAGCAATGCTTTCATAGACATCGCTGAGCAACGAGCAGAAGACCATATCCTCATGACAATGAAAGATTGGTCAAGCCTCTTGCAGAGGTATATGGACTTAAACAACCGCCCCATGCTTCCAGATGCGGGTCGTGTGACTCATGAGCAAGCCGTAGAGAAGGCTTTAACCGAATATGACAAGTTCCGAATAATTCAAGACCATGAAATTATGAGCGACTTTGATAAACAATTGAAACTGTTATTCGGGAACAAAAAGTAAATTATTTAGTTATGATAAACTATTTTGGGTGAAGGAACTGACAAAAACGGATAAGATGCACATTGAAGCAGGAGAAGAATCTTCGGTTGATAGAACACAAAGGCTATTTTATGTAACTTGCACGCGTGCAAAAGAATCACTTGCAATTGTTATGTATACAAGTGATTCTGAAAAAATCAGAAATCAGGCCATAAGCAAAGGCTGGTTCTCTTGACTTTATGATTGCGTGTGCCACAATAACCGTTCTTGTCAATCAGTGAGCCATTGAGAGACCCGCCATTGATGTATATTTTGTCAATGACGGGCAATTGTCGGTTCTTTAATTTTATATTGAATTCACGTTAATTAGGTTGTTTTCTAATTAATTCAGTAGAGTAAAGTCAATTTTACTATTTAGGGACACTTTCTGAATATCCCTAGATAGTTATTAATACTGAAAAGTCTTTTACTTTCACCTCATTATAAGTTATACCAACTTCATAATATAGTTTTTCTTTAGTCATTTTCTTCTATAATTTGAATTTTCATCAATTGAACTTTATCCATAGTTGTTTTTAAAACTGCTATTATGGAATCTATAGATTTATTGTTTATGTTAGAAGTTTGTGATAAAGGAGGAATATATATTTTTTCTAAAGAGTTGCAGGAAGCAAAGCAATCATCTTTTAAGCACAATGAATTATCATAATCCTCCTCTGTATCATTAACAATAAAACTTCGCGTATGAAATTTAATTACTTTTAGACTTTTACAATAAGCAAATGCTCTATATCCTATATGTTTTACACTTATAGGAAAATCAACACATGTCAATGTACTACAATCCATAAAAGCCAAATCTTCAATTGATTCTAGCCTAGTAGGAAGTACTAATTTCTTTAACATATGACAATTATCAAAAGCTGAATCTTCTATTACTGTAATACTCTGAGGCATTATTATTTCTGTTATTGAACTACAACGGAAGGCTGCACCAGAAATCTTTGAAATACCATATGGTAACACTATTCTTTCTATAGTTTCAGCACATTGAGCAACACCAAAGATAATTTCTTTTGTTTCCAAAGCGACATTATATGTATTCTGATCTAAGGAAATAGATTTCAGACTAAGTAATTTTTTTCTATCCTTCGAGTATTTACCTCCTAATGAATCATAGTAAACTTCTTCGTTAGTAAGCGGTGTAAACTTTTCAGAATATTCGTGTAATAATGCGACAAAATATGATAACTTATTTCTAAAATATGAGATGTTATCTTCTACTCTAATTTCCTTTAGCTTTTTTCCATCATCGCCAAAAGCTTCATTGTAAATATATTTTACACTTTTTGGCAAATACAAGAACTCTAAATCTGCTTCGTAAAGCTCACAGGACTCACTATCTGCAATAACATCAAAGTGATCAAAAGCTCCATTTGCAATTATTTCAGTACCAGGAATAACATTATAACTCACTACTTGAGAAGGTATCCTTAATAGAATCTTATAATCTAAAGAATATATAGCTCCATATTCGTCTACTCGATGCCCATCTATTCTTCTTTTGTCGTCATGAGAAATATTACAAATATTTTTTATTTGATTTAGTTCATCTGCATCTATAGAATTCTCATATAACTTATATGTTGGAATAGATAATAATTTCTCATTTTTAAGTTTACCATAAGAAAATAAAGTTAAAAGATTAGATAGCAAATCTCTAACTTCTCCGTTGTCGATATTTTTCCATACTTCACTAAACTTTTCAGATTGTGACATGTTTATATAATCCAATCGCTTAAAGATTATTCCATCCTCAGTTGCTATATTAGGATTGATATAAAGCATCTTTAAAGACAAGGATATTGCTGTCAAGGCAAAATCATCCATTCTTTCATCAAATCCCCTACTTTTAAATGGATTATTAAAATCTGGGGAACCAATTTCTCTATGATTCTGCAACGATAGTCTTCGCTTGTGTTTCCTTCGCAGTCCTGGGGAAGTAATTTCTCTATAATTTCCACCATCCATGGAGGGGAAATACATGCCATCATAATCTACAATCTTTATATTTTGATTTGGACAAATAATAATATTATCAGGTTTTAAATCTCCATGAGCAAAAGGTTGCTTTAGAAGCCAGTTACCAAATTCTATAAATTGGACATATAAGTAATTAATATCTTCTATTTCTTCTTTGTACAAATCACATGCTGCCCATATATCACATATATAAGATGTTAGTGTTTGACCTTCAATCCAATCCATAAGCAGTATTGGAAACTCATTAACTTCCGTTTGATTAGTATTAACAAACAATTCGTCGTTAAAATATTTTGCTGTACAAAAATATGGTGAATTTAACATTGACAAGCCTTCCGTAATCCTCAAGTAAGCTTCTTCTCTTCCCTCTTGTTCTTTCGTAAAACACTTAACAGCATAATTATTCTTACCATCAGTCATTTTAAATACGACAGCAAAGTTTCCACTACTCATAATCGGATGACCATCCTTATCAAAAACAGGACAAAGGTAAGACAACTCATTAAAATTGTCTTCTGCATTCATTATAGAGTCGATATATTCAGATATTAGTGGGTAGTTCATAATTAAACCATTTTATATGCAAATGAATAATCATCTAATGCTATCAACTTATTATTGTAAACTCTTTTTAGATGACGCTCAAATATGTAATTATTTTTACAGTTAATTAATTTCTTCAATACATCATTGTAGAAATCTATCTTTATATTAGATGCATTCTTAATAAATGTGGCCTCCTTAGAAGCGGATTTATCAGCTTTTTGTAGCTCATCGGCATACTCGCTACAATGAGAAAGTTCATACATCATCAAGATATAATGTGATAATGCATCACTTGCACAGAAAATAATATCACCTTCTCTTATCTCGAATTCACCACAACGGAAGCCTACAACCTTCAATTCATCCTTATAATTGATAAGGTATGGAGGTCGATTGAAATCTGCTATTGATGCAAATGAATGTTGTAATTTACATGCTGTAGGACTGTAACAGAAAGCGACACTATCACCATAAGCAACCCAATATGCCTTGTCTGTTTTATACCAAACCGCTGTAAGTGTTGCAAAAGAGCCTTCGTCATAAAATTTATTAAGTACCATGCCACCAGCCTCTTTTGCTAATTTCTCACAATCATTATAAAATAATTCCCAAATATTTTCTATCCATTTATCAAGTTCCTCAAAAGACCGAATAGGGCTTTCCGGCAGGTTGGAGACCAAGTATTCTGACCATTTGTCAGCGTATATACCACCACCGCCTGCACCGTCGGAAACAGCTATAAGTTTTTTATTGGCAATTGCATAATCTTCATTCACGCAATCTTGACCAGGCTTTGATATAGACAACGCTCTCATTTGTTTTGACTAATGTTAGTTGGTGTACCGATATCCATTAATTGAATAAGTGTTGACATATCAGCGTTTACTGACATGGCTGTATATCTATCTGATGGGATAGTGTCATTACGTAAATCTGCAATCCGGTCAGAATATCGTTCCGGTAATAAGCTTGACAATTCGTATAAAGTTGTTGCAAGTACATTTGACGAGACTTCTTTCTCATCAGCAGGACAAGTAGCACTCATTCCTTTGTTAGCAGATATATGTATATTGAAGAGAATTACATTCCCATCATTAGTAAACATGGATTTCAACTCGTTTGCCTGTTGAAGAACATATTCCTTAGACGCTCCATTAAATTCTCCATCTGTAATATTGATAATAGTTGGAGGATAGCAGTCTTTGTTGTGGTGCTCATTCATCCAACTTTGAAGTAATTGCTTAGCTTTATCGAAAGCATGGTGTACTCTTGTCCAACTTTTAGTTGCATCAGCTTCAATCCATTGTACTTCTTCGACTTCAACCACTTTAATTCCTTTACGAGTTCTTGTTTCTTTTTTGATAGTAATCTTTTTATATGGATGTTCCTTTAATTCAGAAGGTTTCACAAAATCTCGGCCTTCCAATTCGCCTTTCCAACCACTATATGCATTTTCCCCATATCCTATAATTGCTATATCATAATAATCACGGGTCTCACTTCCCTTAATACAGCGCAAAACAAGTTAATTAATTTGATGATTAACTATCCTTGCTACAGCTTCTGACATGGCCATTGTTTCACCATAAAGTTGTGTTTCTTTCTGCATAGAAACTGATTGGTCTATCATGAATATAAATGCTGTAGGAGTATTTCGGGTAATTTGAGCTGTATATGGAGTTTTCGTTTGCATCTTATTAGAATTTGAAGGAATGATGTATCCGAAATTTCCTATATTTGTAATGTATTGTATAGGGATGAAGTTTTTTACCATTACCTCTGCATTATAGAAAGGCCTTTCTTCCTCAGCTAAATCAAAATATCTGTTTTTTAATACAGTATCAAAGTGAACCTGCTTAAAATGCTCCACACTACCGCCATAGCTTGCATCATTGCGTGTAACATTCTTGTTACAGTATAGACTGTCCTGCCACCATACAACCTCAGGGTCTATCTCCAAAACAACAGGATTTGAGATACGATGCTCGTTCATCGCAACAAACATCATGGGATGGTCCTTTACAAAACTCACTCTCACATAATGCTGCAATCCGTCTCTTGTATCAAGCGAGCGTGACAGGCTCTCACCTCCCGGTTTAGGGATAACTATCCCCTTTTCATCGCAGTCTGCCCATGAATACAGTCCACCGTTTTTTATTATAGATTCCAAATTGTCACGATCTGTAAAATGATAAAGTTTCTTTATACCTTTCTCATCTATTATATTTTTTAATTCTTGCCAGTTACTTTTCTTATTCATAGCTTAAAAATTTCAGTGTTTTACCATTCGATAATCAATTGTTGCGGAGAATTATCTTTTATTTTCTGTTTATGTAGCGTTTCAATCCCTTTTGCATCCTCATATGGATATGCCCCCTCTACATACGCCTTTATAAGCGAGGCATGAGAAAGCGGTTTCTTCGGATTTTCTACATCACTATTTGTATCATAATCAAGCAAAACTATCGTCTTGGTTTTAGAAGCCATACGAAGCTTCTCTATAATTCCATAAACCTTATTTTCCAATACCCAGCGATAAGAGGGAATATATATCAGCTTGCGAGCTTCAATATAGCCCAACAGTTCTGTTCCGTTCACGCCTTTTCTATGTCCTAATGGAGTACCGTACTTGCGTACAGTCCTTTTTATATTCTTCATCGTATCATTTTGGAACATACTTATATCTATATCACTATTCTCAAAAACTTTCAGTCCCTGCCATACAGCCTCTACACATGTTGCTGTATAACCTTCGCTGAATGGAACTGGTATCCCTCCATGCGGGTAGAAAGGGCTTAACTTTATAAGGCTATCTTTTGCCTTACTTGTCACGTCACACAATATAGCATCCGGATATTTTTTCAGGATGTTCTCGGAGCTCTTTTTCTTAGATTCTATTATTATCACCTATTGGCGGAATTAAATTATAAAAGATTTATGTTTAAAAAGTTGTGCATATTGTTGATATTTAGTAAATTAAAGGTGACCAAACTTTTAATAGACAAATATCGTATGCACAACTTATATGCAATATTCGCAAAATTACTGAACATATGCAAGCAAATTGCCGGCAATTTAGTCAATGAATCTGGGAATGTGCCAAGACGAGGAGTCGTCCCTAAATTCTCAGACCTTGAAGTAGTGGCTTTGAACATGGCATCAGAGGCTGTTGGTATTGATAGTGAGTCGCTGCTCTTATCCGAAATTTCGGATAACAACAGTTATCCAAACCAAAATATTATCCCAACTTGACTTTTTATTGTATTGAATATC
>ENA-OPNG01000150-OPNG01000150.1-human-gut-metagenome-genome-assembly--contig:-NODE-150-length-27609-cov-3.434783_pt1 | contig 27609 bp, 20 predicted proteins | sample MGYA00241536_ERZ501769 | MGnify/ENA primary metagenome ERZ501769 (study PRJEB25962, sample SAMEA2042567) | human gut metagenome | biome: human gut; feature: human-associated habitat; material: faeces... | reverse complement strand
TCATCAATTGGAACATTTACATTTATTGTTCCTAAAGTTCTTGATAATAGAGCTAAATCTTTATTTTGTATTAAATTTTCTTTTAATTTTCCTTTAATTGTTTTTGCTTCATCTTTTTCAAGCAAATCATATAAATTATCAATTGTTTTATATTCCTTTATTAATTTGTATGCTGTTTTTTCACCAACACCTGGAACACCTGGTATATTATCTGAAGAATCTCCCATTAAACCTTTTACTTCAATTAATTGTTTTGGTACTACTTCATATGTGCTTATTACTTTTTCTTTATCAAAATCTTCAATTTCTGTTTTTCCACCTTTTGTTCGTGGAATATGAATTGTTACTTTATCTGTTGCAAGTTGAAATGTATCTCTATCTCCAGAAAGAATTGTTACATCAAGTCCAGCTTCTTCTCCTAATCTTGCAAATGTTCCTAATATGTCATCACCCTCGTAGCCTTCTTTTTCAATTATTGTTATATTCATTTTTCTTAGAATATCTTTTATAATTGGCATTTGTGCAGCAAGTTCATTTGGCATCCCTTTACGATTAGCTTTATATCCTTCATACATTTTGTGTCTTGCTGTTGGAGCTTTTAAATCAAATGTTACAGCCATATGATCTGGTGATAAATCCTCCTGTGCCTTAAACATTATTGCTAAAAATCCATATACAGCATTTGTATATGTTCCATCTTTTGTTGTAAGCATTTTACTTCCCATTATTCCATAAAATGCTCTATTTAATATGCTGTTTCCATCTATCAGTAACAATCTACTCATTATTAATCTTCTTCCTTTCTTATCATTGGCTACATTGTAATTTTTTTAGTTATCTTTATAAACTATTTTAATAATTCACTTTGCCATATTGCATTAATGTATTCCTTATCATCTAAATGCATTAAATCCACTAATGTTCCAGATTTGTTTATTTTTGCTAGTTTTTCTACTATATCATCTATTTTTAAATGAGCTCCACCAAATCTTGATACATCAACATATAATTCATCTATTTTTTCATTTTCAATATGTGGTAAAAATGGATTCAATGTATTTGTATCTCCAGTATAAATTATATTTTTATCTTTTACTTTTAATTTAAATCCATAAGCATCTAAATACTGCACATGATTTGTTTTTATAAAAGTTATATTTTCAGATTCAGTTTTTATTTCATATGATTCTTTTGGTGTTCCTGTTATTTCTAAGTAATCTCGTATTCTTTCACATTTACTGTATATTGTTACTTTTTTATTATATATGAACCATAAATACAATATTATTTGACTTAAAGAACCTGCATGATCATTATGTAAGTGTGTTATTATTATTGTTTTTATGTTTTCTGGTTTTATGTTCATTTTTAGTAGTTGTTTTAGTGTTCCATTTGGCATGTCTTTAATTGTTCAAAAACTGTGAATCCACAATCGATTATTATTAATTTATTGTTATCTTCTATATATGCTGAGTTATTGTGCTCTCCAAACCCAGAATCTTTTCCTAAAAAAGTTAATGTTTTTTCTTCCATTTCTAAAATCCTTTCTGAAATTTATAATTTCAAAATGCCTCTTTTTGATTTTATTAGTATTTTACTATATGTTTTAAAATTTATCAAGATTAATAATTTTTTATATGTATAATACAGATTTGCTGTAAGATTGACATAATGTTGTTTTTGTGTTACCATATACTTATACACTAATTTTTTTTAGGCGAAAAAACAGGAGGTTTCAACTATGAAAAAACAGCAACTTTTCGTTTCTAACTACACGAGACAGGAGATTGATAATCTCCAAGACTTTATGTCATGCAAGGAATTTGAAGAGCGGAGAAATCTTTTCTTCAAGATCGCAGACCTGTTCGACGAAAATGAAATTGTTTGGGCGCTTGGATGCTCATCAAATTTATTTTTCCGTGGAATTGTAGATGATTTCAACGACTATGATATCATAGTTGAAAAATCATCAGTTGATAGTGCGATTAATTTACTATCACTTCTTGGTGGTAATATACTGGAAACCGGATGCAACGATTGTTGTAAATCCGACAGTTATTGTCATTTCAGGTTTGGAGTATGCGATGTTGATTTGATTTCAGGATTTCGTATAAAGACATTTGGAACAGTATTCTATTATGACTTCAACCCTAGCGAAATTGAGGTCCTAAATCTGGAATATCTTTCTGTTCCGGTTGTACCTGCTGAAACATTATTTGTATTATATGCAATGATGGAAGGCTGGCAAAGAAGACGACGTTACAAACGTGAACTTCTATTCAAATACTTGACAGAGAACTTGCATCAACCTCAAATTCTGAAAAGAGCCAAAAACAGTTACAATTTACCAGAGTGGCTGAATGCTTTTATTGACAAATTAGTCTAAGGAGGTGTCAATCATGGGATGGAGACTCGTAATAAAGCTCCTCAAACTGACTACATTAGTTGTGGCTGTTTGCGGAACGATCATATGCATCACCTTGCATGTGCATGGTCTGATATAGGCTAATCACACTGCGCATTCCTATCTCGAAACGGCTTGGACTTCTGTCTGAGTCGTTTTTTTATATAATTTTTTAATATACCAGTATTTAGTTATATTTTGAACTGAGTTCAAAGTTTATAATAAACACAAGCAAGCCAAAAGAACATAAGTTCTGCATGTTTCATGTGAAACATTATTACTATATATAGTGCTTGAGGGGATCTGTAACCACAATTCTTTATTACATCTCTTGAGTTATTGTAATTGTGACTGTATAATTAATAAAAATATTGAATAAAAAACAAGATTTTTGCCGTGAACACAAAAATAAAAAATATATCGAAAAAAATATTGTACCGCCTTGTCAAATGTGGTAGTATTTATTAAATTAAGAAAAAAGAGGCCAATAAATGTGGGTTATCTCAAGCGTTTCCCCCGTTTTCACTCTTTTTTTTTGAGCAAAAATAGAAAAAACGAAAGGAATACGATTATGAAAGCTTTTTTGATACTTGAAGACGGACACGTGTTTGAAGGTAAAAGTATTGGCTCTACTGACGAGATAATCAGTGAGATAGTATTCAATACTTCGATGACCGGCTATCTGGAAATTCTTACAGATCCATCATATGCAGGGCAGTCAGTATGTATGACATATCCGCTTATAGGCAACTACGGTGTATGCAGAGAGGATATGGAGGCTGGCAGGCCTTGGCAGTCAGGATTCATTGTTAGAGAGCTCTGCAAGACTCCTAGTAATTTCAGAAGCGAGATGACCATAAACGAATTTCTTGTTGAGAATAATATAACTGGTATAGAAGGAATAGATACCAGAACACTTACCAAGATCCTCAGGAAAGATGGTACCATGAGAGGTATGATCACAACTGATGAGAATTATGATTTTGATGAGTGCATGAAGCGTATTAAGGCATGGAAGATGGGACATGTTGTTCTCGATGTTACATGTAAGGAGAAAATATTCTATCCTGGTGACGGATTCAAGGTTGCAGTCATCGATCTCGGTGTTAAAAAGAACATCGTCAAGTCCCTCCTTGCAAGAGGTTGTCAGGTTACTGTATATCCTGCAGAGACACCTGCTGAGGAGATCATCGCAGACGCTCCGGACGGAATCATGCTTACAAATGGTCCTGGAGATCCAAAGGAGTGTAAGGTCACAATAGCTCAGGTAAAGAAGCTTTTCGATACAGATATTCCAATTTTTGCTATATGTCTTGGACATCAGCTCATGGCGCTTGCCAACGGCGGTGATACAGAGAAGATGAAGTACGGACACAGAGGTGCAAACCATCCTGTAAGAGATATGAAGACCGGCAAGGTATATATTTCAACACAGAATCACGGATATATGGTCAAGGAAGACAGCCTCGACAGAAAGATCGCAGAGGTCAGCTTCGTCAATGTAAATGACGGAACAGTAGAGGGAGTTCACTATCTTGGAAAGAATGCACAGACAGTTCAGTTCCATCCGGAAGCATGTGCAGGTCCGCTGGATACAGATTCACTGTTTGATACATTTATGAATATGATGGAGGTGTCAAAGTAATGCCAAAGAATCCTAATATAAAAAAGGTTGTAGTTATCGGATCAGGTCCTATAGTCATCGGTCAGGCTGCTGAGTTTGATTACGCCGGAACACAGGCATGCCGTTCTCTTAAGGAAGAGGGACTGTGCGTTGTCCTCATCAACTCAAACCCTGCAACCATCATGACGGACAAGGATATAGCAGATAAGGTATATATTGAGCCTCTTACGGTTGATGTTGTAAAGGCTATCATTGAGAAGGAGAAGCCGGACAGCCTTCTGCCGACACTCGGCGGTCAGGCAGCCCTCAACATCGCCATGGAGCTTGATGAGTCAGGTTTCCTCAGAGAGCATGACGTGCTTCTCATAGGAACATCATCAACGACCATCAAGAAGGCCGAGGACAGACTTGAGTTCAAGAAGACTATGGAGAAGATCCATGAGCCTGTAGCACCTTCAGAGGTCGTTACAACAGTTCAGGGCGGTCTTAACTTTGTCAAGAAGATTGGATACCCTGTAGTTCTCCGTCCTGCATATACACTTGGAGGTTCAGGTGGTGGTATCGCTGAGAATGAGGAAGAGTTCAAGGAGATCCTCATGAACGGTCTGAGACTTTCACGTGTAGGACAGGTTCTTGTCGAGAGATGTATCGCAGGATGGAAGGAGATCGAGTACGAGGTTATGCGTGATGCAAATGGTACATGTATAACCGTATGTAACATGGAGAACCTTGATCCTGTCGGAGTACACACTGGAGACTCTATAGTCGTGGCTCCATCACAGACACTTGGTGACAAGGAGTACCAGATGCTCAGAAGCTCAGCACTGAACATTATCTCAGAGCTCAACATCAAGGGTGGATGTAACGTTCAGTTTGCTCTGAATCCTAATTCATTTGAGTATTGTGTTATCGAGGTAAACCCAAGAGTTTCAAGATCATCAGCACTTGCATCAAAGGCAACCGGATATCCTATTGCAAAGGTATCTGCCAAGATAGCCCTTGGATACAACCTGGATGAGATCAAGAACGCTATTACAAAGAAGACATATGCCAGCTTTGAGCCGGCACTTGATTACGTGGTTGTCAAGATCCCTAGACTTCCATTTGATAAATTCATCGCCGCTGACCATGATCTGACAACACAGATGAAGGCAACCGGTGAGGTTATGAGTATCTGTACAAACTTTGAGGGTGCACTTATGAAGGCTCTCCGTTCACTGGAGCAGCATGTAGACAGTCTCTGGTCAAGCAGATACAAGGATATGACAGACGAAGAGGTTATAAAGCTTCTCGGACATGTTGATGACAGACGTATCTATGTCATAGCTGAGGCTATCAGACGTGGAATATCATACGATCAGATCTATGACATCACCAAGATCGACAGATGGTTCATAGACAAGATCCACAACCTTGTTAAGGCTGAGAGAAAGATAATCGAGTCCAAGGGAGATATCTCCAAGGAGCTAATGAAGGAGATCAAGAGAGTTGAGTTCCCTGACAAGGTTATCGCGAGACTCACAGGCAAGACAGAGAAAGAAATCAGACAGATGCGTTACGACTACGGTGTAACAGCACACTTCAAGATGGTTGATACATGTGCAGCAGAGTTTGATGCCATGACTCCATATTACTATTCATGCTTTGATTCTCTGGAGAACGAGGTCGCTGAGGATAACTCAAAGAAGAAAGTAATGGTACTTGGTTCAGGCCCGATTAGAATCGGACAGGGTATCGAGTTCGATTACTGTTCAGTTCACAGCACATGGGCATTTGAGAGAAAGGGTTACGAGACAATCATCGTCAACAACAACCCTGAGACAGTCAGTACAGACTTTGATATAGCAAACAAGCTTTACTTTGAGCCTCTTACAGCGGAGGATGTTGAGGCTATAGTAAATCTGGAGCATCCGGATGGAGCTGTTGTACAGTTCGGTGGACAGACCGCTATCAAGCTCACAGAGGCACTCATGGAGATGGGGGTACCAATCCTTGGAACAAGTGCAGAGAATGTAGATGCAGCAGAGGACAGAGAGCTCTTCGATGAGATCCTTGAGAAGTGCTGTATACCAAGACCTGCTGGTAAGACGGTATTTACAAGAGAGCAGGCGCTTGAGGCTGCAAATGAGCTGGGTTATCCGGTACTTGTAAGACCTTCATACGTTCTCGGTGGACAGGGAATGCAGATCGCGATCTCTGATAAGGATATCATAGAGTTCATGGATATCATCAACAGACATACCCAGGAGCACCCAATACTTGTAGATAAGTACATCATGGGTAAAGAGGTCGAAGTCGATGCTGTATGTGATGGAGATGACATACTTATCCCTGGTATCATGGAGCATGTTGAGAGAGCCGGAATACATTCAGGAGACAGTATCTCGGTATATCCTGCACAGACACTCTCACCAAAGACAAAGAGAGTCATCGCTGATTACACCAAGAAGCTTGCAAACAGCCTGCACGTAATCGGACTTATAAATATACAGTTTATTGCATACAATGATGAGGTATATGTAATAGAGGTAAATCCTCGTTCAAGCCGTACAGTTCCATATATAAGCAAGGTAACAGGAATACCTATCGTAGATCTTGCAACACGTGTTATCACAGGTGAGAAGATCAAGGATATGGGTTACACACCTGGTCTTCAGCCGGAGTCAGAGTATTTCGCAATCAAGAAGCCTGTATTCTCATTTGAGAAGATCAGAGGCGCTGAGATAAGCCTTGGACCTGAGATGAAGTCAACAGGAGAGTGCCTTGGTATATCCAAGAACTACAATGAGGCTCTGTACAAGGCATTCCTTGGAGCTGGAATCAATCTTCCAAAGACCAAGAAGATGATCCTCACAGTCAAGGACTCAGATAAGATGGATGCTATAAATATTGGTAAGAGATTTGCTGCTCTTGGATATGAGATATATTCAACAAGAAGCACATGCAGAGTTCTCAATGAGAATGGTGTTCCTGCAAAGCTCATCAACAAGGTTGAGGAGCCATCACCAAATCTGCTTGACCTGATACTGAGCCATGAGATCGATCTGATCATCGACACTCCATCACAGGGTGTTGAGAGAAGCAAGGATGGATTTATCATCAGACGTCACGCAGTTGAGACAGGTGTTACATGTCTTACAAGCCTTGATACAGCCGATGCGCTGCTCACAAGCCTTGAGACCGCTGATACCACAAAGCTTTCACTCGTGGATATAAGCGAGATATAAGTTCTGATTAAACAGATAAAAAATGGGGCAAAATGATAAACAACGTTAAAAGGGGTTGTCATTTTGCCTCATTCAATTTATGCTTGTTAGCATGTGGGATGTCACAAGGCATCTTCCCTGCGTGGCATAGAAATGAATACATTATAATTGATAGAAATAAGAGGTGAAATATGCATAATGTTCCTACAGATGAAGTGTTTGTCATAGGACATAAGAATCCGGATACGGATTCTATATGTTCAGCGATTGCGTACGCCCATCTGAAAAATCAGCATGAGAACAAATACATTCCAAAGAGAGCTGGAAATATAAATAAAGAGACACAGTTTGTCCTTGATTATTTTGGTGTGCAGGCGCCGGCACTTGTGAGCAATGTAAATGTACAGGTGAAGGATATAGCATACAGAATAGTTGATGGTGTGTCGGGAGATATCACCATGAAGAGAGCATTTGAGATAATGCAGGATAACGACGCCACGACACTTCCGGTTGTCAATAATGGCAAGATAAAGGGAATAATAACGGTCGGAGATATAGCCGAGGCATATATGCTTGAGAAGGATGATAATTCCCTGTTCATAGCTGGTACAAAGTTCTCACACATAATAGATACTATAAATGGCGAGCTTGTGTACGGTGACGCCGACGAATATGTTAAGGATGGAAGAGTGATCGTGGGAGCTGCCCAGGTTGACATCCTTGAGAGACATGTCAAGGAAAATGACATAGTCATAGTGAGTGACAGGGTTGAGGCTCAGCTTGCGGCCATAAACTGCGGTGCGAGCATGCTTATAGTATGTCTTGTGAACAGTATATCTGACGTGGTTCTGGAATTTGCGAAGAACAAGGGCTGTGCGGTTGTTGTTACACCGACGGACACCTATGCTGTTGCCAGACTTATCGGACAGAGCATGCCTATCGGATTCTTCATGATAAGAGACCGTATCATGACATTCTATGAGGATGACGATATAGATACACTTAAGACGACCATGGCAAAGACCAGAGTGAGATACTTTCCGGTTACGGACGGCTATGGCAACTACAAGGGACTTGTATCAAGGCGTAACTACATCAATGCGAGAAAGAAACAGCTCATACTTGTTGATCACAATGAGAGAACCCAGTCTGTTGACGGCGTGGAGAATGCCGAGATACTCGAGATAATCGACCACCACCGGATCGCGAATATAGAGACCATGAATCCTGTGTATTTCAGAAATCAGCCACTTGGATGTACTGCTACGATCATCTATCAGATGTACAAAGAGCAGAATGTCAAGATAGATAAGCCGATAGCTGGACTTCTCTGCGCAGCGATACTTTCCGATACACTGGCATTCAAGTCTCCGACGTGTACATTCATAGACGAGGCTGCTGCAAAGGAGCTTGCAAGGCTTGCAGAGATAGACATATATGAATTTGCCATGGAGATGTTCGACGCGGGAAGCAACCTCAAGGACAAGACCATGGATGAGATACTTCATCAGGATTTCAAGAAATTCGACATTGGAGATATGGTTGTTGCTGTTGGACAGATCAATTCCGTCAATGAGAAAGAGATAGACAGAATAAGAAACGGTATGCGTGAATTCCTCGGTGGATATATGGAGCCTGGCTGTGATGTGGTCATGTTTGCAATGACCAATATTCTTCAGGAGGGCTCAGGTATCATATGCGTGGGAGAGAATGCACAGGAACTGTGCAGCAAAGCATTTGGTGTGCAGCTTGAGGATAGCTATGCATATCTTCCCGGTGTTGTATCAAGAAAGAAACAGATAGTTCCTGCTCTTGTAAAGGCGACACATCAGATATAGACAGGATCGTATATAGAAGGTAACAGTATGGATATATATACAACAAATGCGTATATAAGAGATACATTTGGAGAGAAATTATATAAGATATCATTGAATGCAGGAACCACTTGTCCCAACCGTGATGGTAAAGCTGGGACAGGTGGATGTATTTTTTGCAGTGCCAGCGGCTCGGGAGATTTCTCTGAGGATGCAGTCATGAGTATAGATGAACAGATAGAACTGGCAAAAAAGAGGATATCAGGCAAATGCAAATGCGACAGATATATAGCGTATTTCCAGTCATATACAAATACATACGGTGATGTCGACGCTTTGCGCGAAAAGTTTCTGGCGGCTGCAAGAAGGGATGACATTGCGGCTGTATCGATAGCCTCCAGACCGGACTGCTTTGGCCCGGAGGTCATAGATATGATAAAAGATATAATAGCTGTTAAACCTGTGTGGATAGAACTTGGCCTCCAGACAGCAAATGACAGGACAGCACAGCTCATCAACAGGTGTTATGACATAAGTGTGTATGATGAGACGATGAACAGACTCAGAGAACTGGGAGTTCACATTATAGTTCATATGATAATAGGCCTGCCCGGTGAGACGAAGGAGGATATGATTGATACGGTAAGGTACATAGTGCGAAGCGGCGCAAATGGTATAAAGCTCCAACTGCTTCATGTCCTCAGGGGAACTGTTCTTGAAAAAATGTATGAGGAAGGAGTGTTCCGTGCACTGACATTTGCTGAATACGCAGATATTTTGTGTGATTGTCTTAAAGAGCTTCCTCCTGATATGGTTGTTCACAGGTTCACCGGGGATGGGCCTAAGAATATTCTTGTTGCGCCTCTGTGGAGTGCTGATAAGAAGAGAGTTATAAACGATTTGAACCGTATTATTTCGAAATTGTGAGTCTGCTAGCAGCTCAGTGCAGACTTTAAAAACAGCCTGAGATTTTCCCTGCCGTTGTCGTCAAGCTGATCACAGTCGGACATTATTCCTGTCGCTTCCGGTGGAAGAGTCCTGCCGTGGCTGTAGGCGAGGAACACTTCGCTGATGTCCATCTTATTTTTCTTTGCTATATCGATGCAGGTGAGCAGCACCAGATGACTCATATTAATACTGTATAAATTGGATATTCTGATAAGATTTATGAGATCCGGGATTCGCTCTCCACATTCATAGTGCGAGTAGGCGGAGACGGACACCTTCAAGATGGCGGCTATTTCCTGCTGCCTTTTTCCGTGGCTGCGCCTTAGAGACTTCAGTGCGCCGCCTATCACTGCACAGTTAAAATCCTGATCGGATGAATCGTCTTCATACACCGACGGATCAATGTTGCGTTCTTTTCTTTTTTTCATATTTTCCTGTTTTCTCCTTAAAAATAATATTTACTGTAATTGGTGGGTATAATACTGGATCTACAGTCTGGAATTTTTAGATGCTAGATTTGCCACAAATGTGTCTATAAGTTGACGGTCGCTGTCGCTGAGAGATCTGTAATTGCCCAGCATGTCTGCTGTGCTCTGGTTAGATTCTATGGCGGTCATGTATGAATTGTCCTCCATGACGATCTGTAGTGGCTTTGGATGCCCCTGCATGTATCTTGATGACAGGGTGTATGCATATAGAAAATCGTGGTTGAGAAGCTCTGACAGCTTTATGGCCTGTTCTATATTAGGGATGTTTCTTCCTTCCTCGTAGTTGGCATATCCGGATCTGGAAATAGATAGCGCTGCTGCGACATCCTGCTGTGTGAGTCCTGCCTTCTGTCTGAAATATCTGAGAAGGGCAGGTAGTGGATTGGATGAATGTGGTTTCATGTTTCACCTCCTTTGAATGTTTTTCTGCATTGTACACAAAAATAGTCCGTTGTAAATCAAAATGTAATAAAAGTGTTGTTTGATGTAATAATTAATCACATGTGGGATGGAGAGTATGATATAATTATCTGAAAAAACAATCGGAGGTTACCAAAATGAGTCTTGCAGATGATCTCTTTATAAACATGTGTAAAGATATAATCGATAATGGATATAGTACGGAGGGGGAGAAGGTCAGACCAAAGTGGGAAGATGGAACATATGCCTACACCATAAAGCGTTTTGGTGTTGTCAACAGGTATGATCTGTCAAAGGAATTTCCTGCGATAACACTTAGAAAGACGTATGTGAAGTCGGCTATTGATGAGCTGCTCTGGATCTGGCAGAAAAAGTCAAATAATGTTCATGATCTCAAAAGCCATATATGGGACAGTTGGGCAGATGAGAACGGTTCCATAGGAAAAGCATATGGATATCAGCTTGGTGTAAAGCATAAATATAAAGAGGGCATGATGGATCAGGTGGACAGACTGATATATGACCTTAAGAATAACCCATACAGCAGAAGAATGCTCACTAACATATATGTTCATCAGGACTTGAGTGAGATGAATCTGTATCCGTGCGCGTACAGCATGACATTCAATGTAACAGGGGACAGGCTCAACGCTATACTGAATCAGAGATCCCAGGATGTGCTTGCGGCCAACAACTGGAATGTTGTCCAGTATGCGGTACTGGTACATATGCTTGCCCAGGTCACGGGCTTTAAGCCGGGAGAACTGGTACATGTGATCGCGGATGCACACATATATGACAGACATATACCGATAGTCAAGGAGCTGATAACAAGACCTACACATCCTGCTCCAAAGTTCTATATGAATCCGGATGTCAAAGATTTCTATGACTTTACTCTGGATGATTTCAGGATAGAAGACTATGAGACAGGACCACAGATTAAGAATATTCCTATTGCGATATAAGACTATGAAGCATGGGACGGGAATTATACAGATGGAGGACATATGAAGTTTATTGCAGCGGTAGATAAGAATTGGGCCATTGGAAATAAAGGCAGATTACTGATAAGGATATCGGAGGATCAGAGAAATTTCAGACAGACCACGATGGGGCATGTCGTTGTTCTCGGAAGGAAGACTCTGGAGGAGTTTCCGGGCGGAAGACCGCTCAAGGGAAGGGCAAATATAATTCTCAGCAGGAATCCTGAATATGCAGTTGAGGATGCGGTGGTTGTCCACTCAATGAACGAACTGTTTACAGAACTGGCAAAATATGACACGGATGACATTTTTGTCATAGGCGGACAGACTATCTACGATGAGCTCATACCATATTGTGATGAGGCAGTAATCACCAAAATAGACAGGGAATTTGAGGCCGATGCCTTCATTTCGAATCTCGACAAACTGGACAACTGGGATGTGACGGATGAGAGACCGGGTGAGGATGTGTCAGAGGTGAATTTCACATTTGTCACATATAAAAATAGTGACCTGAAGAAATAAATTATAATTATTTTTATAATATTCACAAAAAAGCACCTTTTTTTGATTAAAAATTCACAAAAAACATTTGTTAAATGAAGATTATTGTGATACAATTTTTTTATATTTGGGAGGTGCGCTAATGAAGGAAGTATTAATTACATCGGGAACAAGCTTTGAGGGATATGATATCGTTGGCTATGGAACATACAAGTTCACACAGACGATACTTAATTCCAACTTTTTGAAGGATTTCGGAACATCTATTGCGGATATTGCCACGGATAGAAGAGATATCTATCAGGAGAAGATCGATGAGATCCTCAATGAAACAATCAATAATTTCACAGATATGGTCCGAGAGACGAAGTACAATGCTGTAGTTGGATTCAGAACAGGTGTTGAGGAATACACCAACAACGTAACTGCTGTTGTTGCCAGTGGAACTCTGGTAAACATAAAGGAGCAGTACAAGTCGGAATTTGACAAGAGCAGCTTCATCAGAAACGAGATATATGTAAGAAACTATTACGACCTGCTCGTGCCAAGAGCATCAAAGGTGGTGCTTGCATCAGAGGGCAAGGGAACAAAGATTTCCGTGTGGTTCAACAACTACAATAACGACGATATAAAGGCACTTAAGGCAGAGCTTCAGTTCACCAATATCTATGGTGACAATATAACACTGCCGGATGTTGATTTTACATTTGATAAGACCAACCTCAAGCTCCTCAAGTCGGATTATGTGGAGTGTAAGCTTCCGGACAAGTATATAAAGATGATATCCTCCGTCAAGGTATACATCAAGAAGTATGTCAAGGCCAGCGGAGTATACGAGATAGATGCGGATTCTATCGGAATTGAGATGTCTGACGTTAAGTTTAAGGCACTCAAGCTCAAAAAGGGAATTGATGCAGTTGCAAACTACAAGTCAGACGGACTTGTGTGGACATGTAACTGTGGACACGTAAACGAAGGCGGCGCAGAGGAATGTGTGATCTGTGGAAGAAAGCAGGATGAGATGAAGAACTCTATCACATTCAACTACGAGCCTATGCTTGAAGAGATGAAGACAAAAGAGTATGTAATAGAGATCAAGGATGTACTCATGAAGTACATCAAGGACATTGATACAGGAATGAGAATGCAGCTTCTTGAGATCATGGAGTCCGGTCTTAATTACGAGAAGAGCAGAGGATCCATGAAGGACTCTGTTATCGAGAAAGTTGAGAATCTCTTCCTTGGATTATAGGGATTATAAGACGATATGCAACAGTACATGGTACAGATAATAAAAAATCTTAAGGAGAAGGGTTACAGACAACTCAATCCGGAAAGTAACAATGTATACGGCAGAGCAGACAGCGATGCCGTATATATTGTTGTTATAGGCAGTAATCATAATCTTGATTCTGAGACTCTGAAAAAGTTCAATAATAAAATATTGCTTGATGTTTCTTCGGATTCGCATATAAAAGTCAATCTTCTCAATATACTCATCACTCCAAACGGAATGTTTGATGATATGACAAAAAAGATAGTTGAAGAACTGGACAATGTCTGGCTGTTCGCGGAGGATTACGGAAAGCTGTATATATTTGAGAATCAGCCCACTGACTTTGACTCACTCTATGATGTGATCGATAAAAAAACGGTGGTGGATAACCGCAGATCCCAGCACAATCTGATAAGAATGTTCGGTGTTGTAACACCGATATTACTGTTGATAAATATTCTGGTGTACGTTGCATGTATCTTTGTATATCAACCTACGGAACTGGCTGTGGAAGTGCTTGCGATATCAGAAAAAGGACAATATTACAGATTCCTGACATCAATGTTTACACATTTTGGAATAGCACATCTGGTTGGAAATATGGTGATTTTGATCGCACTCGGTGCGAGGGTTGAGAATATAATAGGCAGATTCAATTATATCATAGTTTATATTGCCACGGGTCTTACTGCGTCATTTGCATCATACATAGATTGTTTTTATAATAATACATATGCTTACTCGGCTGGTGCATCCGGAGCGATATTTGGTCTTCTGGGAGTGCTGGTTGTCATAGCATTTTATAATAAGGGCCGGGTGAAGGATCTGTCACTTATTAATATGCTTATATTATTTATTCTGACACTGGTTAACGGAAAGATGTCAGAAGGTATTGATAATGTTGCCCATGTGGCGGGATTTGCGGCCGGGTTAGTGGCCGGGATAGTCCTTTTGCTGACCAATCAAAAGGTTGTAAAGAATAGCCGTTTATGATAAAATAATACGATGATAAAAAAGTGGGAGGCTGGGTTATGAGTACTGGAATCAGTATGTCAAGTGTAAACAAAATAAAGGAACTTGCAGACAATGGCGATTACAGTCTCGCTCTCGATATACTTGAACATCAGGATCTGTCGAAGTCACTTAGTCCACAGTTTATTAGAATATGCGGCGAGGTGTATTACGAGAACAAAAGATATCCTGAGGCCAGAGCGGCGCTTGTCAAGGCACATGCCATGGCTCCGGCTGGTAACAAGATAATATATTCTTTGATAAAACTGTATTTATCCATGGGATTTACACAGCTTGCAGAGCATTATTTTGAGATATATACATTTAATCAGGCCAATAAGGATGCAGGTACATACAGACTTGAATATATGATAGCCAAGGCACACAGGAAGCCAGTGAATGAACTTTACAGCATACTGGTGTCGGCGAATGATGTTGAGACGGATGAAGAGTGGGATTTTGAGATGCTTCTGCTTCATGCGTACATAAGAAACAGGGAGAAGTTTGACAGCGCCTGTGTTGAATTCAGAGCGCATTACAAGAACTCTTCACATTTGTATATGCTGGACAAGCTCATGGGCGGCGATGTGGATCTTGAATCCATGATCTATTGTTATCCTGACACGGAGATGTCGGATGATGATCCTGAGCAGGCAGATACAAGAGCAAATGAAAATAAGATATTGGAAGAAGACGATCTGAGAATGCATCCAAAGGATGCTAAGATCATGATCATGGTCGAGGATGACGCACCTGTGACGAGTTCCATGAAATTCAAGCAGATGTGGATTAGATCGAAGGATAAAAAAGAGCAGAAAAAGGAAGCTCGTCAGGAAGAAGAGAATTCTGAGCCGAAGAAGAAATCCAGAGGTTTATTTGGATTGATGTCAAGGAAAGAGGAAGAGCTTGTCGAGCAGGAGATGGAATCTCTGAAGAACGAGAATCTTGACAAGGAACAACTGCTCGAGGAAGTTATTTCCGATACTGCTGATGATGCCGGGAATACGGCAAAGCCTGAGCTCAAGGCGATGAGCAGTGACAGTGAGAAAGCTCCTGAGGGAAAGTCACAGGATATGACTGAGATAAGCGGGGAGCTGACTCCTGAGGATGCAGCGGTGTATAACAAAGATAACGACAATGAGTATGAGGATTCCGAACCGGTGGAGGAAGATAACTATGTTATCGAAGAAGAGCCGGAGGAAGTAGTCATGGTTGAAGTTGATGGTGACGATTCTGATGACGTATCTGACAGTGCGTCAGATCGCGATTCTGAAGACGATACTGTTGTGGAGACCTTTGATCCTGAGTTCGAGGGAGACTTTGAGGATGGATTTGAGGCGGATGCAGAGCCGGAGACTTTGCCTGATGAACCGGTTGAATCAGAAACGTTTGATTTTGATAAAGCCTTTGAATCTCTTGAGGAGTTCGAGGTTGACGATGAGAATCTCGAGGATCTGATGGAAGATGCGGAGTCTCAGAATGATGTGGAAGAAACTGCTGTTGAGCCGGGTGTAGAGCAGAATGAACCGGAAGTTGATGAAGTTTCAGTTGAGATCGAACCGGAGATCGAAGAAGAATTCGAGGTAGATGCAGATTCTGAGCCTGAATTCGAAAAAGAACTTGAGGTTGGCGCAGAATTCACGATCGAGGCAGAGCCAGAGGCTGAGGAAGAATTCACAGTCGAGGCAGAGCCGGAGGTTGAGGAAGAATTCACAATCGATGCCGAAGCGGAGATTGAAGATGAATTTGAGACTGAAGCTGAGCCAGAGTTAGAAGAATTTACAATCGATGCGGAATCTAAGGAATCTGAGATGGAAGAAGTTCCAGTGGAAGTCGAACCAGAGGTGAAAGAATTTGAAGCTGAGGCTGAACTGGAGATCGAAGAAACTGAGGCTGAAGCTGAATCAGAGGTCGAAGAGGAATTCACAATGGAAGCAGAGGATAAGTCAGAAGAGAAAATTGCGATGGAGACAGAACCGGAAAAGCCAAAGAATAATGGCTTCCCGGTGTTTAAGAGCAGTCTGTTCCCTGACTACAACACAGAGAATGCAGCACTGTATGATCTGTCGGCAGAGAAAGATATAAATGCAGAGATAGAGGCTGATGAAGCCAAGATATCGGAAAGTCTTAAGAAAGAGGAGGATCTTATCGGTGAAACAGACAGACTCCTTGCAAGACTTGGAATTAAATTCAACACGGAATTCAATTCTATATTGAATTTTGATGATGAAGATAAAGAGGATGATGTGGCAACTCCCGACGAGGAGAAGACAGATGAGCAGGAATCCCCACAACAGGAAACGGTTGACGCTGAACCAGAGCAACCGAAGAAAAAGCCGTTCAGACTGAAGGGCTGATCAAAGAAGAAATAAAGTAGCATGATCATACATATAGTGTATTGCTTTTTATTTGAACAAACGGAAGGAGGCGAGGGAATTGGCTGTAGATCAGACAGAAGCAATGATTGCGGCGATCAAGGCACAGCTTGAAAAGGAAAGAGCTGCAGAAGCTGCCAAGAAAAAGAGGGAAGAAGAGGAAGAACTTCTCAAGAGCGGCAGCAAGAAGAAAGATGCTGAGACTGCTAAAAGCCAACACAAAACTTTGTCCAAGGAGGAGTTAGAACGAATCGAGGCTAAGAAACGCCGTAAGAGAGAAGAGGCTCTTGGAATTGTTCATGAGGATGAACCGGAAACTTCAACTGAGGATGAAAAGCAGGACGATGTTCCAAAAGAGGGAGAGGGACTGAAGCCTGAAGATAAAAAAGAAGATAAAAAACCAGAGGGAGCTACACCTAAGCTCAGTCTTAACCTTGGAGGCATCGCTGATGATATGTCGGGCGGTGGTCTCGGAGGAGGCCTTGGCGGCGGATTAGGTGAAGGCGGTCTTGGAGGACTCGGAGGCGGCCTTGGCGGAGGACTCGGAAGTACACCTAAGACAGAGGGAGGCCTTGGATCAGGCGGCCTTGGCGGCGGTCTTGGAAAAACACCTAAAACAGAAGGCGGTCTTGGTGGCGGATTTAAGTTCGGCGCCGGAACTGAAGGTACAGTTAAGTCAACAGGTGGAAGCAATATTGTTCTCACTGATGATGATGAAAATGCTGAGGATGAAGAGACACTTGAGTGGGTAACTGATAAGAATGCAAAGGTGAATAAAGTTAAGTCACCTAAGGGAGGCAGTGATGCGAACGGAGATCTGTTCAGCATTCTCCCAGATAGAAACAAGCAGGCTGCGGCTGGAGAGTCATTGTATGATTTTGATGATGATGATGACGATGATGACGATTTCCTTGGAGCAGGAATAAAGAACCTGTCCAATATAGACGAGGAGAGTCCTGAGGAGATAGCCAAGAAGAAGGCTGAAGAGGAGGCTAGGAAGAAAGCTGAGGAGGAAGCCAAGAAGAAGGCTGAGGAAGAAGCTAAGAAGAAGGCCGAGGAAGAGGCTAAGCGTAAGGCTGAAGAGGAGAAGAAGCGCAAAGAGGCAGAAGAGGCAAGAAAGAAGGCTGCCGCTGAAAAGGCTAAGGCTGAGGCTGAGGCAAAGAAGCAGCAGGCGATCGACGATGCCAGAAAGAATGCTGAAGAGGCAAAGAAACATGCTGAGACCTCGAAGAAGACCATCGAGGAATGCGAGAAGACAGAGAAGGATCTCGAAAAGCAGCTTGAAGAATTTGCTGCCAAGAAGCAGAACTATGATGCAAAGATGGCACAGGAGGCTGAGGCAAAGAAGAAGAATGATGCTGAACTGCTTGAGCGAGAGGAGAAAGAGCTTGATGCCAATATTGCAAAGCTCAAGAAAGAGATATCAGATACAAATGAATCTGCTAAGAAAGAGTCAGACAGAATCCTCAAGGAAAGTGATCCTGATACATATAAGAACAATATGATCAATGAGGCTCAGGCTGCTGCCGACAAGGCTATAAAGGCACTTGCAGACACCAAGAAGACTAATGTGGATAAGGGTGTTGCTGAGTACAACAAGGCTGTTGATGCTGATAAGAAGAAATTGGCAGACATAGATGCGGATAAGAAGAAGTCTATAGAGACGGCCAAGAAGAAGCGCACAGATGAGGAAGCAAGAGCAGCCAAGATCATGAAGACTGCCGAGGCAGACAAGACAAAGGCTGGTGCAATATTCAGCGAGTCTAAGAAGGCTGAGGAAGAGGCTGATGCTAATCTTAAGAATACCACTGAGATGGAGAGTCAGTCACAGAAGACTCTTGATGAGCTCCAGAAGAAGCTTGAGGAGTCAGAGAAGGCTGTTAAGAATGCAAAGAACAGCAGAAATGATGCAAACACAAAGCTTGCAATACAGAAGGAAGAACTGAAGAAGGCAGAGAAGGTTGAGGAGGAGGCTGCAAAGGCTCTTGAGGCAGCAAAGAAAGCCAAGGAAGAGGTTCAGAAGAAGATTTCAGACAGCGAAGAGTTCATAAAGAAGGTTGCTGATCAGATTACAACTGCTGAGAACGACAACAAGAAGATCAGTGAGGATGTTGCCGCTGCAAAGAAGGAGAATGACTCATTCAAGGCTGCGAAGGCAGAGGCTCAGGAAGCTCTCGACTCAGCTAAGAAGTCTCTTGTTGAGGCTGAGGATCTTCTGGCAAAGGCAGAGGCTGCTGCCGAGGAAGCGGAGCAGGTAGTCGAAGAGGCTAAGATCGCAGAAGAGGTTGAGATCCAGAATGCGGAAGCTGCTGCCAAGGAAAAGACAGATAAGCTTACGGCAGAAGGAAAAGATAGAGAGACCAAGCATGAGGTGTTCCTTGCTGCTGAGGAAGAGAAGTATGCTACGGCAGAGGCAAGTGAGCTCGAGAAGGTTCAGACTGCAGCTATGAAGGCTGAGAAGGAAGCCTCAGATATGAAGACAAAGGCTGAAGCTGATGCTAAGAAGCTTCTCGATGATGCAAAGAAGAAAGAAGAAGAGTTAAAGAACAAGATCGCTGAGCTCAAGACAAAACAGGCTGAGCGCGTTGTTGCAAGAAAAGAGGCTGCTGATCAGGCCAAGACCGAGGCTGAGGAGAAGAAGAAGAAAGATCTCTCAGCAATAGACAAGGCCGAGGCTGATGTCAAGAAACAGCTCGAGGATATAAGAAGCAAGGCTACTGCTGCTGCAAAGGTACTTGAAAAGGCTATAAAGCGTGAGGAAGAGTACAAGAAGCAGGAAGAGCTTCTGAAGGAAGGCAAGGTTGAGGAAGCTGCACAGGTTATCACACAGGATGAAGAAGCAACTATGGCTGCTTCAGTAAGTGAGGCTGTTGCTGCGAGACGTAAATCACTGCCTAAGGAGGCAAAGTACCTCTACAAGTATCTCGGAGTCGAGCCTGCTGGTGCACAGATCGTTAACGTTCTCCAGACTCTCAAGGTAGATCCTAAGAGATCTAAGAATGTTGTTATTCTTGGACAGCACGGATTTGGACTTACCATGGTCGGTGAGGATTTTGCAAAGTTCTATTATGATATGGGAATCTGCAAGTCTGAGGCAAAGGCAAAGGTTAAGGCAAAGGTTATAAACAGCGGTAAGCTTGCAGGAGCAGTTGGCAAGCTCAAGGGCGGATGTCTTATCATTGAGAGTGCAGGACTTATAACACCTGAGAGATTCAAAGAGATGGTTGATATGTGTTCACCTGAGAAGAATGATGTTAAGATCATCCTCACAGGAGAGAAGACAGCTCTCAGCAATATGCTTGCAGCAAATATGACTCAGGCAAGATCGTTCAACAACAGAGTATACTTTGACCAGATCAATGAGAGTGGAATGATCAATGTGGCAGAGTGCTACGCTGATGAGAAGGGCTTCAAGCTTGAGAGCGGAGCAGATACAGCTATAAAGAATGCTTTGATGGCGATGGAGTCAGGAAATATCGACAGACTTCTCGGTGCTATGGATGATGCCATGAAGGCTGCTGAGACCAGAGATCCTATCGACAAGAAGATTCTTAAAAAAGAGATAAAATAAGTTTTGTGACGGATATACCGTTGTAGAATTTTGTTGAAAAAAACAATACCAGTGCTTATAATATCTGTGTTATAGCACTGGTATTATTTTGTTGTGATAAAGGAGAATTTATATGCTTTCAACTGATATTGGAGTAGATTTAGGAACGTCAAATGTATTGATCAGCGTAAGAGGTAAGGGAATTGTTGTAAACCAGCCGTCTGTTGTCGCATATGAAGTATCTACAAAAAAAGTAATAGCAATAGGAACAAAAGCCAAGAAAATGATAGGAAAGACTCCGGAGAATATAGAGGTCGTCAGACCTCTCAATAAGGGAGTTATATCTGATTATACAATAGCGGAGATAATGCTCAAGGCATTTATCAGAAGCGCAATGGAGAAACGTTCGGGAGTTGGAAGACCAAGGATATGCGTGTGTGTTCCAAGCGGTGTTACCGAGGTGCAGAGAAGAGCTGTTGAGGAAGCAGTGTACAAGACCGGTGCCAAGACTGTGTATGTCATGGAGGAACCTTTGGCTGCTGCTGTAGGAGCAAATGTAGATATCTATGAGGCAAAGGGTAATATGGTGGTCGACATAGGCGGTGGAACCACGGATATTGCGGTCGTATCCCTTGGTGGTGCAGTGGAGAGCAGCTCCATAAAATACGCCGGAGATGACTATAATAATGCACTCATCAAGTATGCCAGAAGAAAATACAACCTGCTTATAGGTTATCAGACAGCGGAGAATGCGAAGATTGCTGTTGGCTCAGTCGTAAAGCGTGATGAAGATATTGAGTATGTGATCAAGGGCCGTGATCTTATCAAGGGACTTCCAAAGGCTGTAACAATAACTGCGAATGAAACAGTGGATGCATTTGAGGAGACTACAGAGCATATTCTTGGAGCAATACACAATGTTCTTGAGACTGCACCGCCGGAGCTGGTGGCTGACATTGCGGTATCGGGCATTGTGCTTACCGGAGGAGGAAGTCTTATATACGGAATGGACAGAATAATCAAAGAGCGCACAGGGATAGAGGCATATGTATCGGAAAAAGCACTTGAGGCAGTGGCTCTCGGCGCTGGAATGTCTGTCAACCTCAGCGATAAGAAAGAAGATTAAATGTATGGAAAGAGATTATTTGCCGATCTGCATGGAGGACATGAAGAAGAGAGGGTGGACACAGGCGGACTTTGTGTTTGTCATAGGTGATGCCTATGTTGACCATCCCTCATTTGGCCCTGCAATCATAAGCAGATTGCTTGAGAGATATGGATATAAGGTGTGTATGATTGCCCAGCCTGATTGGAAGAATGACAAGAGCATTGATGTTTTTGGCAGACCAAGACTGGGCTTTTTGGTGTGCGGAGGCAATATGGATTCCATGGTGAACCATTATTCTGTGTCCAAGAAGAGAAGACAGAAGGATGCGTACTCTCCAGGTGAACAGATGGGACTTCGGCCTGATTATGCCACCACGGTATACTGTAATCTGATAAGGAGAACGTACAAGGATGTTCCGATCATAATCGGAGGTATAGAGGCCAGCCTCAGACGTATGGCACACTATGATTATTGGTCTGATAAATTGAAACATTCCATTCTGGTGGATTCATCCGCCGATATACTTTCGTATGGCATGGGCGAGCACAGCATGATAGAGATAGCGGAGGCGCTCGACAGCGGAATAGATGTGAAAGATATCACATTTGTCAGGGGTACATGCTACAGGACAAAGGATATATCCGGTGTGCCCGAGGATTCCATTATACTGCCGGATTATGACAGTCTTTCAAAGGATAGACTGGAATATGCAAGAAGCTTTTATACACAGTATATAAATACAGATCCATACTCGGCTAAAACGCTGGTTGAGGGATACGGAAACAGAGGATGTGTTGTTCAGAATCCTCCGGCTTATCCGCTCACCCAGATGGAGATGGACGATGTGTATGATCTGCCATATATGAATAACTACCATCCGATATATGAGGAGGCGGGCGGTATCCCGGCTATATCAGAGATAAAATTCAGCCTGACGAGCAACCGGGGCTGCTTCGGAGGATGCAGCTTCTGCGCACTGACATTTCACCAGGGCAGGATCATACAGACAAGAAGCCACGAGTCACTGATAAAGGAAGCGGAGCGCATGACGCATGATCCTGATTTCAAAGGCTATATACATGATGTCGGAGGGCCGACTGCGAATTTCAGGCATAAATCATGCGCAAAGCAGGATAAATATGGTGTATGCACCAACAAGCAGTGTCTGTTCCCGGAACCGTGCAGGAATTTGAAGGTTGACCACAAGGATTATGTTGAGCTTCTGCGGAAGCTGGAAGCGGTTCCAGGTGTGAAAAAAGTATTTATCAGATCGGGAATACGATTCGATTATGTGATGGCGGACAGCAACGATGAATTCCTGAAAGAGCTTTGCGAGAAGCACATAAGCGGACAGCTCAGAGTTGCGCCGGAGCATGTATCGGATAATGTTCTCAGGATGATGGGCAAGCCACAGAACAGTGTATATGAGAAATTCATTGATAGATACAAAAGGGTAAATGCAAAGACTGGAAAGCAGCAGTATGTTGTTCCGTACCTGATGTCATCACATCCCGGATCCACGCTGAAGGAGGCGGTGGAGCTTGCCGAATATGTAAGGGATATAGGCTATATGCCTGAACAGGTGCAGGATTTCTATCCTACGCCGTCCACGATATCCACATGTATGTACTATACCGGAGTCGATCCTAGAACCATGAAACCGGTATATGTACCTCATAATCCACATGAAAAGGCAATGCAGAAGGCTCTTATGATGTATAGAAAACCGGAGAATTATGATCTGGTCAAAGAGGCGCTCATAAAGGCCGGCAGACAGGATCTTATCGGTTTTGATAAAAAATGTCTGATAGCGCCGAGAAAGATGGACAGGAAAGGTGAACACCAGGGACAACGTTCGTATGGCAAAAATGATAAAAGTAAGAACAATTCAATCAAAAATGGTAAAAACAGCAAAAATAATAAAGTTGTTCCACAGAAAAACACAAAATCATCCGGGCAGAAGAATGCTAAAAATGGCAAAAACAGGAATAAAAGGAAATAGCTCCTTCGCGGAGTCGTTCATTTTTGGTTGCGTGGCACATGCTTTTGTGCTAGAATTATGGCAGATTGTGTGAACCTTTAAGGTTTTTTTATATGTAGTCTTATGTCACACTAATATTTTTTTAAATGGAGGATTTGAAAATGGCAAAGAAGATTGTTTTAGCAGGCGCATGTCGTACAGCTATCGGAACAATGGGTGGATCACTCAGCACAACACCAGCTACAGAGCTTGGTTCAATCGTTATCAAGGAGGCTCTCAATAGAGCAGGAGTTCCTGCAGATCAGGTAGACCACGTATACATGGGATGTGTTATCCAGGCTGGTCAGGGACAGAACGTAGCACGTCAGGCTTCAATAAAGGCTGGACTTCCAATCGAGACAACTGCGGTTACAGTTAACGTTGTCTGTGGTTCAGGTCTTAACTGTGTCAACATGGCTGCACAGATGATCGAGGCAGGAGATGCTGATATCGTAGTTGCAGGTGGTATGGAGAATATGTCTATGGCTCCTTACGCTATGATGAAGGGTCGTTTCGGTTACAGAATGAACAATGGTGTACTCGTAGATACAATGGTAAACGATGCTCTCTGGGATGCATTCAATGATTATCACATGATCAAGACAGCTGACAATATCTGTGAGCAGTGGGGTCTTACACGTGAGGAGATTGATGAGTTTGCAGCAAAGAGCCAGCAGAAGGCTGTTGTAGCTCAGGAGTCAGGTGCATTTGATGCTGAGATCGTTCCAGTTATGGTAAAGAAGAAGAAAGAGATGGTTGAGTTCAAGAAGGATGAGGGACCAAGACCTGGTACAACAGTTGAGACACTTTCAAGACTCAGAACAATCAATCCTAACGGATTTGTTACAGCTGGTAACGCTTCAGGTATCAATGATGGTGCTGCAGCTATCGTTGTTATGAGCGAGGAGAAGGCTAAGGAGCTTGGCGTTAAGCCTATGGCTACATGGGTAGCTGGAGCACTTGGCGGAGTTGATCCTTCAATCATGGGTATCGGACCTGTAGCTTCAACCAAGAAGGTTATGGCTAAGACTGGTCTCAAGATTGAGGACTTCGATGTTATCGAGGCAAACGAGGCATTTGCTGCACAGTCAGTAGCAGTTGCTAAGGAACTTGGATTTGATGTTGACAAGCAGGTTAACCCTAACGGTGGTGCTATCGCTCTTGGACATCCAGTTGGAGCTTCAGGATGTCGTATCCTTGTTACACTTCTTCATGAGATGCAGGCAAAGGGTGCTAAGACAGGTCTTGCTACTCTCTGTATCGGTGGTGGAATGGGCTGCTCAACAGTCGTTAAGATCGAGGACTAATTTTAGATAATAAAGGAGATACATCATGGAGTTTGTTACATACGAACAGGATGGATATGTAGGAATTATCACAATCAACCGTCCAAAGGCTCTGAACGCACTCAACAGTGCAGTTCTTGAAGAGCTTGATGCAACATTCAAGGCAGTTGATCTTGATACAACAAGATGTCTTATTCTTACAGGTGCCGGTGAGAAGTCATTTGTTGCCGGAGCTGATATAGGTGAGATGTCAACACTCACAAAGGCAGAGGGAGAGGCCTTCGGTAAGAAGGGTAACGATGTGTTCAGAGCCATTGAGACATTCCCTATCCCAGTCATCGCAGCAGTGAATGGATTCGCTCTTGGCGGCGGATGCGAGATTTCAATGAGCTGTGATATCAGAATCTGCTCAGAGAATGCAATATTCGGTCAGCCAGAGGCTGGTCTTGGAATCACACCTGGTTTTGGCGGAACACAGAGACTTGCACGTCTTGTAGGTGCAGGCATGGCTAAGCAGCTTATCTACACAGCAAGAAACATCAAGGCAGATGAGGCTTACAGAATCGGTCTTGTGAACGCTGTTTATCCACTTGAGGAGCTCCTTCCAGCAGCTAAGAAGATGGCAGCCGGAATCGCAACAAACGCTCCTATTGCAGTAAGAAACTGCAAGAAGGCTATCAACGATGGCTTACAGGTAGATATGGATCAGGCAATTGTTATTGAAGAGAAGCTTTTTGGTGACTGTTTCGAGACAGAGGATCAGAAGGCAGGAATGGGCAATTTCCTTGAGAAAGACAAGGAGAAGAAACTTAAGGTTGTTCCTTTCCAGAATAAGTAATAATTAACAGTTCTGATATTAACATTTAGGGTGGGGAATCTGATAAAGGTAAACCATCCTAAATGTGTGATATAAGTATTATGGTAGCATGTTAAACGAAACGTATATGAATTTCTCATGTTTACCGGAAAAAAAGATTTAGGAGGACATAAAAATGAAGGTTGGCGTAATTGGTGCAGGAACCATGGGTCAGGGCATTGCTAAGGCATTTGCTCAGGTTGACGGATACGAGGTTGCACTCTGTGATATCAAACAGGAGTGGGCTGAAGGCGGTAAGGACAAGATTGCTAAGGGTTATGCAAGACTCGTAGAAAAAGGAAAGATGACACAGGAGAAGGTTGATGGTATTCTTGCCAGCATCACTCCAGGTCTTAAGGAAGACTTATGTGCAGACTGCGACCTTATAGTTGAGGCTGCTTTCGAGAACATGGAAGTAAAGAAGACAACATTTGCTGAGCTTGACAAGATCTGCAAGCCAGAGTGTGTATTCGCTTCAAACACATCATCACTTTCTATCACAGAGATTGGAAATGGTCTTACACGTCCTATGATCGGTATGCATTTCTTCAATCCAGCTGACAGAATGAAGCTTATCGAGGTTATCGCAGGTGTTAATACACCAGCTGAGATTGTAGAGAAGATCGTTAAGATCTCAGAGGAGATCGGTAAGACTCCAGTACAGGTTAACGAGGCTGCTGGATTCGTAGTAAACAGAATCCTCATCCCAATGATCAACGAAGCTGCATTCATCAAGATGGAAGGTGTATCAGACATAGCTGGTATTGACGCTGCTATGAAGCTTGGTGCTAACCATCCAATGGGACCACTTGAGTTAGGTGATTTCGTAGGCCTTGATATCTGTCTTGCAATCATGGACGTTCTGTACAATGAGACAGGTGACAGCAAGTATCGTGCATGTCCATTACTTCGTAAGATGGTACGTGGCGGCAACCTTGGTGTTAAGAGCGGCAGAGGATTCTATGTATACAATGCTGATCGTACAAAGACACCAGTTGATGCTCAGTAATAGTGCTAAGTAATATAATATATTCATGGAGGAATAATTAGAATGGATTTCGCTTTAGACAAGAAGTATGAAATGGCGCAGAATTTATTCAGAGAGTTCGCGCAGAATGAAGTAAAGCCTCTTGCTCAGGAAATTGACGAACAGCACAGATTTCCTAGAGAGACTGTAGAGAAGATGGCAAAGTATGGTTTCTTAGGAATCCCTGTTTCTAAGGAGTTAGGCGGACAGGGCTGTGATATTCTCACATATGCTATGTGCGTTGAGGAACTTTCAAAGGTTTGTGGTACTACAGGTGTTATCGTATCAGCACACACATCACTCTGTGTTGATCCTATCGTAACATTTGGTACACCAGCTCAGAAGGAGAAGTATGTTCCTGATCTTGCTTCAGGCAGAAAGCTTGGTGCTTTCGGTCTTACTGAGCCAGGTGCTGGTACAGATGCTCAGGGACAGCAGACAAAGGCTGTACTTGACGGAGACGAGTGGGTACTTAACGGATCAAAGTGCTTCATCACAAACGGTAAAGAGGCTGACGTATATATCGTTATCGCAGTTACTGGTATCGTTGAGAAGCGTGGCAGAAAGATGAAGGAGATCTCAGCATTCATCGTAGAGAAGGGTACACCTGGATTTACATTCGGTACAAAGGAGAACAAGATGGGTATCTGTGGTTCTTCAACATACGAGCTTATCTTCACAGACTGCCGTATTCCAAAGGACG
>ENA-OPNG01000146-OPNG01000146.1-human-gut-metagenome-genome-assembly--contig:-NODE-146-length-27865-cov-2.900324_pt1 | contig 27865 bp, 20 predicted proteins | sample MGYA00241536_ERZ501769 | MGnify/ENA primary metagenome ERZ501769 (study PRJEB25962, sample SAMEA2042567) | human gut metagenome | biome: human gut; feature: human-associated habitat; material: faeces... | reverse complement strand
AGTCGAGCTTATCTTCTGCGGCAAGTTTAGTAAGGTCTGTTCCGTATTGGTCAAGAAACGGAGTTTCTTCTTTCGCGTCGTTTGTTTCTTTTTGACCTACAGCTTCTTTCTTTTCAGAACCAGAGTTAAACAAAGGCTGTCTCTGTATACCTTCATCATCGTCTTCTTCATCGAAATCAAATCCTGCCGACGGCTTGGGTTGGTTAGCCTCTTTCAGCTTGTCGGCTATATCTTGGTAAGTCACATCGTACGAGTTGATAATCTGCGTGACCTTGTTCTCTTTTTGTCTCATGATAGCTAATAATAAATGTTCTACGTTAATTTCTGAACTGTTTAATCTTATTGACTCCCATACACTGCCTTTTAAGGCGTTAGTGCCAGCTTCATCGAATACCACTCCGAATACTCTAGCTTGGGTTTCTTCGGCTTTGTCGTGCAGCAGTTCAGACAAAGTTTGTTGCACTTGATAAATGTCGACGTATAGACTTTCAAGTGCGTAAACAGCCTTGTTGTCTTTGTCTTTTATCATCCCTAACACCAAATGCTCTGGGCTGATACACGGATTGTGTAGCTTCTCGGCTTCCTCTTTGCTGTATTGAATGACTAAAGACACTTTCCTAGAAAATGAATATTCCATAATCGTATTATTCCCTTTCTTAAATTAGTTTGTGTTGTTACAAATCGGCATTTAGTTCTTATACAATACAAATTGTATGCCATAAACACGCAGGGCTTTCAATATGCGATTCGTAGACAGCTAATAGGGTAGTAACGCCGCTCGTTTGGTAGTTTATCTGTCTTAATTTAGCCATACGGCTCATTTCGGAGTGCAATTGTTTTGTCAGTTCGATAAAATGTAGTACTTTAGCGTGGTTTTTAACAAACCACAGAGAGATCTATTAACAAATAAATTGTTTCAATGCAAGAACAAGACAAAATTATTAAAATTAACATCGAGGAAGAGATGAAGAAGTCGTATATCGACTACTCTATGTCGGTTATCGTGGCTCGTGCCCTTCCTGATGTAAGAGACGGCTTCAAACCCGTACATCGCCGTATTCTCTACGGAATGATGGAACTGGGCAATACCGCAGATAAGCCATATAAAAAAGCAGCAAGAATTGTAGGTGAAGTATTAGGTAAATATCATCCACACGGCGACTCGTCTGTATACGGTGCGCTGGTGCGTATGGCTCAAGACTGGGCAATGCGTTATCCGCTGGTTGACGGACAAGGTAACTTCGGTTCTGTCGATGGTGACAGCCCTGCTGCAATGCGTTATACAGAGGCTCGTCTGAAGAAGATCGGCGAAGACATGATGCAGGATCTCTACAAGGAAACTGTTGATTTTACTAATAACTTCGACGATACATTGCAGGAACCTACTGTGATGCCGACACGCATTCCCAATTTGTTGGTTAATGGAGCTTCGGGTATTGCCGTGGGTATGGCAACTAATATGCCTACACATAACTTGTCTGAAGTTATTGATGCATGTATCGCATATATCGACAATAATGATATCGACATCGATGGCTTGATGCATTTCATTAAAGCTCCCGATTTTCCGACTGGCGGATATATTTATGGAATCAGCGGTGTTCGTGAAGCTTACGAAACAGGTCGCGGAAGGGTAGTGATGCGTGCCAAGACTGAAATAGAGTCTCATCCTACACATGATAAGATTATCGTTAACGAGATTCCGTATAATGTAAACAAGAAAGAACTTATCGAGAATATCGCTTCTCTGGTAAACGAGAAGAAGATAGAAGGTATTTCTTATGTAAACGATGAGTCCGACCGTGAAGGTATGCGTATCGTTATCGACGTGAAGCGCGACGCTAACGCAAGCGTGGTTCTGAACAAGTTGTTTAAGATGACTGCTCTTCAGACTTCGTTCGGCGTGAACAACATTGCGTTGGTACACGGTCGTCCGAAATTACTGAACCTGAAAGACTTGATACAGTTGTTCGTAGAGCATCGTCACGAAGTTGTAATCCGTCGTACTAAGTTCGATTTGCGTAAGGCTAAAGAACGTGCTCATATCTTGGAAGGTCTGATTATCGCATCTGATAATATAGATGAGGTAATCCATATTATCCGTGCGGCTAAGACTCCTAACGAAGCTATCGCAAACTTGATTGCTCGCTTCAACCTTTCGGATGTTCAGGCTCGTGCTATCGTAGAAATGCGCTTGCGTCAGCTTACAGGATTGCTTCAGGATCAGCTCCATGCAGAATATGATGAATTGATGAAGCAGATTGCTTATTACGAAGAAATCTTGGTGAACGATGAGCTTTGCAAGAAGGTTATTAAAGATGAGTTGGAAGAAGTTAAGGCTAAGTATGGCGATTCGCGTCGTTCTGAAATCGTTTATGCTTCTGAAGAGTTCAATCCGGAAGACTTCTATGCAGATGATGAAATGGTTATCACTATTTCTCACTTGGGATATATCAAACGTACTCCGTTGTCTGAATTCCGCGCTCAGAATAGAGGTGGCGTAGGTTCAAAGGGTAGCGAAACAAGAGATGAGGACTTCATCGAACACATCTATCCAGCTACTATGCACAACACCATGATGTTCTTTACTCAGAAAGGTAAGTGCTATTGGCTGAAAGTGTACGAAATACCTGAAGGCAACAAGACTTCTAAGGGTCGTGCTATCCAGAACTTGCTCAATATTGAGCCGGGAGACGTGGTTACCGCATACCTGCGTGTCAAGAACCTGAATGATACCGAATTTATCAACAGTCATTATGTTTTGTTCTGCACTAAGAACGGTGTGATTAAGAAGACTTTGCTTGAACAGTATTCTCGTCCACGCCAGAATGGTGTAAACGCTATTACTATCCGCGAAGACGACCGTGTAATAGAGGTGCGTATGACAAACGGTAATAACGAAATCGTAATCGCCAACAAGAACGGACGTGCTATCCGCTTCCATGAAAGCGCAGTTAGAGATATGGGACGTACCGCTACCGGAGTTCGCGGTATCACACTTGACGAAGACGGTGAAGACGAAGTAGTAGGAATGATTTGCATAAAAGATCCTCAGAAAGAAACTATCATGGTAATTTCTGAGAATGGTTATGGAAAGCGTTCAGACATTGAAGACTATCGTAAGACTAACCGTGGCGGTAAGGGTGTTAAGACTCTTAACATTACAGACAAGACTGGTAAGTTGGTAGCTATTAAGTCGGTAACCGATGATAACGACTTGATGATTATCAATAAGTCGGGTATCACTATTCGTCTGAGAGTAGCCGATGTACGTATCATGGGACGTGCTACACAGGGTGTTCGTCTTATTGACCTTGAAAAGCGTAATGACCATATTGGTTCTGTATGTAAGGTAACTACAGAAGAAGAGGAAGAGGCAGAAGAAGCAATGGATGCTGAAACTTCTGCAATACAGCCTATAGAGCCAGATTCTGCCGACGAAACAACTTCGCAAGAAGGCGCCGACAGTGAAGAAGGTATAGATGAGAATGAAAAATAAAATCTCGGATATAAAATTTGATTATTTGTAATTCACTAAATTGAGAAAACATTATGAAAAAAGTACTTTTGACTTCGGCTTTATTCCTTTCTGTATGTGCTCTCTCTGCACAGGAAAGCGTAGTTAAGCAGGCTAAATCTGAAAGCGACCCTGTTAAGGCTGCTAAGATTATTGCTCCAGCATTGAAAGATCCTTCTACAGCAAACAATCCTGAAACATGGAAAATAGCTGGTGATATCCAGAAGAAGATCTACGATGAAGAAAACATGAAATTGTATTTGCCGGGCGGAAAAGCTGATACTACAAAGTTGTACAACAGCTTGGCTAAGATGTTCAAGTTCTATCTGAAATGCGACAAGGTAGAAACTGAAAAGGTAAAGAACGGCGAACTGAAGAAAGCTAAATTCGGTAAGAAATTGGCTAAGACTTTGGTTTCTGTACGTCCTAACTTGACTAACGCTGGTTCTGACGCTTACAACAGCGGTAAGTACGAAGACGCTTTGAAATACTTCGGTTTGTATGTAGACGCAGCTAAAGAACCTATCTTCGCAGAAGAACCTGCAGTAAAGAACGATACATTGGTTCCATTGATTGCTTGCTACGCTTCTTTGGCAGCTAACTCTATCAACGATAGAAAAGCTATCATCAAGTACGCTACTATCGGTAAGAATCACAAGGAAGAAGGTTACAGAGCTTTGATGTGCTTGGCTGAAGCTTACGGAAAGAGCGAACCGAAAGACTCTGTAAAATGGTTGCAGACTATCCAGGAAGGTAGCGAAAAGTTCCCGACTCAGGAATATTTCATCGGTAACTTGATGGATTATTATATCCAGAAGGGTAAGATTGATGAAGGTTTGGCTCAGATTGATGCTGTTTTGGCAAAAGGCGAAACACCTTATTATTTATATGTAAAAGGTGTACTGCAGTACGAAAAGAAGAACTATGACGATGCTATCGCTACTTTGAACAAGATTATCGCTTTGAACAAGGACTTCGTTGCTGAAGCTTATTCTAAGATTGGTGACTGCTACTTCTTCCCTGCTCAGAACATCGTAGAAGAAAACAGTAAGATTTCTATGGATGACGCTAAGTATGCATCTAACGAAACTAAGATTAAGGAACTTTACGAAAAGGCTAAACCTAACTATGAGAAGGCTAAACAATTGAAGCCAGACAATAGACAGTTGTGGGGTCAGTATTTGTTGAACATCTATTGGAAGTTAAACAAGTCTGAATACGAAGCTTTGGAAAAAGAACTTGCTTATTAATTAGCTCTTAATAGAGATTTTAGGTCTGCAGGATTTAAACCTTTGATGGGAAAAAGTCCTGCAGACTTTTTTGTTTTAAACGCACGATTGCGTTTGTTTAGACTGGAGAATTGTTAGATTTTCAAGTCTTTCAAGGCGAGTTTCACGTATGCTTTTGTCAAATCATTTGGCTTTATCGCTTCTCCGTCAAATATCAGAAGGTCTATATCGAGCGGCATTATACCAATCTTCTTACTCTCGGCTGTACGTCCGCATAGTCGCTCTATTGATTTAAATAACCATTTTATTTCTTCTGCGCTTTTATCAGTGTAAAGTTTTGCGCCCCTGTTAAGGTATGTTGATTCCTTTGCCGTTCCTTCTGCCGGAGTATATATAGCTTCTCCCCATTCTATGATATCGAATTCATTTTCAAGCCTATCTAAGGCCGTATTTATATTCTTTTCCGCTTCGTAATTTGAGCCTAAACAAATAATACATTGATGCATATTCTTCATATTTAACAGAATGAATCTGCAAAAATATTTTTTTTTTGTATTTTTGCGTAATAAATAAAAAGATATCGCAATGAAATTTATAGGAATTATTCCTGCAAGATATGCATCAACACGTTTTCCGGCCAAACCGTTGGCTTTATTAGGAGGGAAAACAGTTATTCAGAGAGTGTACGAACAAGTAGCCGGCGTATTAGACGAGGCGTATGTAGCTACAGACGATGAACGAATAGAGCAAGCCGTGAAAGAGTTCGGCGGAAAAGTAGTAATGACATCGGTAAACCACAAAAGCGGAACCGACCGTTGTTATGAAGCGTACACCAAGATAGGAAGTGGATATGATGTGGTGGTAAATATTCAGGGCGATGAACCTTTTATTCAGCCTTCGCAGCTTGAAGCTATCAAGAACTGCTTCAACGACCCTTCTACTGATATCGCTACATTGGTAAAACCATTCACTCCTGCCGATGGCTTTGAAGCGTTAGAAAATGTCAATTCGCCCAAGGTTGTGGTCAATAAGAATATGAATGCGTTATACTTCAGCCGTTCTATCATCCCTTACCAGCGTAATAAGGACAAGGCTGAGTGGTTGGCGGGACATACATATTATAAACACATCGGACTTTATGCTTATCGTGCTGATGTTTTAAAGCAAATCACTTCGCTTCCGCAGTCTTCGCTCGAACTAGCAGAATCTTTGGAACAATTGCGATGGCTGGAGAACGGATATTCCATCAAAGTAGGAATCAGTGAAGTAGAAACTATCGGTATTGATACGCCGCAAGACTTGGCTCGTGCCGAAGAATTCTTGAAAGAACACGGAGAGGTGAAATTATGAAGCTCGACAGAACAAAAGTTCCCGAAATTAAGGCGATAGAGCATTTCTCCATACAGAATCCGGAATGCACAACCATGCGGAACGGCATGAAACTCAACGTTATCAATGCCGGAAATGAAGACGTGGTGCGTTTCGACTTGCTGATAGGAGGCGGGCAGTGGGATCAGGCACGTCCTTTGCAGGCGGTCTTTACCAACCGTATGCTAAGAGAGGGTACACGCTCTTTTACTTCACGCCAAATAGCTGAGCGTCTGGATTATTACGGTGCGTGGCTCGACCTTTCTTCTTCCGTAAACCACGGATTTGTTACTCTGTATTCTCTGTCGAAATATTTCGCGCAGACAGCTGAAATATTGGCTTCGATGGTGAAAGAGCCACTGTTCCCCGAGCAGGAGTTATCAGTAGTTGTAGAAGGGAATAAGCAGCAGTATCTGGTTAACGCCAAGCGCGTTGATGTCATGGCGCGTAAGGAATTCAACCGTGCGCTTTTCGGAACAACGCATCCTTTAGGACATTTTGCCGAATTAAAAGATTATGAAACGATAACTTGCGATGAACTGAAGGCATTTCATAATACTTATTATTCGTCTTGCAACTGCACTGCGTATGTATCGGGAAGAGTTACTCCGGAAATAATTCGCATCATCGAACGCAATTTTGGCGACGGTGCTTGGGGTAATCCTGAAAAACAGCCTCTAAAACAGAAGTTTGATATAAATACCACGGCGGATAAATATATATTTTTGGAGAAAGACGATGCCCTGCAGAGCTCTCTGAAAATGGGTAGCTTTTCGCTCGACAGAAAGCATCCCGATTATCAGAAAGTAAGAGTGATGGTTACTCTACTGGGTGGATATTTCGGAAGCCGACTGATGTCGAATATCCGTGAGGATAAGGGCTACACCTACGGCATCGGAGCCGGTGTTCTCAATTATCCGAAACTTGGAGTGTTTGGCATTTCTACCGAAGCCGATAACTGTTATATCCCCAGCATTATCACTGAGGTAAACAAGGAAATAGAAATCTTACAAAACGAAATAGTTGACGACGAGGAACTGAACATGGTGCGCAACTATATGCTTGGCGATTTATGCCGTACGTACGAGAGTGCATTCTCGCTATCAGACGCATGGATATTCATAGAAACAAGTGGTCTGGATGCCGGACACTTTGAGAGAACGGTCGATGCCATCGAAGGAGTAACGGCGGATGAAATCATGACAATGGCGCAGAAATATCTTAATAGAGATGATTTGATAACAGTCGTTGCCGGTAAAAAAGTTTAATCCTTTATAAAACAGAATATAACAAATGAATAGATACACTTATTTGACATTGTGCTTCTTGGCCTTTGGCGGCATGTCGGCCTCTGCTCAGTTGTCTTTAGGATATTATAAATTTAAAGACGGATCTGAGTATACTGGCGAACTAAAAGGCAAGCGCCCCAACGGTAAAGGAAAAACCGTGTTTAAAAATGGAGACGTATACGAAGGAGAATATGTAAAAGGCAAACGCCAAGGAAGCGGAACTTATTTGTTTAGCGATGGCGAGAAGTATGTAGGGCAGTGGTATCAAGACCAACAGCACGGAAACGGAACCTACTATTTCATGAACAATAACCGTTATGAGGGTATGTGGTATGCCGATTTTCAGGAAGGCGAAGGTACCATGTATTATTACAACGGTGATTTGTACGTAGGCGGATGGCATCACGACAAGCGAAACGGAAAGGGTGTTTATACCTGGAAGGGTGGAGCTAAGTATGATGGTGAATGGAAAGATGACCTTAAAGACGGAAAAGGGGTGATGAAATGGGAAGACGACTCCAAATATGAAGGCGAATGGAAAAATGGTGAACGTCACGGTGAAGGAACATTCTATTATACCAACGGCGACCGCTACGAAGGGAAATGGAGTAATGATACGCAGAACGGAAAGGGTACATATTACTTCCAGAACGGCGAACGCTATGAAGGCGATTATGCTGAAGGTGAGCGCACTGGCGAAGGAATGTATGTATATCCTAACGGCGATAAATATAAAGGAGAGTTCAAGAGCGGCTGGCAAGACGGATACGGAGTCTTCACTTGGGCCAACGGTGCTGTGTACGAGGGGCAGTGGAGCAAAAACCAACGCTCAGGAAAAGGTAAATATCTTTGGGGAAACGGAGATGAATACGAAGGCGAATGGAAAAACAACATGGCCGAGGGCGAAGGAGTGCTACGTATGAAAGACGGCTCGGTATACACCGGTAGTTTTTCGCACGGAAAAGAAAACGGTAAGGGTACCATCGTAAACAAAGACGGTGTACGTTTTGAAGGCTTCTTCAAGCAGGGCAAGAAGGACGGACCTTTTGTAGAGACAGATGCTTCTGGTAAGGTTATCCGACAGGGAACTTTCAGATTCGGCCGACTGCTTGATACTAAATAATACGAAACTGAATACATTATGTTAATATGATGCGCCGCATGGAGTCAATAGATTTCATGCGGCGCTTTTTTATAACTTTACGATAAAACAATACTATTTTGCAGGCTTTTTCCATTTATATGAGGAAGAAATTTAGACTTTGGGATGATTATTTAACATAATTCTTGATTTTATGAAATAACTTTTGTACGTTTGTAAATATACGTTGTGATATTTTACAAATCAATACATCAAAGAACTTAAATTTTACGATTATGGTAATAGACAAATTAGAAAACATAGAGAAATATGCATCATTGAACCCTTTGTTTGCGCAAGCTATAGAGTTCTTGAAATCTACCGATCTTAGCGCTCACGAAATAGGTAAGAACGTTTTGAAAGAAGGCGAACTTATGGTCAACTTTGCGCAGGCTCGTCCTAAGACTAAAGAAGAGGCACGCTTGGAAACGCATGATAATTTTATCGACATACAAATTCCGCTTTCGGGTGTAGAAGTTATTGGCTACACACCGCGCGAAGACTTGCCCGAAGAAGAATATAACGCAGAAAAAGACATTACATTCTATAACGGATTAGCGCAAGACTACCTGACTGTAAAGCCGGGCATGTTTGCTATTTTCTTTCCGCAGGATGGTCACGCTCCTGGCATAACACCCGATGGCGTTAAAAAAGTGATTGTGAAAGTAAAAGTTCAGTAATAATAATCTAATGCTATGGTTGAAGAGTTGAATATTATAAAGAATGATCCTTGGTTGGAGCCATTCTCTGCTGCTATCGAAGGTAGACATAGCCATGCGATAGCTAAAGAAAAAGAATTGTGCAAAAGAAAAAGTCTGGTGGATTTTGCTTCCGGACACTTGTTTTATGGACTGCATTTCGAGGATAAAAAATGGATTTTCCGCGAATGGGCTCCTAACGCTACCGCTATCTATTTGATAGGCGACTTCAATAATTGGGAAGAAAGACCCGAATACAGATTAAAGAAATTGCGCAATGCTATCGGCTGGGAAATCACTCTTCCACAAAAGGCTCTGAAGCATGGCGATTTATATAAACTGAAAATCTACTGGGAAGGTGGATGCGGAGAACGTATTCCGGCATGGACAAACCGTGTTGTGCAGGATGAAGAAACTAAGATCTTCAGTGCACAGGTTTGGGCTCCAGCTAAGCCTTATAAGTTCAAAAAGAAGGTATTCAAACCTAATGTAGGTCCTTTGATGATTTATGAATGCCACATAGGTATGAGTCAGGATGCCGAAAAAGTTGGTACTTATAACGAATTCCGCGAAAACGTTTTGCCACGCGTTCAGAAAGACGGATATAACTGCATCCAGATTATGGCTATCCAGGAGCATCCGTATTATGGCAGCTTCGGATATCATGTATCAAGCTTCTTTGCTCCGTCATCGCGCTTCGGTACTCCAGATGAGTTGAAACAGCTTATCGATACAGCTCACCAAATGGGTATCGCTGTCATTATGGATATAGTACACTCTCATGCGGTAAAGAATGAGGTTGAAGGACTTGGTAATTTTGCGGGCGATCCGTACCAGTATTTCTACAAAGGCGAGCGCCGTGAGCATCCAGCATGGGATTCACTGTGCTTTGACTACGGAAAGAATGAAGTAATTCACTTCTTGTTGTCTAACTGCAGATATTGGTTGGAAGAATTCCATTTCGACGGCTTCCGTTTCGATGGTGTGACTTCTATGTTGTATTACAGCCACGGACTAGGAGAGGCGTTCTGCAATTATGCCGATTACTTTAACGGTCATCAAGACGATAACGCTATCTGCTACCTTACCTTGGCCAACCGCCTGATTCATCAGGTTAATCCGTTCGCTATCACAATAGCCGAAGAAGTATCTGGTATGCCGGGCTTGGCAGCACCATTTACTGATGGAGGATACGGATTCGATTATCGTATGGCAATGAATATCCCCGATTATTGGATTAAGATAATCAAGGAACGCAGAGACGAGGATTGGAAACCTTCTAGCTTGTTCTGGGAAGTAACCAACCGCCGTAAAGACGAAAAGACTATTTCTTATTGCGAAAGCCACGACCAAGCATTGGTAGGCGATAAGACTATCATTTTCCGTCTGATTGATGCCGATATGTATTGGCATTTCAAGATTGGAGACGAGAATGACACCGTACGCCGAGGCATCGCTCTGCATAAGATGATTCGTCTGCTCACAGCTTCTACTATAAACGGTGGATACCTTAACTTCATGGGAAATGAATTCGGACATCCAGAATGGATTGACTTCCCGCGCGAAGGTAACGGATGGTCGTATAAGTATGCCCGCCGCCAGTGGAATCTGGTAGATAATCCGGAACTTTGCTATCACTACCTTGGCGATTTCGATTCGGCAATGGTACACTTACTAGAAAGCGTGAAGAATATACAGAAGACCGACGTGGTAGAAATATGGCACAACGACGGCGATCAGATATTGGCGTTCAAACGCAAAGATCTCGTCTTTGTATTCAATTTCAATCCGGTACGCTCGTTTACAGACTACGGATTCCTGGTTTCACGCGGAGAATACAAGGTTGTTCTTAACACAGACGATAAGGCGTTCGGAGGATTTGGCTTTGCCGACGACACTGTCTCGCATTTCACTTGTGCCGACCCTCTGTATGCTTCGGAAAGAAAGGAATGGCTTAAGCTGTACATCCCGGCACGCTCGGCCGTTGTATTGAAACGTGTAGGTAAGTAAACATATGCCGCGGCATAACCTTTATTTATTGACTTGTTTATATGAGTGAATTTATTACACCTAATAAGAAAGCTGCACGCATCCAAACAGCCGTGTGCGGCTTTCTTTTTAGTATTTTCAGTTTTGTATACCTCTATGTGTTTCAGCATGATGTATTAGAGGCTATACACTATTCGCTGGCTCATGGTAAAACGCATTATGTGCCGTTGGCCAGTGCATTGATTGTTACGGCTATTTTATTGCTGCTGCGGTGGGGAGTTAATAGTCTATTAGGGCTGAAAGGCGAGATTAGGGCATTATCCTATTTCCCGTCTTGTCTTATTTTAGGAGCTATGACCGACGCTACGCGCAGTATCTATATGCAGAACCATCATACATCATGGACATGGCTTCTGCCTACTCTTATCCTGTTGTTTATTGTCATTACTTATTGGCTACGTCATGTATTCCGCCTTAAACTGAATACCGAGGTGCCTCCGTTGGCATTATTCAACGCTAATTTAGTCATTCTGTTTTTGCTTTTCCTCATGACGATATTAATCGGCAACTCAAACCGTGCTTTTCATCATGAGCTGGAGGCGGAGCGATACTTGCGTGAACATCAGTATGAAGACGTGCTTAAAGTAGGTAGATATTCAGCAGAAGCTACACGCACGCTCACTGCGCTTAGGGCTATGGCCATGGCGCATCAGGGAACGATGGGAGAGAAGCTCTTCCTGTATCCCCAATACTATAAGTCGGAAGGCTTGTTCTTTGATAACGACTCACTGAAGACTCTTCGCTATACCAATGATTCCATCTATTATCTGCTTGGCGTACGTCCTCGCTTCGGAGAATCGCATCAGGAATTGCTGCGCAATATATGCTATAAAGGAACTGGTAAGCACGTTGCTTTAGACTATTATTTGTCTTCATTGCTGCTCGATAAGGATTTGGACTCATTCGCAAAAGGTCTGACGGACTTTGTGGATGCTGATGCCGAATTACCCCGCTATTACAATGAAGCGTTGATTTTATATAAAGACAAACATCCCGAAGCCTCAATAGCTGTTACCGACAGCGCAATGATACGCCGCTATGATGAGTTTAAAGAGCGCCGCCTTCAGTTCTCATTCCCGTCGGAGGAAAGAAAAAACATGCGTAAAGAGTATGGCGACACTTATTGGTGGTATTTTCAGTATCAAAAATAGCTTAAACAAAATGATTTTTGCTATTTTTGCAACTTGTTTTAGAACCGATAAGTAAAAATTTAAATCTTACTATAACATTATGGCAAAAGAATTGAAAGAACTTACCAAAAGAAGTGAGAATTACTCACAGTGGTATAACGACTTGGTGGTAAAAGCAGACCTTGCCGAGCAGTCGCCCGTGCGTGGATGTATGGTCATCAAGCCTTACGGATATGCTATTTGGGAAAAAATGCAGCGCCAGCTCGACGATATGTTTAAAGCTACAGGACACGTTAACGCATACTTTCCGTTGCTTATCCCTAAGTCTTATTTTAGCCGCGAAGCAGAACACGTAGAAGGTTTTGCAAAAGAATGCGCCGTTGTAACTCACTATCGTCTTAAAAACGCAGAAGATGGTTCTGGAGTTATCGTCGACCCGGCTGCTAAATTGGAAGAAGAACTGATTATCCGTCCTACCTCTGAAACTATTATTTGGAGTACATATAAGAACTGGATTAATTCATACCGCGACCTGCCTATCCTTTGTAATCAGTGGGCTAACGTAATGCGCTGGGAAATGCGTACACGTTTGTTCTTGCGTACAGCAGAGTTCTTGTGGCAAGAAGGTCATACAGCACACGCTACCCGCGAAGAAGCAGAAGCAGAAGCACAGAAAATGCTTCACGTATATGGCGACTTTGCAGAAAAATTCATGGCTGTACCTGTAGTGAAAGGTGTTAAATCGGCTAACGAACGTTTTGCCGGAGCGCTCGACACTTATACCATCGAAGGTTTGATGCAAGACGGTAAGGCTCTGCAGTGCGGTACATCACACTTCTTGGGTCAGAACTTCGCTAAGGCATTCAACGTTCAGTTCGTAGACAAGAACAATAAGTTGGATTACGTTTGGGCTACTTCATGGGGTGTATCTACTCGTTTGATGGGTGCTCTTATCATGACTCACTCTGACGATAACGGTTTGGTTCTTCCTCCGCATTTGGCTCCTATTCAGGTGGTTATCGTTCCTATCTACAAGAACGACGAGCAGTTGAAGCAAATAGACGCTAAAGTAGAAGGTATCGTAACTAAATTGCGCAACATGGGCATTTCAGTGAAGTACGATAACGCTGACAACAAGCGTCCTGGATTTAAATTCGCTGATTACGAGTTGAAGGGTGTTCCTGTTCGTTTGGTAATGGGTGGCCGCGACTTGGAAAACAACACTATGGAAGTAATGCGTCGTGATACTCTTGAAAAAGAAACTCGTTCTTGCGACGGTATTGAAGAATACGTAAAGGCATTGCTCGAAGAAATTCAGGAAAACATCTACCAGAAGGCTCTGAAGTATCGCAACGAGCATATCGTGAAAGTAGATACTTACGATCAGTTCAAGGAACAGATTGAAAAGGGTGGCTTCATCTTGGCTCACTGGGACGGTACAACCGAAACAGAAGAGCGTATCAAGGAAGAAACCAAGGCTACTATTCGTTGTATTCCTTTCGAAGCCGACGAAGAAAGCTTGACTCCGGGCGTGGATATGGTAACTGGCAAGCCTTCTGCTCGCCGTGTTCTCTTCGCACGCGCTTATTAATAAGCTAATTTACAGTTAATTATATAAAACTCTCGCACATGTTATGTATGACGTGTTGCGGGAGTTTTTTTATTATCATAATATTCAGTGTGATAGACTTTATTGGCCAAATAAATATAGGCGTTTCGCTGATCGCTTGTCTCTGTGTACTGTTATTTTACCAAATACTAAAAATGGGAGAGGAGTCTGCTCAGAAGACCAGCTGTAAAAGTTATCGTAAAAACGGCCCTACAGTACCTTCTGGAGGGGGTGAAAAAACATTGCGAGCCGCAAAAAAAAGAATGCAATTAACTAATCAACCATTTGCAATAAACAGTTCTATTCATCGCAATGGTTCATTTTAATCATCGCAATGGTTCTCTCACGTTTTTTACGCTTATTTTGTGTGCGCTAATTTTACCTGATTTATTATGTAACATATTTATAAATCACTTTTAGTTTTACACATCGTACCATGAATGCTATTACTGTTTATGATGCGTGAAACAAAAATAAGCCTAAAATCGACCCATTAACGGAATGCGATAAAATCACCATAATTGATATTATGTTTAATTCATATATGGATAATATAAAAAGGGCAGCTCCTACCGTGTGCTTTTTCGGTAAGAACTGCCCTTTTTTATGATGTTTACTGCTATTTTAGCACTTTACTTTCAATCCGTCCAGAATACGCTTCATCTGCTCGAATGTTGTGATACGAGTCGGTACAAGCGGAAGACGCAATTTATTGTGTATCATACCCATCATGCTAAGCATCGCTTTCACACCTGCTGGGTTACCGTCTACAAACAACAGCTTGAACAATTCAGTAAACTGGTGATGAATAGCCAAAGCACTCTGGTAGTCGCCAGCCAAAGCCAAACGAGTCATACGGCTGAATTCGCGCGGAAAAGCGTTTCCTATAACGGAAATCACGCCCACAGCCCCTAATGTTATCAGAGGGAAAGTAATGCCGTCGTCGCCCGAAATAACGTCGAAATTAGCCGGTTTGTTCTTGATGATGTCATCCATCTGAGTGATATTACCCGAAGCTTCCTTAATAGCTACGATATTATCGAAATCGCGTGCCAGACGCAATGTGGTTTCGGCAGTCATGTTCACGCCGGTTCTTCCAGGTACATTATACAGCACTACAGGAAGCTTAGTAGCCTCTGCAATGGCTTTATAATGCTGGTAAATACCTTCCTGCGAGGGCTTGTTATAATAAGGAACAGCCACCAGTACCGCGTCTACTCCTGTCATATCATCATTTTTCAATGTATTCACAACAGTCTGCGTACAGTTGCTGCTGACACCTAATAATATAGGAATCCTGCCATTGACACGTTCTATAACGACATGTTTTATCTTCTGTTTCTCTTCGGCTGTCAATGTGGGAGTTTCGGCAGTGGTACCAAGCACGCACAAGAAATCTGTTCCGTTTTGCACCTGATATTCTACCAACTTTATTAATGAGTTATAATCTACACTACCGTCTTCGTTGAAAGGAGTAATCAACGCTACCCCCATTCCTTTCAGTTTTCTTTGTATCATATATAAATTCAAACACTTTATTAGGTTTCACAAAAATACTAATATTTTCGTTCAAACCTATCAAACGTCTTGTTTTTATTCGCCAATCATAGATAGAAATTCATTTTCATCGATAATTGCTATACCAAGCGAACGTGCTTTCTCTAGTTTGCTGGGGCCCATGTTATCGCCTGCCAAGATGAAACTGGTCTTTTTTGAAATGCTTCCTACATTTTTACCGCCATGCTTTTCTATCAATTCCTTATATTCGTCGCGCGAGTGACGCGAGAATACGCCGCTAATTACGATAGACTTGCCTTGAAGTATGTCGGTATGTCCTGAAAGGTCTTCTTCGTCGGCTTCTAACTTCAATCCCGCATTGCACAAGCGTTCCACCAGTTCGCGGTTCTTGTCATCGGCGAAATATGATATGATGCTCTGTGCTATTTTCAGTCCGATTTCGTCTACGTGAATCAGTGCGTCAAGATTTGCAGCGGCCAGTGCGTCTATAGAACGGAACGCCTTGGCTACTTTCTTGGCCACGGTCTCTCCTACGAATCTTATACCTAAGGCGAAAAGCACTCTTTCGTATGGCACTTCTTTAGAGCGAGCTATGCCTTGTATTATATTGTCGGCCGATTTCTCACCCATACGGTCTAAGCGGCATATATCATCGGCACTGAGAGAATAAAGATCCGCAACATTGTGAATCAGACCCTCTTGGTAAAATTGGTCAACAGTCTCCGGGCCGAGTCCTTCTATGTTCATAGCTCTGCGGCTGATGAAGTGCTCTATCTTACCCTTTATTTGCGGAGGGCATCCTGTTTCGTTAGGGCAATAGAAAGCAGCTTCGTCTTCGTATCTGATTAGCTTGCTTCCGCACTCCGGACAGTGACTGATGAACTCTACCTTCTCTGCATCCGCACTGCGCGAATCGATGTCGACTCCCGTAATTTTAGGGATAATCTCGCCGCCCTTTTCCACATATACCATGTCGCCGATATGAAGGTCGAGCGATGCGATGATGTCGGCATTATGAAGAGACGCACGTCGCACCGTGGTACCCGAAAGTTGTACCGGGTCAAGATTTGCCACTGGAGTTATCGCTCCGGTACGTCCCACCTGATAAGTCACCTTGTTCAATCTGGTCAGTGCTCTTTCGGCTTGGAATTTATAAGCTATTGCCCATCGTGGCGACTTGGCGGTGTAGCCCAAATTGCGTTGTTGACGCAGAGAATTCACCTTAAGCACTATGCCGTCGGTTGCCACAGGAAGATTCTTTCGCTCCACATCCCAGTAGTTAATGAAGTCGAATATCTCTTGCAGTGAATGTACTTTTTTGGTGATGTGCGAAATCTTAAATCCCCACTTCTCGGCCTCCATAAGGTTTTCGTAATGCCCGTCGTGTGGCAAATTCTCGCCCAACATATAATATAAGTAAGCGTCCAACTTACGAGACGCTACGACTGCCGAGTTTTGCGATTTCAGCGTACCTGAAGCTGCGTTTCGCGGATTGGCGAACAACGGTTCTTCTCTTAATTCGCGCTCGCGGTTCAATTCCTCGAACACATCCCACGGCATCAAAATCTCGCCTCGCATTTCAAAACTGTCGGGATAATCGCCATGTAAAATTAATGGAATGGTTCGTATCGTCTTCACATTGTCGGTTACATCGTCACCTCTCACCCCGTCTCCACGCGTTACGGCCTGTACTAATTTGCCGTGCTCGTAGGTAAGAGATATTGACGTGCCATCAAATTTCATTTCGCAGCATATTTCGAAATCCTCGTTCAGCGATTTGCTTACTCGGTCGTAGAATTCGGTCACCTCGGCTTGCGAGTACGTGTTGCCAAGAGAAAGCATAGGGTACTTATGTTCCACTTGCTTGAAGTTCTTGTTAAGGTCGCTTCCCACGCGTACGCTTGGAGAGTTCGGGTCGAAGTGTTCGGGGTGTTTCGCCTCAAGATCCTGAAGCTCGCGCATCAAATGGTCGAACTCTTGGTCGGTTATTACAGGAGCGTTCAGTACATAGTAATTATAGTTATGCGTGTGAAGTTCTTCACGCAACTGGTCTATTCTTTCTATTTCAGTCATAGCGTTTATTTCTGTAGATAAAATGAGTAGTGCAAATTTAGCAAAAATGTAATATGAGGTTGTACCGATAGATAGAATTTTGTACTTTCGTAGGCGAATACGAAGACAATAAACCTATAGAAATGAGAATAGACATAATAACCGTTTTACCGGAGATGATAGAAGGTTTCTTCAACTATTCTATCATGAGCCGCGCTCAGAAAAAAGGCATTGCCGATGTACATATTCATAACCTTCGAGATTATGCATACGATCGCTATCGGAAGGTTGATGACTACCCGTTTGGCGGATGTGCAGGAATGGTAATGAAAATTGAACCCATTGACCGATGCATCTCGGCTCTTAAAGCAGAGAGAGACTATGATGAGGTAATCTTTACCAGCCCCGACGGAGAGCAGTTCAACCAGAAGATGGCGAACACGCTTTCGCTAAGTCAGAACCTGATTATCCTGTGCGGACACTTCAAAGGTATAGACTATCGCATACGTGAGCATCTTATCACGAAAGAAATCAGTATAGGCGACTATGTGCTTACCGGAGGTGAGTTGGCTGCCGCCGTAATTTCGGACGCCATCGTCCGCATCATACCTGGAGTTATATCGGACGAACAATCAGCACTGTCTGATTCGTTTCAAGATAATTTACTTGCTCCACCGGTATACACCCGTCCGGCAGAGTACAACGGATGGAAGGTGCCCGATGTATTGCTGTCAGGGCACGAAGCGAAAATCAGAGATTGGGAGTTTCAGCAGGCACTGGAACGCACGCAACGCTTGCGCCCCGATTTGCTGGAAGATAAATAAAGTTACAAACTACTGACCGATATATAAGTGATGTCTTAGAGGTCTTATGAAAAGTCGGCTTGATTAAAACGAGAAAGAGTTTCGAAACTCCTTATTTATATAGGAGTAGTCGAAACTCTTTCTTATTTATGCTAATGTAAAGATATCGGATTATACCTCTAACGCACCGATTATATCTTTCACTGATGAGAATCCGTGGCGGTTCAGGTAATCGTCGATGCCCTGAGCAACCTTAACAGTGATGGCAGGATCGATGAAGTTAGCAGTACCAATTTCGATAGCAGTAGCACCAGCCAACAAGAATTCTACCGCGTCTCTCCAATTCATGATACCACCTAATCCTACAACCGGGATGTTTACTGCTTTAGCTACCTGCCATACCATGCGCAGTGCGATAGGCTTAACAGCAGCTCCACTCATACCACCTGTTATGGTAGACAATACCGGCTTACGCTTTTCGGCGTTGATGGCCATACCAAGCAGAGTATTGATAAGCGACACGCTATCAGCACCCGCGGCTTCGGCAGCTTTAGCTATCTCAGTAATATCAGTTACGTTTGGCGACAGCTTCACGATAAGAGTCTTATCGTACACCTTTCTAACGGCAGACACTACTTCTTCGGCACCGTGAGCAGACACACCGAATGCCATACCGCCCTGTTTTACGTTAGGGCACGAAATGTTCAACTCGATAGCTGGAATGTTATCCAACTCGTTGATTATACGTGCAGTCTCTGCATAGTCTTCTACCTGAGAGCCAGACACGTTTACAATCATATTAGTGTTGATGTCCTTAATCTGCGGATAGATATGATCTACAAAATAGTGAACGCCCTTATTCTGCAAACCTACGGCATTAATCATTCCCATAGGAGTCTCTGCCATACGTGGATAAGGGTTTCCTTCGCGGTGATGCAAGGTAGTACCTTTTACTATAATACCGCCAATTTGTTCAAGGTCTACAAAGTCCTGAAACTCCAGTCCATATCCGAATGTTCCCGATGCTGTCATCACCGGATTCTTCATCTCTAACTTACCGATGTTAACTCTTAAATCTGCCATAATAGTTTCTTAATATTAAATACCGGACCTTCTTTACAAACACACAGGTGACCTTCGTCGGTCTTCTCTACACAGCACAAGCAGGCTCCTACACCGCAAGCCATTGTGTTTTCGAGCGATACTTCGCATTCTATATCGTTGGTCTTGGCATACTTAGCCACTGCCATCATCATAGGCTTCGGACCGCAGGTGTAAATCATATCAAAGCGGTTGGCCGACAGCATAGAGTGCATGGTAACGTAGCCTTTTTCGCCCAAACTTCCATCTTCTGTAGTGGTGTAAACCTCACCGAGAGTGTTGAACATATCGAGCTGAAGCAAGTCGTTCTTTGAGCGAGCGCCAAGCAAGAATACAGGAGAAAATCCCTTCTGCTTAAGTTCGTAACCAAGGTTCAACATGGGGGCAGTACCTACGCCTCCGCCTACCAGCAACACCTTCTTATCAGTTGTTTCTGGGATAGTGAAGCCTTTACCCAACGGAAGTACAACGTTTACGATGTCTCCCTTCTGAACGGTAGCCAGTTTACGGGTACCATCGCCAACCAACTGTACGAGGAACCAGATTTCGTTCTTCTCTCTGTCGACGAAGTTAATAGAAATAGGACGGCGCAAGAATGTAGTGTTCGAGCCATCGATGCGGATTTCCGCAAACTGCCCAGGTAGCATTTCGGGCAATGGGTTGCAGTGAGTCAATTTGATGAGAACGTAATTGGCGTGAATGCGCAAGTTCTCTGTCACTGTCAGGTCTAATATGTATTTTTTCATATATAATAAGATAATTCTTTATAACTGCAAAGATAATGCAAATCGGGTGCAGACACTGTATCTTCAGCAGGAACAGATCTCCAAGCACTATGACCAGAACCTGAAGCTGAGACAGCAGGAAGAAAATAAGGTATCTTCCAAAGAACAACTGGTGTGGTCTGGCATCCTTCAGATAGTCCGCATCATTCACATGCACCTTCATGAGGGAGACGAGAATTGTCATTCCGACCCAGATGGCAAGCACTGAGTAAAATGGTGCCATGGACGAGCCGTAGTTGGCAATGCTGTAGTAGTAATGTTCCTCGACAGCAACAGGCTTTGACAGGAATGACGCCAGCGCCTCTGAGTCTCCGTTGAGGAAGGCTATGATCATGTCGGTCACCTCGCTGTCGGCGGCCTTGTTGATCTCGTCTGTGGCGGTCTGGATCTTGTCACGTATACCACTTATGAGATCGGAGAGGTCTGTGAGACTGGTGTTCATTGATGCAATAGTCACCTTATAATTGTCAAATACAGAGCTTGCACTGCTGATGGTAGAATTCAGGGTATTTAACAGATCCTGAGCGTTTTTCAGTGCATTTTTGATGTTCAGGATAATGTTGTCCATGTCAGGAATGACCTGGCTGGTAAATGTGTCATCTATGTCTGAGACAGAGTCGATGATCTGGTCGAGCTTATCTGATACGGCATTTTCTGCATTTGTGATCGCAGATATATCCAGACTATCGATGGTGTCGGCGGTGAGAGAGGAAATCTTCTTAACCTCTGTTTTTAGCTTGTCAAGCTTGTTGAGTGCATCTGAAACCTCATTCGTGTTGCTTATGTCAAGAGATTTGATATATTCGTCGACTGCATCGATCTTTTGCTGAAGTTTGTCTGCATCTGCCTTGATATTCTCAAGATCGGCAGATATGTTCTCTGCATCATCCTTCATATGGATAAGCTTTGCAGAGCTTTTCAGATTCTGTATGTCCTGCGCGATGCTGTCAATCTGATCCTGAAGAGAATTCCTGACAGTGTAGTAGGTTGAGCCCACTGAGTCTATATCGGACATGCTTGAATCAATGGCGGAACCCGCATCGGACAGAAGCTTGCTGCTCTTGTCAGTTGCGTCCTTGAGCTTTGTGCTGGTCTTGAGTTTGTTATTTGCCTTGATTATGGAATCTATGGTTTTCTGGTATCCGGCGAGATTGTCATCGACGGTCTTGAGTGCTGTGATGAAATCCGTTCCCTTGAGATCCTTCGACAGATCTGTGTCGGAGTCGTCAATGGCAGTGATAAGCTTCTGTGATATCGCCTTGACGTAGGTTTCGTTGATGCTTGTCTTGAGCGTTGAGACTGCAGTGTCGGTTATCTTAGGTGCCACGGCATTTTTCTTCTCATTTTCATAGTAGGTGAAGCTTGGATTTACGAAGTTGTCCGTCAGGGCATTGAACATGTTGTAGGAGAAATCCTCATCAATTACGACGGCGGCATAGTAGGTGCCTGATTTCACACCGCTGATGGCGGACTTTTCAGATTCCGGAAATACCCAGCCGATACTGGTCTGGCTTTTCAGCTTATCGGCCACTGACTGGCCCATGTTCATCTCGTTGCCGTCCGCATCTGTGTAGCCCTTGTCCAGGTTGACGACGGCGATATTGATATTGCCGGTATTGGCATATGGATCCCAGTTTGCAAATATGTTGAACCATGCATACAGCGCAGGCAGTATGCACAGTCCAACGGCGAGAACTATTGTGAGTATACTTTTTTTGATACCGATCAGGTCGTTTTTGAATATTTTCAGTATTGTTTTCATTTTTATGTAATTCCTATTTATATAGTAAATGCATCAGCGAGGACTGATGTACATGAGAGAGTCCCCGCTGATGATCGTTTATTATTCTACAGGTCTTTGAAATGGAACTGCTTCTTTCCGGTTGCGTAGTCATCAACTATCTGTCCATGTCCGTAAAGCTTGTATTTGTAGGTTACAAGTCCCTCAAGTCCTACAGGGCCTCTTGCATGGATCTTGCTTGTGCTGATTCCGACCTCTGCGCCAAATCCGTATCTGAATCCATCGGCAAATCTTGTGGAGCAGTTCTGGTATACTCCGGCCGAATCGACAAGCTGCATGAAGAGGGCGGCGGTCTCGTTATTCTCAGTCACGATACAGTCAGTGTGATGTGAACCAAAGTGGTTGATGTGTGAGATCGCCTCCTGCACATCGTTCACGATCTTGACTGAGAGCACCAGGTCAAGATACTCGGTATTGAAATCGTCGTCTCCCATGATCTCAATACCGTTCGGGCTGCTCATGTTGCGTTCAGCCTGATTGATGATCTCCGCTGCCTCGGCGGTTCCGCGGAGCTTTACACCGTGTTTCTTAAGTGCTTTTGCCATGACCGGAAGCATTTCTTTTGCCACATCTCTGTGGACGAGAAGTGTCTCCGTTGCATTGCAGGCGGCGGTGTACTGTGTCTTGGCGTCTATGATGATAGGGATTGCCTTTTCAATATCCGCATCCCTGTCTATGTATGTGTGGCAGATTCCGTCTGCGTGTCCCATGACAGGGATCTTGGTGTTGTTCATTATATACTGCACAAATGCATTTGAGCCTCTAGGTATGAGCAGGTCAACGGACTTGTTGCATGACAGAAGCTCACCGATCTCGTTGTGCTGGCTTGCCTGGAGCATGCAGCCCTCTGGTGCTCCGTTTGCAACGGCTGTGCTGTAGATCACATCGAAGAGAGCCTTGTTGGTGTTGGCAGTTTCCTTGCCCCCCTTGAGTACTGCGCAGTTGCCGCTCTTGATGCACAATGATGATATCTGGACCAGCGCATCCGGTCTTGCCTCGAATATGATTCCGATGACACCGATAGGGCAGGAGACTCTCTGAAGGACCAGCCCCTCGTCAAGCTCTCTCTTGAGCTGGATCTGTCCAACCGGGTCAGGGAGCTTTATGAGCTCATCGATTCCATTTGTCACGTCAGCGAGCTTGTGCTCGTCGAACTTCAGTCTCTTCTTGACTGATGCTGCGATCCCGTTCTCCTCGGCAGCAGCCATGTCCTTTGCATTTGCCGCAAATATCTCATCCTTATGTGCGATGAGTGCGTCCTTTACATGTACTAGTATATTGTTTCTTGTATCTTCTGAAAGTGCAGCCATTTTGTAGCTGTCAGCCTTCATGATGCTTGTAGCTTCCTGCATGTTCATAATATTGTTCTCCTTTATAATCCTGTATGTCATGTGCACTTATTCTGTCGTGGCACATGAGCATATAATCCATTAAATATTACCACAAGTTTGGGGAGATGACCACAGGGAAGAAGATAAAAAGAGGCCATCGCATAATATGTGCAATCCACATTTGGAATGAAATCCGTATGGATGATTGCCATATTATGTAATGACCTTTTTATATGGTTATTGAGTTGTTATATATTGTTCCAAATTAGCAGCTTATCACAACAAAGCTCTGTGCCGGAAGAGTGATAACTCCGTCAGCGATACCTGGCTGTGTGCCGTTTATTGCTATAGAATAGATAACCTTTGCGTCACCAGTCAGCTCAGCAAGCTTCCTTGACTGGGTGTCCGTATTCTTAGGGTTCACTGCAAGGAGTAGATTCCCTCTCTTATATACAAGTGGCTTTCTGCTGATGATCTCAAGGTTGCTCTTGTCCAGCAGATCGGCCTGTGAATGTCTGAGAGAAGTGAGGGTCTTCACTGTATTGAGCAGTGAGTTCTGATCTACCTCGGAAGCCTCAACATTTGCGGCATTTTCTGCAGGATCAACCGGCAGATAGAGCTTGTCGGCAGGCGCTGATGAGAAGCCCATGTTGTCACCGCTTGTCCACTGCATAGGAGTTCTTGAGCCGGTTCTGGTGAATCCCCCCTCCTTGCTTGCCATGCTTCTGAAGCTCATGGCGATCTCATCGCCGTAGTAGATGAATGGATTGCCGGGCATTGTCAGGAAGAATGCGTAGGCAAGCTTTAACTCATCCTCAGAGAGTCCGTAGCTGATACGTGTAGTGTCGTGATTTCCTGTGATGAGGGCTATAGCACCCTTGTCCTTTATCTGCTCGTATCTTCCCATGTATTCATCAATGAAGTGGTCGCAGGTTCCTTTGCTGTCAGCCTTGAAGAAGCTGTTGTTCTCCGAGCTGTCGTCAAGTGACTCTGGAAGAGATGCAAATGCATTCAGGTGAGCTTCGTAATCTCTTACCAGAGAGTTATATCCGTTGCCCATCCAGTCGAGATAGAAGTCCATGTCGAAGCCGGCCTTGATTGACTGTTCAGCCTTTCCCCACTCAGATACAAATGCTGACTCAGGGTACTCAGCGTGTATATCGCCGAGAATGTCCTGCCATACGGCAACTGTTCCGCTCTTGTTCGCATCATCATGCTTTACAAGTGAATCTGCCATATCTACACGGAAGCCGTCACAGCCCTTGTCGAGCCAGAAGCGGCATACGTCCTTCATAGCCTCTCTGGTTGCGATACATGCAGGATCGTACATGCTCTTGTGCCATCTCTCAGTTGGATTAAGCACTCCATAGTTGAGAGCCGGCTGGCACTTGAAGAAGTTGACGATGTAGGCACCGTTTCTTGGTGATTCTCCTGCGATGTAGTTGAGACCTGCACCGCCACAGAGCCATCCGTCAGTCCACATATATCTATCTGAGTATTCATTTTGCTCAGCTTTTTTGCTCTCGGTAAACCATGCATGCTCCTCAGATGTGTGGCCTGGAACCAGGTCGAGGAGAATGTGCATGTCCCTCTTGTGAGCCTCAGCGAAGAGGTTCTCTATGTCCTCCATTGTTCCGTATCTTTCGGCAACCTTCTTGTAATCCCTTACATCGTAGCCTGCATCGGAAAATGGTGAATCAAAGCAAGGATTCATCCAGATAGCGTTGCATCCAAGAGACTTGATATAGTCAAGCTTTGCAGTGATTCCGTTGAAATCACCGATACCGTCGCCGTTGGTATCATAAAAACTCTGTGGGTATATCTCATAAAAAATTGCATCTTTAAGCCATGTAGCCATAATAAATGTCCTCCTTATAAAAATGCAGCATGCGCATATAAATGCACTTCGCGCGGCGCATGCGTTACTATTCGTTCCTCCATAATATGAGCAGCGCACTTGCAGCTATGCGCTGGTGGTTTAAGGTATAAGGTACTGCAAACCCACACAGAAATCTGCCTCAAAATACGGAGAACGGTCTTAATAGTATTAAGAACATTCTACTCATTATAATAAAATATAATATGGAAAAATGTAATCCTTTATATGTAAATTAATAGATTTATTTTGAAGGAAAATATACTTGTTGAAAACGCGCAGCAAACAAAAAAATACCTGTATTTTATCTGGTTCAAATATGGGATAAAATTTGCTTTAATCTGTAAAAGTTTAAACACACAAATGCTGTAATGTATGTTACAATCACAGGGTATGTGTCAGCAGAGATGGAAAATACATAATGTAATGGCTTGAAGTAGATGTTTGACACAGACAAAGGGCGTATCAGGTTTTGAAAATCGACACATAGTGCCAGCCTGATAATCCTGATAATATATAATAGAAGGAGGCAGGTGCCATTTTTACAGACATCTGCAAAAGAAGATTGTATGAGTAAAGAAAGTAACAACGGCGACAGAGAAAAATTCGCCTCCAGACTAGGGTTCATCCTCGTGTCGGCGGGGTGTGCCATAGGTCTTGGAAATGTATGGAAGTTCCCGTATATATGCGGGCAGAATGGCGGAGCGATATTTATCGTGATATATCTGCTGTGTCTACTGCTTCTGGGATATCCTATCCTTACCTGTGAGTTTGCGATAGGCAGAGGGAGTGGCAAGAGCGTTGGTTCAGCGCTTAAGGAGCTTGCGCCGAAGGGCGGCAACTGGCATAAATTCAGCTGGTATGCCTATGCCGGCAACTATCTGCTGATGATGTTCTATACTATGGTAGCGGGCTGGATGGTATACTATGTGTACGTCATGGGATCAGGACAGCTTCATGGTGGGTCAGTAGAAGCAATAGAAGACAAATTTACAGGGATGCTTGCATCACCGGGACTTATGGTCGCGATCACACTTGCGGTCATCGTGTGCTGTATAGGTATATGTTCACTGGGACTTCAGAACGGAGTGGAGAGGGTGACAAAGATCATGATGCTTGCACTCATCGTTCTGATGATAGTCATGGCGGTGAACTCACTCATGCTCTCGGGCAACGAAGAAGGACTTAAGTTCTATCTTGTTCCAAGTATCGAGCGTGCAAATGCCAGAGGCTGGGGCAATGTACTATTTGACGCCATGACCCAGGCGTTCTTTACACTCAGTGTAGGTATGGGATCCATGGAGATATTTGGAAGTTATATAGGCAATGAGAGAAAATTGTCTGGCGAGGCGAAGAGTGTTATGTACCTTGATACATTTGTGGCACTCATGGCCGGAGTCATCATATTGCCAGCATGCTTTGCGTACGGGATCAGCCCGGACAAGGGACCATCACTTCTGTTTATGACCCTGCCGAATGTGTTCAACCACATGCCGGGAGGAAGAGTGTGGGGAATTCTGTTCTTCATATTCATGTCATTTGCGGCGCTTTCCACGGTTATCGCGGTGTTTGAGAATATCATATCGATAAGTATAGATATGTTTGGATGGAAGAGAAAGAAGTCACTTATTATAAATCTGATCGGGATATCAGTGCTCTCCCTGCCGGCTGTGCTTGGATTCAATATGCTCTCAGGAATCACTCCGATGGGAGCGGGGACAAATATCATGGATCTGGAAGATTTTCTCGTATCGGGAAATATCCTCCCACTCGGATCATTACTTTTTGTCCTGTTCTGTACAAGAAAGAATGGATGGGGATTTGAAAACTTTGTCGCTGAGGCAGACAACGGTATCGGTAAGCCGTTTCCGCAGTACCTAAGAAAATACATGTCATACGTGCTGCCGCTTATAATTGTGGTAATCTATTTCAAGGGATACTATGATACATTTGCCCCGAAGGGACCAAAACTGCTGTGTATCTGGATGGGAGTTGCAGCATTGTTTGTTCTTTTCATAGGCTATCTGGCGTTTGGACATGGACGGGAGAGCAGGACAGATAAAAAAGAGTGAAAATTTCAGTGAATTTAACACGGACTTATTGTCTTTTGAAGCAAAACATGATATTATATAAGTACCAACAGTAAGTCCTTCGATAGTGCGTTTATCTATGTAAGTGTTCTGTGTGAGCATCGCTCGGAGGCAATTGGTATTTTAAATATTTCAAAAAAGGGATTGAAACCGCGATATGGGTCGCAAGGTTCAATCCCTTTTTGATTATGTGAACAACGATCCAAAGTCCGTGTATGCACGGACTTTTAGCCCTAATTTCAATAATTATGGTTTAGTATGTCGAAACATATATTGAGATATGATATACTGTTGTAGTTGCCACCCCTAGATGGGCACAGAAAGGGGGATAGAGCATGATAGATATCATATCTTCTTTGGTTATTTCTATTGTGGCAGGTATAGTGGCTTACTATATTTGCAAGTGGCTGGATAGAGATAAGTAGTGTGGTGATCAGCCCAGGGAATACGTCGCCTTGCCCAAAAGACGGAGAAAACC
>ENA-OPNG01000143-OPNG01000143.1-human-gut-metagenome-genome-assembly--contig:-NODE-143-length-28274-cov-7.089514_pt1 | contig 28274 bp, 29 predicted proteins | sample MGYA00241536_ERZ501769 | MGnify/ENA primary metagenome ERZ501769 (study PRJEB25962, sample SAMEA2042567) | human gut metagenome | biome: human gut; feature: human-associated habitat; material: faeces... | reverse complement strand
TGCTGAGCTGCTTTCTTGTAATCAATTTCTAAGTTGTCCATAATATAAAAACTGTATTAAACTACTTTTATTGTAGCTTGACACAGTTTAGTTTACACTCTCGATATAGCAAGGATGTTGAAATATTCGTGATTATTATGAAGGGTAAGCATCCAACCCCTATTTTGGCGGTTTGGACAATAAGTGCTACCTTTGCGCCATGTTAAACATTAAATGTTATAAGTATGGCAATAAGTAGTAAAGATCTTGAGAGCCTGTGGCAACGCTATAAAGCGGAGGCGGTACCATCAGGCATTTCGGTAAATCAATTTTTCGAATCCAATGGAGTTCCTTATCATGTATTTGAAAAGTGGTACAAGAAGAAGTTCCAGGCTCCAAATGTTGTGGAGTGTGTTGTTGCAGGTGCGCCAGATTCAACCAGTGCAGTTCCAACACCATCCAAGCAGGGTAATCCTTCAGCCGGTTTATCTCCAGCTCCGACCGAGGATGCCGTTGTCATCAAGTATGTCAATCTTGGGCTTAGCAATGGTATGAAGATAGAGCATCATAATTTGAGCTATTCTGGTCTTCAAAGTTTTATCTCTAAACTTCAAGCCTTATGTTTAGCTTAAATGGTGCCGTAAAATATAAGTATATTCCCAACTATCAGGATATGCGTGGAGGTTATGACAAGCTTTGTGGAGTGATACGCTCTTTGGGCGAAGATCTAGAGGATGGCACCGCTTACGTGTTTACTTCCAAGGATCAAAAGATAGTAAAGATCATCAGACATGAACATAATGAGTGTCAGATGTATTATCAGAAGTTTGACAAGAACATGAGTTTTGTCCGTCTAGAGTTTGAAGGTGTCCTTCCAATTTATGTGTTGGAGTGGAAGTATCTAGTGGCTATGCTTTCATGCCCTGTTGTAAAAAGCATAGGTCCAATAGAGCTAAAATGCTATGAGGAAGCAGCTTGATGGCGAAAATGATAGTTAATTTCTGAAAAAGTGTATTCGTTTTTTTTGGTAAAATAGAGTTAAGTAAATGATATTCAGAGTGTTGCGGAAAGCTTTAAGGTTGGCTTGTTAAGCCCTGTTTTCGATGTTTTGCGATACTGCAAACATGTCTGACATAGGGTGGTATTACGACTAACGTTAAGTCTCTAAAACAGCGTAAAATACTGAATATTAGATTGTTAAATAAGTTTTATGCGTTTTGTGGAGTCTCATAATATGATTATCTTTGCATCTGCAAACGTTTCATATTATGGCAGATATACATATAGACATAGAGCGCATGATAATGCATTCCAATTACTTGCTGGAGGTAGACAATTCTTCAGCAAGTAATGGATTATCGGATATGGAACGTAAGCAATATCTAGATCAGATAAAGGAATTGGTTCAGACTGTCCAGACACTTCTGGATGCCAATATTGCCTTGGGTAATAAGCAGAAGGAACTACAGGCAGAGGCAGATCGTAAGATTGCCGGTTTGCAGGATCAGGTTGACAAGCTTACTGGAGAACTGCAAGCCCGTAGGCGTAAGATGCATGGCAAGAACAATGAGAAGCAAACTGGTGACAAGTCGGTAAATACAGGCAAGACCAAGGATGAGGAAGAGGGGGAATACATCGAGAATGGATGTGAGCAACCTTCCGATTCTGATGATTCAGACGAAGTTACCGACACAGAGGCGACCAATCCCAAAAAGGATTTGAGCCAACGCCCGGACCACTACAAGACTATGAAGGCTGAAGTTCTTGTGGTTCATGATTGTGACAAGGACAAGCTTAAGGCTATGGGTTTGGAGTTCATTCGCTATACCAGACCTGTCGACCAGTTTGACCGAATCAGTATGACACGTCAGGACCGCTACCTTTATGCTTGGGTACGTGACAAGGACGGCAACGAGTTCGCTTTCTTCGTGCCAAAAGATGAAGGGGTAGAGCAGCGTGCTTGCACTTTTGTCGATGAGTCAAAGTATGACATGCCAAGCATGGTTCCTCATACCAGCAGTACAAGTGGCATGCTTTCAGACTTGATTGTCAATCGCTTTCAGTATGCGATAACGAGTGGACGTGAGATGTATCGCATGGTTAATGAGAAGATGCGTATGTCTAAGTCTACTATTTTCAACTGGTTGCGACATGGGGCAGAGTTCTTGGAGAATTGTCAGGAGACCATCAAACAATGGCTATTGAAACCTGGCTCAACGATTTATTGTGATGAGTCCTGGGTTGACACCAAGGTGACGGATGCCAATGGTGAGGTGCATTATAAGAAACGATATATGTGGGTCATTGTCAACTTGACCACCAAGGTCTGCTATTATCTGTATGGCAGTCGTAAGAAAGAGGTTATCAAGGAGTTTCTTGGTGACTTCAAGGGCACGTTGATGACCGATGCCTATGCTGCATACCTTTACTTCAATAAGTTGAAGGACTGTACTCATGTATGTTGCTGGTCGCACGTTAGAAGACTGTTTGTCTCGGCGAGTCGTGACTACAAGGATACCTTGGCACAGGCATTCATAGACTTGATCGGTATATTATATAAGGTCGAAGTTGAAAATCAAGTGTTGGGTCGCACAGAAAAAGAGATAGTCAAGCATCGAGGTGAGGAATCCCTACCAGTTTTACACGACCTCTATCAGCAAGCGACGGCACTGTTGAAACAGTTTGAGAAAAACGAGATTAAGCTCTCTGCTAAGTTGCAACAAGCCTTGACATATATGACCAAGCATTGGGAAGAGCTGATGGCATATACGAAGATAGGTAGCGTCTTGATAGACAACAACTGTTGTGAACGCGCAGTCCGCCCATTCACAAATCTCCGAAAGAACTTCGGTGGATTTAGCAGTGAGCAGGGTGCCAGAGTTACAGCGGCCTTCCTTACTTTCGTTGAAACCTGCAAGCTAATGGCAATGGCTCCACTGGATTTCTTCAGGGGATTCTTTGACATGATTGTAGCTGGAAGAAGGGATTATGCCTTGATGACAGAGGCACTTTTAGTTAAACCTGTTTAAAAATCAGAAAAGTCCAATTTCTTAAAATACCCTGTATCCCCAGTAAACACTGGGGATGGAGTTGTATTGTCATAGGGGTTGGATGCTTACTATGAAGGAATAACAACACAACGAATTGCTGAAAGCCTATACAAAGGAAGCTTTGGCAAGCATGATAAAGGCTGATATACGCAATAGGTTTCCCGAACCTTATGCAAGTATTTATTGCCAACAGTTTGATGATTTCAAGAATGATGCAGATTTCTTGGAATTTGCAGCAAAGTTAATTAGGAGATAACATTTATGAAGGGAATAGTATTAGCAGGTGGTAGCGGTACACGCTTGTACCCTATTACAAAGGGTATCAGCAAGCAGCTGATTCCAATCTTTGATAAGCCGATGATATACTACCCAATATCAGTATTGATGTTGGCAGGTATCCGTGAGATACTCATTATTTCAACACCATTCGACTTACCCGGTTTCAAGCGCCTTTTAGGCGATGGAAGCCAGTTAGGTGTGAAGTTCGAGTATGCAGAGCAGCCATCACCAGATGGCTTAGCCCAAGCTTTCATTATCGGTGAGAAATTCATTGGCGATGAGGCTGCTTGCCTCGTACTTGGCGATAATATCTTCTATGGTGCAGGATTAAATCAGATGCTGCATCAAGCAGTAGTAGATGCTGAGCAGAACAACAAGGCTACCGTTTTTGGCTATCGTGTAAGTGATCCGGAGCGATATGGAGTTGCTGAGTTTGATGAGCAGGACAATTGCCTCAGCATCGAGGAGAAGCCTCAGCATCCAAAGAGCAACTATGCAGTGGTAGGTTTGTACTTCTATCCTAATAAGGTGGTAGATGTAGCCAAGCATATCAAGCCATCCGCTCGTGGTGAGTTGGAAATTACCACCGTTAATCAGGAGTTCTTGAAGGATAAGCAACTGAAGGTACAGACCATGGCAAGAGGATTTGCCTGGCTTGATACCGGAACCCATGATTCCCTTTCAGAGGCATCCACCTTTATTGAGGTCCTGGAGAAGCGCCAGGGCTTGAAGGTTGCTTGTTTGGAAGGTATCGCATACCGTCAGGGTTGGATTACCGCAGAACAGTTGAGAGAGAATGCTCAGCCTATGCTGAAGAATGATTATGGAAGATATTTGCTTTCTATACTTAATGAAAGCAAGGACACATTAAAGCAAAACTTAGAATTTTAAACAATTGTCTTTCTGTTCTCCAAATATAAGACAGAAGACATAAAAATCATATATCTTATGGATAAGAAATTAATTACAGTAACCTCTCCGTTACTGCCAAATTTGAATGATTTTAATGCTAAACTCCAGAAAATCTGGGACAGCAAGTGGATAACAAATAATGGTGATTATCACCATAAGTTGGAGGCAGCTCTTGCCGAGTACCTCAAAGTTCCATACGTGAGTCTCTTTACCAATGGTACCTTGCCATTGCTTACTGCTTTGCAGGCACTTCGTATTACTGGCGAGGTTATTACTACACCATATAGCTTTGTGGCTACTACTCACAGTATTTGGTGGAATGGTTGCAAGCCTGTATTCGTTGACATTGACCCTGCGACAGGTAATCTTGATCCTAACAAGATTGAGGCTGCCATCACTCCTAAGACTACCGCCATCATGCCTGTACATGTTTATGGAAAGCCTTGCGATACCAAGGCTATTCAGGATATTGCAGATAAGTATGGCTTGAAGGTTATTTATGATGCAGCTCATGCTTTCGGAGTAGAAGTAAATGGTGAGAGCATCTTGAATGCTGGTGATATGAGTACTTTGAGCTTCCATGCAACTAAGGTGTATAACACCATCGAAGGTGGTGCAATGATTATGCACGATGAGAAAACCAAGAAGCGTATTGATTACTTGAAGAACTTCGGTTTTGCAGGAGAGACCGAGGTTGTTGGTCCTGGTATCAATAGTAAGATGGATGAGATGCGTAGTGCTTATGGCTTGTTGAACTTGAAGCAGGTGGATGCCGCTATTGAGGCTCGTCATCAGGTAGCTATCAAGTATCGTGAGGCTTTGCGTAATGTAGAAGGCATCACCTTCTTTGATGATATGCCTGGTGTTCGCCATAACTATAGCTACTTCCCAATCTTCATTGATGCACAGAAGTATGGTATGACCCGCGATGAACTTTATGCGAAGATGAAGTCACAGAACGTATTGGGCCGTCGTTACTTCTATCCATTGATAAGTGAGTTCTCTACTTATCGTGGCTTGGATAGTGCTGATCCAACAAACTTGCCAAATGCTCATAAAATGGCAAATAGTGTTATCTGCTTGCCTATGCATCATGCTTTGAGTGAAGAGGATGTACAGAGAACATTGGATTGTATTGTAAAATAATTAATAAGGTTTTGCAAGTAAGATAACGTGAATAAGTTAAAAGATTAGCGCTAATTTTCTTAAAATAATATTTCTTATGCAATATTTAACGGAGTTATCGTATGTTTCTCTAGAGACATTTCGATCATTTATGGAAAAGGTTTCGTGTGATTTCCTCCCTCCATTGCTTCCTCGTATTGATGTTGATTTGTATTATGAAAAGCTCAGCAAATTAGCGACATCTGTAGTTTGTATGGATGGAGATAAAATGGTAGGAATAGTTGCTGCATATTGTAACAATATGGAAACAAAAGTTGCATATATCCCTTTAGTATGTGTTGATGTAGAGTATAGAGGGCAGCATATTGCTACAGAATTAATGAACAGAGCAATCAGTTTGGTAAAGTCTAGAGGAATGCAAAAAATAGGAATTCATACCAATAATAAATTTGCTAAATCCATGTATGTAAAAATGGGATTTCAGTTAATTTGGGAAAGATATCAAACTGATATAAAAACTGATAGATATTATTTAGAAAAAAACTTTAATTAATAGAATTATGAATATTTTATTAACATCGGCAGGACGAAGAACTTATCTTGTTGAGTATTTCAAAAAAGCTTTGGCTGGTCATGGAAAAGTCTATGCTTCTAATAGTATAGATACATATACATTGCATCAGGCAGACGGTTATGTTATTACACCATCAATATATGATAAAGAGTATATCAATTTTTTGATTTCATATTGTAAGAACTATCAGATATCTGCTATTATTTCTCTCTTTGATATAGATTTGCCAGTTTTGGCAAAACATAAAGATGAGTTTGAAAAGGAGGGTATTACGGTTGTTGTATCTGACTATAATGTTACTCAAATCTGTAACGATAAATGGTCAACATATGAATTCCTTGTTCGTTTGGGATTACCTCAAACTCCTTCCTATCTCAATCTTGAGAATTTAAAAAAAGATATAGCTGATGGTGTTGTAAACTATCCTTTTATATTGAAGCCACGTTGGGGGATGGGTTCCATAGGAATATATAAAGCATGTAATGAACAAGAGTTATTGGTGTTATATGCGAAACTTCATAAGGAAATTTTTGATACATATCTGAAGTATGAATCGCAAGTTGATAAAGATTCTTGTATTATTATTCAGCAGATGATAAAAGGGCAGGAATATGGTATAGAAATCCTTAATGATTTGGCTGGTAATTACGTAACAACATTCGCTAAGAAAAAAGTAGCAATGCGCTCAGGAGAAACAGATATTGCAGAAACTGTTGATCCAGAAACATTCGAGGATGCAGCTATGCTTATAGCTGCTCATTTACATCATGTCGCAAATTTGGATGTCGATTGTTTTAAAACTGACGATGGTAAGATTGTTGTCTTAGAAATGAATTGTAGATTCGGTGGTCAATATCCTTTTACTCATAATGCTGGTGTAAACGTGCCAAAACAAATTATTAATTGGTTAGAAGGAAAAGAGACCGATGAGTCTTTATTGAAGCAGAAAAATGGTGTTGTTAGTTGTAAGGAACTTATGCCTGTAGTTTTTGTTACTAGATAGGGCAATGTTGATTTATGATAAAAAATGTCTGTATTAAGATAATCTTGTTTTCTGTCAATATTTAAAAGTGTCCACCACACGGGTTAAATTTTAATAGCAAAAATCACTTATCCCTTTATCCAAACGGTTTACGCCGCTTGGATAAACGCTTTCCATAGGTGATTCTACTTCGGTAGATGCCATTATAGACCATTTGGTGGCAAATGCAAGTAAAATAGAGTTAAAAGGCGCTTCTATACGCCAGGAATTGAAAAAATAGATTACCTTTGCAAATTGAAGAGCAGAACTGAAATCTTGGTACCGGTTTGCAACGATACTAGCGGTACCGATACTGTGCTATCGTCAAATTAGATAATGTATTTCTGCAACATTGTGCAGATAATACGCTTGCAGTAACCAAAGGCTGGCATACCTGCAGGTAATGATTCACGGAAAAATATAAAAGTTATACTTATGAAAGATTTGCCAATTGTTGTCAAAGAAGTTCTTGAGTCTGAGGATCTCAAGAATATTAAACGAGTTGATGGAATTAAAGAAACCTCAGAAGCGCTTATTGGTGCATTAAACTATATTCCTATAGTTGGAGGAGGTTTAGCTTCTGAGTTGCAACAAATAAAAAATGCTAGGGAATCTTATCTGGAAATGGATTTTTACAGAAAGTTTCTTGCTTTAATTTATGGGGTTCAAGATATTCAACCCAAAAATATTGCTTCTTTCCTTGATGAAGTATCAGATAAAGCCCAAGACTATGCCGGGAATGTGATAACAAATATGATTAATCGCATAGACAATGTCAATAAGGCTGATATCTTGGCAAATTTAGTGAGAGCAAAAACAGAAAATCGTATTTCGATATATGATTTCTTTCGATTGTCTTCTATGTTGGAGAGAATACCTTATATAGATTTAAATGAGTTGAGTAAGTATCAAAACCCGTATTACGATGAATCCGGTGATTCTGAGTTGCTGTATGCTACAGGAGCATTGAAATTAGCTGCTCTAGATTCCGAACAGGAGAATAGTTATACATTGTCCAATCTTGGGGCTTTGTTACTGGAAGCAGGAATGAATCATCAAGATGTACTACGTAGCAAGGGAGGAACAGAAGTGACTCAATTGGAGTGGAGTGAATATAAAGCACCTAATCCAGATCAAATGAATGATGATCAAGGCCAATATGAATATGATATAGCAAGAGGGAAATAGATTGATTATATGTCTGAATCATTAAAGAATAAAACTCAAAAGGGGTTGGCGTGGAGTATGATAGAGCGATTCGCCACGCAAGGCGTGCAATTCCTCTTCGGCATCATATTAGCTCGCATGCTATCGCCAGATGACTATGGTGTCATCGCTATGCCGTTGGTGTTCCTCGCTATTGCTCAATGCTTTATAGACAGTGGCTTTTCTGGAGCATTGATACGAAAACCCAATTTGACGGAGGATGACCTATCCACGGCTTTCTATTTTAATATAGGTGTAGGAGTGATATGCTATTTGATATTATTCTTCACCTCGCCGCTAATAGCCGATTTCTATAATACTCCGATACTGGCAGACCTCCTGAAGGTTACGGCTTTGGCTACCCTGTTCAATCCGCTTTGTGCCGTACAACAAGCTATACTTACCAAGAAAATTGATTTCAAGACACAGGCGATAGTCTCGCTTGCTGGTGCCTTGGTAAGTGGACTTGTCGGATTGGTTATGGCATATACAGGCTTTGGAGTCTGGGCATTGGTATTCCAGCAAGTTGGTGGATATGTCATCCGAACAATACTCCTTTGGATATTGTGTAAATGGAAGCCGAAAAGAAGATGGTCTTGGGAATCTTTCCATTATCTGTGGGGATTTGGAAGCAAGATGCTGGCTTCTGGCTTGTTGGAAACCATTTATAGTAACATTTATCCGATAGTGATAGGAAAATACTTCAGTGCCAATGACTTGGGTAATTATACGAGAGCACAGCAGTTCTCCAATCTTCCATCGAGTAATGTTACAGGAGTGCTCCAACGTGTAACTTTTCCTGTGTTGAGCAACATTCAGAATGAGGATGAGCGACTGGCTAGGAATTATCGCAAGATTTTGAAATTGTCGGCATTTTTGATATTTCCCTTGATGCTGATACTTTCGGCTGTCGCCGATCCTCTTATTCGGGTGTTGTTGTCGGATAAATGGGAAGGTTGCATTATCCTTTTGCAGATACTTTGTTTCTCGTTGATGTGGTATCCTATCCATGCTATCAACTTGAACTTGCTGATCGTGAAAGGACGTTCTGATCTGTTCTTCAGATTGGAAGTCTTCAAGAAAATCATAGGTGTCAGCATCATGGTTGTTACCATTCCGCACGGTATTATCTGGATGGTAAGTGGTGGCATCGTTAGTTCTATGATTTCATTGATTATCAATACCTATTATACAGGAAAATTAATCAATGTAGGGTATCTGAAGCAGATGGGCGACTTGCTGCCGATATTCGGTGTGTCGTTTGCCGTATGGATTATTGTCCATGGTTCGATGATGATGTCTTCCAATATCTATGTCCAGCTAATAATAGGTAGTTTGGTTGGTGTCATCGTGTATTTGGTGTTGGCAAAATTATTCTTAAGAACAGAATGGGAAGATGCGGTGAGCATGGTTCCTGATAGATTGAAGAGAAAATTTTACTTTTTAAACAGATAATAATATGATATACGCACCTATTTATATACCTACCTTGTGTAGGTATGAGCACTTCAAGCAGTGCATTGAATCCTTGGCTCAGTGTGATGGAGCCAGTGAGACAGAAGTCTATGTGGCTTTGGATTATCCTGCCAAGGAGTCTCATCTAGAGGGTTATGAGAAAATCAAGACTTATCTAGAGAAGGCCGGGAACATGACGTTCAAGAAACTGCATGTGCATATGCGAGAGAGAAATTATGGCTTAGGCTTGTACGGCAATTCCGCAACTATGCGAGAATATATCACCGAGAGATATGACCGTTTCATAATCTCGGAGGATGACAATGTCTTCGCCCCCAATTTCTTGCTGTATATGAATACCTGTTTGGAGCAATACAAGGATGATCCTGATGTTATTGCGGTATGTGGTTATAGCTATCCTGTGGAGTGGGAGGTAAGTGAGGGCGCAACGGTGCTAAAGCAGCAAATAAATGTCTCCACATGGGGGGTGGGCTTTTGGTCGGAAAAGTATCAGAAAATGCGTCAAAACCTGTCGAATGGAATCTTGAAGTCTTCATTTACTGATGTTCTTGAAAATAAGACTTATAAAAAAATGATTGATGCATGCTTCATTGAGTATATTTTGAATGCTTGTAACGTGTCGTCGGATAAAAACTCATTATATTATAGAACTACAGATGTAGCGATGCGTCAATATTTAGCTGTTACAAACAAATATGCTATTACGCCTATAGTATCGAAGGTTAGAAATCTTGGTTTTGACGGAACTGGTGCATATTGTCAAAAGACGGAAAAATCACAATTTGGTGATACAGCTCGAACATATGATTACTCAAAGCAGAAAATAGATGAAAGTCGTAGTTTTGCATTTATTTTAGATGAAAAAAACAACTCTGTGGAGAATCACAAACTTTTGAATGATTTTGACAGTCGCTCATTAGAAGAACTTAAATTTCCTGTTTTTTTGCTTTGGGCTTCTGAAAATATTGGTATTTGGTCAGCTAGGTTGCTTTTATTAGTGCACAAATGCTTAAATAAACTGAAAATATTTAATCATTAGCATGCATAAAAAATATGCAATTTATAATAGACTTAAGAATTGATTAATGATAAAAGTATTGTAGAATTAAGTTTTTGTTTGTATGATACCAAAAGTAATTCATTATTGTTGGTTTGGGGGTAATCCCCTGCCAAAGAGTGCACAGAAGGGCATTGCTTCATGGAGAAAGTATCTCCCTGATTATGAGATAAAGGAATGGAATGAGAGTAACTTTGATGTGAATATCATTCCTTATACAGCAGAGGCATATAAGGCTAAGAAGTATGCCTTTGTGAGTGATTATGCCCGGTTCTGGATTCTATATAAATATGGTGGTCTTTATTTTGATACCGATGTTGAGGTAATCAAGAATATGGATGATATCATTGCTAAAGGTCCTTTTATGGGATGTGAGAATGAGGCTAAGGCTGGTGCGACGCCTGCGCAGCTAGGCGTCGCACCAGGCCTAGGGCTTGGGGTAAACCCAGGCCTAGGGCTGTATGGGGAAATCCTAGACATTTATAAGGATAAGCATTACATACTTCCTGATGGAACGTATAGCCGAGAGACAGTTGTTACGATAACAACCGATTTACTTTGCAAGTATGGCTTAAGAAACATAAGCGATATTCAAGAGATAGCAGGTGTGTTGATATATCCAAAGGAGTACTTTTGCCCAAAGGATTATGCTACAGGAAACTTGAATATTACACTTAATTCAGTATCTATTCATCATTATGACGCAAGTTGGTTAACATGGTATGAAAATATTGAAAAAGCAATATTTGTATTCTTAGGTTTGAGATACCGAGCATTGATTAAAAGACGTTTAGTTACTCCTTTTAGTAGATTATTACAGAAATATTAATGCATTATGGACTTATTTTTATATATAATATTATTTTTATTTATAATTGCTTCTGTCCAATATACAACGAAAGGTTGTGTAAACAATTTATCAAATTGCAAACTGGAATTAGTAACAGGTCAATGGTCTTTTATTCTATATATTGCTTTGGGAATATATGTTGTAATTCGAGCAATAGTTTACGATACGGGAGCGGACTATTTGGCTTATTATAATCATTTTGTAACGAGGTCTCATCATCTTATAGATGTGTGGGGAGAAGGGAGAGAAATAGGATATAGGTATTTGATAGATTTTCTTTCTTCCTATTTTTCTTATCCTTATGTCTTTTTTGGGTTTTGCGCATTTGTGGGAATGGGGTCTTTACTCTGTATTTCTCTTAAATTCGGAAAGGCGGCTCCTTACATAGTTTTGGGGTGGGTATTATATCTGTTTAATTTATCAATGAACTTGTATAGGCAGTATATAGCAATGTCTCTGATTTTCTGTGCTTTGTACATTCTACTTAGTCAGAAAGTTAAAAAAAAGAAAATACTAGGTGCTTCTATTTGCATAATATTAGCGTATTTCTTCCATCATTCATCATTAGTAGGGGGAATATGTGTGTTTTCTATTTTCTTTTTAAGAAATCATATTGTTAATAAATGGATTTTAATTGGTGCTTTGATGTTGACGACAGTAGCATCTATGACTGTGTTGTCGCATATCATTTCTGCTATAGGGGCTTATTCTGATGCATATATGGCTATGAATGAACGTGGATATACGGCTGCAGAAATGCTTCAAAGCCAGTACGATGTAGGTAAAATGACATATGTAAATATGTTGTGCAGTGTAGTGCTTATATGGTATGGAGATAGAGTATTAAATAAAAATGCAATATTGCGTTATTTTTATTTAGTTATGGCGATTTGTTTTATTATAACTCCATTAACGAACCAAGAGATTTTGATGCGTATGAGATTATATCTTACGAATTTCGCAGTTATTGGATATGGTCTTACCCTTTATTTTAATAAAAAGTTATATAGTGTTTCTTCTAACATATTATTAGTTGTTGTAGTATTATATCAAATCTTTTATATGTTTTTATATCAAAACAGTTTATTGCTGGAGGCATATCCATTACAATTTAATTATTAACTATGATATTGTCAATTATAATTCCCATATACAATGTTGAACAATTTATTGCTCAGTGTATAGAGAGTATTTACTCACAGCATTTTCCCTTTGAAAGATTTGAGGTGATTGCTGTTAATGATGGTACTCCCGATCATTCTATGGATATAGTAAAACGTTTTGCAGCCAAATATAGCAATTTAAAAATCATAAATCAAGAAAACAAAGGGCTAAGTGTTGCAAGAAACACTGGCATGCAATATGCAAAAGGTGACTATGTCTGGTTTGTTGATAGTGATGATTGGCTGTCTAGTAAAAGCCTATCAATTGTGTGGCAAAATATTCTGCATTATCCGCAGGTAGATGTGTTTGCGACTGTCTTAATGATGCAATATGAGAAAAATGGTAGGGCTGAGATAGAATATAAGCCAAACCTGAATGTTAGAAGTGGACGTGATTATATGTTTCGCAATAACAATGCCAACAGGGGTGCTTGTCAACGATATATCTTCAAGAAAACTTTCCTGGAAAAGTATGACTTGAAGTTTATGCCTGGAGTCTATCATGAAGATGGGGAATTCTCCAATCGTATGCTGTACTTAGCAGATGAGCTGATGATTATCCCTCAACCTGTTTATAACTACCGTATTAGAACAAGTGGTAGCATTATGTCTTCAAGGAAAATGAAGATGAATGATGACTTGGTGAAAATCTTCTTTGTGTTAAGAGAATTTGCAGAGAAGTATGTGAAGGTCAATGAGGATTATTGGCCTTATCGTGGGAAAATTTATGAATGCTTGACAGCTTCAGTTCTATTTTCACGCAATGAAATCTTTACCAGTGATTTTGATTCCTTTTATCAGGTTAATAAACATTTAATCAAGAAGGAGGCAAGAACGCTTCTCTTGCATTTTTCTCATTTTTCTTTTAAGGAAAATATAACTTTATTGCAATTTGCATTGTTTCCCAAAGTTCTGACTCAGTTGCGACAAGGGATTAAGAGATTTTTAATAAAACTAAATATTTATAGTTAGCTTATGGGAGAATTCGCATATTGTGTTAGAAGAGTGGAAGCTCAATTGAAGAGGGTTTCAAATTTATATTTTACCTATTTTAATCGTTTAAAGTTAGATTTACTAGGTGTTAAAAAAGGTAAGTATTGCATCGTACATGGGGCTGTTCGACTTTCACTAGGTAAAAATGCAGATGTTAGCATTGGCGATAATTTTTGTTTCCTTAGTGGTAGAACTTTGAATCCGTTGTCTCGTAATCTTCGAGGTAGTATTTGTGTGAATGATAATGCTCAACTTATTATAGGCAATCATGTAAGTGTTAGCAGTGTCGTTCTTTGGAGTCATCTGAGTATCACGATAGGTAATCATGTAGATATAGGTGCCAATACTATAATTATGGATAGTGATGCTCATTCACTTGATTATCAAAAGCGAAGAAATATCGTTGATGATTTGAGTAATAAAAATGATTCACCTATCGTAATAGGAGATGATGTGCTTATTGGGGCTAATTGTATAATTCTTAAGGGTGTTACCATTGGCAATAGAAGTGTTGTGGGTGCAGGTGCTGTAGTTACAAAAAGTATTCCTGACGACTGTATTGCTGCTGGTAATCCTGCTAAAATTATAAAGGATATGAGAAAGAATAAAACTGGGGTTAATATAAATCTGGGGGGTAATTAGAACAAGTTTCTATTTCCATCTTTCAGCTCTTAAAAAAGTTGCGTAAGGAGGATGGAAAATGGCTAAAAAGTTTAATGTTATCATTCCTGCTGCATATAAGGATTTTGAGTTTTTACAGAAGACAATAAAGTATGTATCAATGAATATCAAACCTCAAAAGATATTTCTGATAATAGATACTAGACTCGTTAAGTTTCTTCCCAAGAAGGTAAAGTTCAATGCTTTAGTAGAGGTCTTGGATGAGAATGGACTTCTAGAGAATTTATCATTTGATTGCGTCAAAAATAATCTCGTAAATCATGGGTTGCCTGCCAAGCGTACAGGATGGTTTTTGCAGCAATTTATCAAATTGGGGTTTGCTCTATCAGAATATTGTGATACCGATTATTACCTGAGCTGGGATGCTGATACACTGCCCTTGCGCAATATTGAATTCTTTACTTCGGATGGTAAGCCAATCTTCACAAAAAAGAAGGAGCACAATCAAGCATATTTTGATACATTAAGTAAGATATTAGAATTGGGAAAATATGCGTATTTTTCATATATTGCAGAGCATATGATGTTTAATAAAAACGTTATGAAGGAAATGCTTGGTGATATTGAAGAATCACCAATTGATGGTGATTCTTGGTATGAGAAGATCATCAATGCAACAAATCCAGAGGATGTCAATTCTTTTTCTGAATTTGAAACATATGGCAACTATTGTCTCAATCATTATCCGGAAATGTATTCTACTCAAGTTCTTAATACTTTTAGAAAAGCTGGGTACATAGCTGGGCGTTTCATTAGTGATAGAAAATTGAATTATATGAGCTTTGATTTGGATACCGCTTCGTTTGAATTGGGTGATTATCCTTGTGGTATTGAAAAGTATTTTTGCTTTGTTTATCATAAATATTTGAAAGTTAAAGAACAGTTAATTAAGAAAAGATTAAAAATATGAGAATATTAGTTTTTACTGGAGGACTGGGCAACCAAATGTTTGAGTATGCCTTTTACCTACATTTGAAATCTTGTTTCCCAAATGAGAGATTCTATGGGCATTATGGAAAGAAGCTAACTGAGCATTATGGCTTGGAATTGGACAGGTGGTTTGATGTGGAATTGCCATCTGAAAAGTTTTGGACATTGCCTGTAGTTGGTTTGTTTTACTTCTATAAACAGATGGTGCCACACTCTAAATGGCTAGACTTGAATCAAAGAGAATGGAAACATCAAGATGCAAAGGTCTTGTTCCCTTTCAAATTTAATAAGCGTTATTTTCCTAAAGGAAATGATTGGTTGAAATGGAAGGTAGATGAAAGTAAACTGTCTGAGAAAAATAAGAAAGTTCTAGAACAGATAAGAAATAATCATACTTGTTTTGTGCATGTAAGACGTGGTGACTATTTGGCTTCAAACTATAAGTCAATATTCGAAGGCTGTTGTACGCTGGAATACTACAAGAAGGCTCTTAAGTTTTTGCAAGATAAGTATCCTGATATCAAGTTTATATGCTTCTCTGATGATTTGCAATGGATGAAACAAAACTTACCTTTGGGAGACAATGCAACCTTTGTAGATTGGAATACAGGAAAAAATTCTCCTCTAGATATGTATTTAATGTCGCAATGTGATAATGCCATTATTGCTAATAGTTCTTTTAGCTATTGGGGGGCATTCCTTGGTAAGAAGAAAAAGACTGTTGTGTATCCACAAAGATGGTGGAATAGTGATGATGGAAATCCTGATTTGTTTTGGGCTGACTGGCAAGCATTTTAATAAGAAATTATTTTAATCATATGAACATCCTTTTTTTAACTAAGTCTTTTGGAATAGGTGGCGTTGAAGTTGTAACGATGACGTTGGCTAAGACTTTTGCTAAGCATGGTCATCAAGTAGGCATCTTCTCTTTCTATCGAGCTGATGATATTCTAGAAAAGCAATTGCCAAAGGATATACCTTTATATATAGCTCATGGCTATAAGAACAGCCGGGAGAATATTTCTATGCTGCGTCAACTCCTTGTTGATAAAAAGATAGAGGTGGTCATAAACCAATGGGGTTTGCCTTTTCTTCCTATTCGAGTAATCAATCAAGCTCGTAAAGGGTTAAAGGTGAAGGTTATTACGGTATACCACAATCAGGTTGATACTAATGGAAAACTGAAAGCGTGTGATCAAGCTATTGAGCGTTGCCAGAATCCACTTTTACGTTCAGTATTAGAGGTAAAAAGGTTTTTGGTTAAGTCTATAACAAGTTATTCCATGCGCTATGTATATAAACATAGTGATGTGTATGAAGTCTTGTCTCCAAGTTTTATTGAATTATTCAAGAAATTTACCGGGATTAAGAATCCAACAAAGCTCGTGGCTCAAACAAATCCAATCACAATTGATGGAAGTGTTCAATCTGAGAAGATCACGAACGTAGATAAGAAGGAAAAGGAAATTATCTATGTGGGGCGTTTAGACTTTGTACAGAAACGAGTATATAGAGTGATAGATACTTGGAACAATCTGGAAGAACGTTTTCCTGATTGGCGATTGATCATTGTGGGAGATGGCGAAGATAGAGAAAACTTGGAAAATCATGTGAGATATTTAGGTTTGAAACGCGTTTCTTTTGAGGGATTCCAAAATCCTTTGAATTATTACAAGCGTGCTTCTATGTTACTTCTTACTTCTGATTTTGAAGGTTTTGGCTTGGTTATAATTGAAGGTATGTCTTTTGGTGTTGTACCATTCGTTTATGGCAGTTATCCTGCTGTATATGATATTATTGACGATAATATAAATGGTTTCATTTTACCAATGACAGAAAAAGGTTATGATGCAGCACAGATGGCTGGGAAAATGGCTGATGTAATGAAATGCCCCAAAAAATGGTTGCAATTATCTAAAAATGCCATCTCGAAGAGTAACTTGTTTTCATTAGAGAATGTCTATTCTCAATGGAAAAACAACCTCGATAAAATGAATGTGGGGGGGCAATTCTAGAAAAAAATGCTCCCTCTTATACATTTAAAATTAAGGAAATAATCTACGTGGGACGCTTGGATTTCGTGCAGAAACGAGTATATCGTGTGATAGATACATGGAACTATCTGGAAGAACGTTTCCCTGATTGGCGATTGACCATTGTTGGAGATGGTGAAGATAGAGAAAACTTGGAGAATCATGTGAGATGTTTAGGTTTGAAACGTGTTTCTTTTGAGGGCTTTCAAAAGCCAATTGATTATTACAAACGTGCCTCTATTCTCCTTCTTACTTCTGATTTTGAGGGCTTCCCTTTGGTTCTTGCTGAATGTATGAGCTTCGGTGTCATTCCTGCTGTTTACAATAGCTATTCTGCGATTGGCGATATTATAGAAAGTGATAAGGATGGTGTTGTGATACCTTATCACAAAAATGGGTATCAAGCTGAAGAAGCTGCTGGAATGGTTGCCCAAATAATGGGGAATGAAGTGAAACGTGAGCAAATGGCTTTAGCTGCTGTAGAGAAAAGCAAGGATTATTCGGTGGAAAGAATATATGAAGAGTGGATGAAAATCTTAGGGATAAAATAAGTAAAATAATGTTTAATAATTAGGGTGTCCAGTTCCATGTTCTCGTTTTTGATTATGTTTTAGGCGGCGTAGGTAGCCGCTTCTGGCCGATGTCAACACCCGACTACCCAAAACAATTCATTGATGTGATGGGTGTCGGCCGTTCCCTCATTCAATTGACAGTAGATAGATTGAAACCAGTCTGTCCTGTCGAGAACATGTGGGTAGTGACCAATGAGAAATATATCAGCATTGTCAGGGAACAAATCCCTGACATGCCTGTAGATAACATATTATCAGAGCCGGAGGCTCGCAATACCGCTCCATGTATTGCTTATGCCTGCTGGAAGATTCAGAAGAAGCATCCTGATGCCAACATCGTGGTGACACCATCCGATGCCCTGGTAATCAATACTTCGGAGTATCAGCGAGTGCTCAGCAAGGCATTGAGCTATACTTCCGATAAGAACGCCATCGTTACCATCGGTATTAAGCCAAGCCGCCCGGAAACAGGTTATGGCTATATCGCCTCAGCAGAGCCAACATCCGTAGATGAAATCTACAAGGTTGAGGCTTTCAAGGAAAAGCCAAACCTGGAGACAGCCGAGCAATATCTTGCTGCCGGCAATTACTATTGGAATGCCGGAATCTTTGTATGGAACATTGATACCATCAGCAAGGCAATCCGAACCTTCCAGCCTCAGCTTGCCAGCATCATGGACGAGATGGCACCTTCTTTCTATACTGAACAGGAGAAAGAGGTAGTCGGCAAACTCTTCCCAACCTGCGAGAAGATTAGTATTGACTATGCCGTGATGGAGAAGTCTAAGGAAATCTATACCTTGCCAGCCGAGTTTGGTTGGAGCGACTTAGGCAGCTGGGGCAGTCTCCGAACCTTGCTTCCACAGGATGAGACTGGCAATGCCAAGGTAGGCAAGGACATCCGCTTGTATGAATGCAAGAACTGCGTAGTTCATGCAGCCGATGAAAGCAAGGTGGTAGTTCAAGGATTAGATAGCTATATCGTAGCCGAGAAGAATGGACAGCTGCTTGTTTGCTCTTTGAAAGAGGAACAGAGGATTAAAGAGTTTGGGAAATAATAATGTAATCTCTATCTATTTTAAGTTTGCAAGGGGCTTCATGCCTTTCTATGTAGATTGGTGCGTGCTCATGGTGCTGTCGTATGTGGTGGCTGTGGAGTATCACTGGGAAGTGAAGAGGATAAACACTAAAATATAGGTATATTAATATTTTTATTTATGAAAAGTATAGCTGTTTATTATAAGATTCATGAAGGAATAGAATCATCCGAGAATTATGATGAAAAACAAAAAAGGAGCCCAACTTCAACAGAAGGATTAAAACCGTTCTCTGACGTAGGTGAACTCCATGTAAATATTTGGAAAGTAAATGATGGGAAACTTAAATTGCATCCTGTATTTTACGTTGATTTAGGTGTCAAGGTTAGCTTTAAATGCGAACAACTGAGATTGTTTGTGCCATTTGTTACGAAGAAAGAGAAATGGGTGGACCTATGTAAAAATGTAATGGATCACCGGGATTTGATGTGTGCGATATTTAATGATGATATGAAGGGGACACCTCAAAATAATACCTGTTTTTACAAAGTAGAAAGCCAAACTAATAAACGAGCTTTTTATCTTTATCAGTTGGCTTCAGACAATATTAAGTTTGAGATATTCAATGATGAAAATAATCAGAAAGGAACTTATATAACACTGACGATTAAAGGTAATCCTGCTAATGAAGATGCATTAGGACAATTCACTGACGAGCAAGTTTATTTACGCTTTAGGCTTTTTGTTGAGAATAATGAAGAATTGGCAATAACAGAACATGTTTCTAATGATTTGTTGCAGGCGGCATTCTCTCAAACAGATTTGTTTGATTTACGCTTTAATGAAAAGCGTGAGATTGATGGTAAAATACTAGAAAAGATGAAGTCAGATGGATTTAAACCTTTGAATTTTGATAAGGTTCATGTATTTTACATAGCAGATACGCGAGAAGATGTTGAGAATGAAAGCTCTTTAAAAATTGATAGTCGTTTATTGGAAAAGTTGCATTGGGAGTCTTATGAGCCAGAAAACAAATTACGTAATACACATTATGTCGCTCACCATTGGAGAAAGCGACGTAAAAATGAAGAACCGCCATTTGCCGAGGCTTCTGTATTTTTTAGTACTAAGTACCCTAATATTGACTTATGGAGATTGGCATCCTATTTTTCGGTTGTAATTCTGCTAGGTTGGGTTGGCTCGATGCTTTCATTTCACTTTAGTGAACTTCCGAGTTGGCAGTCTTCTACTAAACTGGTCTTGATATGTAGTTTGGTTATATTTGTTATTGCTTTGATAGTCAAGGTAAACATAGGAATAATTCTTGCAAAAATATTTCGTAAGCGATGAAAGTACTTATAGGAACTGATGTGCTTCTTTACTATCTTCAAAAGCAAGAATTGGATGGTATCGTCATGCTCTTTCATTTGATTGAAAGGTTAAAGGCGAAAAAGTTTATCGATTTGTCCTCAATTGCTATTTTAACGAATTTCGTATCTTTGGACTCTTTTGAGGAGTTGTCTTCTTTTGATATATTGAAAGGGGTCAAGCCCAAAAATAGGAAGATAGAAGAAATTGAACAAGCCGATTCCTTGCTTAAAGGTTTTAACTACAGACCTCTTTTAGCGCAGTTAAATTGGTTGTGCTATGATGACGTGGATTTTTTGATAACAGAAAATACAATGTCTCATAAGATTGCTAGGATTCTGGATATAGATGATAAGGTCTTTTCCATAGAAGGTTTCATCGAAAAGTGCAGTATTGAACATTTAGAATTAGACGAAACTTTGGGCGTTTCGATTGAAAAGATTTTGTTCGGAGAGCTTGACTATAATGACCGATTCTTTAATTCATTTAAAGCAGAATATGAACCTTATTATCATACTTGGTTTAAAAACAAAGCTAATGATGAGGTTTATGTAGCCAAAGATTTGAATAACAATATTCGTGGACTTTTAAAATTGAAAATTGAAGAACAGGCGATAGAAGCAGGTGATATAATACCTGCGTTCAAACCTGCCAAAAGATTAAAAATTTCGTCTTTAAAAGCTGATTATACTAGTCAAAAGTTAGGGCAACGTTTTATGCGTATTGTTTTTGATACCGCATTGCGCGAATCTGTAGATGAGATTTATGTTACATTATTTTCAAACAGTCCACTACGAAGAAGATTAGTGGGTATGATAAGTCAATGGGGATTTATCTATTATGGCACAAAAGATGGAAATGAACAGGTATTTGTGAGATCATTTAGAAAAGAAGTTTCTAATGACTTAACAGCTTGTTTCCCATTTTGCTCTTTCCATAAAAACAAGTTGATTGTGCCAATAAATCGCTTCTATGCGGCACAATTATTGCCAGTTTCAAGTGTAGAAAAAACAACAGAACTAGAGCCTGCTAAGCATGCCATCAAAAAAGTGTTAATCTTACATCAAGATGCTGGAACATTAGAGAGTGGTTCTCTCTTGTTTTTCATTCAGAAATCAGCAGATGAGAAATCTTTTGAATTAATATCTTTAGGTGTGGTTGAAAATGTATATCGGAATTTTGAGAAAGAGTTAAGTTTTATTAGAAGATGTCGAAAACGTTCTACTTTTTCTAATAATGCATTACATGATTTTTGGTTAGGTTCTTTGGAAAAACCAATAGTAGTAGAATTCTTGTATATTTGCCATTTTGAAGAGAATATTCTGAAGAGTACCTTTACCGAAATAGGGGTGGACCTAAAAATGTTAAAAAGTCAGTGTCCTATTATGATAGATGACAAACAAGCTGTATCGTTTATAAAAAATACGCCCTATGAAAAAGTTGTTGTTGCCAATACGTCCCAAATATGTTAACCAAATATTGGCTGGGACTAAAAAGGTTGAGTATCGTACAAAGATTCGTAAAGATGCTTTAGTGAACCAAATTCTTATTTATCAAAGTTGTGATGTAAGAAAAGTTGTTGGTGAGTTTCGTATATCAGGCATAATTCAAGGAACTCCTGATCAAGTTTGGAATGCGACAAAAAATGTTGGTGGCATTAGTGAAGAATCATTCTTTAAGTATTTCAAAAATAAAGAGACGGCTTATGCTTACCAAATTTCAGATTTAATAGTTTATGATAAACCTATATCCTTGGAGGATTTAGGATTACATAAAGCTCCAATGTCTTATCAATATGTTGATGTTGATTAATTAAAACGCAATAAGACAGATTATGAATGCAAAGATAAAACTCATTTCATCAAATGTAGGCATCTGTAAATTTGAGGAAAAAGAAAAGCAACCTGCTGATGAGGAAAACATGGAGCTGAAATAATATAATGTTATAATGGAAAAGGTATATTTGTATAAATATAGGAGTGTTGATAATTTGGATAGAGATTTGAAAATGCTATCAGATAATTCTTTTTATTCCTCTGACATTAAACATCTCAATGACGACCAAGAATGCTATTTTAATAGTGAAATGTTTATTGCTTCTTTGGAAAGTTTATTGAAGACTTTCCCAAACAATGACCAAGTAATATCAAAAGTAAGGGAGCAATTTGAAAGTATTGTTGCGTTTCGGAATCAGATAGGTGTTTTCTCTTTGAGCAAGAATCCATGCTCAGGGATGATGTGGGCATTGTATGCTAGTGAAAGAAAAGGGTATTGTGTGATTTATAATAAGGAAGGTTTGATGGAAGTTGCAGGTCCTATCAATAAAAATGATAGACATATGTTGAATGTGTCATACTCTCATAATCTTCCAAGACCAAATTTAATGGATATCCCTTCTGGAAAATTACTTCAAAAACTGTATGGGACCAAAGAAAAAAGTTGGTCTGCTGAAGAAGAAGTAAGAATTATTACTGATAATTTCGGGTTTCAGAAAATTGTACCTTCTTCTCTGCACGGAATTATTTTTGGTTCGGAAATGCTTGATGCAGACAAGGCTAAAATTAAAGACGTATTAAAGAATAGGAATATATCATTTTATCAGCTGAAAAGGAAAACTGATGATTATGGCTATACTTATGTCTTGGATGAAATCTTCGAGAAGCCTTCTGACTTAAATGAAACTTCATACGCTAAGCCGATTTTAAGCAAGTATGGCGTTACAGATAATTATTATGTAAAGTTGTTGGTTATTCCACCAAACAAGGAATGGGTTATCAACTTTATGATTGCATTTAAGGAAAAATATGCAGAAGGTGATCGTCAAATGAACATTTGGCTTTTTAGAAAGGATACTCCAGATAAGGATATGTCAATTAATAGTGAGTCTTTCAAAAAATACTGTATAGGAGAATGGTATGTTGGAGTGAAAGAAGACGAATTAGAATCATTTGTTTATATCTAAAATAAAAATGGAAACAGTAAAAGTATTAAATATAGATATTCAGAATATTACTCGTCAGGAACTCTTGGAGAACCTGAAGGAGGGTGTTCTTGTGACTCCTAATCTTGACCATCTGATTAAGCTTCAGAAGGACAAGGAGTTTTATGATGTGTATCAGAAGTCGGAATGGGTGGTGTGTGACAGTAAAATCCTCTACCTATTCGGTAAGTTGTTGAAGACTCCAATCAAGGAAGCGATTCCGGGTTCCAGCTTCTTCACCTCTTATTATATGTATCATAAGGATGATGCTGACTGCAAGATTTTCTTGCTTGGTGCCAAGGAGGGTATTGCAGCCAAGGCCATGGAGCGCATTAATGTGAAGGTGGGGCGTCAGATGGTGGTAGGTGCTCATTCTCCTTCCTTTGGCTTCGAGAAGCATGAGGATGAATGCGAGGAGTTGGTTCGCATCGTGAACGAGAGTGGTGCAAATGTACTGCTTGTCGGTGTGGGTGCGCCAAAGCAGGAGAAGTGGATTATGAAATATCGTGATAAGATGCCTGGAGTAAAGGTATTCATGGCTCTGGGTGCTACCATTGACTTCGAAGCTGGAACATTGAAACGTGCGCCTAAGATTTGGCAGAAAATCGGTATGGAGTGGCTGTATCGTTGCATGAAGGAACCAAAGCGCCTCTTCAAGCGTTACTTCGTGGATGACATGCAGTTCTTCTATTACTTTGGTAAGCAGCTCTTGGGAATATACAAGGATCCTTTCCGAAAAAAGTAGGATTACTTTCTTCGGAAGAACTTACATAGTAAGGCTATCGGAAGAAGGATAATAGCGGCTATGTAGGATAATATGATGCGTATGGCTTGCTTCATGCGTGCAAAAGTACAACTTTATGTTGAAACAACAAAAGATTTTCATTGATTTCTTGCGATTCTGTATTGGTTCTGTCAAGGAGATTCCTGGTTCTTTGAAGGAAGCGGATTGGCAGGAATTATATGCTATTGCCAAGAAGCAATGCCTGGTGGGTATTCTCTTTGATGGTATCAAGAAGTTGCCTGCTGAACATGTAGGGATGAAGAAGGAACTGCTGCTTCAATGGATGGCAGAAAGCCAGATGTTGGAGAATGCGAATGTTCGGCTGAATGATGCTGCCATCCAGGTTTCTGAGTGGTTCCGAAAGAAGGGATTCAGAACCTGTATCCTGAAAGGGCAGGGGAATGCATTGATGTATCCGAATCCTTATTCTCGTACGCCTGGTGATATTGATATCTGGGTAGAAGGTGGAGATAAACGAGTTATCTCCTTTGTCCGCTCTATCTCGCCTCATGAAAAGGCGTGCTATCACCACATCGAGTTCCCATCGTATAAGGGTATTGAGGTGGAAGTGCATTATCGCCCTAGCTTCCTGTTGTGTTTCTGGCATAACAGAAAGCTTCAGAAATATTATGAGAGGGTGAAGGAGGAGCAGTTCTCGCATCGGGTAATGTTGGGGGAACAAGGTGAGATTGCGATTCCGACAGCGGAATTCAATCTCATCTTCCAGTTAACTCATATTTATGCTCATCTGATGAATGAGGGGATTGGGTTAAGGCAACTCGTGGATTATTACTATGTTCTTTGCGACTTTTATAAAGTCTATCAAAAATCTTCGAAAATCACCCCGACCCTCTCACCCTCAGGGGAGAGGGAGGAAACCGCCCTACTCGGTGCTCGGAACCGCTACGCTCTAAGGATGGCGGACCATCAAAGGTCTCGCCAAATTGTGCGGGATGGGACCGCCGGGATGCTATTGGGGATATGACTTCTGCAACTGCTGCTCGCTCTTCTTTTGCTGCCAATTCTTCTGCAGCTATCGATAGGGTGCAGAAGGAATTGAAGGAGTTGGGGTTGTGGAAGTTTGCCGGGGGTATCATGTATATCATGCAGGAGGTGTTCGGCATGCCTGCCTCTCGCCTTATCGTTCCTCCGAATGAGAAGTATGGGAAGTTTGTGCTGAATGAAGTGCTGGAAGCTGGGAACTTCGGAAGGCATGATGCCCGGAATCGGTTTGGAAGGTCACAGCTTGGACATAATCTCCAAAGGGTGTATCGGGATATAAGACTCATGAGATATTTTCCTGCTGAAGCGCTTTGTGAACCATTGTTCCGTGCTTGGCACTTCTTCTGGAGGCTAAAATATAAAAAATAAATTAATCAAATAATTAATTGAAATAACTCTGTTTATGTTTATCGAAATGCAGATAGGTAATCAGCTAGATGAGGATGACGATCTGCACTTCGATTATCAATGATAATCATAATGAAGAAAAAAGTTTTTGTAAGCGGTTGCTATGACCTGCTACATTCTGGTCATGTGGAGTTTTTCCAGCAGGCATCACAGTATGGTGACCTGTATGTGGGTATCGGATCGGATGCTACTTATCTGGAGTATAAGCATCGCAAGCCTATGTTTCCGCAGGAGGAAAGGCTATTCATGGTCAAGAATATCAAGGCGGTGAAGGATGCGTATATCAATGAGGGAAGAGGAGTCATCGATTTCCTGCCTACTCTTGATAAGGTGAAACCGGACGTGTTTGTGGTGAACGCTGAAGGTGGGTCTGATGAGAAACGTAGGATCTGTAAGGAAAGGGGCATAGAATATGTCGAACTCCAACGCACGCCTCATGCTGGTTTGAAGGCACGGTCTTCTTCTGACTTGAAGAAGGCGTTATTGAACGTATCTGATAATTCGGCACAGGAGGCAGGAATTCCTACCCGTCTGGATCTGGCTGGTACTTGGATTGATCAGCCTTATGTAAGCATGTATCATCCGGGTTGGGCGATTACCATCTCGCTGGAACCGACCTTTGAGGTGCGCGACCGCTGCGGTCTGTCTACCTCTACCCGTAAGGTGATTCAGAAGATATGGCCGGTGAAGTTGCCGAAGATGGATCCGGAGATGCTCGCCCGACTGGTATTCTGCTTCGAGAACAATCCGGAGCGTCACGATGGTATCATCTCTGGTGCCCAGGATTCTATCGGTATCTGTGTGCCCGGTCTGGTGCGTCATTATTATGACAACAACTTCTGGCCGGAGAAGATTGAGAGTACGCAGGATGAGATGACCCTCCGTTTCCTGGAAGACCATCTGGTGATGATTCCGATGGAACCGAGAAGACCGGGATGCAGTGTGGTGGAAGGTAAGGATATCACGCCTGAGAAGGTGAAGGCGCTGGCTGATGCAGCTGATGCTTGCTGGAAGGCGATTCTGGCGCACGACCTCGATGCCTTTGCTGCAGCATACAGGGCATCTTTCGAAGCCCAGATTGCGATGTTCCCGGGTATGGTGAATCCGTCTATCAATGGTGTGATAGAACCGGAGGCAAGTGTGCAGCCGATGATTGACCGCTATAGCAACATGGAGGAGGTTCTGGCATGGAAGATGCCGGGAGCCGGCGGCGGTGGTTATCTGGCACTGGTAGTAAAGGACAGTCTTAAATTTGCAGAGAATCATGACGAAGCCATCCATCTTCAGATACGAAGGGCATAACTATCTGGTGCCCTTTCTCATCATCAGCAGTCTCTTCTTCATGTGGGGCTTTGCCCATGGCATCCTGGAGGTGCTGAATCCGCATTTCCAGGAGTCGTTCCATATCAGCAAGGCGATGTCGGCTCTGACGCAGACAGCCGTTTATGGTGCCTACTTTCTGATGGCACTGCCTGCCGGATGGATTATCCGGAAGTGGGGCTACAGGAGGGGAGTGATAACAGGACTGGTTCTCTTCGGTATCGGTGCTCTGATGTTCATACCGGGAAGCAGGATCAACAGTTTCTACTTCTTCGTTCTGTCGCTGTTTGTGATAGGATGCGGACTGACATGTCTGGAAACGAGTGCGAATCCTTATACCACGGTACTGGGACATCCTGACAAGGCGGAGAGCAGAATCAACCTGTCGCAGTCGCTCAATGGTATCGGATGGATTGTAGGACCGCTGGTTGGCGGTCAGCTTCTGTTCTCGGGTGTCAACATTGCCATTCCTTATGCCCTGGTGGGTATCTTTGTGCTTTCTGTGGCGCTGGTCCTGTCAAGAATCAAGTTGCCTGACCCAAGGAGAGCGCATGAGGCGGATACGAACGAGAAGGTGAAGGAGAAGCCGATGCGAGTGGTGGCATTCGGTTTCGGTATGCTGACCTTGTTTCTTTATGTGGCAGCCCAGACGGGTGTGAACAGTTTCTTCATCAACTATGCAGAGGAGAGCATTCATATAGAGAAGCAGACTGCCAGTCTGTATCTCGCTTTTGGCGGAATGGGGCTGTTCTTTATCGGCAGGTTGGCTGGTGGTGTCATCATGAATTATATCCAGCCAAGGCTGGTGCTGCTGGTCTGTGCCATCCTCACCTTTGTTGCCACATTGATTGTGGTGGTATGTAGCGGAACCTTATCTCTCATTGCGTTCTTCGCCCTGTATCTGGGAGAGAGCATCATGTTTCCGACTATCTTCTCGCTGGCATTGAGGGATGCGGGTACAAAGACCAAACTTGCCTCTTCATTGCTTATCATGACGATAGTGGGTGGTGCGGTTGCTCCAGTAATCATGGGGTATATAGCGGATACTACGGGCAGTATGGCGATTGCCTTTCTCATACCGCTGGTATGTTATGGGGTGATTGGAGGGTATGCACTTTCGAAACGCCACGTTCCTCTTTAGATAAAAGGAGGTTTCAAGCCATCTGCTCGTGGTGAGTTGGAAATCACAACAGTAAACCAGGTGTTTCTGAAGGATAAGCAGCTGAAGGTTCAGACCATGGCAAGTATCTCCTTTCAATACTTGAAGAGAAAGATCAAACTTTAAAGAAGAATTTAGAATATTAATTTTTTGAACACGAATCTTATGAATAACACGAATATAGAGGTTATAGTTTCTCCTGAATGATTCGTGTAATTTGTGTTCGAATATATACATTGATTAGGATGAAGAATATTGTAATCACGGGCGGTGCTGGTTTCATCGGCTCACACGTAGTAAGACTTTTCGTGAACA
>ENA-OPNG01000142-OPNG01000142.1-human-gut-metagenome-genome-assembly--contig:-NODE-142-length-28288-cov-3.751780_pt1 | contig 28288 bp, 26 predicted proteins | sample MGYA00241536_ERZ501769 | MGnify/ENA primary metagenome ERZ501769 (study PRJEB25962, sample SAMEA2042567) | human gut metagenome | biome: human gut; feature: human-associated habitat; material: faeces... | reverse complement strand
AATTTATAGAAGAAATTTCAAATATTATTGATATAAAACTTACAGTAACAAATAATGAAGTATACTTAGGTTTTCTTGACGATTTATATGAAATAAATGATGATGCTTTTAATGCTATGCTGTTTAATAAATTGGAAATTATTATTCAAACAAATATATCAACAAATGCACAAGAGGATATATTTTGTCATATTGCTCAATATCTAACAATTAAGAATTATAATAATTGCATTGATTTATTTAAAACAATAATTTTAGATGAGAAAATGCCAATTTCTATAAGGACTTATTCAGCTCGATTATTAGGACATTTTAAGGAAAATTTATTTGATACATACAAAAACCTTTTAGAAAATAATAATGAATTTGCCACAGAATATTTTAATATGATAGCAAAAAATTCTTTTGGTATTAAACATAGTAATAATTCAAATGAAATAAAACTCAATTTAAATAGTACGGAATATGCACAATTTTTTATAATATTAGAAAAATATTATCCAAGCATCGAAGATACTTTTCCAAATGGTCTTATAACTCCTAGAGATGAAATTTCAGATCTTAGAAGATACACATTGGATAAATTCATTAATAGTGGAGATTTAAGTTTCTTCAATTATATCAAAAATAATTCCACAATTGATGTTAAAGATTTTTGGATTTCACGCACAGAAAGATATTTTACCGAAAAACAATACAAATATATCACTATTGAAGAATTAATTTGTTTAATTTTAAATAATAACCGCAGAATAATCTTTGACAATAATCATTTATTTGAAGTTATACTTGAGGCATTAGAAAAAATCAAAAAAGAAATAAGAGAAAATTTTGCATATTTAAGAGTTTGGAATGAATGCGATGATAATATTTGTTACCCCAAAAAAGAAACAGCTTTAAGTGATGAATTAAAAAGGTTATTACTAATTGAGCTAAACAATGTTATTATAAACCGTGAAGTTGAAATCCAACCAAAAATTGGAGGCTATGGTAATCAAATTACTGATTTATTAGTAGAATGCAATCTTAACAATGGTAATAAGGTTTCTGTAATTATTGAAGTTAAAGGTTGTTGGAATCCTGATTTAAAAAGTTCAATTGAAACTCAGCTGCTAAACTCATATCTATCTGACGATAATAACTACAAATATGGAATATATCTAATTGGTTGGTATTGGTGTAATAAGTGGAATGAAAATAAAAAGGGTGCCAAACGAAAAAAAATAAAAGTTGAAAACCGTTTTTCAGAAACTAATATTAATGAAATTATAGATTATTTTGACAATCAAGCAGATTTACTATCTAATAGTAACAAAAAAATTGCATCAGTTGTAATCGATTTTTCAATACCTGATTAAAAAATTTTTAAACTGAATATATAACAGTTATATTTTCAAAATATTCACAAATTCAAACTTTGTTATTTAAGTTTTTTCATTTTACATAATATTCAAGTTTGATACCATTGATTAAAATAATTTATAAACCACATAATTTTTTGTTTATGTTTTGTATCAGAAGTTTTTTTCAACATCTCAAATAATTGATGTTTAAATTTTACATCTTCTAATGGACGACTAAAGATAAATTGGTTTAAAAATGGTAAATTATCTTCATCTATTATAAAATAATGAGGCAATACTTTATAAATTTCTTGCTGAACTACAACTCTGGGATATATTGCAATTTTCTCTTCATATATTACAGCTTCAACCAATGCTTTTCCATATACAATTACATCATTATGAAAAAATTCTCCCTCTACTATTCCACCCCTTACCCAATAGCCATATCGTAAAATTTCATTTTGAATATTTCCAACCTTATTAATTAATGACTCTATTTTCATTTTTCTTATATTTTCTTCACAATTAGTACTGATTACTAATAAAATATTATCCGAAAAGATTTTTATAAAAATATCTTTATCTGAACTGGTTTCTAATAAAACATCACAACAAAGCATATTTAAATAATTTAAAAATTCATTATTTTCATCATTATTAATAAGATTTTTAGTTCCTAAAATATCTAAATACGCAACACAATATTTGGAAGTACTAAGTTGAGTTTGAGGATATCGCACCTTACCAGTTCTAAAAAACATATAAAATTCCTTTAACCTAATATAATTCAAATTATATAACAAAACTTCCCTGTTAATTCAGTGTAATTTCAGTGTTATAAAATTTTTCAATCGCGTATAAGGCTTTTATTGAGCGTATTTTCAGGAATTTTTTATATTATTTTTTAGAGATTGGTGCTTGCGATACTAAGAACACCATTTTATGACTTTTAAGACAATTTAATGTTTATATAAATTCAGATTTGAGATTGTTGGTTGTCAACTTGTTCTATTAGTTTGTTTTTGTTTTTTGCATAATAAAATTTTCTGGGTATTGAATATAAAAGGGTAATAAATATTATAAGGAATCTGCTTCTCAGTCTAATTGTTATTGAAGTAATCGTTGGTATATTAAATTTCATCAAACAATTAGGTGTTCTTAATTGATAAAGATAATACAATAGGGTCAAAAGAACTGATTTTAAGGATTAAAAATTCTCCCAGTTAAGGCTCTTTTTTAATGGAGCGGGCAACGAGACTCGAACTCGCGATCTTCTCCTTGGGAAAGAGATAAAGCCAATTTTGATATATTTTACTATTTTGATACAAGCTGGTATAAAGTTAGATAGATAAAGCATTTCAGACAAGTTTTAGGTTTTTAAATTTAGATGGATTTATACCCATTATTATACATTTATGTCACAAAATGGCACAAAAATCATAGAACTATGTTTATACGATGATGCACATTTCAACCAAACTGTTATACTAGAATTAGTATTTTATCAAACTACATCCTCCCCACTTTTATTAAATACCTAGTTCCAATATTTTGTATATGCTAGTTGTGTGTAGTCTATTAATGACCCATGCATGCCCCACCATTTTTAAGTTAGACAAATCCGCAAAGGCTTTTATACTCTTGATATTAGTGACACGAGAAAAACTATATCATAAGGTATGACCCATGCCTGCCCCATAAACTTTTATTACTTAAAACTTCCGACTTTTCTGCCGTAGCGGTCGTATTGGGTTGTTCTGCCTGTGGAATCTGTTTTGAATGAACCTGTCTTTCTTCCGTATTTGTCATAAGATGTGGTTGTGCCGTTAGGGTTTGTCTTATAACTTCCTGTTTTAGATCCATATTTATCGTATGTGGTGTAACCAGATGTTGTCTTTTTGATTGTGCCTTGTCTTGAACCGTACTGGTCATATTTTGTGGTTGTGTTGCCGTTGGTTTTGTAAGAGCCTGTGCGTGAACCGTATCTATCATAAGTTGTGGTTGTAGAGCCATTTGTTCTATACGCTCCTGTTCTACTGCCGTATTGATTGTAGGTGTTGCCAGCAAATGCACTGCTAGTCAATAACAAAGAAACAAATATAATTGCAAAAAGTTTTTTCATAATTTTCTCCTAATATTAGTGCTATTAAGAATGATACTTAATTAATATATTTATAAAAATTATGATTTTCTTCATATAAATATTTCCAAAAATCCATTAATGCCTGTTCTAAATGATTTAACAACGATTCTTCTAATATAGGGTATTTTATTTTTAGTTTATTATAATTTTTCTCTATATTATTAATATTAAAAATACTTTTAAATTGTATTATTCGATTTATTTCAAATTCTAATTGGTTTAAGGACTTATAAAATTTTTTAGTAATAGCTTGTTGTTTAAAACTTGGAATAATCCAGTTGCTAAGGTGTTCAAGTTCTATATAATACTCATTGGTAAGAATCTTCAGATAGTTTACTTCTTCATGTCCGCTCAAATTTTCATGAATCTCAAAATTTGGGAATTTATCTTTTATACTCGGAGTATTTATATTAGAACAAGGAACAGTATGATTATATGATTTTCCATTTTTTATATATCCAAAACTATTGATAATACTATTAAGTGTTTCAATGTAAATATTTTTAGTTAATTCAAATTTATTTTCAAATTTAATTTTTTGAAGAGTTTCAATAGTTTTAACTATTAAGAATGTAATCAAAACATTAGTGCAAGAGCTAATTAGCAATATACAAACCGCATGTAAATAGCGAACATTTGCATAATATAAACCTATAAGTATAAATATTATAAGAAAAATAAATCCTGAGAGAAGAACTTCTATATTTTCTTCTATATTATTAAATAAAATTTTGAAAAATAATGTTAAATTTTTTGGGAACTTGGAAAATCTTTTTATAAGTTTTCTTATTCCATATAATCCATAAACTAAAATAATAATATTACAAATAGAAATTATTGCTGATGAAGTGAAAAGATTTATTAGCTTCATATGGCTCCTTTTTTATTTATATTCCTTAGTATCCACAATTGCATTTTTCAACACTATAACGACTTGCCCCATTTACATAAATTGTAAATTTATAAGATTCGCCAGAATTCAAAGTATTAATTGGTATTGGGTATTCACCAACTCTATTCCCAGCAGAGTCAAATGTGTATATTTCTACATTAGGATTGAAACATGTTTCATTTGAATTGTTTTTTACAATACCTTCTATTTTTTGTGTTCCATATCCCATATTGAAAAGATGACTATTTAGAACTTCAATCGTAGCTGTTGGTTGAGTTGTTTGTTCTATTTCAGAAATTTGAGATTTTGGACTTGAGAATAAAAAAACAATAAAAAAATTAAGCAGTAAAATAGTGGCAATAATTACATGTATAAGTCTCACTCCAATGCTTTTATCCTTTGAGTTATTATTTTCTTTATTTAGGATCTTTTTACCACAATATTTGCAAAATTTTGCATCTTTTTCAATCTTCTTGTCACAATTAAGACATTTAATATATTTTTCATTTTCCATTTTTTCCAAATATTCTTTTATATTTGTTCCACAATTAGAACAAAATTTAGAATTGTCTGAAACTTCTTGTTTACATTTTGGACACTGCATATAGAGACCCTTCTAATTTTTTAATGGAGCGGGCAACGAGACTCGAACTCGCGATCTTCTCCTTGGGAAGGAGACATTCTACCACTGAACTATGCCCGCACAAAATTACATATTTATTATACCACAATCTACTTTTTTGAAAAAGTAAATTTCCACTAAAATTAAGGTCATAAACCCTGAAAAATTCTACATTATTTCTCTATTTTGAAAATTTTCTTGTTGAACAATGCAGATAAGCTTATTCATAAATGCTTTATATCTTGCTCTTACAGCTTCACCGGATAAGACAATATCAGCATCTTTTTTACAAGGTCTAATATAGATTTCGGCTTTTTGTGATGCATTTTTATAAATGCCATCAGCTGAATCGCCTAAATCTCTTTCGGCAGCCCTTACATAGAATCTATCTTTTTGAACTTTCTCTTCTATATCAACATATATTTTGAAATCAAAAGCATCTTTGATTTTGTCTGTCAATGTAAATAATCCTTCCGAAATAACGATTTTGGAAGGATTCGCCAATGTATAATTATCAAATCTTTTTGCTGTACCTGACATGTCATATTTTGGTAAATAAACAGATTTGCCAGACAATAATTCTTTAATATGTTTACTCATTAATTCCAATTCAAGAGCATGAGGAACATCAAGGTCATAATGTTTTGCAAATTCGGCAAAGCTTCCTGCAGCTTTTACCATGTCAGAACGGTCATAATAATAATCGTCTGTATTTACTCTTGTAATGGCATTTTTGATTTCAAACTCAGTCGCGAAAGAGTTAATTGTTTCTATAATATCTAATGTAACAGTAGATTTCCCGCTTGCTGTTTCCCCCGCAATCCCAATAGATGCGGAACGAGTAACGTGTCCGGATAAAAATCTTGCTAATTTAGAGATAACTTCCGGTTTATAACTCAATAAAATCGACCCATCAGAATTTATTTCATCATTAAAAATCTTTTTTAATTTCTCTTCAACAGCCTGAACTCTGTTATATGGAGTGGAAACGTACATTTTTCTAGAGTGTTTTGCAGCTTGTTCAGTAGCATGTGAATTGTGCAGTATGTATTCTACCATTACTATCCTTTTTCGAAAATTATTATACTACATTCATAGTCTTTTCATGACTATATCAGATTTAAGTGAAAAAAAAAATATTTTTTGACTAAATATTAACTTTAGTAAATATATTTTAACAATTGCAAAATTTTCAATAATATATTCCAAATTTTGTATATTTCTTTTATGTTATAATCTTTCCATAAAAGTAAGTAAATACGGAGAGAACTTATGAACGTAAATAAAAATTATCAAAATATTGCAGATAGCTATTTGTTTTCTACAGTAGCTAAAAAAGTTAGTGAATTTTCAAGTAAAAATCCGGAGAAAAAAGTTATTAAACTTGGTATTGGTGATGTTACTTTACCTTTATGTAAAGTTGTTGTTAAAGCTTTAAAATCAGCTTCTGAAGAAATGGGTGTTAAGGAAACATTTCACGGATATGGTCCGGAACAAGGTTATGACTTTTTAAAATCCAGTATTCAAAAATATTATCAAGGACATGATGTTAATTTAGATTTAGATGAAATATTTATTTCAGATGGTGCAAAATCTGATTTGGGTAATATTTTGGATTTGTTTGCAGTTGATAATACTGTTCTAGTTCCAGATCCTGTTTATCCCGTTTATGTTGATACAAATACAATGGCAGGAAGAAAAATTGTTTATATTGATGCTAATGCAGAAAATAATTTCTTACCATTGCCGGACAAATCTATTAAAGCTGATATTATATATATTTGTTCTCCAAACAATCCTACCGGTGCAGTTTATAATAAAGAACAACTAAAAGTTTGGGTTGATTATGCTAATGAAAACAATTCTATTATTCTTTTTGATGCGGCTTATGAATGTTTTATTACAGATGAAAATCTTCCTAGAAGTATTTATGAAATTGAGGGCGCAGAAACTTGTGCAATAGAATTCTGTTCTTTTTCAAAAATGGCAGGATTTACCGGTACAAGATGTGGTTATACAGTTGTTCCTAGAACATTGGTTTTTGATAAAATGTCATTAAATAAAATGTGGCTAAGACGTCAAACAACTAAATTTAATGGTGTTCCTTATATTGTTCAAAAAGGTGCAGAAGCTGTATTTACACCAGATGGACAAAAAGAAATTCAAGAAAATCTTAATTACTACAAAGAAAATGCAAAGATTATTTCTGATACCTTAATAAAACATAATATTTGGCATATTGGTGGAAAACACTCCCCATATATTTGGTTAAAATGTCCAAACAATATGACTTCTTGGGAATTCTTTGACTACTTGTTAGAAAATGCTCAAGTCGTAGGTACTCCGGGGTCAGGTTTTGGTAAAAATGGCGAACATTATTTTAGATTAACTTCTTTTGGTAGTAGAGAAAATACAATTGAAGCTACTCAAAGATTGGATAAATTATTCAGTTAATCTTTGAAATAGAACATATTGACAAATTTACACGCTCCTGTTACAATCATAGCAGGAGTGTGTAGGGTATGATAAATACGTTAGCAAAGCAAGATTTAATCAATAGAAATTATAATCATATTTATGCTCATGAAATGGCCCATAAATCTGCAGGCGGACAATTCGCCGGTGCAATTTCTATTGAAAGAAATTCTGAGGGAATTCCTGTATCTGGTCATGTTCCAATTCAAATGCCAACTTTGAATAAGAAAAACCCACAACAAACAATTGACCATGCAAATACTGTAATTCGTGCTGCAATGGCTCCATCTGACCCATCAGGTCAAGATTATAAGGTTGCAAATCAAGCATCGCAAATCAAAATGCAAGCTCAAGCTCTTAAAAACAAAAATCAGGGTAAGAAGTTAGACGTTCAAGCTTAGGTTTACCACGGGTAGTCATCTGGAATTTTCCAGTCATTCATTTGAATCATTTTTGTACAATAACCACAATTTGTACAACCCTTAACACATGCCCACGTATCCTTTTTTAATCCTTCTTTTGTACCGTCCCACATAAATACATACGGTTCGACAAAGTCTGCAGATTGTACCACCTTATCAGAGGAATTTTTATACTTTGCAAATTGAAATGAAAAATAATATCTTGGTTTATTAATATTTTTTGATTGTTGACCATCGCTAAACTTTTTTGCATCAGTCCAATAATCAATATCCCCTCCATTATTATCAATAGAGAACCGCATTAAACCACCATCAATAAGAGTAATGCATACTGCGGTTTGAGAAATAGTACAATCTTCATAGCCTAAATGTTTCATATAAGGGAAGATATATTGCTTTAAAAATTCAACTTGTTCATCATAAGAATAAGCTTTTCGTTCAATTAAGCCATCAATATCACCGTTTTCAGCCGCAGACATTTTTAGAGTTTGATTTATTCTTGAATAGAATGATTTTAATTGAGTTTCGGTTCTTTGTTTTGCATATTTTGTCATAAGTGTTGGTATTGTCATTGCTGCAACGATTCCGATGATTCCGAGGGTGATTAATATCTCCGCAAGCGTAAATGCAGACTTGCGAGTGAATAGTGAATGGTGAGAAGTGAATAGTCTGTGACGTTTCATATTTGTGCCTCTTTCTTTGTTTTGTTATTTATTATCATTTCAAACTCGTTTCAGAATTTTCTTATAAACTAAATAAGATAAAAAAAATATTTGAATACAATTAATAATATTCAAATACGAATATAATAATAAGTAATTTTATATTAAAAGTCAATAATATATATAATTGTTCTGTTATGAACACTATTAAAGCAAAAATTAAAATGTTAGCTGTTTCTCGGGGTACAACTCTCAAAAATTTAGCGATTAGATTGAGTGAATTGACCGAAGAAAATTATTCATATAATAGTTTGTTAGGCAAATTGAATCGTGAAAGTCTTTCATTAAAAGAGGCACAATTTATTGCAAAGATTTTGGATTATAAGTTGGAGTTTATTGATTTGCAAAAGTAGTTTTTAACTCTCTAGACTTCCATTTATTTTTAAAATACAATCTGATTATGAAAGAATATGATTTTTATGTTGTTCCGACACCTATCGGAAATTTAGGGGATATAACACTTCGGGCTATTGATGTCTTGAATTCGGTTGATTTGATTGCGTGTGAAGATAGTAGAGTTACGCAAAATTTGTTAAACCATTTCAATATCAAAACAAAATGTCTTTCTTATCATAAATATAATGAAAAAGAACGCATTTCGCAGATTGTTGAATTTTTAGAAGGCGGTAAGAAAATTGCGTTGGTTTCTGATGCCGGAACTCCATTAATTTGTGACCCCGGGTCTGTGATTGTTAAAGAATTACGTAAAAGAGGTTTTTCTATTACTTCGCTTGCAGGTGCAAATGCTGTTGTAACTTTCTTATCTCAGGTTTCTCGAGTTGATGAAAAGTTTACTTTTATCGGCTTTTTACCAAAAACCACGGCTCAGATTGAAGATGTTATTAAAGAACATGAATTTCAAGATACTGTTTTTTATGAATCGCCAAATCGAATTATGAATACGTTAAAAACTATTCAGTCCGTTCGACCAGATGCAAAAGTTGCTGTTGGTAGGGAATTGACAAAAGTTTTTGAAGAAGTTGTTGTTGATGATATTACAAAAGTTATTGAACATTTTGAAAATAATATTGTCAAAGGTGAATTTGTTGTAATGGTTTTCCGCAGTGACGATAATTTTGAAGATTCTGAAATTTTAAATAAGGTTAAAGTTTTGCAAGACAAGGGATTTAGTGCAAAAGATATTTCCGTAATTCTATCAGAATTATATTCTTTCAATAAGAATAAAATTTATAAAATTGCAATTGGTAAATAGTTGTAAATAATTTGTACTTTTTTGCGATTTATGCTACAATTTTGTTGGAGAATAGTGAGAGAGTTTGTAAGGAATATATTCTTGAAATTTCATATATCAAAAAAACTTTTATCAGCAATAATCTTGGTCTTATTGACTCAAACTTCCAGCTTTTCAGCAGATGATGTTTGGGGTGAAATGGGCTTGATGGACGATGCTGTAAAGAGCAATACGGATTATGCAAACACTATTTTTGACAAATATACAAGTTACACCGAAAACCAAAACTCTAACACTCCGGATTATACGCAGGGCAAGTATCCTACGGATTTGTCAAGTCAAAGTTCTTCTGGCAATACCTCTTTAGATAAAGAAAATAAGACTATTAAAAATATTGAATTTTATGGCTTGAATTCTATTCCTCCACAAGAATTGTTAGAAAAAATGCAGATGAAACAAGGTAGCGAATACACCAGAAGTAAGATGCAGTCTGACTTAAAAACAATTTATGAAACAGGTTATTTTACTGAAAAAATGAAAGCTATTCCGTCTGTAAATGGTGATGGAACTGTTTCTATCAAGATTGTTGTAGAAGAAAATATTCCGGTAAAAGATTTTACAATTGAGGGCAATACTGTTATTCCAACAGAAGATATTTTAGCAACATTTAATGGAATGAAAGGTAAACCTCAAAATATTTCCTTAATCAATCAAGCTATTGCTCAAATTCAAGATTTATACAGCTCAAAAGGTTATATTCTTGCAAGAGTTGATTCTGTAACAGATGACCCAGATGGTACAATCAACGTTAGTATTAAAGAGGGTATCATTGACAAGATTATGATAGAGGGCAACGAAAAAACAAAAGATTATATCGTTGCAAGAAATATTCTTACTGAGCCGGGAATGATTTATAACGAAAATTTAATCAAAGAAGATTTGGTTAGGTTGTACGCAACTCAAGCATTCAAAGATGTAACAAGAGAAATTGAGCCTAGTGAAGATGTTCCTGATGCTTATGATATTACGATAAAAATTCAAGAACAAAGAACTGCAAGTATTTCTGTTGGCGGTGGTTTAGATACTGTTACCGGTTTGTTTGGGTCAATGGGTATTTCAGAAAATAATTTCCGTGGAAGATGTGAAAGACTTTCTTTGACAGGCTTGGTTGGTACCGGTGTAATTCTTAATGATTCATCTGTAAAAGACCACATGAATATTCAAGCGGAATTGAGTTATTTCAAACCATATTTTTACAATGCTGATACTTCATTGAATACAAGATTATTCTTTAGAGATTTTGGTTCTTATCAAGTTCCGTTGGCGGTTGAAAGAAGATATGGCGGTGAAGTTACTGTCGCTCACAAGTTGAAAATAAACAGACATGCAAATGCTACTTTCAGTGTTGGTGCTGAAAATATTAGTGTTAAAGAGGGAGATTTCAACGGAATTTCAGCCTTGTATAACAGATATAATATTCCAATTTCAGAACGTGCTAAACAGTTAGAGGGCGGTTTGTTCTTATCTTTAAGTCCTGCATTATTGTATGATACAAGGGATTCTGCTACTGTAACAAGACATGGTACAATGGCAAGTTTGAGATTTGATGAAAACCTTGGACTTAACGGATTTGATAAAACTAACGGCAAGTTAACAGGTATGATTAAACAATATATTCCTGTTGCAAAGAAATCATCTTTATCTTTCACTGTTAAAGGTGGAGGTGCAATTCATGGGGATATACCTGAAGTTATGGCATATCGTTTAGGTGGTCCTTATACTGTTAGGGGTTTCAAAATGAGTGGTGTTGGTACAGGTAACGCATTCATTATGGGTTCAGCAGAGTTTGCAACTCCAATCCCGTTCTTGGATAGAACAAGGATTGCTTTCTTGAACAACTTACGTTTCACTGTTTGGGCTGATGCAGGTAAAGTATTTGACGGAACAATTTCAAACAAATTGTATGACAGACCTGAGTACGCAGTATCTGCCGGTATTGGTTTGAAAGTATTTATCCCTGGAATGGGACCGTTGTCAGTTGATTATGGTATTCCACTTACAAATCCTGGAAATAACGGTTCTAAAAACGGATACTTTACATTTGGTGTAGGTGATTTACTATATTAATATATAAAATAGGAGGAACTATGAAAAAATTAAAATTAATGGCAATATTAATGGCTGCCGGTTTGGCTCTTTCTTTTGGCAATAGTGCAAATGCAGAAGTTGGATTTATTAATTACCAAAAAGTTTTAGATAATTATCCTGCTGCACAACAAGCTGTTAAAGATTTAGATGCCAAAGGTCTTGAATTGCAACAATATATGCTTGAAAAAGAAAAACAATACAAATCTTTGGACACTCCATTAAAGAAACAAAATTTTGAAACTCAAACAGCAACAGAATTCAATACAAAACAAGATGCATTGATGAAGTTGAGAAATGATAAAGAAAATCAAATTATGACTCAAATTCAATCTGCTGCTAAAGCTATTATGGTATCTCAAAGACTTGATGCAGTTCTTTCTGATCAAGTTGTATTTGTTGGTGGTGTTGATATCACTGATTTAGTTATTCAAAAATTAAAAGGACAATAGATTGAATAAAGGCACTAAGACAAAAGGTTCTAAGGCTCTAAGAAAATCTTAATGCCTCAGTACCTTTGTATCTTAGTATCTTAAAGGTGGTATTATGAAATATTCAGATGACGGAACGCAATATCATATCGGATTAAAAGAGGGTGACGTTGGTAAATATGTAATTTTACCGGGGGACCCGAAAAGATGTCAAAAAATTGCTCAATATTTTGACAATCCTCAACTTGTAGCAGATAGAAGAGAATTCGTTACATATACAGGTTATCTTGACGGAGAAAAAGTTAGTGTAACTTCTACCGGTATTGGTGGTCCATCAGCAGCTATTGCATTGGAAGAACTTGTAAAAGTTGGTGCTGATACATTTATTCGTGTTGGTACTTGCGGTGGTATGCAATTAGATGTCAAAAGTGGTGATTTAGTGATTGCTACCGGTGCAATTCGTATGGAGGGAACGAGTAAAGAGTATGCTCCTATTGAATTCCCTGCTGTTGCAAATTTAAATGTTGTTAATGCCATTGTTGATGCTGCTAAGAAATTGGATTTTCCTCATCATATAGGTGTTGTTGAGTGTAAGGATTCTTTTTATGGTCAACATAGTCCGGAAATTATGCCTGTTTCTTACGAGTTGCAAAATAAATGGGAAGCTTGGAAACGTTTAGGTTGCTTGGCTTCTGAAATGGAATCTGCGGCATTATTCACTGTTGCAAGTTATTTGAGAGTAAGAGTCGGTTCTGTATTTTTGACGGTTGCAAATCAGGAACGTGAAAGGGCTAATTTGGAAAATCCTGTGGTCCATGATACAGAAAAAGCGATTAAAACAGCAATTGAGGCTATTAGAATTTTAAAAGGATAAATTTATGTTCGGCAAAAATAGAATGGAATATGTTATAAAATCTTGTTCAGCAGAAGATGCTCAAGCATTGCAAAATCTTTTGAATGAGATGTCTATGAATGGTTGGGAACTCTATAGTATGCACGAAGTTGGAGATGAAGAAGAGTCAGCTCAGTTGAATTGCATTTTTATGAGGGAAGCTAAACCAAACAGCAGTTCTGATGGTGATATTATTAACATTTCCGATTTCAAAAGCCAAATGGAAAAAATGCTTTCTCCCAAATTGACCGAATATGAAAATTGTCTTGAAATTCAATCAAAAATCAGACACGAAAAAGAACAGATAAATAAAATTAAGGCTGAACTTGAGGGCGAAGCTCCTGCGTCTGTTTCAAGAAAAAAATTGAACGACAAAATTTCTGCAGGATTGAAAGAATTAGAAGAATTAAGACACCAGTTGAATAAGGCGACTTCACCTGATTTGATGTATGCAAAACTTCACGAAGAGAAATTGGCTATATATTTGAGTGAAGAGCTTTTGAATTACATTGATACCGATAGAGATTATTCTGGGGAAGAATTGGTTGCGGAAACTGTTAAATCCAGATTGAAAATAACAGAAACTATCGGTTACGTAATTCCAAAGGTCGTTTTTAAAGATGATGAAAACTTAAATACTTGTGAATTCAGTATAAAAATTCGAGGAATGGAAGTATTTAGAGCTGGTGTTTGTCCGAATTATCTAATGTTTTATGCTGATGAATTGCACACAGAACACAAGATTAAAAATTCAATTACCTTAGAAGATGAAATTACTGGAAGAAAAATTATCTGGGTTGAAAAAGATAAAACCAAAGATTTTTGGCAAAAAGGGATTACTCCATCTGAATATATTGCAAAAGCATTAGAGTATGTTGCGGTTAAATATGTTGACGATTTGTTGGATTATGAGGATATTGACAAATATTTAGATGTTGTTGAAAAAGAAAATGAATTCCTTGTAGAAAACATTGTTCCGGATATTTTGACATATTCTGATTTGAAATATTTAATGACAAGTTTGATTAAAGAAAGAGTTTCAATTAAAAATATCACTTATATTTTTGAAAAGATTAATGACTTTGCAGATGAAGGAAGTAAAGTTGATATTCTAAATAAAATCAGATTGTCTTTATCAAGACAAATTTGCAAATCTTATGTAAATGAAGACGGTGAAACAATTAGTGCATTTGAGATTTCTGAAAAAACATATTCAGATTTAGTTATGAGTTGCGATGAAACTGAAGATAGTTTGATAAAAATTGACGGAACTTTGGCGGAAAAACTTGCAAATAAATTGATGAAACAAGCAAAAAAATTAAATATTTATGCTCCAAAATTAATTGTTCCTATGGAATACAGACAAATATTTTTCACCCTTTTGTCTTTGTACATAAATAATATTACAGTTTTGGCACCGGAAGAAATCGGTTGCAATTATAAGATTGAAAGTCTTGGTGAAATATAGTCTTGTAAGTTAGTAGGATAATACGGCACGATTTTCTTTTTTGTAGTACAATGTAGCATGTAAACCACGTATTACAAAAGGAAAGGACTTATTAAATGACTAAACTTTCACCATTACAAATTGAAAGACTTAAGTATCAGCCAAAACTTCCTGCAAGTTTGCAAAATGGTGTTAACTCACTATCTATGGTAGAGGGTGCTGCTACTGAATCAGTTAGGGATCAAGAACAAATTAAAGCTTTATTTTCTAACACTTATGGAAAACCTACAGTAACTTTTGAATCTTCTCCGGTTTCAAAAGAATCTGAAGTTAGAAACGTTGGTGTTATTCTTTCAGGTGGTCAAGCTCCTGGTGGACACAACGTTATTGCAGGTTTGTATGATGCATTGAAAAATGCTAATTCTTCAAACAAATTGTATGGATTCTTAGGTGGTCCATCTGGTATTATTGAAGGTAAATATGTTGAATTTGATGACGAGTTTATCAATGCTTACAGAAACACAGGTGGTTTTGATATTATTGGTTCCGGTAGAACTAAATTAGAAACTGAAGAACAATTTGAAAAATCATTAGCAGTTTGTAGAAAATTAAACATTTCTGCTGTTGTAATTATTGGTGGAGATGACTCTAATACAAATGCTGCTTTACTTGCTGAATGGTTTGTAAAACATAATGCAGGTATTCAAGTTATTGGTTGTCCAAAAACAATTGATGGTGACTTGAAAAACGAACAAATTGAAATTTCTTTCGGTTTTGATACAGCTACAAAAACTTATGCTGAACTTATTGGAAATATTGAAAGAGATGCAAATTCAGCTAAGAAATATTGGCACTTTGTAAAAATCATGGGAAGAAGTGCTTCTCACGTAGCTTTGGAAGCAGCTTTGCAAACTCAACCAAACATCACTTTGATTTCTGAAGAAGTTCAAGAAAAGAAAATGTCATTATCTTCAATCATTGATTATATGACAGATATCATTGTTAGACGTGCAAATGCTGGTAAAAACTTTGGTATTGCCGTAATTCCTGAAGGTTTAATCGAATTTATTCCTGAAATGGGTTCAATGATTTCTAACTTGAATGATATTATGGCTTCATTGGAGAGTGATTCAGAATTCGTTAACGCAACAACCATCAGAGATAAATTTGATATCGTTGAAAACAGATTAGATACTGAAAATGCTAAAGTTTACAAATCATTACCAGCTTTGATTAAAGGTCAATTATTAGCAGACCGTGACCCACACGGTAACGTTCAAGTTTCAAAAATTGAAACTGAAAAATTGTTGATTGAAATGATTTCAACAAAACTTGCTGAATTGAAAGAAGAAGGTACATTCATTGGTAAATTCTCAGCACAATCTCACTTCTTTGGTTATGAAGGACGTTGCGCATTCCCATCAAACTTTGATGCAGATTATTGCTATTCATTAGGTTTCAACGCATTTGCATTGATTAGTTTTGGAATGACTGGCTATTTATCATCAGTTAGAAATTTGACTGAAAGTGCCGATAAATGGATTGCAGGCGGTGTTCCTCTTACAATGATGATGAACATGGAAAAACGTCACGGCGAAATGAAACCTGTTATTCAAAAAGCTCTAGTTAGACTTGACGGTCCTGTATTCAAACAATTACAAGACAATAGAGAAGATTGGGCTATGAATGATAGATACTTGTTCCCAGGAGCAATTCAATACTTCGGACCAAGCTCAGTTTGCGATATAACTACAGTTACTTTACAATTAGAAAGAGCTAAACAATTAGCTTCTGTTTAATTGGATAGATGACATAAAATACTAAAAAACCGAAATTCAGATTCTGAATTTCGGTTTTTGTCAAAATAAATTTTTTATTATTCGTCGTCTTCTATTTTCCAACCGGCATTCATAACTTTCGTCAAACAACCTTTTGCAAGGTCTATGATAGGAGAATTATCATCTGGAGCATTACAATCATCTTCATCAGAAGATATATCCGTTATTGAGCCGTCACTTGCTACTTGCATTACATAAACATCACGACCGGTGATATTTGGCTCCGATGTTCCGTTAACATCTACTATAATTTTTGAGGTATTACTTTTTGTATCAAAAAACATACAAATAGCTGCGCCATTTACGGTTTGAATACAATAAGATGAATTAAATTCATTTGCACTTTTACCTTTTGTTGAATGATAAGCAGCAGCAACACATTGTCCATCACCATTAATACAATTTTGTTTCATACTTTTGAAATAATTAGCCAAGAAGTATGCAGAACCTTTGCAATCTTCTGAATCAGTACTGGTACAAGAATCTTTTACCCCTCCGGTTGTTTCATAAAAATTCTGAGCATGTTCATCAGACATAATAGAACTTGTTGCATTTGTAAGTTGGGAATAAACTTTTTTCAATTCTGAAACATACAATCTGTTTTTGTAGTTTTTCATAATGGCAGGAATAGTCAATGCGGCAACAATTCCGACAATTCCAAGAGTAATCAAAACTTCTGATAATGTAAAACCGAATTTTTTATTAAAATCTTTTTTCATAAATATCCTTTTATTAGTATTCCATCTTCCAACCGGCATTTCGAACTTTGTTGAAACAGCCTGATGAGTTTGGGTTGCTACAGTTACTCTCGTCTGTATTTCTATAATCCGTAACCGTTCCGTTTTCTTGAACTGTTAAGTAAAAAACATCACGACCGGTGATATTTGGGTCAGCTTGTCCATTAACATCAATGTTTAAATCAATAAAAACTTTGTTGTTTTCGGTATTTCTTTTCATGCAAATGGCTGCACCATTTGTTGTTTGAATACAGTAATCTCCGGCTAATATTCCTGCATTAGCTCCACCAATTGATTTGTATGATGCTGCTGCACATGCATTTGTTCCGGAAGCGCAATTTCTTTTGACTACTTTAAAATACTTATTCAAAAAGTAACCTGCTCCGGCAGTGCAATCTCCACTATCTGCATTCGTACAATTGTTTTCTAAAGATGCTTTTGTTTCATAAAAATTACCTGTATGTTCATCTACCATAATTGCTTGAACTGCATCTGAAATTTGAGCATAAGTTTTTTGTAATTGGGCAACATAAAGCCTGTTTCTGTAGTTTTTCATAACAGCAGGAATTGTCAGAACCGCAACAATACCGATGATTCCTAGGGTAATCAAAACTTCTGATAACGTAAAACCAAATTTTTTATTAAAATCTTTCATAAAAATCCTTTATTAGTATTCCATTTTCCAACCGGCTTCAATAATACGGGTTAAGCAGCCAGCCGTTTTCTCGTATATTACATTTGCATTATCATTACTACAATTTGTAGCTGGAGCACCAAAACTATTATTTAGAACGAACGGTTTATCAGCTAAATGACCACAACCACTTGAATAATCTGAAATTGTACCATCATTTTGGACGTCCATGGAGAATAAATCTCTTCCTGTAACGTTTGGTCCCTCAGCACCATTTACATCTACTGCAAGGCTCATGCAAGTATTACCTCCATTGAAAAATCCGCAAATAGTTGCCCCTTTTGCTGTTTGGATACAATATTGACCGCCAACTGTACCAGCATTTTTACCACTTAGTGTTTTGTACGAATCAGAGCTTAATCCTCCAATACATAATTTTCCACCTTTTCCACAATCTTTTCTAATAGGTTCAAGATAATTATTTAAAAAATATGTCAAACCCTCTGTGCAGTCACCATTTATATTTCCGTCACTTTTAACACAAGATCTCGCTCTTGTTTCATAAAAATCATCTACGTGTTCATCATTCATGATTGCAATCGTTGCATCGGAGAGTTGATTGTAGGTTTTTTGCAATGCTGCTGTGTACATCTTGTTTCTGTAGTTTTTCATAACAGCAGGAACTGTTAATGCTGCTACAACTCCAACAATGGTTAATGTTATTAAAATTTCTGATAGAGTAAAACCCTTTTTCATAGTTATCCTTTTTCAATTTATTAGTATGTCATTTTCCAGTTGTCATTAATAATTTTTTGTAAACAACCGGTACCCAATTTATCTGTACCGCAAGTTGCTGCAGTATCCCCGTCGTAAATTTCATTTTTTGCCGCATTGATTTTGAATGTGAACAAATCACGACCACCAACATTTGGACCGTCTGCAGCATTGATATCTAAAAGAATTGTGCAAACGGATATTGATTCGCAGTCCATGGAAATAGTTTCGCCACCTTGAAGCTTAATAGTTGCACCGCTTATGTTACTTGTGATTGATTCACCATCATTATTTTCAACATTTGAAATGGTTCTATAAGAATCAGCAAAAGCTGCTCCTGCAATTTTTTTTGAAACTTTAAAGTAATTTTGTAAAAATTCTTGAGTATTTGTTATATATTTTGTTTGAGCAAAATACGATACATTACTATCAATACTTGCTCTTTCCAGTGCATCTGAAATTTGTTCATAAGATTTTTTCAATCTTGTTGTATATAATCTGTTATGATAATCCTTCAAAAATCCCGGTAATACTAACATGGCAATAACACCTATAATTGCCATTGTAATCAATAATTCACCAACAGTAAGGGCTTTCCTCATACTCTTAAAATTTCCTGTCTTTAAATACATATTATACATAGATTATACAACTTTTTTTACCTCTTTTCAAGTGTAGAGATGAGTTTGAATTTGTTTGGGCAATCATTTTGTAAACAATTCGTAATATACAAATTATGGTGTTTCGTATTGTAAATTTAGTTTTTAAATATCAATCTATGGATTGAACTTTTTATTTTTTTTCTATTTTTTTAAATGAAAACTCTTGATATAAAAGGATTTGAACCTATTTTCAAATGTAAAGTTTTGTAAAAATTATGAATACATGTTTAAAGAAAATCCACAAAAACACCGAAACATGTAGTATAATATATATAGAAGATATACATATTACCAAGTCGCATTTAATAGCCATTAAATATTTTGTTATAATCAAAATAGAAAGGCGGCGAATATATGAGCAACCTACAATTCCAAAATGATTTAGAGAAGTTAACAGAAATTCTCCCCGACAGAATCAGACAACACATATCTTATGAAAACATGCAAGATGTTATTGAAATTGTTTTAGATATTGGTCGTCAGCCTGAGATAAGACATTCTAACGGTAAGATAGAATACATTGATGTTTCAAATGTAGATTATGATGATATTTCATATATTACATCTAGAGTTCAAGAATTCACCTCGGATAACCGTTCAGGTATCCCTGGAACATTACACAGAATTAGTGCAATTCGTAACAGACAAGGTAAAATAGTAGGTCTTACTTGCAGAATAGGTAGAGTTGTAACAGGTACAATTTCTTGTATAAGAGATATCTGTTTACAAAATAAGAGTATTCTATTTTTAGGTCGTCCCGGGGTTGGTAAAACCACAAAATTACGGGAAATTGCAAGACTTATGGCTGATGATTTGGCTAAACGTGTTGTAATCGTTGATACATCAAATGAAATTGCCGGTGATGGCGATACTCCGCACCCTGCAGTTGGACATGCAAGAAGAATGCAAGTTCGACAACCGGAATATCAAAAAGATGTTATGATTGAAGCGGTTGAAAATCATACTCCTGAGGTTATCGTGGTTGATGAAATTGGAACAGAAGCTGAAGCTCAAGCTGCAAGAACAATTGCAGAACGTGGGGTTATGCTTATTGCTACTGCTCACGGTAATAGTTTGGAAAGTTTGATTAAAAACCCAACATTATCAGATTTGGTCGGTGGTATTCAATCGGTTACTTTGGGTGATGATGAAGCAAAACGTCGTTCTTCACAAAAAACTGTTTTAGAAAGAGAGAAACAGCCGACCTTTGATATCGTAATTGAAATTCTTGACAGAAATACACTTGCGGTCTACAAAGATACTGCAGAAGCAGTTGATTATATTCTTAGGGGTTGGCCAATTCGTCCGGAAATCAGAAAAGTTGACAAAGTATATAATTTCTCTACCCCTGCTTCGGTTGAACCTGTTCCTGCCAGAGTTCCAAATGTAATTGATAAAATCAATGCTCTTGATAACAAAATTGAGCACCCTGAAAGTTTAAAATTTAGTTTTTCAAGACAAAAATATGTCGATGAAGTTAAAAAGTTCAAAAAAATCTACTTATATGCAGTATCTAGAAGTATTGCGGAAAAAGTAATTGAACGATTAGATTTAAATGCAGAAATTACAAGAAATCTTGATGATGCAGATATTGTAATTGCACACAAAAACTTTGTCAAAGGTGGGGCAAAAGTTTTGAGTACGGCAGAAGAAAACAGACTTCAAATTTTCTATGTAAAGACAAATTCAATGGCTCAAATTCAAAAAGTAATCAAAGAAGCTCTTGATATCGTGGAATTGAACGAAAAACAAACATTCTATGATATTACGGAAAAGGCTCTTGATGAAGCAAAAGCTGCAATTGAAAAAGTTTTGGCAGGTGCTAAAGATATTGAGTTAACTCCACAAAATCAACAAATCAGAAAACTTCAACACGAACTTGTTGAGCAACACAACTTGGCAAGTACATCAATTGGCGAGGGTGAAAACCGTCACTTGAGAATTGTTGGTGGTAAAGATTACAAAGAAAAATTGGGATAACCCCCATAAATAAATAACAAAGTTTGAACCCTTTCTTGAAGTACGAGGAAATTACGTCATTCCATCACTCTTTGGGGAGGGGTTCCCGTTTGTATATATAAATTTATTCCCTTGTGGTTTAACTTGCGTTAAGTTTTTTTTTAATATAAGATACCTTGTGTAAAAGTGGTACTAAAAAGGAGATTAGACTATGTCAAGAAAACCAATTATTGCAGGAAACTGGAAAATGAATTTACTTCAAGCTGATGCTAAAGCTTTATATGAAGGTATTAAATCATTCGTAGATAAATTTGATGCACCTCAATTACCTACAGTTATTATTGCTCCTGTATTTACATCTTTAAATCAAGTTGCTGAAATTCCTTGCAACTGTGGTTGTGGAGAATCTAAATTATATGTTGCTGCTCAAAACTGTCACTGGGAAAAATCTGGTGCTTTTACTGGTGAACTTTCTGTTGAAATGTTGAAAGATGCAGGTTGTTCTTATGTAATTATCGGTCACTCTGAAAGAAGACAATACTTCTCAGAAACTGATGAAATGATTAACAAAAAAGCTAAAGCTATCTTGGCTGGTGGTTTGATTCCAATCATCTGCTGTGGTGAAACTTTAGAACAAAGAGAATCAGGTGTTACAGATTCTCATATCGCTTCTCAAATTAGAGCAGCTTTAGACGGTATTTCTTCTGAAGATATCGCTAAATCAGTTATCGCTTACGAACCAATCTGGGCTATCGGAACAGGAAAATCTTGTGATTCTGATGAAGCTAACAGAGTTATCAAAATGATTCGTGGAGTTGTTGCAGAAATTGCCGGTTCTCAAGCAGCGGATTCTATCAGAATTCTTTACGGTGGTTCTGTAAAACCTGCTACAATTGAAGAACAAATGTCAAAATCAGATATCGATGGTGCTTTAATTGGTGGTGCTTCATTAAAAGCTGATAGCTTTAACGATATCATTGAAAAAACAATGAAAGTTGCTGTTTAATTATTGAACAAAACTAAAAAAGATTGATTGACAGTCGAAAAGATAGAGGTTCAAAATATTTGAGCCTCTATTTTTTAGTTATTTTACTCTTTATTATTGACATGCATTTGTCGTGCCATAATAAGTTATTCCATTGCAAGTTACAATTTTATTAGAAGAAGAGGTTTGGTATCTTTTATCAAATCTTGAAATAGGTGTTGCTGTTGTTTTTTTTGTCACAGTTGTATTTTTTTGATATCTTCTTGGGTAATAATCATACGGACAGTATGAGCACATACTAGAACAAGAATTATATGCCGGATAATATGAATACACCCTTGGATATCTATATCTTGGTTGTGGTGGTGGATAACCATTATTCAAATTTGGCGGATTAGGTGGCAGTATTTGTCTTCTGTAAATGTTTGGAAATGGATTTGCTGAAAAATTTCTCATTTCAATTGGTTGACCAGCACTATTATATATAACACTTGTCGTGGCATTTGCATTTAGAATCGTAAATCCGATAATTAAAATAGTTAGAAAAATTTTGTGCATATCCATTTCCTTTTATTTGTCAATATTAAATCATAATTATAATTTTTTGTATATTGGACAATTGTTTTTAATTTCTCCTATATAATTAATACGAAAAAAAGAACAGAAAGTTCAAAATCCCTGCTCTTTTTTATAAAATAAAATTTAATTTTACTTATTAGTTGTAGTAAGTAACACCGTTTCTTGTGTAACTTCTTGTTGTTCTTGCAGGAGTGTAATTTCTATCAAATCTTGATTGTTCAACAACTGCTGTTCTGTTTACTGATCTTTGAGAATAATTTGCATACATTCCAGAGTTCATTCCTCCATTGTAGCTATTATTTCTTCCCATTGAGTTGATTGCATTTGTAATTGCATTTTCTCTTGCAATTGCTCTGCGTCTTGCTTGTTCTCGTCTAATATTTCGAGGAGTAAAACCTGCATTAGAACCAAAATTGTTAATGGAATGACGCATTCCACCGCCGTATGCTCTTGAAATTGGAACACCACCCGCATTAAAAAATACTTGATATGTTGCATTTGCTGGAACACAGCTAAATAAAACCATTACCAACATTACTAAAACTTTTTTCATACACAAATCCTTTTTCTTTTGCTTTTTCGTTTTACTCAAAATACCGCTGAATAGTTTTTTTTGCTAGTTTAAAGAAAAAAAATTTACTGTTCTTAATAAATTTACTCAACAAGAGTAAACCTTAATGTCCCTTTATCATCAACGACTTCATTCCACATTTTGCGAGGTCTAATCCAGACATGATTGTTTGAAAGGGATTTATATACGACCATTTCTTCCATATTTTCAGAATTTTTTCCCAGAGCCATAACTCTGTATAAGTTCCCTTTGAAGTGTCTGTAAGTTTTTCCAATAATAATTTTTTGCATAATTTACCTCAACTTTATTACTGCACTGTGACGATAAGGTGTTGCATTCTCTTTCCTGTATGAGAAAAATAAATCGTTGTTGCAGACTGTACAATATGGACAAACATCAATTTTATTTACCCCAATTTCTTCAAGTTGTTTTCTGTTTATATTTTTTAAATCGACATAAATATTTCCCTGTCTGATTTCATAAAGACCACTAAAATTATTTACAGTTTCAGATAGTTTTTGGTAAACTTCTTCTCCTACATTATAACAACAAAATCCAATAGTAGGACCAATTACTGCAACAATATTTTCTGGTTTTGAATTGTATATTTTAATCATTTTTTCAACAGTTTTGGGTGCAATTTTTTCAGTTGTTCCACGCCAACCGGCATGAGCTACTGCTCCGACATTTTTAACTTCATCATACAAAATTACCGGAGTACAATCTGCAAAATTTAGGAAAATTCCAAGATTTTGATTTCCTAAAATTAGAGCATCTGTATCCGGATATGATTTCTTTGTTTCCTTTGCTATATCTATATTTGAGGTATGTGTTTGAGTTGGGAGTAACAGATTTTCTTCTTTTATATTTAAGTATTTGCAGATTGTTTTTTTGTTTTGTTCTAGGGAGGTGTCTTTTTGCGTAAGTTCAATATTTTTACAACAAATGCAGATATCTCGTGTTGTAAAAAAGGCTTCCATATTTTTAATAAAATTGGATTTTAAAATTCTTTTCCCGTCAATTTTTTCAAAATAAAACATGCATTTATTATAGCAATTTTTTACAATAAGTGAAAATTTTAACAAATATATAAATTAAGGGGGCAAGGGAAAAGGAAATAGGTAAAAAAGGAAATATAAATTTAAATCCTTATTTGCGTTTGATTTTACCATTTCGAATTAAAAAACACAATTGTAACAGAATGTAAAGTTAAATTTTAAATAGGCTCAAATCCAGTTATACTGCCCTATATGATATGATATGATATGATGTGAGGGGACTTAGCAATAACTTTTGCCAAAAATTTTTTATATGGGAGTATAGGAAAAAATGAAAGGGGAAAATGTTATGAGTATTGGAAAAGTTTTTGGAAGTATGTGTGGGTACGGAAGTATTAAAAGTGCAGTAAATTTTGCAAAGAAAAAACCTTTGATTGTTGCAGGTGGTCTTGGTCTTGTCGGATTAATCGGTTATAATATTGCAACATCTTCACGCAAGCAACAAACAGAGGCTATGAACCAGATGTTGTATTTGAATAATCCGTTTTTAAATCCGTTTGGTTGGTTTCAACATGCAGTAAATCCGAATTTAAAACCAAATGCTTTGGATGGCCCGTTAGTAAATTATATGGTTGAACGAAATAATGAAAATTATAATAAATATTCAACACCGGAAGAAATAAAAGAACATTATAAAAATGGCGGTAGGGGTGTAATTTTTGATTCCGCAGCATAGATTGAAAGTTTGATTATATAAGGGTTTGAGGTGATTAGCCTCAAACCCTTTATTTATGCAATATTCAAAATTATCAAAAGTTTACTTGACGACCTAAACCCTTGCGTAGTCAAACTTACAGTCATTTGATATTTTTAAAAATTCTGTCTTGTAAAAAATTATTAAGAAAAGTGAAAAATTTTTCCAAAAAACATGGCAAATTTGCTTGACTATGAATATTGATGTAATAAGATGAAAGAACATGCAAAAGTAAGTTGGGCGAAGTGTGCCTAAATCTTGGAAGTTTGATTACAAGCGGATTTCACTAACTGACAGAACATTAAAAATTGCAGACATTTACCATTTTGGTAGAGGGTTTACAGCCTTAAGTTAGAAAAATTTTTATAGTACGTACACCATTTTAAAATGAGGTGAATTGATGTCTAAGACAAAATATGCAAAAAGAGTAACACCAATGGGTATTCCTCATACTCGTTTGGATGATTTACCTGACCTTATTGAAGTGCAAAAAAAATCGTTTGAATGGTTTTTAAAAGAAGGTTTGAAAGAGGAATTGCTTTCATTCTCTCCTATTAAAGATTATACAGGCAGATTAGAATTACACTTCTTACCAAATTATACTTTCGACAACGCAAAGTACACAGTTGAAGAAGCAAGAATTCATGACGCAACTTATGCAAAACAATTGCGTGTAATGATTAGACTTGTTAACCGTGATAGCGGTGAAATTAAAGAACAAGAAGTTTACATCGGCGATATTCCTACAATGACTGACAAAGGTACATTCATTGTAAACGGTGCGGAACGTGTTATCGTATCACAAATCGTTCGTTCTCCGGGTGTTTACTTCAAGTGTGACCCATCTCCTACAGGAAAACGTTTATACAACGCAACTATGATTCCTAACAGAGGTGCTTGGTTGAAAATTGAAACAGATTCTAACGATATTATTCACGTTAAAATTGATAAAAACAGAAAAATCTTAGCTACAACATTGTTGAAAGCTATGGGTATCACTGTTTCTGAAATGGAATCTAAATTCACTCACTTTGAGTTCTTGAAAAAGACTTTAGAAAAAGATACAACAGAAACTACAGATGATGCATTAATTGAATTATACAAAAAATTAAGACCTGGAGATCCTGCTTCTCCTCAAGGCGGACGTCAAATCTTGGAATCAAGATTCTTTGATGAAAAGAAATATGATATCGGTCGTGTTGGTCGTTATAAATTAAACAAAAAATTAAACTTAAATATTCCTAAGAACCAAAGAACATTAACAGTTGAAGATATCGTTTCAACAATTGAATATTTAATCAACTTAACTTATGATGAAGGTCAATTAGATGATATTGACCACTTAGGAAACAGAAGAATTCGTTCAGTTGGTGAACTTCTTCAAAACCAATTCAGAGTAGGTTTATCAAGAATCGAAAGAATTGTTAAAGAAAGAATGACACTTCAGGATTCTGAAACATTAACACCATTGAACTTGTTGAATACAAAACCGTTGGTTGCTTCATTGAAAGAATTCTTCGGTTCTTCTCAATTGTCACAGTTCATGGATCAAACTAACCCTCTTGCTGAATTAACCCACAAAAGACGTATTTCAGCATTAGGACCTGGTGGTTTACAAAGAGAAAGAGCTGGATTCGCAGTTCGTGATATTCACCCATCTCACTATGGACGTATTTGTCCGATTGAAACTCCGGAAGGTCCAAACGCAGGTTTGATTGGTTCATTAGCTACACACGCAAAGGTTAACGACTATGGTTTTGTTGAATCTCCATTCTTTGTTGTTAAAGATGGTGTTGTAACAAATGAAGTTGTTTATATGACAGCAGATGCCGATGAAAACTATCGTTGTGCTCCGGCTGATGTTAAATTAACTAAAGACAGAAAATTTGTTGAAAAAGTTGTACCTGCAAGATACAGATCTGAATTTATCATGTGTGATGCATCAAAAATCGACTTTGTAGGTGTTTGTCCAATTCAGATTATCTCAGTTGCAACATCAATGATTCCGTTTATTGAACACGATGATGCTAACCGTGCATTGATGGGATCGAACATGATGCGCCAGGCTGTGCCGTTGTTGCGCAGCGAGGCTCCTATTGTCGGCACAGGCATTGAGAAGCAGCTTGCCCACGACTCCCGCACACAGATTATGGCAGAGGGCGCCGGTGTCATCGAGTTTGTTGACGCCAGCGTTATCAGAATCCGCTATGACCGTACTGAGGACGAGGAATTCGTGAATTTCGAGGACTCGGTTAAAGAATATATCATTCCGAAATTCCGCATGACCAACCAGAGCACCACAATCGACTTGCGTCCAATCTGCAAGAAGGGACAGCGCGTCGAGAAGGGAATGATTCTGACAGAGGGTTATGCCACGGAAAACGGCGAGCTCGCACTCGGCCGCAACCTTAAGGTGGCGTTCATGCCATGGAAGGGTTACAACTACGAGGATGCCGTCGTTATCTCAGAGCGTATGGTGCGCGACGACGTGCTCACCTCTGTCCATGTCGATGAGTATTCTTTGGAAGTCCGCGACACGAAGCGCGGTGTGGAGGAGTTTACCAATGATATCCCCAATGTCAGCGAAGAGGCTACCAAGGACCTCGATGAGAATGGTGTGATCCGCGTCGGTGCTCGTGTGGAGCCTGGTGACATCATGATCGGTAAGATCTCCCCGAAGGGTGAGAGCGACCCGTCGCCGGAGGAGAAGTTGCTCCGCGCCATCTTTGGCGACAAGGCCGGTGACGTCAAGGATACTTCATTGAAGGCCAATCCGTCGCTCAGTGGTGTCGTCATCGACAAGAAACTCTTCTCTCGTGCAACTAAGACGACGGAGAGCAAGCGCCTGGATCGCCAGACGCTGCTGAAGATCGACGAGGAGTATGAGGCCAAGCACTCGAAAAACGGCGAGCTGCAGATCCTGTATCTGGCTGTTTCCGGCAGCCTGCACGCCATGTTCGTGCTCCACTATGTGGGGGGACGGAACGCCGCCCGCGGTCTGGAACAGTTGCAAAAAGAGAATATCCAGCTGCTGGTGTCCTGCCAGGACCCCACCCTGACCGCACGAC